>WBZT01002079.1_pt1 | contig 14183 bp, 21 predicted proteins | sample 5204241 | NCBI WGS metagenome assembly WBZT01 (sample SAMN12344358, study PRJNA552823) | activated sludge metagenome | biome: Activated sludge suspended growth; feature: Nitrification reactor; material: Wastewater; isolation source: activated sludge from nitrification reactor of wastewater... | reverse complement strand
GCTGCTAAAAAGACCGAATTTGCAAAGCGTCTCGGTGTGGATGAAGGTATTTTCACCTCGTCTAAGCGGCTCGGTAACCTCCTGTTTAACGAGTGGGGTTTACCAGTCCAGTCTCGTACTCCTGCAGGTGCTCCAGGTTGTGCGAAGGACGATCTGATGTGGCTGCAGTACAACCTGCTGAAAATGGACTCCAAGGACTACGCTGAAAAGGTAGGCTGGATTCTGGAGGCCAAGACAGTAGCCACACTCATGTCTAAGTACGTCAAGACCACTTACGAGGCCTTGGCTCATACGACTGACGGCTATATCTACGGGGCCCCTCGTATTTTTGGCACTTACACTGGTCGCTTCACATACAGCAATACGACCAAGTCTAAGGATTTTGAAGACGACACTGAGTCCAAGTTCAAGACAGGTATTGCGCTGCATCAAATTCCTCGTAAGGCTAAGGCAGTACGTGAGATGCTGCTGCCACCTGAAGGTATGGCCATCTATGAGGCTGACGCCTCTGGACAAGAATCTCGTCTGATGGCGTTGCGTAGTGGCGATGAGACGATGCTCAAAGTTTTCCGTGACGACTTGAATTTCCACTCCATGACTGGCGCATCCATCATCGGTAAGGACTACTACGAATTTGAGGAAGAGCGTGAAAAGGAAGATGGTGAAGGCTATCACACCGAGCAACGTCAGCTCGGTAAGCTGACAAACCTCTCCTGTAATTACCGAATTGGTGGCAAGTCACTCAGTGAAAAAGCATTCGTGAACTATGACACGTTCATGACTGTGGATACAGGTAACTTCCTGGTCAACACATTCAAGCGTGCCTATCCTGGAGTGCCTGCATATTGGGACGATGTTGTTTGGGACTCCAAAGCCAAAGGCTATGTGGAAGTGTTCGGCGGCCGTCGTTACAAACTCAGCAAGTGGGCTACTCATCGTTGGGAGACTGAAAGCTCTGCTATCAACGTGCCAATTCAAGGTGCGGGTGCATCGATGAAGGAGATTGCCATCGCTGAACTGTATGCCAAGAATCAAGACTGCAATTTTGCGCTTGACCTGCACGATGCTAACTTCGTGTATGTCAAGCAAGAGGACATTGTGGAGAAAGCCAAAGAGCTGGACCACACGCTGAACAATATCGACTACACCGGATATTGGGGATTTACACCTTCCATTCCGCTTCCGTATGAGTCCAAGTACGGTCAAAGTTTTGCTGACGTGAAGTAACTACCAAGAAAGGTGAATGATGAGTGAACGAGCAAGAATGGCATTGAGCCACAGCCGGTTGTCTGACTACAACGAGTGCCCGAAAAAGTTCTGGCACAAGTACATCAACAAGACTCCATCCTTCAAGGAGGAAGAGGGCAAATCACCCCACTTGGTGCGCGGTTCAAACGTGCATAAGGCACTGGAGAACTATATCATCAAGAAGTCAGCTGGCGAAGTTGGCATCCGTGAAAGCTCGTTGCCTGAAGTTGAAGCCACCAAACCACTGGTGGATTCGATGTTCGCTGCGTACCCATCTGTATTGCCTGAAGCCCAGGTATCCATTGACGATCAGTGGAAACAGGTTGAATGGTTCGCCAAGGAATCGTATTACCGTGCCATCTTTGACATGATTTGCATTCGTCAAGAAGACATCATCATTGGTGACTTCAAGACTGGTAAATTCCGTGACTATACGCCTGAATCTGGCTACGGTCAATTGGAGCTGTCAGCCGCGATTGCACTCAGCTTGTGGCCTGAAATTCCTGAAGTCCATACAGTGTACATCTACGTGGACCACAAGAAGACAGTCAAGAAGTCGTTCAAACAGGGTGATCGCATCGAGCTGGTGCAATGGTTCGATGCGGAACACGCCAAGGTGAATGCTGACGAGGAATTCAAGCCGAAGGTCAACGAACACTGTAAGTGGTGCGCGGCTACTAAGCTTCAATGTCCCTACAGCCGTAAGCTGTAGAATTTAACAACTTAGCTACTTCGGTGCATAAAGTAGCGCTCAGGATTGCGCTCTGAACGTAGTTAAAATAAGTAGTTAATATATAACTATGTACTAACTATTTTGAAACTGATTCAGAGCGCATATTCAGAGCGCTCCGAGCGTAGGAGATAATATGGCTCAAACGCCAGAGGCAAAAGTCAAAGCTTTCATCGACAAGTTCATGAAAGAGAATTTTGAGGACGCTTGGAGATTCCCGGCGCCTGGTGGTATGTTCGGAAACGCTGGAACACCCGATCGCTTGTATCTGTGGAAAGGGGTGTTTATTGCCATCGAGGCGAAGGTCGACGGTAATAGTCCGACAGAGCTGCAGTGGAAGCAACTTCGTCACATTGCAAGACAAGGTGGGGTGGCGGCGGTAGTTGTTGGCAAGGACGTGGACAAGATGCTGAAGCTCAAAGAAACAGTGATGAAGAGAATTAACAATGACACTAAGAAAATCAATAAATAATCGGAGGTCAAAATGACTCTGCGTGTACCGTTTAACGATTATTTATGGCCTATGAGATCCGGATTTAAGCCGTTCGCCCATCAAATAGAGGCCACTAAGTTTTTCTTGATGAACCCAAGGTCTTATAATTTTTCAGACCTTGGAACCGGAAAAACGTTATCTGCGCTTTGGGCTGCGGACTTTCTTATGTGCAATGAGAAAGTTAAAAAGGTGCTCATTGTTAGCCCTCTTTCAACTCTCCAATCAGTGTGGGGTAGAGAGATATTTACCCATTTTCCTCACAGAAAATATGCTATTGCACATGGAAGCAAAGATTACAGGGCCACTGTGATACATGGAACGGCTGACTTCGTGATTATCAACCATGATGGTGTCGTTATCATGGAAGATGAACTGGTCAAAGAGAAATTTGACTTAATCATTATCGATGAACTCACTGCCTTCAAGAAACATACGACAAACCGTAGCAAAGCAATGAAGCGTATTGCGGATAAATGCAAAGGCGTATTTGGCTTGACAGGTGCTCCGACACCTAACAGTCCCACAGAGGCATTCGGCCAAGCCAAGGTGGTGAATCCCACGAATCCATACCTGCCTAGGTACTTTACGGAATTCCAAGGTCAGGTCGAGCAACAGATTGGACCTTACATCTGGATTCCCAAACCTGACGCAACCAATGTTGTCAACAAGGTTCTTCAACCTGCTATTAGATTTGAGCGGGATAAGTGCATCGACATTCCACCCTGCCAATACGAGGACATCATCGTAGAGTTTACACCTGAGCAGCGTGAAGTCTATGACAAGATGAAAAAAGAGTTGCTCGTCGAATACAACGAGGGGTCGATCACTGCGGTGAATGCAGCGGTAAAGATGATGAAGCTCCTGCAAATTGCGGCAGGAAGTGTCAAAGACGATGCGGGCTCTCTGTATCACATTGACGCATCTACTCGTGATGAAGAGTTATGGAGAATCTTCGAGGAAACAGGTAAGACCAAACTCGTGGTGTTCTGTGCATTTCGAGCCAGCATTGAGCATTTGGTCGAATTCTTCAGTAAGCGCAAGGTTAAGGTGGCTAGCATCTATGGTTCTGTGGACCATAAAGTGCGAGCTAGCCATATTCACAACTTCCAAGAGGGCGACTTGCAGGTTCTGGTTATCCAGCCTCAATCATCCGCTCATGGTATTACCCTGACAGCAGCCAATGTGATTGTCTGGCATTCGCTGATTGCATCAGGGGAAGTCTATGTTCAGGCAAATGGACGTATCACACGTGCTGGCCAGACTAGAAAACAGCTTATAATTCACTTGATCGGAAGTCAAGTTGAAAAACGGCTGCTTCAGATTCTCACATCGAAGGGCGACATGTCGAAGGAAGTGTTAGACATGTTCGCGGAACTTTGATTTGGGGTATGTACAACGACTAAAAAACGTGTAGAATAGCAACTGTAGCAAATTGCTACTAATTGAAATAAGGAATACGAACATGAGTGAACAAGTCCAATTCAAATCCATCGACGAAGCGATCGAAGCCTACGTGGCGACGCGTGATGAGCTTCGTGCAAAACAGCAAGCTTTCAAGCTTGAAGAAGACGCCATGAAGCTGCGTATGGAGCAAATCTCCATGTGGCTGCGTGACAAAGCAGACGAGCTTGGCGTCGACAGCTTCAAGACTCAATTTGGCACCGCCTATCGCAGCGTCAAAACCAGCTATCGTGTTGCAACTGGTGGCTGGGACGCATTCATCGGCTGGGTGAAGGAAACAGGTAACTTCCAGTGCTTGGAAAAGCGTGTTGCCAAGCTGGCTACCAAGGAAATTCACGATGACACGGGTGCCATTCCGCCTGGTCTTGATTACGTAGCGGAAGTCGAGTTCGATGTCCGTCGTCCAACCAAAGCAAAGGCTTAAACCATGAGCAAAGAGCCTACTCACGAGGTCCTCTATCCCAAGCGATCTGTGGTCGTACTGGCTTACTCGCTTGGCCGGAAGATGCCTCCGGCTCTTGTCACCATCACTCACCCTGATGGTCGTCAACAACGACGATACGCGGTCCAAGCGAATCGTCCGCACTGAACCCTACGCCCATGTATCATGCCGGAGCATGGGGGAAGAGGGATTATCCGGCTGAACTTTCCAATTGGAGAAATACGAAATGAGTGAAAAGCAAAATCTGCCAGCAGTGCCGGAATATCTGAAGGCCTACATGGCTCAGCCCAATACGGAAGCCGATAGCCTGGCGTCGAGTAGCATCTCGATTCCTCGCATCTCCTTGCGTGGCCGTAAGTTTCGCCTCATCGAGGGCGGCGAAGAAATTCGCAAGCCGTCCGATGAACTGCACGCTGTCATCCTCGCGGTGGAACCGGAAGCAGGCCTGTTTGTCAAGACCTACTACGAGGGTCAATACAACAGCGGTGACTCGTCGCCTCCGACTTGCGCAAGCTCAAATGGTATTACGCCCGATACTTGGGTCACGACGCCACAATCGAATCGTTGTGCTACCTGCCCCAAGAACCAGTTCGGCAGCGCAACTTCTCGTAGCGGCAAGAAGGCCAAGGCGTGTCGCGACAGCAAGCGTGTATGGATGGCGTTGCCTGAAGACATCAACGGCCCTGTGTATGCGATGAACATTCCGGTCACGTCTCTGAAGAACGTTTCCGAATACGGTCGCTTGCTCAAGACCAACGGCTTCCCCATCAGTGCGGTCATCACCAAAATCAGCATGGAAGATGCGGAATTCCCGCAGCTCATGTTTGAAATGGCAGGCTTCCTGAATGAGGAAACAGGTAAGGCTGCGATCGAACGCAACATCGCTCGTGACTGGAACATCGGCGCTGCCTCCACTGCTCCGTTGCTGGAAGACCGTTCAGGTGACAACAAGCCTGCTGCGCTTCCGTCGGTTGCTCAGGCGACTGCTCGTCCCCAAGCTGACGCATCCATCATTGACCAACCCAAAGGTGAAGTCACTGATGTGAAGGTGGCTGCTGACGGCAAGTCAGTCGACAGTGTTCTGGGCAACTGGTAAAAACGAGGGGCTTCGGCCCCTCTCTTCGGAGAAAATATGAAAACAGTATTGGCACTTACCTTGGGCCACAATAGCTCTGCTGTCCTGATACAGGATGGTGAGATTATTGCTGGTTACGAGCAGGAACGCTTTTCTGCCAAGAAGTCAGACTCCGCATTTCCCAAGGATGCAATCAAAGAGCTGGCATTGCGCTACGACCTTCCTTCAGATACGACAGTGTGCGTGGGGCATTGGTTTTTGGACCATCAACTCCCACCTGCGAACAAGTACTGGGACCCCGACTACATCAAGCAAATGTTTCCGGACGGCGAAATCTTGTCACTGGATTCGCAGTTCAGCCATCACGACAGTCACCTCGAAGCTGCCATGGTTTTCGCAGGTAAGAACTTCGCCCCATCGTACCATGCATTGGTGATGGATGGTTTCGGTTCTTCAGGTGAATGCATCTCTGTCTACGCTGTAAACAAAGGCAGCTATCGCTTGCTGGAACGCTGGTTCGGCTTTGACAAGTCGCTTGGCATGCTGTATCAGTATGCAACCGCTTTCCTCGGCATGAAAATGCACAATCACGAATACAAGATGTTGGCATACGAAGTGCATCTCCATGCGCTGAACTATGACGTCAAACGTCTTGATGAACTGGTGGCCAAGTGTGCTGACGAGTGGCTGACTAAGATGTTTCGCCATCAAATCCACCCTAGCACGGACCCTCTCATCAGTCTGGAAGCCCTGCCCAACATCCAGGCCGACATCGAGCAAATGCTTGGTGACGTGCTGATTGAGCTAGATGCAGGCGATGTGGACATCCATGACAAGCGATGCATCATCTCCTACTTCGTCCAGCACGTGGTGGAATCGGTCGTCTTAGCTTTGGCTAAGGTTTACAACCCTGAAAACCTGTTGCTGGTTGGCGGCCTGTTCTACAACGTCAAGCTCAACAACCTGCTGGCGGAAAAGGTCAGCGGTCGCACTTGCATCATGCCGATTGCAGGCGATCAAGGCGCAGGACTTGGTGTGTATCAGCGTTACTTCGGCGATTTGAAGTGGCCTGAACACTTGTTTTGGGGATACAGGAATCTTGATTTTCAACCGGACGACGAATCGATGGTCGTCGTGGATACGATGGAAGATGCATTGCCTCTTCTGGAAGCCGAATTGGAAAGCGTTGGCTTTGTCAACCTCGTCCGTGGTGCGATGGAGTACGGTCCTCGAGCGTTGTGCAATACGTCTACCTTGGCCATTCCTGATCGGGACGTAGGTGCGACCATCAATCGTATCAACGACCGAACCAATGAAATGCCGTTTGCGCTTTTCATGTCTCAATCTCAGGCTGACGACTTGTTCGTTGACTGTGACAAGGTGCACAAGTCATTGGAATATATGATTTGTACACGCAATTTCAAACCTGGCAAAGCTGAATCGTGCCTAGGTGGCGCTCACTACTACCCCGATCTGGATGTGTACACGTGTCGACCACAAATCACGGATGATGAGCATCTACTCGTGTTGCTGGACAAATTTGGTCCATTGATTAACACGAGCTACAACTATCACGGTGTGCCGATCGTACTGGGTGAGGAGCAAATCAAACACACCCACAAAATGCAACGTCAAACAGCTCCTGACGTCGCTTTCAAAACCATCATCGTAAGGAAATAACATGTCTTTCGCACATCAAGTAGTTGAATTCAACCAGCGAGTTCTGAACATCGCCCAACGCCCCCACGGCCTGTTGAACCAGGCTGAATTGGACATCTCCATCAAGTGCTTGCACGAGGAGATTGACGAATTCAAGGAAGCTGCCGAAAAGGGCGACTTCATTGGCCAAGTGGATGCGATGATTGATCTTCAGTATTTTGCCATGGGCGTGCTGTATAAGCTCGGCCTGACGCCTGACCAAATCGTGGCTTGCAGCACCGCGGTCCATGAAGCCAACATGGAAAAGAAGCTCGGCGTAAATGCCAAGCGCGGTGACGGCTCTGCTGCGGATGCGGTGAAGCCTGAAAACTGGGTGGCACCAGAGCAACGCCTGGGTGAAATCTTGGGTGAGTGATGAAGCCGCTAGCCTTCAGTCCAAATTACACCGTGTCGTCTGACGGCACTGTTAAACACGTACTTGGATACACCTTGTCACCGTCCAAATCCGAATATCGAAGAGTTCGATTGAAGGTTGGGGATGGGTCTAAAATGTTCTTGGTACATAGATTGGTGGCTAGCGCTTTTCTTGGATTGGATATTTTCGATTTATCGACTACTGTTGACCACATCAATGGTGACAAGCACGATAATAGAGTAGAAAATCTGAGATTGATGTCCGTTGCGGATAATGTGAAGGCTTATATCGCCGCGTTAACCGGCTTGTCCGGTTGAACGCTTTGTTAGGCGATTTTGGAGGATGATATGTTCGTAGATATTCGGAAGCTCACTAGGCAGCAGGTGAAAGAAGTTCTCGAAACGGCCGGTTGGGCCTGGGATGATACCAAGAGCATTGACGGGGAGCGGAACCGCCGCGATTGCGAGGCGCTGGTAAATGAGGCATACAGGCGCGGCTTCAAGGCGGGCATTAACGCAAAGACTCAGGTGGCGGCTGTTGTTGCCGCTTGGGATGCTGACGCCTAACGCCTCAACAAAGGCCTTAGATTCTAATTCACACAAACGATGTCGATCGTGTAACGAAGTAAAAGAACATCGTGAGTTCAATCTTAAATGTGGGTCTTCAGACGGATTAAGTAGTCACTGCAAACAATGTCTAAAGGTAAACAATGATAATTCTTGAAGGTATGGATAACAGCGGCAAGTCAACTCTTGCTGCCAAGTTCGGCCTCGAGGTTGTGCACCCAGGGCCGGCTCCTAAGTCTTTTGGCGAGGAGTCGGCCTTTTTGGAATCACAACTTCGTGATGCGCGTCTTCCCATCGTGATGGACAGAATTACCTGTATATCCTCGCAGGTATACAAAGGTCGAGTGTTTGATAATCGATACATGGATTATCTGCGTCAGATGCTCGATACGCCGCATTGTCTCCTGGTGTACTGCCGTCCACCCGACAAAAAGGTTTTGGACTTTGACACTCACAATGTCAAGACTCATGACACGCCTGAGCATCTGGCTCGAGTAAAGGCTAACGCTCGCCAATATCTCGAATCATATGATCGGCTTATGTACAAACTACCTCACATGCTATATGATTATACTTGTCCGGATGATAAAATCATTCAGCAAGCGGTAGATTCGCAATTCATGATAGGAGAATGGAAGAAATGCTTGAAGATCTCGCAAACGCCAAAACGTGGCTAGAAATGTTCGATCGTACCATGACTCACGGTACGGTCGTCAAGCCTCGTGGTTACGAAATTGTGGAGATTGAGGACTTGCAAATCGTTGTAAGCCCCAAGGCTCCATTTATGATGTTTGCGGCACGCAACTACAACGTCGACTACTTCAAAAAGGAGATGTTGTGGAAACTGACCGCCAACAAGTTCGATGAGTCTATCAAGGCTCACGCTAAGATGTGGGAGACTGTTCAGAACCCTGACGGAACCTTCAACAGCAACTATGGCCAATACTGGTTCGGTGAACAGCAAGGATTCTTCTCAGTTGTATCTGAGCTGATGCGAGATGTTGACAGCCGTCGTGCTGTTATCCCAATGCTGTCCAAGGAGCACATGACTCCTGAGACCGTCGATACAGTGTGCACTGAGTCGGTAGGCTTCCGTATTCGCAACGGTCGTCTGAATATGTCAGTGCACATGCGGTCTAGCGACCAAGTGTTCGGTTTGGGTACTGACATCCCGACTTTCAGCTTCCTGTATCGACTCGTGTATGCAGCTCTCAAGGGCATGTATCCGAATCTGGAAGTTGGTGATATGCGAATCACCGCAATGTCCAGTCATATTTATTCTCGCCACTTTGAGATGGTTTCCAAAATCATCGAAAAGGGTGACGATGAATTTACAACTGTTGACATGCCTTGGCCAGATACAGTGTCTGAAGCCTTGTACATCGCAGCATCTCGAGGCAAGGGCCTTGAACGTGCTGGCAAGCTCGGCAACTGGCTGATTGGAGAATAACATGCGTCCAGACCTTGATACATACTTCATGTCGATGGCTGTTCTCGTTGCCAGTCGTGCAACGTGCCCACGTCGTAAGGTTGGCTCGGTGCTGATCAATACTCGTGGACATGTCCTGGCAACAGGATACAACGGTGTTGCGGCCGGCCAAACTCACTGTATCGATTCACCTTGCCCTGGTGCAGGTCTTCCGTCAGGTCAAGGTCTGGATAAGTGCCAAGCCCTTCACGGTGAACAAAACGCGTTGTTGCAATGTCGTGACGTTTACCAGATTGATACGGCTTATATCACCGCTTCTCCATGCATCACGTGTACGAAACTTTTTCTGAATACATCGTGCAGACGTATCGTATTTTTGGAAGAGTATCCGCACTCTGACGCAAAAGACTTGTGGGTTGCATCCGGTCGTGACTGGGTGCAATACACTAGAAAAGAGCTTTTACTTGTTCAACCGACATAAGTAGGACGCTCACACGCCGCTCTGATGCGCTCACACGCTAGTAGTTAATATGTAGATATAAGCTGCTAAAATGAGAACGAATCAGAGCGATCATTTTAACTGAAAGGACTGTCATGGCTACCAAGATACTCACCCTTCCCCAAAACGTTCTGCAAGAAGCGGAACAAATCATCTACGGCGATCGCGAGCAGACGTACGGAGCCCCTGGCAAGAATCTGCAAGCGATTGCAGATTTCTGGACTGTGCACCTTCGTCACAAATACAACTTCAACGGCGAGGTGACGATGGACGATGTGTGTCAGATGATGATTCAGGTCAAGATGGCTCGTCTCATCAACGACCCCACGCACCACGACTCACAAGTCGATACCGCGGGCTACATCGCATTGATGCAGCGCGTGCAAGAATAACCAAAGGGCTTCGGCCTTTTTCTTACGAGGGGTCAAAATGAAATATCTGATAATCGCGTTGCTCATAGTAAGCAGCGCTCATGCAGCAGACAAAGCGACCTACGTTGGCGATGATCGTAAAGAGTCAAAATGGTTACGAGATCAGAGAGAAGAACGTAAGGAACGAGAGCAAAAGCGCGATCAGCGTATTGAGCAAGGCTATCGTGAACTGCGCGAGAAAGTGAGAAGCGACAGATGATTACACTGTATCGTAAAAACGTCGGTGGCATTGGCACGTGGCGTATCTGGAATGTGGACCAAACCATTCACATCGCCCATGCTACTGTCATGGGTGGAAGTGAAGTTACCCACACAGAGCTTGTACCACAAGGCTTGGGAGGTCGCAGCATCTATGAGCAAATCAAGCTTCGCATTAACTCACGTGTATCGCGCATGCGTGACAAGGGTTACAAGGATACAGTTGAGCAGGCTCTGGCTAGTAGCACGAATCAACTTGGCCTTCTCCGCCCAATGTTGGCTCAGTCGCTTGACAAGGTGTCATCGATCAATTATGCTGGCGCGGTCCTGCAAAAGAAGCTCGATGGCCATCGCTGCCTTATTACGAAGCAAGACGGTGAGCTCATTGCCTACTCGCGTCAAGGCAAAGAAATTCCAGCCATTCGTCACATTCTGCAAGCGCTGAAAGACAGAGTGTCCGAGGGCGTAACGCTGGACGGAGAGCTGTATGTCCATGGCCAACCGCTTCAGACTCTTGCATCCTGGATTAAGCGTGAACAACCTCGTACGGCAGAGCTCAACTTTGTCTGCTATGACCTTGTCTCCAACGACAGTTACAAAGACCGTCACGAGGAAATGCAAGACATCCTGGAAGGCGTCGATACAAAGGCAAACGGCAAAGTGCTTGTATTGCCCTACTCGACCTATACAGGAAATGACGCCATGTTCGATGAGTTGATCAGAGTGCGAGGGGCAGGGTTCGAGGGACTTATGCTTCGTATTGAAAATCGACCATATGAAAGTGGCAAGAGAAGCTCGTCCCTAATCAAAGTGAAGAAGTTTCATGATGATGAATTCGAGTGCATAGACATAGAACCGAGTCGTGATGGTTGGGGGATATGTGTTCTCAAAGCTAAAAATGGCGTTGTTTTTCGCACCAGCGCGCCTGGAACATTGCAAGAGAAAGAGCGTCAACTCCATAACAAGGGGCAGTACATTGGCAAACTTCTGACAGTGGAATACAGTCAGTTGACCAATGACGGGGTACCATTCCACCCATCTGCTATTCGCTGGCGGGAGGACGTCTAATGCGTGCAGATGTACTTGATGACGCCTCTGAGCTCGAAGAGCAAGAACGATTAGATGCGATGGCGAAACTGGTTGCTAGCCGGGAACGCATTCCATCAGGTTTTGACGGAATTCACTGCACAGACTGTGGTGAGGAAGTCGAAGTAGAGAGACGCGAAGCCGGAAGGTTTCGTTGTTTCGAATGTCAAACTGCACATGAACAACGTGCAAAACTTTTCAGGAAATAACATGAAGCATATTATGGTTGACTTGGAGACTCTGGATAACTCTAGCACCTCCTGTATTGTATCTATCGGTGCGGTACTGTTTGACTTCGAGAAAGACGATGTCTACGAAACATGGTATCTCGTAGTGGACGCCAGCAGTTGCGTTAAGGCCGGATTGACTATGTCCACTGATACAGTGTTGTGGTGGCTCAAGCAGTCCGACGAGGCTCGTGCGATGTTCAAGGAACAAGGCTCCAGTCTCGATAGCGCATTGAAGCTGTTCGGAGCTTGGGTGCAAGAACATGACCCAGAAGGTGTGTGGGGTAATGGCGCAGACTTCGACAATGTGATTCTGTCCAATGCCTACAAAGCAGTTGGTCAAAAGCTGCCGTGGAAGTACTACAAGAACCGCTGCTTCCGTACTCTGAAGAATTGTTTCCCAGTGGAACTGAAGCGTGAAGGCACTCATCACAATGCAGTCGATGATGCAGTCCATCAAATGAAACAGTTGAAGTTGATCAACACGACTTACAACCTTAATCTGAAGTAAGACTCTTCAGAGCGTTAAAAGGGACCTACGGGTCCCTTTTCTATTTAGAGCGCCCAGAGCGCTATTTTGCGCTCTGAACGTACGCTCCGGTTCAGTTTCAAAATAGTAAGTACATAGTTATATATTAACTACTTATTTTTTAATGCTTCAGAGCGCATTCGGAGCGCTAAAAGTAGCGCAGGTGTGCGCACTTTAGTACTATAAATAAAAAGACGGCTACAGATTGCTCTGTAGCCGTTAAAGTGGCAATCAAGCCACAGTGGGAGGCAACTACCAAGGAAACTGAGTCTTACTTAACCTTCTCCGTCATGCGGGCGGTTTTCAGGGTAGTTGCGTAATTGACTGCCATGGTTGACTCCTATTTTTTGATTCGTTCAATGGTGCGCATCGCGCCCAATCCTAACATGCCAAACGTCAGCGCCGTCAGCGTCTCCATATCCAGCGACGGGTAGTCATACCCGGCGCCGATCAGAAACGGTCGGGCCAGCAGCTGATACGAAAACCCGGCCACGCAGACCCAGCCCAGTGCCGGGCGCCAGTAGCTCTTGAATTTGTCGTCGCTGGCGGCCTCGATCTTGTTGATCTCGGTCTGCGCGTTATCCGACTGGCCGAGTTTTTCCAGCACCGCCAGATCCCCCGCCTGCTGCATTTTCAGTAACTCGGTCTGCGCGGCGATCTTCGCTGCAGGATCGGGCCAGACCTTGTCGGCGATCTTGCCTACCAGGTCGACCAGTGGACCGAGTAGTAGCGGGCTCATGCGAAATTACTCCGGGCGAGATTAAACAGCCGCTTGAGCCAGCCCAGCTTGTAGGTCGGCCACGCTGGGCAGGTTGTCAGGTAGATGGCGCGTTGCGCCAGCAGCAGCTCAAGCGTGTCGTTGGTGTCGCGGCTCTGCAGCGTGCCGTGGGTGATGCGGCCGTATTCGCCGTCGTCCGCCACTCTCAGCGCCCGCTGCAGTAGCTTGATCGCAGTCTTCGGGCCGTGGTGTACGGCGGCATCGAACACGGCAATGGCGATTTTCGGCGGCATGCGCTCGCAGCTGGCGGCCTGCCAGTAGTCGCGCAGGTAGATGGCCTTGGCCTGATCCAGCGTCAGTGCCTTGATGTCGACGGCGGGGTAGCTGCGTTTGCTGATGCCATATTTGGTTTCAAGGCCAGGGTCGCGCGGATCGTCGACATACCCGCCCTCGTGGCCGAGCGTGAAGCGGAATGCGGTTTCGAAGCTCATTTGTCAGCCTTTCCAATCAACTTGAACAGCCGCGCAATAGTCTGTTCAATCGCGCGCGGCCCGACGAACCCGGCCGATACCAGCACCGCATCGCGTACCTGGCCGGTGAAGCCCCAGCATTCCGCCACGCCGACGCCGACCATGCCCATACCGAGCGCAATCGGCAGTTCCAGCATCAGCGATTTGGACAACAGCCGGCGGCGGCCTTGCTGCACCTGGCGCGCGTGAAACATCAGGCGGCCGACGCCGGCCCAGATAAACGACAGGCTGCTCCCATGAACGATGTCTTTAAGCCAGTCCGGCCCGTTGAAGTGTTCGAACATGCTGCCCTTTCAGGTGCGCAGAATAAAAGCCGTATGCCGCCCGATGTAGCGGCACTCGTCCGCCAGCGTCTGCGGCGAAAAACTGGTGGGGTTGGGGATGTTCAGCGCGGCAGCGCACGCCTCGCTGCAGAACACGCCGCGATGGTCGCGCTGCATGCCGAGC
>WBZT01002078.1_pt1 | contig 14183 bp, 18 predicted proteins | sample 5204241 | NCBI WGS metagenome assembly WBZT01 (sample SAMN12344358, study PRJNA552823) | activated sludge metagenome | biome: Activated sludge suspended growth; feature: Nitrification reactor; material: Wastewater; isolation source: activated sludge from nitrification reactor of wastewater... | reverse complement strand
GGGTGTGACTGAAACTGCCGCTCAATTTTTTGTCCAGTAGGCGTTCCAGAGGTGGTTGGCTCTGGCGACGCGCAAATTGAGCATGGCTTGGGCGTGGGTTTCCTTCCACCAACAGCCGGCGAGCTTGAGGCGTTGTTGGATGACATGCCGATGGCCGCTTTCGATTTCACCGGAGCCGATGGGGTGTCCTGCGCGGCGTGCTCCGGCGTAGTCCAGGCAGTCGCGGCGTTGGTGCAGATATTGGTAGGCGGCGTTGACGGGTTGTTCTGTGGCGGTCTGGGCTTCCCGGTGCGGTTGCAAGGCGCGCAACACGGCCGCCACTTTGTTCTCCAACAGGCGTCCCTGCTGGCGTTGGCGCCACTGTTTCGGATGCTTGGGTTTGATGACTTGGGCGGCGGCGGCCAGGTATTGGCTGACGTGGTAGAAGTCCAGCAGGTAGCGGCCTTGCTCCCCAAAGTTTTCCTGGAACTTGTCCACGATCCACGGCGCGCCATCGCCCACGCCATGCACCCGGGTCTGTGGATCCAGTCCAGCCGACTGGGCGGTGGCGCGCCATAACCAGGAGGCGGTTGCGGCGCTGCCCAGGCTCGCGCCATACAGGGCGTTGGTCTGACCGTGGAGCCGCGCACTGCACAGCCGGACTTCGCGCCAGAATAGGTTGCGGCCTTGGCGCGCATCGTCTCCGCCGCCGGGTTGCATGACGGGGATCATGCTTCCGTCCATCTGCGTGATGAGTTGCTTGGCGGGCTGGGCGGCCGCTGCCAGCGTGGGGATGGCTTTGCCGTGGCGCAGGGTGTGTTGGCGCACCGCTTCCACGGGCACGTCGATGGCGTAATGTTCTTTCACGCGGCGCACCGCCTGGCCAAAGGAAATTTCCGAACCGAAGTCCGTCAGCACGCGTTGCAGCCGCAGCGAATAGCCGCGATGTTTGACTTGCGCTTCCCGGCAGAAGGGACGGAGTTCCGCTCCGCCGCGTTTGAGCCGCAGCAGCTGTTCGGTCACCTCCACGCGCCCGAAGGTCGTCAGCCAGCCGACTTTTTTTTAATGTGTTTGATGGCCTTGGGGTGTTGCGCGCGCGCCCGCGCCAGACTGCCCGCTTGCTGTTCCTGTGCCCAATCGCCCAGCAGTTCCCGCCCCAGCTGCTGGACTTGTGCAATGGCGCGCGTTTCGGCTTCATCCGCCGTGCAGCCTGCCGCCACCGCTTGATCCATCATGTCGGCGATGGCGTGAAACCGCGCCAACACGTGCGGGCGGCGCGCCAAACGTTGTTCCAAGGGGAGTGATTTACCTGTGACTGGTTTGTGTTCATCGTTCATGAACCACTTCAAATATACAAAACCCCACCAAGGAGCCAGGCTTATTTCGTTGGGGACCCCAATTGGTTCTCAACCCCAATCCCGTTGCCTTGAGCGGCAGTTTCAGTCACACCCCGGCGGCTTTGTTTCTACTCTCAACCATCAACACTCAACAAATTACATGAGTCACTTCACAACGATACAAACACAAATCAAAGACTTGGATGCCTTGCGTGCGACGTGCGCCGAGATGGGTTTTGACCTGCTCGCGAACACGGAAGCACGGGGCATCGGGACACAACTGCAGGGCGAGCATGTCATCCGGCTCAAAGGGCCGTGCGACATCGCGCTCCAACGCGAGACCAACGGCACGTTCGGCCTGAGCACCGATTGGTGGGGCGGATACGTGGAGCAGGAGGTCGGCCCGAATTACGGCCGGCTGCTGCAACTCTACGCCGTCCACAAAGCCGCCCGCGAAGCCCGCAAACGCGGGTTGACCGTGCAACGCGCGCAACGCAGCGACGGTTCCATCAAGCTGACGATTGGAGGTTTATGAAAACCATCGAAATTATCATCAACCCCGACGGTCGGTTGACCATCAACGCGGCGGGGTTTCAGGGCGCGGATTGCGAAGCGGCCACCGCGTTCCTCGAAGAGGCCCTCGGCGACGTGGGCCAGAAGCAACGCAAGCCGGAGTGGTTTCGGCGCGTCGAACGAAATCAAAAGCAGCAGGTGGGCACATGAAACGACGCACACCGCCGGTGATCCGCAGCCGCGGCAGCCTGTTGACCTACCAGGAAAACGGCCGGGAACATTGTTTCGGCTATCTGATGGAGTTCGCAGGCCACGGCATCTTCGAGCCGACGTTCGGACGATTGGACGTCACGCGTGATGAAGCTCGAACCCACAACCAGTTGCTCAGCCAGGCGGAGATCAAGGGGCTGGATGAGAACTGCACAGTGGGCTTGGGTGGGAGGTTCTACACGCGACAGCAAGACGGCCGGACGTTGGTGGTCACCTGGCTGGGCGAGGAGGTCAGTCGTGACGTTTGCGTTCACGGCGCCGTGCTGACCTTTTGTCGCCAGGCCATGACGTTTCGGGGCCGACTTCGGCCACACGAAGATTGCTTCGCCTTCAAACGCATCCAGTGATATGAACGGCATCCGTTTCTACCTGGAGTTTGCCGACACCGCGAAGCGCCAGTGCGGCGGCAATGTGATCGCGGCGCTGGTCGCCAACGGCACCTACCGGAGTGGCGGGACGATCTGTTACGAGGCACTTGCGGCCTTGTTTGACCGACCCAACGCTCCCGTGGCCAGCACGGGCGTGGCTCTCGCCTACCTGCGTTTGCAATGCAAGCGCATCAGCGAGGCCAAAGCTCGCTCCGTCCACCCAGCATTGTTCACGAGGCTGACTTAACCCGGCCTCCCTTAACCAAAAACCAGCACCTGCCCGCAACCGGTCCGCGGCGGGCGGGTGTTCCAAACTCCCACGCCTTCGACTGCCGCCGTTCTTCCGTCAGGCATTCGTGTCTGGTGCTGGCAGCGGTGAGTTGTTGCGCGGGAACACGCGGACCAGTTAAGAAAGGAAAGCAATATGGGATTAACCATCCATTATTCATTGAAGAGCGAGGGCGACGATGCCCAGGCCCGAAACCTCATCACCGCGCTGCACCGGACCGCCGCCGATTTGCCCTTCAAGGAATTGGGCGACGTGGTGGAACTGTCCGGCGCCCAGTGCGACTTCAACCGGCGACAGCGGAACGATCCGTTGCGCTGGCTGTTGATCCAGTCCACGCAAAGCGTCGAGTTGAAATCCGAGAACGGTCGCCAGACCTGGATCGAAGTGACGCCTTCGCGCATCATCGCGTTTCGGACCTGGCCGGGCGAAGGGTGCGAGGCGGCCAACATTGGCTTGTGCCAATACCCCAACACCGTCGAGACGCCGACCCGGATCATTCCGACCGGCTTGAGCGGCTGGCACTGGAGTTCGTTCTGCAAGACACAGTATGCGAGCGATCCGCAGTGCGGCGGGGTGCCAAACTTCCTGCGCTGCCATCTTGCGGTCGTCGCGCTCTTGGATCGGGCCAAGGAACTGGGCGGCCTGGAACGTGTCAGCGATGAAGGCGGCTTCTGGCAGCAACGTAGTCTGCCGGCCTTGGTCGCCGAGATCGGCTCGTGGAACGAAATGATCGCGGCGTTTGGCGGCAAGCTCAAAGACCTGCTCGGCGACGGGCCAGCGGGAGTGCAGTCCGCCATCGCCAATTATCCCAACTTCGAGCAACTCGAAGCCGCCGGCGAAAGCAAGCTGCCGGCCGAAATCCATGAACTCGTCCGACTCATTGGTCGGGTTGGCGTCGTGGCCGGGCAATCGGGGGCGTCGAACGATGCAAAGCCATGAACCCGTTCACCCTCACCGTCACGGCGGACGGCACAATCAGTTGTCTCTGGACGGAACTCCTGCCGTTGGCTGAGTTCGGCCATCTGCAAATCCAACGGGCGACCGCCATCGAGTTCGATAACGAGATGCAAATCTGGAGTGTCTTCAGCGCGATGGGCGCATGCCTCCATTCTCATCCTTCCCGGCAGGAGTGCCTCCGCTGGGAGCAGGAATACTTCAATCAACAACGGGAGACCTGACGGTCTTCCGCCTTTAGCTGTGGCCCGCTCCGATCCGTCGGGGCGGGCTTTTTCATTTCAATTCAGAAAACCAAAAGGAAAAACATAGTATGCGAAATCAAATCACCAATTATCTGCGGGCGGGTTATCCCGGCCTTTACCTCGTCTCGTGCGAAGAGACGCGGATCGAGGCGGAGCTGAAACTCATCGCCCAGGCGTTGGAACATCAATTGTATGCGTGGTCGGTCACGGAAGGATTGGCCAACACGGCGGATGGTCACACGCTAGATGCGCAGGACCCGATTGCCCTGCTGACGGCGGTGGATGAACTGCCGGAGAACTGCGTGGTGCTGCTCAAGGACTTTCACCAGTTCATCGAGGATGGGAATCCCGTGCTGGTCCGGAAGGTCAAAGAGAGTCTGCGCGTGGGGAAGACGAAAGGGAAAGCTCTGGTCATCGTCGGTTGTCGCATTGCCCTCCCGCCGGAACTGGAACGCGAGTTTGTCGTCGTGCCGTTCAGTCTGCCGGACAAGGAACAACTCGGGGTCGTGCTGGATAACATCGCTGCATCGGCGAAGTTGCCCAAGCCTCAGAACGAGGAACGCGAACCACTGCTTGATGCCGCCTGCGGATTGACATCCCTCGAAGCTGAGAACGCGTATGCCTTGTCAGTGGTGGAATCCGCGAAGCTCTCGTGGCACGTCGTGGCCCGCGAGAAAGCCAACGAGGTCAAGAAGTCAGGACTGCTGGAAGTTTATCCGGCGGTTGCATCGTTGGAGGACATCGGAGGGTTGGATTGTTTGAAAGCCTGGTTGCTTCAGCGGCGGGATGCCTTCGGGAAGGATGCCAAGGCGTATGGACTGCCGAGTCCCAAAGGATTATTGATCCTCGGCATTCCCGGCACAGGCAAATCACTGACGGCGAAAGCCACCGCCAGCGTCTTCAACCGGCCACTGCTCAAACTGGATGCGGGCCGTTTGTTCGCCGGTCTAGTTGGCCAATCCGAATCCAACCTGCGTTCGGTCATCGCCACCGTCGAGGCCATCGCACCGTGCGTGTTGTGGCTGGATGAAATGGAGAAAGGATTCAGTGGATCGAAAAGTTCCGGAGCATCGGACGGCGGGACAGCCGCGCGGGTGTTCGGGACGTTTTTATCGTGGTTGCAAGATCGCACCGCACCAGTGTTCGTTGTCGCCACGGCCAATGACGTGACGCAGCTACCGCCGGAAATGCTGCGCAAGGGACGGTTCGATGAATTGTTCTTCGTCGATCTTCCGAATCAAGCTGAACGCGAAGCTATCTGGCAAATCCAAATCGCGAAGTTCGGCCGCGACCCGAAGCAGTTCGACATCGTCCAGCTCGCCAAGGCAACGGAGGGCCTCACCGGCTCGGAGATCGAGCAATTGTACATTGACTCGCTCAACGAAGCCTTCAGTCGTCGCACTGAACCTACGGACCTGTCCATCGCCATGCAGTTCAATGATCTTGTACCATTGAGCAAACTCATGAGCGAGCAGATTGACGGGCTGCGCAAGTGGGCGAAAGGGCGGGCACGACGAGCGACCGCCGTTGAGTCAGGCTCGGAGAGGCGAAAGATCCTCACCTCAACCGAAGCGTAGAAAAGAAAATGGGGCAGGCCTTCACGGCTGGAGGTCTGCCCCGAGAAATAATCAATTGGTTGCGGCTATCGACTTTTCGTTTTCAGTGGAAGCTTCACCAGCGATAAACACCGCGGGCAAGTCACGTACACGGGATAAGCTGGCGTGGCGATTTTCCAACCCCGGTAATGCCAATGGTGTTGGCAGCGTTTGCAGATCAGAGCAACTCCCGCGTCATCGAGCAGGTCGAAGCCGAAGGATTTGGACAAAATCCGTTTCCAGTCGTGCGTCGATCGGCGATAAAAATCCCCAAGCTCTGCGGCAAAAGCTTTCAGGTTAGCGTCGGTCATTTGATCGGCGACGACATCGCCAAACGCCGACCGCAACCGGCTCCGGGTGAACGTCAGGACGACGAATTGCTTTTCCTCGGAATTGGGTCGTGATTTGTTTTGTTTGGTCATTGTTCCTCCTGCCCGTTTCGGGACGATCCTCAGTAGATAAGCAGGTATTTAAGTGTTTCGGTGCCGGCTATCGCAACGAGATCGGCTGTGCGCTAAGCCCGTCCGTAACCATCGGCGTTGGCCTCGAAGATCATTGCGCAGCTTCAATGAAAAGCTGCTCGATGAGCAGGCTCTCCTCTTGCGTGAAAACTGCACCGCGCTCGTGTGAAAGGAACTTTTTTGCGTTTCGAGATATGCGAAGCCGACCGGGCTGGCTTATCATGTGCCGAAAGGCCGCGATGACGTACGAAACATTCCAGGAAAAAGTCCGCAAAAGGAATCTGAAGATTCTGGAGCGCCGTAAGCGCGGCGAGAGCTCCCGTTGCATCGCGGAGCGCTATAATGTGTCCGTATCGCTGGTCGGCTTTATTCTCCGGTGCGGGAGCGAAGTGACCAATTGCTTGCTGCCATCCGACAGGCAAACGACTTGAACCGAGCGTGGCCTGTGGATGATTTGATCGACCTGATTCAGCCTTTGCCCATGACCCGAGCCTATTTGAAAAAGCACTTTGCCGAGCAGCACACCACTGAGTTGAGCCTGCAGGGTTTGATCGAGATGGCCATTCCATTACCGGAACAGGCTGACAAGGCAGCATTCTGCCGCTGCCCGCTTTTGAAGGTGTATGGTGTGGGTAAGAAAGGATTCTGGTCGGTGGTCAACCAGCTAACTGAGCTCGACCTCGGCGATTCGTTCAATCGGGAGTGGAAGCAGCGACTGCCGATGCTTCGGGCTGAGTGAAAGATCACGGGGACTTTTCCATATTCCTGAGCCGAGTTGAATCGCCGCCCGCGACTGCTCTCGATGGATGGCGACCAGCGGACAGGGGGTGGCTGGTCTAATGGTGGACCCGACAAATCAAAACACCTGCAATGTCATCCTATGGCCTCCACAAGTCGTGCTTTCGTCGCCGCAGTCAGCGACCATCCAAACCGCACCCGTAGCCACTGTGCTGCCATCGGCGGCACCGCTTGGAAGCATAGGAATTGTCACGCTCCGCTTGTGGGATGCCGAGGGCAACGCGTCAACGCCGTTCGTTCAATACCAACTTGCGGGTTCGAGTATCTGGCTGGACGCCACCCTTGTCTCGCTCGACGCCGCACCTTACACCTTCTCCAACCGCGTCGTGACGGCGCCTGGTGGAATCAATCACACGGTTGCCTGGAATGTTCAAGCTGACTTGGGTATGAACATATCCAAAAACATTCTCTTGCGCGCCCGCGCGCGTGACTTCAGCTTGTTCGGCGACTGGTCGTCCGGCACACCCTTCATCGTTCAAACTACCGCCAGCCCCGATTCGGACGGTGATGGGATCCCCGATTGGTGGGAGTTACGATACTTTGGCAACCTCACGCACAATGGTCTGCTCGATACGGATGGTGATGGCGTTGCTGATTTGCAGGAATTCACCGCTGACACCAATCCTACGAATTCGGCATCTTATTTGCGTTTTACTTCCGCTTACCGGATTTCCGCCGGGTTGGTCATTAACTGGCAAGGTGGCATCAACGCCACGCAATTCATCGAGCGGATCAACAGCCTGACGACAAACAACTGGCATCAGATTTTCACCAACCTGCCGCCAACTCCCATCAACGGCAGCTACACCGATGCGCCTGGAACAAACACCACGGAGTTCTACCGCATCAAGGCGACTCGCTGAACTGTTCCACCTGCTTACAAGATTTGACGGAAGAGCGCTTTTAACTTGTAAAGACCTCGATAGCTGTGAATTAATTGCCGTAGTCAGAACCTCGGGAACCCGGTGTAAACGGCGGCTGAAAAGTGCGGCGGGGGTCACTTGGGTGACGCGGCGGTCCAAAAGTGCGGCAGCTTCATTAACCATGAAGCATGTATCGCAATATGGAAGACTGGAGCGAGATACGGAGACGGGTGTTGGTCGAAGGAGTGAGCCGGCGGCCGATTCTGCGGGAGACGAAGCTGCACTGGCTGACGTTGAAGAAGATTCTGGAACACAGTGAGCCGCCGGGCTACCGGCAAGCGGCGCCGCGACCACGGAAGAAGTTGGGGGCTTACTTGGAACGGATCCAGCAGATCCTGAAGGAGGATCAGGCGATGCCGCGCAAACAGCGGCACACGGCCAAACGGATCTGGGAACGGTTGCGGGAGGATGGCTTCACCGGCGGTTACACCGTGGTGAAGGATGCGGTGCGGGAACTGACGCAGAAGAACCAGGAGGTATTTGTACCGCTGGTGCATCGTCCCGGCGAGGCGCAGGTGGATTTTGGTCACGCGCTCGCGAAGGTGAACGGCCAGTTGCGCAAGGTGGCGTTCTTCGTGATGGCGTTGCCGTATAGCGACGCGTCCTTTGTGATGGCGTTCGAGCGCGAATGCACGGAGACGTTCTGGGAAGGGCATGTGCGGGCGTTTGAGTTTTTCGGCGGCGTGCCCCAGCGGATCACCTACGACAACACGAAGGTGGCGGTGAGCCAGATCCTCGGGAAGGAGCGCCGGTTGACGCAGGGTTTTCTCCAACTCAAAAGTCATTACCTCTTCCAACATCACTTCTGCCGGGTGGCCCGGGGCAACGAGAAGGGGGTGGTGGAAGGCCAGGTGAAGTTCACGCGACTGAACTACTTCGTGCCCGTGCCGCAGGTGCGGGATCTGGCGCAACTCAACACGGACTTGCGCCAACGTTGCGCGGCGGATCTGCAGCGGCGGTTGCGTGGGCAGGCGGGCGCCAAGGCGCAGTTGTTGTTGGACGATCAAAAAGCGTTCCTGCCGCTGCCGGCGACACCTTTCGAGGCCTGCCGCAAAGTCTCGACGACCGCGAGTTCCTTATCGTTGGTGCGTTTTGACGGGAACGATTACTCGGTGCAGGTGCGCTGGGCGCATCATCCCATCGTGGCGAAGGGCTCCTGCGATCAGGTCGTGTTGTGTGGGGATGGGAGCGAAGTGGCCCGGCATGCCCGGATCTGGGAGACCGAGGAGGTCTGCTTTGAACCACTGCATTATATGGCGTTGTTGGAGACCAAGCCGGGCGCCTTTGATCATGCCCGGCCGCTGCTGGGTTGGACCTTGCCGGAGTGTTTTGCGCTGCTGCGCCGCCGGCTGGAAGCCGAACGGGACGGCGCGGGCACGCGGGAGTATATCAAGGTGCTCCGGCTACTGGAGAAGCATTCCTTGCCGCAGTTACGGCGGGCCGTCGAACAGGCGCTGGCGATTGGGGCGATCACCCGCGATGCGGTGGCCCAGTTCCTTTATCCCCGGGAGGATTGGGGGGCCACGCTGTTCTCCCTGGACGGGCATCCGCATCTGCGGCACGTCCGCGTGGCCGCGCCGAATCTGGCTTCATACATGGAACTGGTGGGAGGTGTGGCATGAGCAAAAATCCCGCCGTGCTCTTGTTGGAGCATCACTTGAAGGAACTCAAGCTGCCCACCTTCCTGCGCGACTACGATAGTGTCGGGGCCGTGTGCGGCCAGGAACGGTGTGATTATCCAACTTATCTGTTGCGCCTGGCCGAGCGAGAGTTGCTTGACCGCGAACGCCGGATCAAGGAAGCGGCCTTCCCGGTATTGAAAACCATCGAGACCTTCGACTTCGCCGCGCAGGTCTCCCTCAACGAACCGCAGGTGCGGGAACTCCTGCGGGGCGAATACATCAGTAAACGGGAAAATCTGTTACTGGTCGGCAACCCGGGCACCGGCAAGACCCATCTGGCCACCGCCCTGGGCTTCGCGGCCTGCAGTCAGGGCAAACGCGTGCGCTTCCAAACCACTACCGGATTGGTGACGCAGTTACTCGAACAACGGGAGACGCGCACTTTGCAGCGGCTGCATAAACAACTGGAACGGCTGGACGTTTTGGTCCTCGATGAGCTTGGGTATGTCCCGTTCTCCAAAGCGGGCGCGGAACTGCTCTTCGACGTGGTGAGCCGCGCCTATGAACGCACCAGCCTGATCGTCACCACCAATCTGTCGTTTGAACAATGGCCCGAAGTCTTGGGCAGCGAACGGCTGACGGGGGCCTTGCTCGATCGCCTGACCCACCGGGTGCACATCCTGGAAGCCAACGGCCAAAGCTACCGGCTGACGGATGCCAAACGCCGGCTCAAACGGAAGTAAGGCCCACGTAACTTCGACCGCAGGCGGGCGCGAGCTGGAGGCTCGCCGCTCGCCCGCCTGCTACCATTAGCTCGCAACGCGCATCCCCGGCTTGACCTAAACGAAAGAAACCAGTTCCCTCTGCCCCGGAAGGTGTCTCACTTTTCGAGCGCCACCCGCCGCACTTTTCAACCGCCGTTTACAAAAACGGTTTTAGGAAACGGCGATCAACGGACAGTTTTGGACGGCAGTGAGCATCCGGACCCACTGAAGCCAAAAAAGAGCGGCCGCCCGCAGCCACTTCCTCAAGTTCCACGCCACCGCGGCCAGCAGCAGGTTCACTTGGTCGCCCGCAAACCCCTTCAAAAAGCACCGCGCCAGCCGATACTGGTGTTTCAAGTGGCTGATCACCGGCTCAATCGCCGCCCGCCGTCGGAACCGTGCCCGCATCTTCGCGCGCACGGATTTGCTTTGGCCGGGCTTGGGTTGGCCCGGGAGCAACACTTCGGTTCCATCCACTTCCTTTCGTCCTCGATACCCACGATCCACAATCGCCTTGGCGGGCTGTTGCCCGGTTATGGTTCTGGTTTGCTCCAGCGCCGGTCGCAACGCATCGCCATCGTAAAGATTCTCTGCGTGGGCCACCGCACCGACGATCACCCCGGCCGTCTTGGTCATCACCACGCTAGCCTTGCTGCCAAACTCATACTTCTTGTGCGCCTTGCCCTTGGACAAGCAATACACCTGCGGCTCATGCAGCGAGTAAATCTTGTTCCGGTCCGAAAGTTGTTGGCGTAACACCCGCCGATACAACGCGAAGTTCTCCCGTTGCTCCGCTCGCACCGCGTCTGGCAGCTTGCGCTCCAACTCGCGGAGCAACCGTCCGGCGATGGTCTTCATCTGCCGCAACGCCCGGTGCGCCGCCTTGCGCCTCTTGGGATCGCGCCGCCAGCGTTGGGCCATCACGCCTTGGCGCACGGCCTTGCGGTAACGACGGCGCAACTTGACGCCGTTCCGATCCGCCAACTTCCAGCAGCGCCGAATGATCTTGTGGGTGAGTTTGGTGTCCGTGGGATGTGTGATGTTCTTCTCCTGCACCGTCGTGTCCACCACCACTTCCTTTTCCTGCGCCGCCGGGCCATGCATCTGGGCGCTGACTTGCAGCAGGCGTTGCAGGCCCGCTTCCCCGATGCGCTGCCGAAAATACACCAGGTCGCTCGGGTCGCAGGGCACCTGCCATTGAAACTCGTTCATCCCGCAGAAGTATTGCCAGTAAGGGTTCTGCACCCACGCCGCCACCACCGTCTCGTCGCCCTGGTTGAACATCTGCTTGAGCAAAAGCAGCCCCACCATCAACCGCACCGGCTTGGCCGGACGACCTTCGGCGCTGTAATACTTGCCGAACGCCTGCTCGAACTCCGCCCAAGGCATCTGCTCGGCCAGTTGCTTGAGCGGTTGACGCGGATCCAGTTGTTCGCCCATGGTGGGCATCAGAAAGGAAGTTTGGTGCGTCCCAGAAGGCTTGGCGTGCATCGGTCGTTTCGACCGGATTTCACAGGCTCAATTCATTTTTCCGGTCGAAATGTTTCACCCCGTTGCCCAGCAAAACTCCCACCCCAGCACACACGCTGAATTCTTCAGGACCGACTACGTAGCTCGACACCCGGTTCTTGAGCATCTCCTCCGTCAGCATCTTCTTGAGCTCCGTGTTCTCGCGCTCCAGTTCCTTCAGCCGCCGAGCCTCGTTCACCTCCATGTGCCCAAATTGCTTCTTCCACCGGTGAAACGTCACCTCCGAGATATTCGCCTCCTGACAGATCGCCTGGATGGTCCGCTCACCTAGATCCGCTTCCCGCAATATCCGAATCTTGTCTTCCGTTGTATACCGTTTGCCTTTCATCGTCTGGTCCTTTCTACGGCCCAGACTAACACTCCACGCGGCCAGAAAAAGCTGAGTCACGTCAGGTCCAGCATTTTGCTCACGCTGTTGTTTTTCCACGGCGAAAAGTTTGCCGATCTGGTCCACAAGTGGCTGGTTTTGATCCGCCCGATGACACGCTCAACAACAACCAATCAAGATCAGATCCTCGCCCCGCTTCCGGTCCAAAGATTCATAGGCGGGTATCGTGCGACCAACCCGCAGGTCAATCAACGGGTCAGCTGGCGGGCTGAACGGCTCGCACCCCCGATCCGCGGGAATGCAACATCAGCGAGGATTCGTCGGCCAATCACAGGTGCGACTGTCCTGTTCCACTCCCTCCGCGGCGCGGGACATCAATCCCCTTCGTTCGCGCTCCACGACCGCCCCAAGGCTCAAACTCTTGGTCAGGTCCGTGCGATATTGACGGGGCGATTTTCCGAAAGCCTGTTTGAAACGCCGGTCAAAGTAACTCTGATCCGGGAATCCGGTTCGGGCCGCGATTTCTGCAATCGTCAGATCGGTTTCGCGGAGCAGCCGCAACGCATGGTTGATGCGGACACGCGTGACATGGGCCACAAACGTCATGCCGGACACCTTCTTGAACACCTTCATGAACTGCGACTGGCTCATGTGGACCAGTTTCATCGCCTGCTCCACGGTGATGCGCTCGGCGTAGTTGATCCGCACGTACTCGAAGAGTCGCGCCAGCCGGTCAGCCTGCTGCCGGCGCTGCACAAATTCGGAGCGCAGGACTTCCGAAGCCTGAAACCGGCGCGCGAGATGATAGAGAATCTCCAGGATGCTCGCTTTGCAACCGGATTGAAAATGCGTTTTGTCGGACTGGAAATAGCGCGGCAACAATTCCGTCATCGCTTGATAGATTGGTGTGGCCAGTTCCTCGGTGGCGCGCAACACGTGGGCGTGTCCTTCGCGCTTCGTGTAAAACGGCAGCAGAAATGTGTAATCGCAGGCAGGCGAGCCGGGTGAGTAAACAAATTCCGGCATGAAACTCATCACAATCACGCGGGTGTCCAATCCCGGAAAGTCCTCGACGTTGTGGAGCTTGAGATTGTCCACCACCAGGAGGTCGCCGGCAGCCAATTCCACGCGCAAGTCGCCCATGCGCATGTGCAGTGGCCCGTCGAGCGGCAGGGTCAACTCCAGTCGCTCGTGCCAGTTCCAGATCGGTGTGTAGTGTTTCGGGCTGAAATGAAACAAGCGGATGTTGAAGGGAAATTCCTTGTCGAGGGACAGCTCGTAATGCCCGCGCGCATCCAGTTGGCGGGCGATGTCGTGCGGTTCAAACTTCAGCCGACGGCAGGCGCCCAACAAGGCAGCGAAGGCATCCTGGTCCGCCCGTGCTGCTGGTTTGCTGGCCTTGCTCATGCGTCTCCGCAAGCATGACAAGTCTCTCGTCTCGAGACAGCTATTTTATTCACCCTCATCCGGCTTGAAGCACTGCATACGGTTTCACTTCCGAAATCCCGGCGGCGTCGAAGGGCGGCGCACATCGGAGCCGGCGCACATCCTGACGCAGGTTGGCGAGCACAAACTGTTTCAATAACTTCCCGTTGAACGATTGGATTCCGGCCATGCCAGCCCACAACTGCGCCGAACAGCCTGGCCTGAAGTCTTTCGTGGTGCGCAGGTCCACGCAGACTTCACCGAGGGGCGCAGAGCCAAGACCAGGCTGATGGAAAAACAAAACTGAAAATCGGAAAAGTTGATAGACCTTCAGACTGACGGTGGTAAAAGGATGAAGTAGCAAGTCACTATCACGTACGACTCAAGACGATGAGCCACTTCCACGCGGATAATTTCATTCCTGTCCGGCCACCACTTGCTGGAGGCTTGCAATCGTTCCAAGGGATAACGCACGAGAACCGTCAAATGCTCTTCCCGGCATCGCGCGGCCAATCACGCTTTTGAGCCGACATCATGCACTGGAGATGCCATGTGACTCTTCCCGCCGAACGCTCGGACGGAGTTATTTTGGAATTATGATTACGCGTTCAAATGATTCACGACAACACCGGCTGGGCAAGCTGGGCCGATGGTTCTTCTTGCCGGTGCTGGCTGCCGGGCTTTTCGCTGGGTCTGGTGTGAGTGTGTGCCGGGGTGACGTTACCAGTGGTTTGGTGGGGCGTTGGTCGTTTGAGGAAGGCAGCGGGACCGCCACGGCTGGT
>WBZT01002074.1_pt1 | contig 14200 bp, 6 predicted proteins | sample 5204241 | NCBI WGS metagenome assembly WBZT01 (sample SAMN12344358, study PRJNA552823) | activated sludge metagenome | biome: Activated sludge suspended growth; feature: Nitrification reactor; material: Wastewater; isolation source: activated sludge from nitrification reactor of wastewater treatment... | reverse complement strand
CACCGACTCCGAGTTCGTCCGGGTGAGCTGCCCGAGCCGCTCGGACAAATGCGGCAGCGCGCCTTCCGACTTCATGGTGTGCAGAATCCGCTGAGTGCCCAATGTGCCGGCCGCGAAGATCACGTGATCGGCGGTCACCTCGGAGCGCTTGGGAACGCCAGCGCCCGGACCGGACGCACGCATCGCCACGCGATAGCCGCCCTCGGGCAGCGGGGTGACGGACTTGACGGTCGTCAACGGCCGGATCTGCGCACCGAGGTTCTCAGCCAGGTGCAGGTAGTTCTTGGGCAGCGTGTTCTTGGCTCCGACTCGACACCCCGTCATGCAGGCGCCGCAGTCGGTGCAGGTGGTGCGGGCCGGTCCGGCGCCGCCGAAGAACGGGTCGGGCACGTCCACGCCGGGCTGCTCCCCGAACAGCACTCCGACCTGGGTGCGGTGGAACGTGTCGGCCACACCCATGTCACGGGCCACGTCCAGCATGATCCGGTCGGCCGGGGTCTCCACCGGGTTCTCGACCACGCCCAACATACGCTTGGCCATGGCGTAGTGGGGTGCGAGTTCGTCGCGCCACTTGGTGATGTGGCGCCACTGCTGGTCCTCGTAGAAGTCGTCCAACGGCTCGTACAGGGTGTTCCCGTACACCAGCGAGCCACCGCCCACGCCGGCACCGGAGAGGACCAACACATCGTTGAGCAGGTACATGCGCTGGATGCCGAACAGACCCGCCGCCGGCGCCCACAGGAACTTGGGCAGACGCCACGACGTCTTGGGTAGTTCCTCATCGGTGAAGCGCCGGCCGGACTCGACCACGAGCACCCGGTAGCCCTTCTCGCTCAATCGCAGGGCGGCCACCGATCCGCCGAATCCGGATCCGACGATGACCGCGTCCCAGTGCTCCGTGTTGTTCATGCCCGTCTACCTCTCATTGGTGATCCAACTGTATAGCGAACGCTAGATATGGTCAATCACTGTGCGCGAAATCGTCCGGCCGGCCGATCGGTGAGACACCCCATGGGTGTAACTGGTCAAGCGGCTCGGGTGTTTGAGGGTTTGGGCTGGTTGGCCCAGGCGGTTGTTTCGTCGTAGGGCACCCGGTCTCGCAGGCAGGCGTGTAGGCAGCCGACGAGTTTGTTGGCCACCGCGCGCAGTGCCTGGTGGTGGCCCTGTTTGGCGTCGCGGTGACGCTGGTAGCAGGCCCTGGCCCCGGGGCTGGTGCTGATGGCTTCGAAGGCCCAGCGGTGGGTGGCATCGGCCAGGCGTTTGTTGCGCAGATGCCGGGCATGCACCGTCTTCTTGCGTCCACTGGCCACGGTCAGTGGTGAGGTGCCGGCGTAGTTCTTGCGACACTTACGGTTGGCGTACCGGTTCGGGTCGTCCCCGAACTCGCCGAGCATCCGGGCGCCGAGGATGACGCCGAGGCCTGGTAGCGATAGGTAGATCGCGGCGTCCGGATGCTGCTCAAAATGCGGTTGCAGTTCGGCGGCTAGCTCGGCGATCTGGGTGTTTAGTTCCCGGATCACCGCCACGTGTGAGCGGGTGACCGCGGCAAGTGCCTGCCCCAGTAGCGGGCTGGTGCGTGGCTGCGGGGCCCGCAGCGCGGCCTGGATCTGCTCGGCACGCCAGTCCAGGTTGCGTTGACGCCCACCGCGGCGTAACGCCGCCTTGATCGATGACCGTGACAGCCGGGCCGCCTGATCGGGATCCGGGGCCGCGGCCAAAACGGCCAGCGTGTCCCGGTCGGTGAGGTCTTCGAAGGCCTGCACCGCCCCCGGGAAGTACTCCAGCAGCCCAGCTCGCAGCCGGTTGGTAGCCGCGGAACGCGACCACACCAGACTCTGATGGGCACGGGCCAGCACCTTGACCGCCTCGGCCAGTTCGCTGTTAGCGGCCACCGGCCGGTGATTGTGACGGTCGGTGCGCACCACGTTGGCCAGCATCCTGGCATCAGAGGTATCGGACTTCCCGCCGCCGATGTGATGCCGATCCCGGTACCGCGACACCGACCCCGGATTGATCGCGAACACCTGGTAGCCGGCCGCGACCAGGGCCTGCACCCACAGTCCCCGATCCGTCTCGATCCCGACGATCACCTGGCTCGGGTCATCGACCCGATCCGCGACCAGGGCATGGAATCTCTCCATGCCCACCAGGCCCTCGGGGAGTCTGCGGGAGGCAACCACCCTGCCCTCGCCGTCCATCAGGCACACATCGTGGTGATCCTCAGCCCAGTCATCACCAACGAACAACACATCCATCTACCGCTCCTTTCCCTGATCAGCGGGTCGAAGCAGTCGCCGGGCTGCGTGCTAATGGATCCAGTACTCGGCCCCTGGCCGGCACGCCACCCCATCAGCGCTACCAACGAAACCCCGACCCACCTGGCACCGGCACAGCCTCACCGCAGGAGCCCTTCCAACAGCTCCGGCATTCTTCAAGTACTCGATGCCAGGATCGGTACCAGCCTTACACCAAACCGGCCGGTACACCCCCATTAGCATTCCGGGCATCGGTGAGCATGCAGGGCGGGGTTTGAGCGTCCGGGACGCTAACCGATGCCCGGAATGCTCACTGATTGCAGATTCAGGCCAGGCATTGGACACGGTTGACGGCAGCCTGTGCCCGAGCTAGGTGGCAGCTCCGACGACAGCGCGGTTACGCATCAACAACCCAAGCAGATCCTCCGGCGGACCCACCACGTATGCCTGGTCACCGGCCTGCAGCATGGTCTCGCTACGAGGCAGGTGCTCCAACCCGTCCTCGCGGGTCAGCGCGATCACCCGAGCCCGGATCGGCAGGTCCAGCATCGACACCCCAGCCAGCCCGCCTTCAGCGCGAACAGTCAACCTGCCGGCGATGAACGGCTCCTGGTCCACCGCGAACGTGGCGATCACCTCAAGGCCCAGCGCTGCGGCCACGAACCACGGCGCAGCTACGGCCGACACGCTGCGCACGTGGTGGAAGTTCAGCCGCTGCTCCAGCATCGCGCCCAGCCGCCGGTCGAACACCCGCATGACCACGGGGACGTTGGGCGCCCGGGCGCCGAGTGTGTCCCGGATGGCAAGGCCGGTCTCGATGTTGGCGTACTCGTCGGAGGTCAGCACCGTCACCGCCCGCGCCGCCGCCAGGTTCGCCGCGACAAGGGTCTCGCCCTGAGTGGCGTCCTGGGTGATCACCGGCACCCCCAAGGCCCGCGCCCGGCCGATGTGACGGTTCGTCGGATCTCGCTCGACCACCACCACGTGTTGACCCATCGCGACCAACTGCTCCAGAACGGCCAGCCCCAGCGAGCCGAGACCGACCGCGATGATGTGGTCGCGCATACCGGTCACCCGGGTCAGACCGAACGTCACAGCGATGCGCCGGCTGACCAGATACTCGGTCACCAACGCATACAGCACTGCCAGCAGGATCGTCGTAAGGATCATCACCACGATCGTGGCGATCCGCAGATAGGCCGGCTGGCCGTCCAGCGCGAAGTCTCCGTAGCCGATGGTGGCCAGCGTCTCGACGGCGAAGTAGATCGCATCCAGCAGGTCCATCTGGTCGGTCGCGGTGTTGACGTAACCGACCGCGAGCAGCCCGGCGAACAACACACCCAGCAGCACCAGAGCGACGATCGTCCACTTGAGCCCCCGGTTGGCCCCGTACACCAGATCCGCGACCAGGGTGGGCAGCGGATTCCGGCGCTGCCGGGGCGGTTTGGCAGGTGTCCCCAGCGGTTCTCCCGGCGCACCGGAGAACTGCAGCAGTTCCCGCTCCTCCCCCACCAGAGCCACCAGGTCGCCGGCCTGAACTTCGTCGTCCCGGCTCGGGCACACCGACTGGGTGCCGTCGGTGCGGATGACCAGGATCGGGGCCAGATCACCGAAGAGATCCTGCAGCCGGCCGGACGCCGTCACCTCGATCTCGCGGACCACGAACGGTTCGGCGCCGATGGTCATCCGGTGCAACCGCTCGTCCAGAACGGACTCGACGAAGGTTGGGGCAGCGAGTTCCGCCGGGTTGACGACCAGCCCGGGATTGATCGCCGAACTGACCGCACGGCCCACCGCGGCGTTCGACTGCCGCACGATCACTCGCTTGTCGGGAGCGAGTTCCTGGATCAGTAACGCTGACTCCAGGCACCGCAGATCGTCGTCCTCGACACACACCACCGCCAGCGCCCCCGCCAGGCCCGCGGCATACAGGCTCTCGGGGTTGCGCGGACTCTCCAGGATCAGCGGCACACCGGCGCTGCGCAGGGCGCGCATGTGGCGGTCCTCGGCCATGGTTCCCACGGAGATGACCTGAATGCCCGCGGAGTGCAACAACTCGGCGACGCGAACCCCGAGCCCCTGCATCCCGCAGACGATGACGTGTCCGGTCCAGTGCCGGAGATCATGGCGGTCCATTGCGCTTCGAAGGTTACCGATCTTTGGGCGAGGCACGCGGGATGAACGGGACCGGGCTCACGTTCCGGCCGAGATCATCCGATGAGCACATCAGGAGGACGCACATGGCCAATCGCCTCGGGGACATCCTGGTGTCGTGGGGAGTCATCACCCCCCATGACCTTGCGCACGTCCTGCGCGTGCAGTCCCAAGAAGACCCGCGTCAACGCCGGCGGCTGGGCCGGATCCTGCTCGACGAGCAACGCGTCACCGAGATCACCCTGGCGGCCGCCCTGGCGCACGCCTATGGATTGCGGTCCCTGGATCTGTCGGTTCACGAGGTGCAGCCGGAGATCGCCCGCACCCTTCCGCATCAAATCGCCCAGCGGGCCTTGGTGTTGCCCGTGGACCGGACCGAGACATCCGTGACACTGGCCGCCGCCGACCCGGTCGACGTGCTGGGGCTGGACGACGTGCGCATGTACTTGCGGCAGTCTCTAGGCGACCTGTCGATCGAAGTCGTCGTGTCCCCCGAGAGCCAACTGCGCCGCAAACTGGCCGCGGTCTGGAACGAAGCACACGCGGTCGATGCCCTCAACGAGATGAACCATCAAAGCGTCAAGGGCGCTTCCGATGGCCATGAGGGAGCAGTCACCGCTGTACAGCAGATCCTCAACGCTGCCTTGCGACTACACGCGACCGACGTCCACATAGAACCCCTTCCGGACGAGGTCCGAGTGCGGATGCGGGTGGACGGCGCGCTGCGCACGGTGATGTCGCTGCCGCCGGCGGGCCTGGCACCCTTGACCTCGCGGATCAAGATCATGGCCAGTCTGGACATCGCCCAGCGACGGATCCCCCAGGACGGTCGCGCGCAGGTAACAGTGAACGGCCTAGTGCACAACCTGCGCATCTCGACCCTGCCTTCCCTGCGAGGCGAGACAGTCGTCATCCGGCTGCTCAACGACATCGCGGAACTGCCCGAATTGCGCTCGCTGGGCATCCCGGAACGCATGGTCCCGGTCGTGCACGCGACGTTGCGCGCCTCCCAGGGCCTTCTGCTCATCACCGGACCTACCGGTTCCGGGAAGACGACGACCCTGTACTCGGCGATCAACGAAGTGGTGACCGGCGAGCGCAACCTCATCACCGTCGAGGACCCGGTCGAGATCGAACTGCCCGGGGTCACCCAGGTGCAGATCGACGAGAAGTCCGGGATGACGTTCGAGGCTGGCCTGCGAGCAATGATGCGGCAGGACCCCGACATCCTCATGGTCGGCGAGATCCGGGATCAGCAGACCGCGTCGCTGGCCATCCGGGCGGCGCTGACCGGTCACCTCGTCCTTGCCACCGTGCACACCAATGACGCGGCCAGTGCCGTCACCCGGTTGGCCGACATGGGCGTCCCGCGGTATCTCATCGCCTCGTCGTTGAGTCTGGTCCTCGCCCAACGGCTGGTTCGGCGGCCCTGCGTGCACTGCCTTGAGCCCGATCGGCCGACCGGCGAGGTGCTGGAACGGTTGCGGCTGGATCCTGCCCGTGCGACCAAACTGGTGCGCGGTCGCGGATGCGAACGGTGCGACGGCCGTGGCTATCGGGGCCGGATCGGCGTCTTCGAGGTGCTGCCTGTCACCCGGGCAGTGCAGGAGGTGCTGCTCAAGAGCGGCGACGAGGGGCAACTCACGAAGGCGGCCGAAGCGACCGGCTGGCAGTCACTGCTTGATGCGGGCGTCCATCTGGCCTGTGAGGGTCGCACGACGTTGAGCGAGGTACTGCGCGCGATCCCGCCGGCGTGATGGTCAAGGTCGGGCGGCAACGCGTGCCTGGCGGTCAGATCGCGATCGGTGAGCGCTCCGGGCATCGGTGAGCATGCCGGACGCGGAAACCCCGTCCGTGCCGCTAACGGATGCCCGGAACGCTCACCGATCGGCTGTGCCGGGCCCGACACGAAACCGGACTAGTGCTGTTCGTTCGAACGGGCGGGATGGCCCCGATGTGATGACGCAGCACCCGGGCCTGATCAATCGGTGGTTCCTTCACAGATCCGCGACGATGAGCGGGCGCAGGCTGCCGGTCGTGAGCCCAGTCCCCAGCTGCCCGAACGGGTTGGCTCCCCAGCAGTAGGTGTCACCGCCGGTCACGGCGCAGGAGTGGTACGCGCCAGTCGCGATCGAAGACACGCCACTTGCAATAGCGGGCCGGGTCGGGCTCGAGTGGTCCACCTCAGTGCCGTCGCCGAGCCGGCCGCTGTTATTGCGGCCCCAGCAGCGCATCGTCCCGTTGTCCAACTGAGCGCACGTGTGATACGCGCCGGCCGAGACCGCGTCCACGCCGCTCAGCACGTTCGCGGGAGTCGTGTGGCTGTTCCTAGTGCCGTCGCCTATCTGGCCGTAGTCGTTGCCTCCCCAACAGGCGAGGGTGGCGTCTGTCAGCACTGCGCAGGAGTGCGAGACCCCGGCGGCCGCCTGCGACACCGCGCGACCGCCCAGGTTGACGGTGACCGGGGTGGCAGTATCGGTGGAGCCGCTGCCCAGCTGCCCGTCGGAATCCTCCCCGAAACACCGCAATGTCGTATTCACGACCACGGCACAGGTATGGGCCCAGCCAGCGGCGACCGACGTCACGTTGGTGAGGATTGCGGTCCCACGCGGACTGAGGATCGGCTCCCCAATGCGAACCCCGGACTGGCCCGAATCCGCAGCACCCCAGCACCGCAGCGCACCGGAGTCGGCGACCGCGCAGGTGTGCTCGCCACCGGCCACGACACTGCTGGAGGCGGGCAGGTTGACCAGCACCGGGCGGATCGCGTCGTCCGTGCTGCCGTCACCGACCTCGCCGGAATCGTTGGCGCCCCAGCACCACACGTCCCCATCGCTTTGCAGTGCGCAGGTGTGATCGCCGCCCGCGCTCACCTCGACGACATCGTCGAGCGCGACTTCTCGCGGCACGTCGGAATCACTCGTGGTCCCATCCCCCAGTTGCCCACGGGAGTTCGCGCCCCAGCACAGGACGTGGCCGGTGCCACGCAGATCATCGGGCACCAGAGCGCAGGTGTGATCGGTGCCCGCGGTGACCTGCGAGGCACGGCCGGTCGTGTGCACGGTGACGCTGGCCGGTGGACTCGCGTTGCCGGCGGTGTCGACCATGAACACGCTGTAGGTGTAGGTCGTGTACTGGCGCAATCCACCGTCCACCACACTCTGGGCCGAACCGTCGACAGGCACCACTCGCCCGTCATCCAGCCCGGTCGAGGCGGCGGAACCGGTCTTGCGCCGGATGGCCACCCCTTGCAAATCCGGTGCCTGACTGTTGACCCAATGCAGCGAGATGCTGGACGTCGTGCGGCCACTGACCGTCAGACCGGTGACCGGGCCGGGCGGGTAAACGTCGGTCTTGGGGTTCCACTGGTACTGCACCCGTAGCGTGGTGGCCTTGCGCTTGGGAACGCGCACCCGGATCGGCAGATTGGGCACGGCCGCGGTGCCACCGTCGACCACGATCGGAGTGGCCCAGACCCGGTACGTCCCTGGCTTGAGGTTGCGCAACGCCCCAGCACGCGGCAGCTTCTTGCGGTACTTCTTACCGGCAACAGTGATTTTCGCGGAACGTCCCTGCGGGACCCCCTCGGCGACGACTTTGAGCTTGCCGCGATCGGCCTTCAGTGGGAGCGCAGATGCTGGCGCGGTGGACAATACGGAGAAGGCAGCTGCCCCGGCCATTGCCGCGATCGCTGCCTTGGACATCGACTGCTGGATCCTCATGTGTAGGCCCACGGTACCTGCTGCATCGGCGACAACCCCGTTCAGCGCGGGGAATCGCCGCCGTTTCGACCCGATCGAGTGGTGAGTAAGTACCCCGCTCCAGCACCCGCGCCGGCCCACACCGCCACGGAGGTGAGGGTGTCGCTGTCGAGCAGCCGGCCGAGGCCGAACACGATGATTGCGCAGCCCACGGCCACGAGCAGGGACACAAGGATCGTTCTGGCCATGCGTTCGAGTCTGCACCACGCAAGCAGAGGGCGGGCACGTGCGTCAGCGAAGAGCGCACGACATGAGCCTCTGCCGGTCACAGCCGCGCGGTGTCTGACTAGTCGGATCCTCGCAATCGGTTAGCACTCTGGGCATCCGTGAGCATTCCGGACGCCAAAAGCCCGCCCAGCGTGCTAACCGATGCCCGAAATGCTCACGGATCGCCCCTCCCGTGCAGCACCCGCGCCAGTCAGCCCGCGATGCTTTTGAACCCCCGCAGCCGCAGGCTGTTCAGCACTACGAACACCGACGAGAACGCCATCGCACCGCCGGCCACCATCGGGGTCAGCAGCCCGGCCATCGCCAGCGGAATGGCCGCGGAGTTGTAGGCGAACGCCCAGAACAGGTTCTGCTTGATCGTGCCCAGCGTGCGCCGGCTCAGCCGAATCGCGTCGACGATGCCTAGTGGCTCGCTGCGCACGAGCGTGATGTCGCTGGCGGCAATGGCCACGTCCGCCCCGGCACCCATCGCGATTCCCAGATCAGCCTGCACAAGCGCTGCGGAGTCGTTGACCCCGTCCCCGACCATCGCCACCGTCGCGCCGGACTCCTGCAACCGGCGCACGTGCGCGAGTTTGTCCAACGGCGTCACCTCGGCGATCACCTCGTCCACACCCACCTCGGCTGCCACCTGCTGGGCGGGCACCCGCGCGTCGCCGGTGAGCAACACCGTGCGCAGTCCCAGACCGCGCAGTTGCCGCACTGCCTCTGCACTGGTCGGGCGAACCGTGTCCGCCACCCTGATGCGTCCGGTGACCCGACCGTTCCAGGCGACGACGACGGAAGCCTCCTCGGACACCTCGTGACCCAGTTCTGCCAGCCAGGCGGGAGTTCCCGCAACCACCTCGACGCCGTCGACCCGGCCCCGCACTCCCCGACCGGGCACTGCCTCGAAGTCCTCGAGCTCTCCGCGTTCCGGTAGTGCCCTCGCAATCGCCCGTCCGACAGGATGCTCGCTGGCGCTTTCCAGCGTCCCGACCAGCCGGCCGAAGTCCGGCTCACTGCTGTCCACCTCGACCTCGATGCGGCCTTGGGTCAAGGTGCCCGTCTTGTCCAGGACGACGGTGTCGATCGTGCGTGTGCGTTCCAGCACTTCCGGGCCGGAGATCAGGATGCCCATCTGCGCCCCCTTGCCGGTGCCCACCAGGATGGCGGTCGGCGTGGCCAGCCCGAGGGCACACGGGCAGGCGATGATGAGCACCGCCACCGCCGCGGTGAAGGCCTGCGTCCAGGAGGCCCCGACTAGCAACCAGCCAGCGGCGGTCAGGACCGACAGGATCAACACCACCGGAACGAAGACACTGGAAACGCGGTCCGCAAGTCGTTGCACCGGCGCCTTACCGGTCTGGGCCCGTTCGACAGCGGCGGCGATCTGCGCCAGTTCAGTGTCTGCTCCCACGCGTACAGCCCGGGCGATCAGCCGTCCGGTCTGGTTCACCGCCGCACCGATGATCTCGTCACCGACGCCCACCTCGATGGGCACGGATTCGCCAGTGATCAAAGCGTTGTCCACGGCTGAGGCACCGGACACCACGACCGCATCGGTGGCCACCTTCTCACCGGGTCGCACCAGGAACTCGTCGCCGACGGCGAGTTCACCGATCGGCACCTGCACCTCCTGCCCGTCACGGATGACGGTTGCGTCTTTGGCGCCCATCTTGAGCAAGGCGGTGACAGCCTGCCCGGCACGGTCCTTGGCGCGGCTCTCGGCGTAACGGCCCGCGAGCAGGAAGGTCGTGACGGTGACCGCCACCTCGAAGTAGATGTGACCGCCGGTCAGGATGGCCACCAGCGACCAGACATAGGCGGCGATGACGCCGAGACTGACGAGCGTGTCCATGGTGGTGCCGCCGTGGCGCGCCGCGAGGAAGGCCGCGCGGTGGAAGGGCCAGGCCCCCCAGACCACAACCGGCGTGGCCAGCGCAGCGATCAGCCACATCTGGGTCATGGATTCCGGCATTGCCATCGACAGCACGATCACGGGCACCGCCAAGACGGCAGCGACGATCAGCCGGCGCAGCAACGTGGGGTCATTGTGATCGTGCTCACCCTGGTGTTCCGCCGCGCCGTAGCCAGCCTTCTCTACGGCCTGCACACAATCCTGCACGGTGATGTCGCCGGGCAACTCCACGTGTGCGGTGTGGGTTGCGAAGTTCACGGTCGCTTCCACCCCGGGCAACGCGTTCAGCTTCTTCTCGATCCGGGCCGCGCACGATGCGCAGGTCATGCCTTCCAGGTCCAAATCCACGGCACTCACAGCCGGGTCAACGGCACAACCCCCGGCGGGTATTCCCCTTACGCGTTACGGACGAACAACCCCAGCACCGCAGCCAACGACAGCACCGACCGGGGCTCGTAGGCAGTGCGCCACAGGCCGCCGTGGTTGGCCGCGTCGGCGAACAGGTCCATCGGGTTGTGCAGTCCCTGGTCGGGGTTGGCGGCCGAAGCCGGGTCCCGCAGATCACGTACAAGCAGCGCGGCCATAAGCGTGTTGGCCGTCGAGGGCGCGAAGACCTCGATCCCGAACTGCCCGGCTCCTGCGTAGGCCGCAGCAAGCGCCCGGTTCTTCACCACAGACCTGGTCCGTGTGGCAGGCGCGACGTTGAGAGATACGCGATGCCCCTCGGCGCGCGCGACGATCGCCCGCCAGCGTTGCAGACGCTTGGCCAGGGCGTAGTTCGGCCCCTGTTGCGGGACGATGCAGTCGGCGATACCAACCTCCCGTCCACTGTCATCGATGACGGTGTCCCGGTAGTTCGCCTCGAACATCCGCGCCAACTGCAGTGGTGCCTGCAGCACCCGCCGGGTCCGACGGTCGTTCCAGCGCATGCGGGCCATCGCCACTGCATCTTCCGGGACTGCGAAGACATCGGTGGGGGTGGCCAGGAACGCCAGCGACAGGTCGCTGCTGGTGCGGGCAAGCAGCGTCGTGACGGCGTCGATGGCCATGGAGACCTGGACGTGAGCGGCGCCGTCGGCGTATGCGTAGTTCCCCAGCGTCAGTGGCCCTTCGACCTCCCGCAGCCAGGCGAGCAGGGCGTCGGTCTGCCTGATCACGTCCATTCCGGCGACCTGTGCAACGCGGGTGTCCGGGGCCGTGTCGAGCTGCACACTGCCGCGCGGCACGGGGACGGCCAGCCGGCCCGCGGAGTCCTTCGCCGTGCCCATCACGCGTTCCCACAGTTCCGGGTTGGGCAGGTCGACCGCGTACACCGTGGCGCCCCAGTCGAGCAACTGGCGTAGCGGCCCCATTTCCGCGCCGGCCCCGATCACCGCGATCTGCAGGTCCCGCAGATCCAGCCATTCCGGATTGGCCATGACCGCCCGCACCGCGTCGGCGAAAGTGGGTTCGGTGATGCCGTGCGCAACCCACGAGTCCAACTGTTTGTGCAGGTCGCCCGCGGCCAGGCGCTTCCCGTGGTACGGCACGGAGAACTCGGTACGGCGCTCCTTGCGCCCGATCACCTCGAACGTGTCCATCCCCTCGTGAGCGCTCACCGTGAGTGCCGACACCAGCGGCCGGTCGCTGCCGTCTGCAGTCCAGACGAAGCGGTCGTGCAGCGAGTCCAGCCCGTCCCGGGAGACCGCCAGGGCGGCGTCCGCGTTCTTCGCCGCCGCCACGACGAGCTCCCGGATGGCTGACAGGTAGCCCTTGCGCCAGTCCCGGATCTGCTCGACCCGCCGCGCCGCCGCCGGATCCACTCCGCGCAAGGCGTCGGCGATGACGGCCCGGCCGGTGGCGGTCGTACTGCGAGCCCCGTCGTTGGCCGCGGGGAAGTTCACTCCGGTCGTCATGGAAGCGAATCTAGACGAGCCAGAGGCATCTGTGCCGCTGTTGGGCTGCTCCCATGATCATCGCCGCGGAACGACAACGGCGGGTCGTCCTCAACTCGGGGGCTCAGATTCCAGACCGTAGAACACCCGCTCCATCACCTGCCGTGCCCGACGGGTCAGCCGGCGGTAGTCCTCCAGCAGCGCACCGCGATCGCCGACCGGGTAGTCCAGCAGGTGGGCGACACGGCCCAGGGTGCGGAAGTCCGTGGGCACGCTGTCCTGGGCGCGGCCGGCGCTGAGCATCACGGCGTTGCGGATACGCGAGGCCAGCCGCCACGCGTCGGTGAGCCGGTCGGTGTCGGCAGCGTCCAGCAGCTCGTGATCGCGGGCGGCGGCGAGGACCTCCAGCGTGCGACTGGAGCGCAGTTCGGGCAGCCGGTGGCCGTGTTGGAGTTGAAGCAATTGCGCCACCCACTCCACATCGGACAACCCGCCGCGACCCAGCTTGAGGTGCAACGCAGGGTCGGCGCCGCGGGGCAGCCGCTCGGCTTCCATCCGCGCCTTCAACCGGCGCATCTCGACCAGGTCGGCCTGCTGGACGCCGGCCTTGGGATACCGGATCGGATCGACCAGTTCGATGAAAGCGTCCTGCAGAGCCGGGGAGCCCGCGACAGGCCGCGCCCGCAGCAACGCTTGCGCCTCCCAGGCCGCCGACCAGCGCTCGTAGTACGCCGCGTAGGACGCCAACGACCGCACAAGCGGACCGTTGCGCCCCTCCGGACGCAGGTCGGCGTCGAGTTCGATCGGCGGATCCGCGCTCGGCACGCTCAGCAGTTGGATGATCTCGTTGGCCACTGCCAAAGCAGCATCGCCGGCCAGCGCGTCGTCCACCCCGTCCCGCGCCCGGTACACGAACATCGTGTCGGCGTCGGAACCGTACCCAAGCTCCTGGCCGCCGAGCCGGCCCATGCCGATGATGACGAACTCGACGAGGTCCTCGGCCGGGCGACCATCACGTTCGACGGCTTGAGTGGCTACCGCCATCGCCGCTCGCAGCGTGGCATCGGCGATGTCGCTGAGCGCGATCCCCACCTCGTCCACGCTGAGCCGGCCCAGGCTGTCCGCCGCGGAAACCCTGAACAACTCCCGGCGACGCGTAGCCCGGATGGCCGCGATGGCCGACTCCGGATCCACTTGCCGAAGCCCCATCGCCGTGGCCTCATCGGCGATGTCCGGCGCAGGCCGGGGTTCCAACAGATCCGGGGCCGACAGGATCTGCACCGCATCCGGGGCGCGTAGCAGCAGGTCGGTCGCGAACCGGGAGGAAGCCAGCAGATGCGCCATGTGCTCGGCGGTCAGTGACTCGTCCCGCAGCAGCCGGAGGTACCAGGAGGTCGCACCCAAAGCGTCGGACACCCGCCGGAACCCGAGCAGACCCGCGTCGGGATCCGGACAGTCCGCGAACCACCCGAGCATGACCGGCAAGAGCGTCCGCTGAATCGCCGCCCGCCGGCTCACACCGTTGGTCAGCGACTCCAGATGCCGCAGGGCGCCACGCGGGTCCTGGTAGCCCAGCGCACGCAACCGCTCCTCGGCCGCTTCGGGAGTCAGCCGCGCCTCGCCCGAGTCCAACCGGGCCACTGCGTTGAGCAACGGTCGGTAAAAGAGCTTCTCGTGCAGCCGCCGCACCTGCAGCACCTGCTTGCCGAACGCGGCCTCCAATTCCTCGGCCGGGTCCTTGCGCATCCCCATCGAACGGGCGACGACGCGCAGTTCCGGAGCCCGGTCGGGGAACAGGTGGGTGCGCCGCATCTGACGCAACTGCACACGGTGTTCCAGGATCCGCAGGAAGCGATAGGCGGCCGCCATCCCCGAGGCATCCTCGCGACCCACGTAGCCCCAGGTCGCCAGCGCTTCCAGCGCCGTCAGAGTGTTGGGCGAGCGCAACGTGACGTCACTGCGACCGTGCACGAGCTGCAGAAGTTGCACGGCGAACTCGACGTCCCGCAGCCCGCCCCGGCCTAGCTT
>WBZT01002072.1_pt1 | contig 14203 bp, 12 predicted proteins | sample 5204241 | NCBI WGS metagenome assembly WBZT01 (sample SAMN12344358, study PRJNA552823) | activated sludge metagenome | biome: Activated sludge suspended growth; feature: Nitrification reactor; material: Wastewater; isolation source: activated sludge from nitrification reactor of wastewater... | reverse complement strand
CCCTTCCTCCGGCAGCGGCGCGGGCAACTCAAATGGGAAATTGGGTGGCGGCAAAAGCATGCAACACATTTAACCATAGTTAACAGCTACCTGAACAGAGAAGTTCCACCACTTTCTGAGAAGCTACAGGGGCGGCGCACCGCGTAACGCAGCGATTCGCCCGCTCGCCGATTTAATCAGCGCTTCTCTAGCAATCGGCCAGCCAGCGGTCGGCTGAACGCATGAAACGTTGCTCATACGCCAATGATGGCTGACAGGGCACATGACGGTCCTGTACAGGGTTGACAAACTCAGTTCTCCAACAATTCCCGTTACACTGAGCAACGTCAAACTGCCGATGAACGATGAGAATTTTCTGATCCGTGTTGATGGACATCGACCATGACTCACGTCTGTACTCCGACAATTTCACCTGAACTCCTGGCCGTCGACGGTCTGCACGAATTGGCCATGGACCAGTTGGGCGCGGCAATTGCCTTGTCCATCGGTCAGGCCCGACAAGTGTTTCGCTGGATCGCGCCGGGCCGTTTCATGATGGGTTCGCCGATTGATGAGGCTCAACGCGGTGCCGGCGAGACTCGTCATGAAGTCACTCTCAACCGGGGATTCTGGCTTGCCGACACCGCTTGTACGCAGGCTTTCTGGCTGGCCGTCTGGCCAGTAAACCCGAGTCATTTTCAGGAGCACGCACTGAACCCGGTCGAAAATGTGAGTTGGCACGATGCGCAGGGCTTTCTTGGCGAATTGAACCGACGTCTACCAGGACTGTCAGCACGTCTACCGAGCGAAGCGGAATGGGAATATGCCTGTCGGGCAGGCACGTCGAGTGCATTTTCCTTCGGCAACGTGATTGACACCAATCAAGCCAATTTCAACGGTAATTTTCCTTGCATTGGCTCAGAAAAAGGAATTTACCGGCAACGCACAGTCCCCGTCGACGCGCTGCCGCCGAATGCCTGGGGCTTGTACCAGATGCACGGCAACGTCTGGGAATGGTGCGCCGACTGGTTTGCCGACTACCCGGCAGCGGCGCAGATTGACCCATGTGGCCCGACGTTCGGCAAAATGCGCGTGTTGCGCGGTGGCACCTGGGGTGACCCGGCACGTTACCTCCGCTCGGCGACACGCAGTCGGATCGAACCTGCCTACCGTCCCCGCAGCAGCGGTTTTCGCATTGTGCTTGACAAACTCTGAATCAGAGATGACGTCTGCTAACAGTCTCGCATCGTTGCCAGTTGCGACCAGCTATTGAGGACGAACAGTAAACCTATCGTTCAGAAAAAACAGGGATACGTTAATGATTGCGATCAATCGCGGAGCAGACAGGCTGCCTGCATGCAATGTTCCGCATCGACGTCGACTGATGGTAGCCTTCCCTCCCTGAATCGCGGCCAACCGGTAAGGTCTGCCTGACATGGGTTCGCTGAAATCAGCGGGCTCTTTTTTTGAACGACTGTCGCGTCACGGCGTCGACACGATTGGAGCAACACGCACCAATGGCCAACGAAGAAGAACCTCGCAGAAAAAAAGCGCTACCTCGGCAAAGCCGGGCAATCACAAAGGCAATCATCAAAGATGTCGATTCCCGATCCGAGGAACGTCCGTTCATTGTCGGTATCGGGGCATCTGCTGGCGGGCTGGAAGCCTTGAGTCTGCTGCTGCCTAATCTGCCGAAAAACCTCGGCCTATGTTATGTCGTCGTTCAGCATCTCTCACCAACGTATCGCAGCATGATGTCGCAGTTGCTCGGCCGCGAGACGACCATGCCGGTCAAGGATATCGAGGATGGTGTCGCTCCGCAGCCGAATACGGTGTATATCACGCCGCCCAATCGGAATTTGACATTGAGCGGCGGACTATTTCGTCTGGTTGAGCCGGCGCGCGAATCATTACCCAAACCATCGGTTAACCGCTTCTTTGCTTCCTTGGCCGAAGAAATCGGCGAGTCGACGATCGGCATCATCCTTTCCGGTACCGGCTCAGACGGTGCGGCGGGCATACACGCCATTAAGGCTGCCGGCGGTTTCACTTTCGCCCAGGACCCGGAAACTGCCAAGTACTCCGGCATGCCTCAGTCAGCGATCGACACTGGCAGCGTGGACTGGATTTTGCCACCCGAAAACATGGGCGCCGAAATCAGCCTGATCGTGCTTAACCGCGGCTTGATTCCAGTCGCGACACAGGCAGCCAGTGCCCCCGCCACGCTTAAAACCTTGCTCGGCAAAGTACGGGCTCGCACCAAGGTTGATTTTTCACAATACAAGGAACCGACGCTTTGGCGGCGTATCGAGCGACGGATGGCCGCCAATCACGTCAGCACCTTGCAGGATTATCTGCAGGTGGTTGACCGTCTGCCTGCCGAACTCGATAAGCTGTGCAAAGACATCCTGATTTCGGTTACTGCCTTTTTTCGTGACAGCGATGCTTTCGCTCGTTTGGATCGGGTAGTCGCCGACATCCTCGCCAACAAACAACCGGGCGACGACATTCGTGTTTGGGTTGCGGGCTGTGCCACGGGCGAAGAAGCTTACTCGCTGGCCATCCTGTTCGCTGAGCGGCTTGGCGCGGCTTTCGATCAGTACCGTTTGCAGATTTTCGCCACCGACATCGATCTTGACGCAATGGCGCTGGCACGACGTGGCGTGTTTGCCGCATCCAATCTGGCGCATATCGACCGTGCGCGTATCCGTGCCCATTTCACGCCGCACGGCGATCGTTACGAAATCAACAAAAACCTGCGCGACGTGGTGATCTTCGCCCGTCAGGATCTAGTGCAGGACCCGCCTTTCCTGCGCCTGGACTTGATCAGCTGCCGCAATGTATTGATTTATTTTCAGAGCGAACTACAAGCACGTCTGCTATCCGTCTTCCACTACGCGCTGAATCCCGGTGCTTACCTTTTTCTCGGTAAATCGGAAGGCATTTTCCATCAGGAAAATCTGTTCAGCGTCGTCGATAAAGAAGGCCGACTTTATCGACGGCACGGCAGCATCGCCCGCCTGCCGATGATGCGCTCGGAAATCCAGCTGCCGGCGGCCGGACTCAATCAATATCAGCGACCGAGCAAACCATCGACGCCGCTCGGTTACGAAAACATCCTCATCGAAGCCGCGGGACGCCATTTCATCCCGACCAGCATCCTGATCAACAGCAAATTCGAAATCCGCCACATCCATGGGGACGCCAGCAAGCTGCTCAACGTTTCCCCCGGCAAACCGGCTTTCGACCTCATTTCGCTCGTTCGCCGTGAATTGCGCACCGAAATGCAAGTGTTGTTGCGCCAGGCACAAGTCAAACAAAGCGTCGTCGTCGGCCGACCAAGGCATATCAAGGCTCTCGATCCGTCCCGTGGACTGCGCCTGTCAGTGCACCCGGTCCTCGACAGCGGCATCGAAGCTTTATTCATGGTGTGTATTGAATGGTTGCACCCAAGCTCCGGCAAAAGCGCCAACGACGGCGACAGCGCCACCGCCAAGGAACTAGAAGACGAGCTGTCGGCAACACGTGAGCACTTGCAGACACTGGTTGAGGAACTTGAAACGTCAAATGAGGAAATGCAGGCACTCAACGAGGAAATTCAAGCTTCCAATGAAGAGATGCAGGCCTCAAACGAGGAGCTTGAGGCGTCGAACGAAGAACTGCAATCGACCAACGAAGAACTGGCAACGGTCAATGAGGAACTGCAGATCAAGAGTGTTGAGATGCAGGAGCTGAACACCGAGCTGGAATGCATTCAGAACAGTGTTGACTACCCGTTGCTGGTCCTCGACGGCAACGCTTGCCTGCAACGTTTCAATAGTGCCGCGGCACGCTTATTCAAGCTCTCCAATACGCAGATCGGTCGCCATTTGCGCGACCTGATCCTGCCTGCAGGAATGCCCGATCTGCTTGCCGACAGCCAGCAGGTCATCCAGACACAAAATGCTTTCGACCGCCAGATCGTCAATGCCTATCACCGTCATTACGCACTGCACCTCGCGCCGTTGTTGCACGATACGCAGAAATCGGCTGGAGTAATCCTGCTATTTGCCGACAACACCAGCTATTACGAAATCGAGCGCTCGGCAAGAGAAATGCAGGTCCGGTTACTGGCGGTGATGAACAACTCCGTTTCACTGATGGCGGTCAAGGATGCTTCTGGACGCTACCAGTTTGCCAATCCGCGCTTCGAACAGACTTTCGGCTTCGTCCCAGGACAGGCGATCGGCAAGACGGACTTACAGATATTCCCTGAAAGTGTCGCCAACGTCTGGCGAGAAAGCGAACTGGAAGCCATTGGTCAACGCAAGGCGATCGAACGCGAAGAAACGCTGCCATTGGCCGATGGGGAACGTCATTTCCTGTCCATACGTTTCCCCCTCTTCGACGACGACGGGGCAATCACCGGTATTTGTTTCCAGGCGATCGACATCACCCGGCGTCGCGATGCCGAAGATCGTTTGCGGCTCTCGGCAATGGTATTCGAGCGCGCCTCCGAAGGCGTGGTGGTTACCAACGCCGAACAGACCATTCTGACAGTCAACGAGGCCTTCACCACCCTGACCGGCTATACGAGTGAGGAAGTGATCGGCAAGAAGCCCAGCCTGCTGCGCTCTGATCGCACCTCAAACGAGTTGTACGAGGAAATGTGGAACAAGGTGCATTCCCACGGGGTCTGGGCCGGGCAAATCTGGAATCGGCGCAAGAACGGCGAAACGTATCTCGAATGGCTGACCATCAGCGCCGTCAGGGATAACTACGGTCATGTGGTCAACTACGTCGGTATGTTCAGTGATATCACCGCCGCACGCGCCTCGCAACAGCGTATCGAGTACCTCGCCACACATGACGAACTGACCGGCTTGCCAAACCGGACTCTGTTCAACGACCGCCTGCAACTGGCACTGGCCCGCGCCAGACGCTCCCAGGAAAGTATTGGTGTCGTATTCATCGACCTTGACAACTTCAAGGTGGTCAACGACACGCTCGGTCACGACAGCGGTGATCAATTGCTCTGCCAGGCAGCGAAGCGTCTGCTCGATTGCGTGCGCAGCGAAGACACCGTCGCCCGTCTCGGCGGAGATGAGTTTGTCGTCCTGCTTGAAAGCACCGATCGCCAACACGCCTCGCAAACCGCTGAACGGCTATTGAAAACTTTGAGCGGCAGCTATCGTTTCGATGACGATGACTGCTTTATCAGTGGCAGTATCGGGGTCAGCATCTTTCCAGACGATGCTGAGGATGCCAGCGCGCTGATGCGCAATGCCGACTCCGCGATGTACCGGGCCAAGGATCAGGGTAAAAACACGTTCCATTTCTTCACTGCGGAACTCAGTGTGCAAGCGACGCGTCGGATGACGCTCGAAATGGGCTTGCGCCGGGCCATCGTCAATCAAGAGTTGTTTCTCAATTACCAGCCGCAAGTCAACCTGGAAACCCGGGCGGTGATCGGAGCCGAAGCGCTAGTCCGCTGGCGTTGCGGCAACGAAATCATCGAGCCGACGGTTTTCATCCCGATCGCCGAACAAAGTCAGATCATTTACGCCATCGACGAATGGGTACTCGGTGAAGCATGTCGCCAAATCCGCGAATGGGACGCAGACGGCATGCCGCCGATCCGCATGAGCGTCAACATATCGGCTCGCCACTTCCGTAAGGACGGCATGGCTGCCGAGCTGATCCGCATTATCGAGTCACATGGGGTTGCCGCCCAACGCTTGTGTTTAGAAATCACCGAAGGCGTGCTTATGGACATCGATCATGCCCAAAAGATGCTCGCCGAACTGGTTGCCTTTGGGTTGACGATCAGCATTGACGATTTCGGGACCGGCTTCTCATCGCTTTCCTATCTCAAACGCTTCCCGATCCATGAACTGAAGATTGCTCGCAGCTTTGTTGATGGCGTATCCATCGACGCCGATGACCGCGCCATCGGTACGGCGATCATCGCCCTCGCCCGCCATCTCGGTATGAGCGTCGTTGCCGAAGGCGTCGAACTGCTCGCTCAGGCCAACGAACTGAACACCTCCGGCTGCCACAACGGACAAGGCTATCTCTATGCCCGACCAATGTCACCGGCAGCGTTTGCCGAGTGGCTGCACCAACACGCCTCGAATCTGTCCGAGGAAGATCAAATCGGCTGAGGCGGCTCGCGGCGGCTATGCGTTGGATACCAGTCTTACACAAAATGACGAACGCGTTTCTGGCCCAGCCGCCGATGCTAGAATCCGCGCGGGATGAGATGACTACCGATCTTGAACGAGAGTCGCATCAGCCGACTGCCATCTGGGCAGCGGCCGCAATCAGCCGGCAGCGGCTACCAAATCGGCAAAATGGCTGACCGACCGTTCGACGAACCATGAGGTCCCGAATTGCTCCACACCATCAGCGTCACCATCCTGACCAAAAATTCGGAAAAATATCTGGCCCACTGCCTGGATGCACTCACCGGTTTCGACGAAGTCATCGTCCTTGACAACGGCTCGACCGATTCGACGATGCGTATCGCAGCCGGATACGCCAATGTGCGGCTGATCGAACACGCGTTCATCGGCTTCGGGCCGCTGAAGAACCTGGCCATCCGTTCAGCCAGAAACGACTGGATTCTGTCTGTCGATAGTGATGAAGTCGTTACCACCGCATTGCTCAATGAACTGGTGGCTGTCGATCTGGCAGACGAACACACGGTCTATTCGGTAGCGCGGGACAACTATTACAACGGACGACTGGTGCGTTGCTGCGGCTGGCGTCCGGACCGGGTGATGCGTCTCTTCTGTCGTCGCCATACCTGCTTCAACGACGTGCAGGTGCATGAAAGCCTGATCGTGAAACCGGAAACCCGACTACGCCAGTTGCGCAGTCCCCTGCAGCACTTCCCGTATGCCAGCGCCGCCGAGTTGGTCGACAAGATGCAGAAGTATTCGACGCTGTACGCCGAGCAAAGCAGCAAGCGTTCATCGCCGGCCAAAGCATTCCTGCACGCCATCTTTGCTTTCGTCAGGAATTATTTTTTTCAAAGAGGATTTCTGTGCGGCTATGAAGGACTGCTGATCAGCGTCTCAAACGCTACAGGTGTTTTTTTCAAATACATCAAGCTCTATGAAAAAAACCGTCGCTGAATGGACATCAATGGACGCGATAAAACGACCCCTACCCAAGCAGCCGCCCACAACATGCCGGCAATTCGTCCCGCACCGGCAAGTGTCCGCCGAAAAACTCGCCCGCGTATGCAGGCCACCGATGGTCCGCTCCGGTGGCCTGCGCGCGCCGTTTATTTGAGATCGGCAAGTGCTGCGCCGAAATTGATATGAAAGACCTGACCATCAATGACCAGCGCCGGCACCGATTTGACGCCCAAACGCTCAGCTTCGCCCAGACGCGCGGGCTGTTGTCCCAGATGAATCACCTCGGTGTCGTAACGCGACGGGTCGAGCGCCGAAGCCAGTTGCTGTTCGGCCGCGACACAGACCGGACAACCGGCATGGTAGAAAACCGCATTTGCTTTGCTCATCGTCTTCTCCTCTCTGATGGGGGCAAATAATGCATCGACTCGATGCATATAGAGCATAAGAGTGCACCGATCAGATTGTCAATAGTGCTTCGAGGCGATACATTAAATTCATGCATCCGTCGGTATTGTTACTCGAGCGTCTGGCGTCCCTGATCAACCAATTGTTGCGTCAGGATGCTGCCAGTCACGATCTGCTGCCGATACAATGGCAAGCCTTGGCCTATCTGGCGGCGGCAAACCAATACAGCAATATTCCAACCGCCGTTGCCGAGTATTTCGGTACCACCCGCGGCACCGTTTCGCAAACTCTGGCAGTGCTCGAACGCAAGGGGCTGATCCGCAAGGAAGCCGACCCGACACATGGCAAGCGAATACATCTGGTACTGACCGACGCCGGGCAACGCATCATGACGGCCGGCTGGTCGACGCGACTTGAAGCCGCACTGGCCAGCAGCGCGGCGGAAGACGGCACCCTAGAATGTCTGCTGCGCAGTCTGCTCTCTTCGCTGCAGCACCTAAACGATAACCATGCATTCGGCGTATGCCGTCAATGTTTCCATTTCCTGCGGCGCACGGATAGCGCGCACTGCCGGTTGACCGGCGAAGATCTGGCGGAAGAACAGACCGTCAAGCTTTGCCGCGAGTGGAAAAAACCGCTGCCGACAGCGCAACGCCAGCCTGCTCCATCAGGCGGATCGCTCGACCGCGGCCGGTAGCAGCAACCGTGCGCACAGGCCTCCGAGAACAGAGGCGGACAACTGCAGTTCGCCACCGTAAAGTTGGGTCAATTCGCTGACGATCGCCAACCCAAGTCCACTGCCCGGCTTCTGCTCATCTGCGCGCACACCGCGACGCAGAACGGCAGCGCGCAGGTCGGCATCGATTCCCGGTCCGTCATCGTCAACAGCAATGTGCAACTGCCGGCCTTCAACCCGTACGCCCACTGAAACGCGCGCCTGCGCCCATTTACAGGCATTGTCGAGCAGATTGCCGAGCATCTCCTGCAAATCCTGTTCTTCACCACGGAAAACAGCCGTCGCGGATGGCGGTTCCCAGAGCAGTTCGAGCGACCGGCTGGCGTGCAGGCGGCGCATGGTCCGCAACAGGCCGTCGACGACGGCCGACACGGGGGTCCGCACACCGATCTGTTGCATATCGGCGGCGTGCTGCGCGCGAGAAAGATGGTACTGCACCTGTTGACTGGCGACGCTTACCTGCCGGTGAACTAGCCGCGCCAGTTCGCTGTCCTCGGTCGATGCTGCATTGAGCATCACACTGAGTGGAGTTTTCAATGCGTGCGCCAGATTGCCGGCCTGCGTGCGGGCACGTTCGACAATACTCGCCTTCTGTTCCAGCACCTTGTTGAATTCTTCGACCAGTGGCCTGATTTCCGCCGGAAAATCGCTTGACAGAAGACTCGCCTCGCCATCGCGGACGCGTTCAAGGCCGCTGCGCAACTTGCGCAGCGGCGCCAAACCGACGATAACCTGGATCAAGGCAGCGGTCGCCAGACCGACGCCAAGAATGCACAACGACAACCATAAAGCCACGTTGAAACGAGACAACGGTTCATCGAGCAGGCTTTCCTCAGCGGCAATCAGCAGACGAAATTTACGCAGGTCGCCGGAAGCGGCGTTTTCATCGTCTGCCGCCAAGCGCACCTGTCGCTCGATCGTCGTCAAAAGACGCGCATTGGGTCCGTTCAACAGGTGTCGATGGATCTGCCCGTCGATCGGCGTGTCCTTTGGCGCGGCAAGGGCGAAATCCCATAAAGAACGAGAGCGCAAGACACCCACCCGATTTATTCCCTTGTCATCGATCGCATCGATCTGCCAGTACAAGCCCGAATAGGGACGCTGCCAGCGCGGGTCACTGAGCGCAGCGACGAGCAGCGGATGACCCTGGCTGTCGAGTGTCAGCTGAGCGGTCAACTGCTCGAGATGGCGACGCAGTTCGGCCAGAAACTGTGTTTCAACATGCTGCCTGAACAAAGCACTCAAGCCCCAGCCGGCGATGACGATCGAGGCGACGATCCAGAAAAGCGTACCGGCTAATAGACGCAGACGTAAGGAGCCTCGCGCAGCAAACCGGTTCATGGCAGCGCCGCAAGACGATACCCCAGGCCGCGTACGGTTTCGATCAATCCGTAAGGCAGCTTTTTGCGTAGGCGGGCGATGAATACTTCGATCGTATTCGAATCGCGATCGAAATCCTGGGCGTACAGATGTTCGACCAGTTCGCTGCGCGAGACGATCCGATCACTATGATGCAACAGATAGACCAGCACGCGGTATTCATGGCTGGTCAGCGACAAGACTTGGCTGTCGACCGTCACCCGGCCATTGCGCAAATCGAGCGACAGCGGCCCGCAACGTAACTCGTCGCTGGCATGACCGCTGGAACGGCGAATCAGCGCACGCAGACGGGCCAGTAATTCGGCGTAATGAAAGGGTTTGCTCAGGTAATCGTCGGCTCCGGCGTCGATACCGGCCACTTTCTCGTGCCAGCTGTCGCGAGCCGTCAGGATCAGTACCGGCATGCCGAGCCCGGCGCGACGCCAATGACGCAGAACGGTCAAGCCATCGAGTTGCGGCAGCCCTAGGTCAAGAATGACTGCATCATACAGCGTGCTTTCGCCCAGATGGCGCGCGTCGATACCGTTTTCAGCGCTATCGACCGCATACGATGCCGCCTGCAGTGCTTCGACCAGTTGTTGGCGCAGGATCGGGTCGTCTTCGGCGAGCAGGAGGCGCATTTCACATTTCCGAGAGATTTTTACGGCTGGAGTCGCCGGTTACGGCCATCACCATCGCGACCTCTGACGGCGAAAATCGTCGCATCACGCGCGTCGACCTTCAGTTTGAGCAATGCACCATCATTGCGCAACACTTTGATTTCGTAGAGCCAGCGTCGTTGATGGCGTTCGAGTTCGACGGCGATGATTTGCCCCGGATAGTCACGTTCGACGGTTTGCAGGATCTTCGCCAGAGGCAGGACTTCCCCGGCCTCGACGGCATGCCGAGCACGTTCATGGTCGCCATCGTCAGCCCACACGACAGGGAGCACAGCAAGGACCCAAAAACAGCAGAGCAGTACGCGCCACAACCTGAACATTGCTTTGTTGTACAACATTTCAGGTGAACGTCGGATGAACGAGAACTTCATGCGTTGTTCAGACAATACGGGGCAAACTGCGCGTGGTCGAACAGTCAAAAAGGAGTTTGACGCATGCACACCACTCTTCTGAAGCGGCAACTGACGGTCGGATTGGCATTGACAATAGCCGTGTCCTTCGGCGCCGCCGCACCGCGTGACGACATTCTCGCCAACTACGCGTCGGCGGCCAAGCAGACAGATCCGGGTTTCAGCGGTTTTTCCGCAGCACGCGGCGAAGCCTTCCATCGTCAATCGTTTGCCGGCGGCAAGGTCGATACTCCCGCCTGCCGAAGCTGTCACGGTATCGACATACGACAAACAGGTCAGACACCGGCAGGGAAGGTCATTGAACCCATGGCTCTCTCGCTGTCACCGACCCGTTACAGTGATCCGGCGAAAGTCGAGAAATGGTTCAAGCGCAATTGCCAGGAGGTGCTCGGACGCGAATGTACCGCTCGCGAAAAGGGCGATTGGCTGAGTCATGTTTTTCAGCGCTGACAGACGGAAATTCCTTTCGCCCCACCAGAACAAAGTGTCTCTCGTGGGCGCACCCACCTGCTGACACGTCTTGCCCGACCTGGGTAAGACGCTCAACGTCCCAACGAGCGCTCCGCAAGTTGATTTTGTTGCACATCAATCACTTATGGAAGCGCAGAAATTTATTCAACGTTTCCTTCGGAGGACATATGCTCCCTTCTCGTCCCGTACGGCTCGGTGTGCTCGTGCTCGCCGTTGCCGCCATGCTCTTCCAAGTCGCCCGCGCTGGCGGTGGACATTTTTTCCCGCCGGTTAGCGATGCGCTGGTCAAGGAGGAATGCGGCAGTTGTCATATGGCCTTTCCAGCGGCGCTGTTACCTTCAACTTCCTGGCAGCGCCTGATGGGTGGCTTGAAGAACCATTTCGGCGACGATGCCAGCCTCGATGCGGCACGCACCAGCCGTATCAGCGCCTATCTGATCAGCAACGCCGGCGACAAGCAGGGTGCCCGCTACGCTGAAAAAATGTTGCGCGGGGTATCGATTAGCTCCCCCCCTTTGCGTATTACCGAATTGCCGCGCTGGATCAAGGAACACCGCAAGGTACCCGAACGCGAATGGCAACAGAAGGATGTACGCAGCAAGGCTAACTGTCCGGCCTGTCACGCCGACGCTGAACGCGGATATTTCGAGGAATGAACAGCCGTTGCGCAAAAACATCGTGACAGGAGCGGGCAAGCGCTTACTCATCGATGAACAAGAGAAAGACTATCGATTGAAAATGGACAAAGAGATGAACGTGCATTCAATCCGTCTCGTCGGCCAAGCCGACGGTTCATACGGCACATGCAAGGACAAATCAGCATGCAACGTCTTCTGATTTCTCTGATCGCCGCCATCGTCGGCACCTGGGGCTGGAGCGTCATCAGCGCTCCGGCGCTGGACGGAGCGTTACCGTGGGTCATCCGCCAGCACGCTCTGCACCTCAGCGGCTTGCTGGCCATCGCCCTGATATCGCTGGCCATGTATCTGGCCACTCGGCCGCTCTGGCTGGAAACGTCGCTGGGCGGCATGGATCGTGTTTATCGCACGCATAAATGGGCGGGAATTCTGGCTGGCATCTTTGCCATCGCGCACTGGTTGATCGAACTGTCCGACGGACCGATCAAATCGATGATCGGACGCGGCGGACGCGTGCATCGCGAAAAATTCGCCGGTCTGCTCGATAACCTGCAGCATCTGGCGAAAGATCTTGGCGAGTGGGCGCTCTATGCGCTGCTGGCAATGTTGGCAATCACCCTCTGGCGGCGTTTCCCCTATCATCATTGGCGTCTGTTACACCGGGTGATGCCCGTGCTTTATCTGCTGCTTGCTTTCCATACCGTGATGCTGCTACCGACAAGCTATTGGCGCGAACCGGCCGGCTGGCTGCTGGCCGTGCTGTTGGTCAGTGGTTCGTACGGCAGCCTACGCTCCTTGAACGGCTCGATCGGCCGCAAACGACGGGCAACGGGAGAGATCGTCGCCATCGAGCGACCGGGTAGCGACATACTTGGTGTCAGCATCCGCCTGGATACCGACTGGTCCGGACATCGTGCTGGCCAATTCGCCTTCGTCACGTTCGATCCGGCTGAAGGAGCGCACCCGTTTACTATCGCCAGCGCCGACAGCGGTGATAAGATATTGAACTTTAATATAAAATCGCTTGGCGATTACACGCGTCGTCTTGACGGACGTTTGCATCAAGGGCAATCAGTCACTGTCGAAGGGCCGTATGGACGATTCGAACTGGCACGTCGGCGAGCCGATGCACGACAGGTGTGGATTGCCGGCGGAATCGGCATCACGCCGTTTCTGGCTTGGCTCGAAGCCTTGCAACGCGAACCCAAGCAGGCAGCCAGCGCCGAATTGCACTACTGCACCGCCAACAGCGAAAACGATCCCTTTGTTGCCCGATTGCATGCGCTGACCGCTGATCTGCCGGGAATCGACCTGCAAATCCACGGTGCCCGGCAAGGTCAGCAACTGACGGCCGAGCAAATCGTCGCTCGTCGGCAAGCGCGGCAGATGTTGGATATCTGGTTCTGTGGCCCAGCTGGCTTTGCCCAGGCATTACAAACGGGATTACGGCAGTGTTTGCCGGCGGGCGAACTGCAATTCCATCAGGAAGCGTTCGTCATCCGCTGATCGCCGCCGGACAACTCTCATTGAAAATCAACAGAATAAACTTGTCCGGCTTGACATCGCTTCGCCGTATCAACCGTTGATCGTCATTGCCACAGCAGGTTTCGGACAGCGGAAACAGGCAGTCGAGGCATCAGCTCGGGCGTTTGTCGAGTCGCAGTTGGCCGTTTTTGACGCATAGCGATCCACAGCCACGCGCATTGAAGAAAATTGCCCAAGTCGGCTGACCTTGGTAGTAGCTGAAAGTCTGCAACCATAAACCGTTCGAAAATTCGAGATACAGTTCGGGAATGCGGCCAATCACCTGTGCATCGGCAATCATTGCGCCAACCAACTTGCGGGCAATGGCATTGCAGCGCGATTTAGAATCGCCGTTGCCGCAGGCGATCGAGCGTGCTTTTTCGATCCGCCAGCCGAAATCGGCCATCACAGTAATACTGCCTTTCGGATTGGCTGGCGAACCATCCTGCAGACGGCTTTCTGAGAGAGGACCCAGTTCCAGGAACAATGCCGAACCGTGGCCGAACCATATATGCGAAATTGGCAAGCCAACCAGCGAGTTCATCGAAAGTTGCTTCATGGCCATCGGGCAATCCTCTCAACAATTTTTATCATCCATCGGGTTTGCCAGCACCGGCTGTGCCATACGAACGGGCAGCGAGCGTCAACCCCTTACCTGACAAACAGATAAGCACTGAATCAGGAAGCGCAAGTTTCTCTCAACTTGGCCGAGTGTGCCGTGAATTTATTGACGACTGACAATGACGAGCCGATCGACCACACGTTTTCGGCATGATCCTACAAACCGCAGTTGCAGGGAGTGCTGAGCGGCGGAATGCGAGCATTGGCGCGGCTTTCAGGGCGATTTCTGGAACTGCGGAGCAGTTCCAAATGGGTG
>WBZT01002070.1_pt1 | contig 14206 bp, 10 predicted proteins | sample 5204241 | NCBI WGS metagenome assembly WBZT01 (sample SAMN12344358, study PRJNA552823) | activated sludge metagenome | biome: Activated sludge suspended growth; feature: Nitrification reactor; material: Wastewater; isolation source: activated sludge from nitrification reactor of wastewater... | reverse complement strand
ATGGTCATGCCCGGCGACAACGTCAAGATGACCATCAAGCTCATCGCCCCCATCGCCATGACCGAAGGCCTGCGCTTCGCGGTTCGGGAAGGCGGTCGGACGGTCGGCGCCGGTGTCGTCTCCAAGATCATTGCGTAATCACTAGGCCTTGTGACGGGGGCGGATGGGGATCACCCAATCCATCCCACAAACATGGGCCAGATTTTTTAGGCCAGTAGCTCAATTGGCAGAGCGGCGGTCTCCAAAACCGCAGGTTGGGGGTTCGATTCCCTCCTGGCCTGCCACTTTCCCCTCGCGTTGAGCGGCGTGGTAACCTCCATGAATGTAAAAGCCGAAGCCGGCGCCACCAGTTTGGATACCGCCAAATTGGCGGCGGCGGCCCTTTTGTTGATAGCCGGGATTGGCGGCTTCTATTACCTTGCCGACTATTCGGCCCTGCTTAGAGTCCTTGGTCTGCTGGTTATTAGTGGAGTGGCGGCGGCGATCGCCCTCCAGACCGGGGTGGGGCGTCAACTCTGGCATTTTGTGGGAGACGCACGTACCGAGATCCGTAAGGTGGTGTGGCCTACCCGCCAAGAAACCCTGCAAACCACCTTTATCGTCGTGGTCATGGTCCTGATCCTTGGCATCATCATGTGGCTATTTGACATGGTGCTGATGAATATTCTGCGTTTGCTGACCGGGCAAGGGAGTTGAGCGTGGCCAAACGCTGGTATGTGATTCATGCCTTCTCCGGCATGGAGAATCAGGTCAAGCGTGCGCTGGAAGATCGGATCAAGCGCGCCGGCGTGGAGGACCAGTTTGGCGATATCCTGGTTCCGACCGAAACCGTGGTCGAAATTCGCAATGGCGTTCAGCACAAGGTTGAGCGTAAGTTTTTTCCAGGCTATGTCCTCATCAGTATGGAGATGACGGACGATACCTGGCATCTCGTCCGGGACGTTCCCAAGGTCATGGGCTTTATTGGCGGTCATCGCGATCGACCGGCACCGATCCCAGACAGCCAGGCGGATGCCATCCTGCAACGTATGCAGGATGGGGCCACGAAACCAAGGCCCAAGGTGCTCTATGAGCCCGGTGAAATGGTGCGGGTGATCGATGGCCCCTTTACAGACTTTACGGGCGTGGTTGAAGAAGCGGATTACGAGAAGAACCGTCTGAAAGTTTCGGTTCTGGTATTTGGACGGTCGACCCCGGTCGATTTAGAGTTCTCCAAGGTCGAGAAGGGCTGAGTAGGCGCAGAGATTCGGACGCCGATCTTGTGGCGATTTTTCGCGAGATCTACCTCCCGCAAAACGATTTCATGAATTCACATTCATGAGCCGATCCACTCCTCCTTTGGAGGGGAGACAGGATCCGGGGAGCCGGCCCTTCGTGGCCGGCGGTCGAACCCACCCATAAGAGGTTGAAATGGCAAAGAAAATAACGGCTTATATCAAGCTGCAAGTCAAGGCTGGCGAGGCTAACCCTAGCCCTCCCGTCGGACCGGCACTGGGTCAGCGCGGCGTTAACATCATGGAATTCTGCAAGGCCTTCAACGCCAAAACGCAGAATCTGGAAAAGGGTATGCCCACCCCGGTGGTCATCACGGTCTATGCGGACCGCAGTTTTACCTTTATTACCAAGACCCCGCCCGCCACCGTTCTGCTTAAGAAGGCCGCTGGGGTGACCAAGGGCAGTAAAATCCCTCATACCAACAAGATTGGTACCGTTACGCGGGCCCAACTTGAGGAGATCGCCAGCGTCAAAATGCCAGATTTGACGGCCGCCGATATGGATGCCGCTGTTCGCACCATTGCTGGTAGCGCTCGGGCCATGGGTCTGAATGTGGAGGGAGTCTAGAATGGCTAAGCTTTCAAAGCGCATGCAGGCGGTCAGGGCTGGGATCGAAAAAAACCGGGTTTATGGGGCAGAAGAAGCCTTCGTAGTTCTTCAGAATCTTTCTAAAGTCAAGTTCATGGAGAATGTGGACGTATCCGTGAATCTAGGTGTTGACCCCCGCAAGTCGGATCAAGTAGTTCGCGGCGCTACGGTGTTGCCAAATGGTATTGGCAAGCAGGTGCGCGTTGCCGTTTTTGCCCAGGGCGCGGCGGCGGCGGCCGCCACGGCGGCTGGCGCCGAACGGGTGGGCATGGAAGATCTGGCGGAAGACATGAAGGCGGGTAACATCAACTACGATGTCGTCATTGCCTCGCCGGATGCCATGCGCGTGGTTGGCCAATTGGGACGTTTGCTGGGTCCTCGCGGCCTGATGCCCAATCCCAAGGTTGGAACGGTGGCCGCCGATGTGGCCGAGGCCGTGCGGAATGCTAAGGCCGGTCAGGTGCGCTATCGCACGGATAAGGCGGGCATCATCCATTGCCCTTTGGGCAAGGTCTCCTTCGAGGCTGGGGCACTGCGCGAAAATCTTGAGGCTCTGCTACGTAACCTCATGAAAGTCAAGCCTAGCACCTCCAAAGGGGTATACATGCGGAAGGTTACGGTCTCCACGACTATGGGGCCCGGGCTGACGGTGGACCATCAAGCCCTGGTTTAGTCGTTCGGTTGGGGTTGAGGCCCCACTCTGATCTGGCGGCCATTTGGATTGATGGCCGTGACAATTTTCGGGTTCTGGCCAATGACCGGGGCCCGATAAGTTCTTTGGGGCCCCGGCTATCCGCCGGGGGCTGTCAAAGACCGCGGGCGTCCGGGCTGCCACAAGGATTCAAGGTTGCTCCAGACTTAATTCACGCAGGCCCGCGCAGACGGTGCTCCCGAATCGGACTGGTGACGTGACCGCGCGAGCGGTGCGAAACCCTGATTACGGCGCACAGAACCGTCGCCATACTGGGTTACGGATGCCCAGGGCGGCAATCGGCAAAGGGGGATCCTCCCCAGACAACCGAAATCAGGAGGTGACGAACTGTGGCACTGAATTTTGCCCAGAAAGAAACCATCGTCGCCGAGGTCGCGGAAGTCGCGAAGAGCGCTTATTCGGCCGTTGGCGCCGAGTACCGGGGCTTGACCGTCGCCCAGATGACCAACCTGCGCGTTGAGGCGCGCAAGGCTGGGGTGTATCTGCGTGTCGTCAAGAATACCCTGGCCAAGCGCGCCGTCGAAGGTACGGATTTTGCCTGCATCCAGGGGGCCCTCAAGGGGCCTATGGTCCTGGCCTTTTCGCAGACGGATCCGGGTTCGGCGGCACGCGTGGTCGAGGCGTTTGCCAAGGGTAATAACGCGCTCAAGGTCACGCTTGTGTCCATTGGCGGCAAGCTGCTCGCCCCCTCGGAACTCGGCACGCTCGCGAAGATGCCGACCTACGAGCAGGCGATATCCCAGCTCATGTCCGTTATGAAGGCCCCGGCGCAGAAACTCGTGGCGACCATCAACGAGGTCCCGGGCAAGCTTGTCCGTACCCTCGCGGCGGTCCGCGATGCCAAAGAGGCGGCCTGATCCATTGGGTCCGGCCCTCGGTAGGGCATCAACCAGCTATTCGATTTAGGAGAAACCTATGTCTATATCCAAAGAAGATATTTTGGAAGCCATCGCCAACATGACAGTCATGGATGTCGTTGAGCTCATCAGTGCGATGGAAGAGAAGTTTGGCGTTACCGCCGCTGCCGCTGTCGCCGTGGCCGCCGCTCCCGCCGCCTCCGCCGCCGAGGCCGTTGAGGAGAAGACCGAGTTCGACGTTGTTCTGACTGGTTTCGGTGAGAACAAGGTTGGCGTCATCAAGGTGGTCCGCGCCTTGACGGGCTTAGGCCTCAAGGAGGCCAAGGACGCCGTCGAAGGCGTGCCTACCACCGTTAAGGAGGGTGTTTCCAAGGATGAAGCGGCTACCGCCAAGAAGCAACTGGAAGAGGCTGGTGCCACTGTCGAGGTTAAATAATCTCGACCTTGCGTCGTTATTCTTCCACTAGGAATGAGGGGCTGGCGGTCCTTGGACCGCCGGCCTTTACCTGTTTCCGTCGCGGGGCTGTGAGCCACGCACGCATCGGGTGGGAAGGACGGTTAAGCCGTCCGAACGATTCCACCCGATCCACCGCCCCTGATAGGGCGGCCTAATTATCAGTACGTCGAGGGTAAGGCAGCATGGCTTATTCGTTCACCGAGAAAAAGCGTATCCGCAAGGACTTCGGCAAGCGCACCAGCATCCTGGAAGTCCCCTTCCTGCTCGCGACCCAGATTGACTCGTATCGGGATTATCTTCAGGAGGGCATGAAACCCTCCGAGCGGCACGACATGGGGCTGCACGCGGCCTTCAAATCCGTTTTTCCCATTGAGAGCTACTCTGGGAACGCGGTGCTGGAGTACGTCAGCTACCGTCTTGGGGAGCCTCCCTTTGACGTGCGCGAGTGCCATCAACGTGGAGCCACCTATGCGGCGCCTCTGCGGGTGCTGCTGCGTTTGGTGATCTACGATCGGGACGCCCCCGCCGGGTCGCGTGTCATCAAGGATATCAAGGAACAGGAAGTTTACATGGGCGAGATGCCCCTCATGACCGATACCGGTACCTTTATCATCAACGGCACCGAGCGAGTGATCGTCTCCCAGTTACATCGCTCGCCAGGCGTTTTCTTTGACCACGATAAGGGCAAGACCCATTCGTCCGGTAAGCTGCTATTTTCGGCCCGCGTAATCCCCTATCGGGGTTCATGGCTCGACTTTGAGTTCGATCCCAAGGACAACGTGTTCGTGCGCATCGATCGCCGTCGTAAGCTGCCTGCCACCATCCTGTTACGCGCGCTCGGCTATGACACCCAGCGGATACTGAACTGCTTTTTTGAAACCGATAGCTTCCGCCTGAATAAGGATGAGTTTGAACTGGACCTGGTGCCGGATCGGCTGCGTGGCGAGACCCTGGCCTTTGACATCAGTGTGGGTGGCCAGGTGATTGTTGAAGCCGGTCGCCGCGTAACCGCGCGTCATACGCGTGAACTTCAGAAACTGAACGTCGAGCGCCTGACGGTGCCCGCTGACTTTCTCCTTGGTCGTATCCTGGCTCACCACCTTATTGATACCGAGACCGGCGAGTTGCTAGCCAATGCCAATGATCTTATCACCCCAGAGTTGCTGCAACTGGTGAGGGAGAAGAGTATTGGGGAGTTGCGGACCCTCTTTGTCAATGACCTGGACCAGGGTCCCTATATGTCCGAGACCCTGCGCATCGACACGACTACCAATGAGTTGGAGGCCCAGGTCGAGATCTATCGCATGATGCGACCCGGAGAACCCCCTACCAAGGAAGCCGCCCAGAATCTATTCCACAACCTGTTCTTCACACACGACCGTTACGATCTCTCTGCGGTGGGCCGCATGAAGTTCAATCGGCGCCTGGCTCGGGAGGGCGAGGAGGGTCCTGGAATCTTGTACGATTCTGTCTATTTCGGCGCCCGCAATGATGATGCCTCCCACAAACTCTGTGCCGCGCAGGGGGAAGGCTCAGACATCATTGATGTCCTTCGCATCTTGGTCGAGTTGCGCAATGGGCGCGGAACCGTGGATGACATTGATCACCTCGGCAACCGTCGCATCCGCTGCGTGGGCGAGATGGCGGAGAACCAATTCCGCGTGGGCCTGGTCCGCGTCGAGCGCGCGGTCAAGGAGCGCCTGTCCCTGGCCGAGTCCGAGGGACTCATGCCCCAGGAACTCATCAATGCCAAGCCGGTCTCCGCCGCCATTAAGGAATTTTTCGGCTCCAGCCAGTTATCCCAGTTCATGGATCAGAACAATCCGTTGTCGGAGGTCACCCACAAGCGGCGTGTCTCTGCTCTCGGCCCCGGCGGCCTGGCCCGCGAACGCGCGGGCTTTGAGGTGCGCGATGTGCATCCCACCCATTACGGCCGGGTCTGCCCAATTGAGACCCCGGAAGGACCCAATATCGGTCTTATCAATTCACTGGCCGTCTTTGCCCGCACCAATCGCTATGGCTTTCTGGAGACGCCCTATCGCCAGGTCGAGAATGGCAAGGTCACCGCTGAGATCCATTACCTTTCCGCTATCGATGAGGGCAAGTTTGTTATCGCCCAGGCCAACGCCACCCTGGATGACGAGGGTCGGCTGACGGATGCCCTGGTATCCTGTCGTCACCAGAATGAGTTCACCATGAAGGCCCCCGACGAGGTCCAGTATATGGACGTGTCGCCCCGCCAGATTGTCTCCGTGGCGGCCTCTCTCATTCCCTTCCTTGAGCATGATGACGCTAACCGCGCCCTCATGGGCTCCAACATGCAGCGTCAGGCAGTGCCGACCCTGCGTGCCGAAAAACCCCTGGTCGGTACAGGCATGGAGCGCGTGGTGGCCATCGACTCCGGAGTGACCGTGGTGGCACGGCGCGGTGGCGCGGTTGAGTCCGTGGACGCCGCGCGCATCGTGGTGCGGGTCAACGACGACGAGGCGGAGCCTGGTGTGCCTGGCGTCGATATCTATAATCTGACCAAGTACACACGTTCAAACCAGAATACCTGTATCAACCAGAGACCCCTGGTAGCAGTTGGCGACCTGATTTCCCGGGGCGATGTCCTGGCGGATGGTCCTTCTACCGACATGGGCGAACTGGCATTGGGTCAGAACCTGCGCGTCGCCTTCATGCCCTGGAACGGCTACAACTTCGAGGACTCTATTCTCATTTCCGAGCGGGTGGTACAGGAGGACCGTTTCACCTCTATTCATATCGAGGAGCTGACCTGCTTGGCTCGCGATACTAAGCTGGGTCCGGAGGAGATTTCCGCCGACATCCCCAATGTTGGTGAGGCGGCCCTGGCCAAGCTGGACGAGTCGGGCATCATTTATGTCGGCGCCGAGGTACGGGATGGGGACATCCTGGTTGGCAAGGTCACTCCTAAGGGCGAGACTCAACTCACCCCTGAGGAGAAGCTTCTGCGTGCCATCTTTGGCGAGAAGGCCTCGGATGTGAAGGACACCTCGCTACGCCTGCCCTCGGGCATGGCCGGCACGGTCGTTGATGTTCAGGTCTTCATCCGCGATGGTGTCGAAAAGGACAAACGCGCCTATCAAATTGAGGAAATGGAACTGGAGCGGGTCCGTAAGGACTTGGCCGACCAGTTGCGAATCATGGAGAATGATACCTTCCACCGCATCGAGAGGATGCTGGTAGGCAAGATCGCCGATGGTGGTCCCCGGGGCCTCAAGGCGGGGGCTAAGATCACCAAGACCTATCTCCAGGAGATCAAGGACAACGAGTCCCGGGATAAGTGGCTGGAAATCCGCCTGCGTGCCGAAGACTCCGCTAGCCAACTTGAGACCATTGCCAAGCATATTAAGGAGCAACGCGAGGAATTCCGTGCCCGCTTCGAGGTCAAGAAGCGCAAGATCACCCAGGGTGATGACCTCGCCCCGGGGGTGCTCAAAATGGTTAAGGTTTATGTGGCGGTTAAGCGCCGCGTCCAGCCGGGAGACAAGATGGCTGGCCGGCATGGCAACAAGGGCGTTATCTCCATGATCGTGCCTGTGGAGGATATGCCCTTCTCCGCCGATGGCGAGCCGGTGGATATCGTCCTCAATCCCCTGGGCGTGCCCTCGCGCATGAACGTGGGTCAGGTCCTGGAGACCCATCTGGGCTGGGCCGCCAACGGTCTGGGCCGTCGCATCGATGAGATGCTGCGCGCCCACCGTGCAGTCGGCGATCTACGCGACTTCCTGGGCCAGATCTATAACTCCAGCGGTAAGCCGGAAAATCTGGAAGGTCTCACGGACGAGGAGATTTTTGAACTCGCCCGTAACCTGACCAAGGGCGTGCCCATGGCGACGCCGGTGTTTGATGGCTGCGCCGAGGAGGAGATCCGCGAGATGTTGCGCCTTGCCGGCCGGGATAATACCGGCACGGGCATCCCCATGGCTCAGACCCAGCTCTATGACGGGCGCACCGGCGATGCCTTCGACCGCCCCGTCACCGTCGGTTACATGTACATGCTGAAGCTCAATCACCTGGTGGATGACAAGATGCATGCGCGCTCCACGGGTCCCTACAGCCTGGTGACCCAGCAACCATTGGGCGGTAAGGCTCAATTCGGCGGCCAGCGCTTCGGGGAGATGGAAGTTTGGGCCCTGGAGGCCTATGGCGCGGCCTATACCTTGCAGGAGATGCTCACCGTCAAGTCCGACGATGTGAACGGGCGTACCAAAATGTACAAGAATATCGTCGATGGTGACCATCGCATGGAGGCCGGCATGCCCGAGTCCTTCAACGTGCTGGTCAAGGAGATTCGCTCTCTGAGCATCAACGTCGAACTCGAACAGGACTGAGAATGCCTGGTGTGTGGCGGCGGTCCTGGATCGGGACTGCCTACCCCTCAGGCCTCATTCCTCGGCGCCTTCTCGGCTCCCGGGTCATGCCCTGGAGTCCTCCATCACGGAGACACTGAATTGAAAGATCTGCTCAAAATTCTCAAGGCCCAGGGTCAGGCCCTGGAGTTCGACGCCATCAAGATCGGACTGGCCTCGCCGGATACCATCCGTTCCTGGTCCTACGGCGAGGTCAAGAAGCCGGAGACCATCAACTACCGCACCTTTAAGCCGGAGCGCGATGGCCTCTTCTGCGCCAAGATCTTCGGCCCCGTCAGCGATTACGAATGCCTGTGCGGCAAGTACAAGCGCCTCAAGCATCGCGGCGTGGTCTGCGAGAAATGCGGCGTCGAGGTGACCCTGGCTAAGGTGCGCCGCGAGCGCATGGGCCATATCGACCTGGCGAGCCCGGTGGCCCATATCTGGTTCCTCAAGTCCCTGCCCTCGCGCATCGGCCTCCTGCTGGACATGACCCTGCGCGACATCGAGCGCATCCTCTATTTCGAGTCCTTTGTCGTTATCGATCCGGGCATGACCCAGCTCGAGCGCCGCCAGTTGCTGACCGACGAGCAGTATCTGGAGGCCCTAGAGGAGAATGGCGACGAGTTCGATGCCCGCATGGGCGCCGAGGCGGTCTATGAGTTGCTGCGGACCCTCGACCTAACCGCGGAAATGCGCCAGATGCGGGAGGAGATCGAGGCCACCAACTCCGAGACCAAGATCAAGAAACTGTCCAAACGGCTCAAGCTGATGGAATCCCTGCAGGAATCCGGCAATCGGCCCGAATGGATGATCCTCACCGTGCTACCGGTATTGCCGCCGGAACTGCGGCCCTTGGTACCCCTCGACGGGGGGCGCTTCGCGACCTCCGACCTCAACGATCTCTACCGCCGCGTGATCAATCGCAACAACCGCCTCAAGCGCTTACTGGACCTGATTGCCCCAGACATCATCGTGCGTAACGAAAAGCGCATGTTGCAAGAGTCCGTGGATGCCCTCCTCGACAACGGCCGCCGCGGCCGCGCCATCACCGGCACCAACAAGCGGCCCCTCAAGTCCCTCGCGGATATGATTAAGGGTAAGCAGGGGCGCTTCCGCCAGAACCTGCTGGGTAAGCGCGTGGACTATTCGGGCCGTTCCGTCATCGTGGTCGGCCCCAAGCTGAAACTTCATCAGTGCGGCCTGCCCAAGCGCATGGCCTTGGAACTGTTTAAGCCCTTTGTCTATGGCAAGCTCCAGTTACGTGGCCTGGCCACGACCATCAAGGCGGCCAAAAAGCTGGTCGATCGCGGTGCCGCTGAGGTGTGGGACATCCTGGAGGATGTCATCCGCGAACACCCGGTCATGCTCAACCGCGCCCCGACCCTGCACCGCTTAGGTATTCAGGCCTTCGAGCCGGTCCTCATCGAGGGCAAGGCCATCCAACTCCATCCCCTGGTCTGTACCGCCTTCAACGCGGACTTTGACGGCGACCAGATGGCGGTGCATGTGCCCCTGTCCCTGGAGGCGCAAATCGAGGCCCGTGCCCTGATGATGGCCTCCAACAATATCCTGTCGCCCGCCAATGGCGAACCCATCATCGTGCCGTCCCAGGACGTGGTCCTGGGTCTCTACTATATGACGCGCGAGCGGGCGGGCGTCAGGGGCGAGGGCAGCGTCTTCGCCAATATCGACGAGGCGCGGCGCGCTTATGAGACGGGCCAGGCCGATCTTCACGCCCGCGTCCGGGTGCGCATTCCCGAGGTGACGATCAACGAGGCGGGCGAGCGCGCGGCGGGTATTTCCTTGAAAGATACGATCCTGGGCCGCGCCCTGGTCTATGAGATCGTGCCGGAGGGCCTGCCCTTTAGCCTGGTGGATCAGGCCTTGGGCAAGCGTCAGATCTCGCGCCTCATCAACACCTGCTACCGGACCCTGGGCCTCAAGCAAACCGTGGTCTTTGCCGATCAGGTCATGTACCTGGGCTTTCGCATGGCCACGCGCGCCGGCATCTCCATCGGGCTGGAGGACATGGCGGTGCCGGAGGAGAAGCCGGGCATCCTGGGTGAGGCGGAGCGCCAGGTAAAGCAGATCGAGCAGCAATATGCCTCGGGCCTGGTCACCAACGGCGAGCGTTATAACAAGGTGATCGACATCTGGTCCCACACCAACGACCTGGTGGCCAAGGCCATGATGGGCAAGCTGGGCAAGGAGCTGGTGACCGACACCAAGGGTAAGGCAGTACTGCAGGACTCCTTCAATTCCATCTACATGATGGCGGACTCCGGCGCCCGCGGTTCCGCGGCGCAAATTCGCCAGTTGGCGGGTATGCGTGGCCTCATGGCCAAGCCCGATGGCTCCATCATCGAGACGCCTATCACGGCCAATTTCCGCGAGGGTCTGAACGTTATCCAGTACTTCATCTCTACCCATGGCGCGCGCAAAGGTCTCGCGGACACGGCCCTCAAGACCGCCAATTCGGGTTACCTGACCCGGCGTCTGGTGGACGTGGCCCAGGATATGGTGGTCCTGGAGACGGATTGCGGTACCGAACGCGGCCTGCTGATGACCCCCATCATCGAAGGGGGCGACATCGTCGAGCCCCTGCGCGAGCGGATCCTCGGCCGGGTGCTGGCAGCGGATGTCTATCGCCCGGGTAGCGACGAACTGATCTGTCCAGCCGGTACCCTCCTCGATGAACAGGGGGTGGTAGCCATGGAGCACGCCGGTATCGACCAGGTGCGGGTGCGTTCGCCCATCACCTGCGAGGCGCGCTCCGGTGTTTGCGCCCATTGTTACGGACGTGATCTGGCGCGCGGCCATCTGGTGAACATGGGTGAGGCGGTGGGCGTCATCGCTGCCCAATCGATCGGCGAACCGGGCACCCAGTTGACCATGCGCACCTTCCACATCGGTGGCGCCGCCTCCCGCGCGGCGGCGGTCAATAGCATTGAGATCAAGTCCACCGGTACGGCGCGGCTCCACAATCTGAAGGTGGTGCGTCATCAGATGGGCCACCTGGTCGCCGTCTCCCGCTCCGGTGAACTTTCCGTCGTCGATGACCTGGGGATGGAAAAGGAACGCTATAAACTGCCCTATGGTGCCACCCTGCGGATTGGCGATGGGGACATGGTGGAGGGTGGTCAGGTGGTTGCGACCTGGGACCCCTTTACGCACCCGGTGGTGACCGAGGTGGCCGGGCGGTTGCGCTTCGACTCTTTTATCGAAGGCGTTACGGTGCAGCAGGAGACCGACGAGGTGACGGGTCTGAAGTCACTGGTCGTGATCGATCCTAAGCAGCGACCGGCCGCGGGTAAGGATTTGCGCCCCATGGTCAAGTTGCTCGACGAAAATGAGCAGGAACACAACATTGCGGGGACCGATATCCCCGCCCGCTATTTCTTGCCTTCCGGGGCGATCGTGGGTGTTGCCGACGGTGCAGATGTCGGTGTTGGGGACGTCCTGGCGCGAATTCCGCAGGAGTCAAGCAAGACGCGCGACATCACCGGCGGTCTGCCGCGGGTGGCCGATCTCTTCGAGGCACGCCGACCCAAGGAACCCGCGCTCCTGGCGGAGGCCTCGGGTACCATCAGCTTTGGAAAGGACACCAAGGGTAAACAGCGGCTGGTCATCACCACGGACGAGGGCGAGCAGATCGAGGAATTGATTCCCAAGTGGCGTCACGTCAACGTCTTCGAAGGGGAGCGCGTGGAGCGGGGCGAGATCGTGTCCGATGGGGAACTCAACCCCCACGACATTCTGCGCTTGAAGGGGGTCACTCAGCTCGCCGAGTATCTGGTGAAGGAAATCCAGGATGTCTATCGCCTCCAGGGCGTCAAGATCAATGACAAGCACATTGAGGTCATCGTTCGGCAGATGTTACGAAAGGGCGAGATCCTGGATGCTGGCGATACCCGGCTCCTCCGGGGTGAACAGGCGGAGTTGAGCCAGGTGCTGATCGAGAATGAACGGGCCCTGGCCGATGGCCGCCACCCCGCCCGCTATGAGCCCCTCCTGTTAGGTATTACCAAGGCCTCTCTGGCGACGGAATCCTTCATCTCGGCAGCCTCCTTCCAGGAGACGACCCGGGTGCTCACCGAGGCAGCGGTACGGGGCTCGACGGATCGTCTCGGCGGCCTCAAGGAGAACGTCATCGTGGGCCGTCTAATTCCCGCGGGCACGGGCCTGGCGTCGCACAAGGAACGCCGCCGTAAACGTCGCGAGGAAAGGGAGTTGGAGGCCGAGGCCGGTGGCGCCAAGATCGAGATGGCCAGTGCCGAGGTGGAGGAGGCCTTCAAAGAGGCTCTCAATATCGCCGAAGCCGAGTGACGGCAGGCGTGACCTCAAACCCGGAAACTCCGTCAAAGTATTGACATGAACTAGGGTCAAACCTATACTTCCGGGTCTTAGCCAAGCCGGCCATCTGGTCGGCTTGATTTATTACTGGGCATGGTGAGGCGCCAAGGGTAAGTCCGGCGCTTCCCGGATTTGGTGCGCGAAGGCGCCGCTGGAGAGCGATTGCATGACAACCATCAATCAGTTGGTCCGCAAGCCGCGTAAGCGTCAGGTGGCCAAGAGCACGGTGCCGGCACTTGAGGAATGCCCTCAGAAGCGTGGCGTCTGCACGCGCGTCTATACCACGACGCCGAAAAAACCCAACTCGGCACTGCGTAAGGTTGCGCGTGTCCGCTTAACCAATGGTTTCGAGGTTACGTCCTATATCGGCGGCGAAGGTCACAATCTACAGGAGCATTCAGTGGTGCTCATCCGCGGTGGACGCGTTAAGGACTTGCCAGGTGTTCGCTACCACACGATACGCGGTACCCTGGATACCTCGGGCGTGGACAAGCGCCGTCAGGGTCGCTCTAAGTATGGCGCCAAGCGCCCAAAGAGTTGAGCGCTAGTCGAATATACAAGGTCGGAGTTTCTACATGCCCAGAAGACGTATCGTTGCTCGCCGTCAGGTTCTGCCGGACCCTAAGTTCGGGAGTAATCTGCTCGCCAAATTCGTCAATATGCTGATGGAAGACGGCAAGAAGGCCGTTGCCGAGCGCATTATGTATGGCGCCTTGGAAACAATGGCCAATAAAAAGGGTGGCGAGCCATTGACCATGCTCGACCAGGCCATGGAGAATGTGCGCCCCGTCGTCGAAGTTAAGTCACGCCGCGTGGGTGGTGCGACTTACCAGGTTCCTGTTGAGGTACGCCCGCAACGCCGTAATTCGTTGGCCATGCGCTGGTTGATAGACGCCGCTCGTAAGCGCTCTGAGAAGTCCATGGCGTTACGATTGGCAGGCGAACTTATGGATGCGGCTGATTCGCGCGGTACGGCAGTCAAGAAAAAGGAAGATACGCACCGTATGGCTGAGGCTAACAAGGCCTTCTCGCATTACAGGTGGTAGTTAGGGTGAACAGTCGCATAGTTTATTTTCAGGCTGTGGGGATTCGTTAAGCCCTGAATTCTCTTTAAGACTCTTGACAGCGGACTTATTGCCAAGGGTTGGACAGATCAGGCGGCACGGGTGCGATGAAACTCCGGAGTCGGATTGTGACGACGTTGCTGGAGCAGGATAGCCCGGGATAATTTGCTGCCCAGTCGCAACGATTTGACTCGGAAGGCGGCAGAAGCGCCGCCACCAATAATTATGAGGCCGTGGCGGCCTATACGGGGTTGTTTGGTATTGCCAACAATCCACGTTCGGGCATCTTAAGGGTGCGCCAGAAATACTAGGAAATCTGTCACATATCGCGAGGTACCGGCGAACCGTCGATGCCGTCGTCAAGACAAACTAACGAGCACATTTAGGGTAGATCGGGATGTCCAAAGCCAAATTCGAACGCAAGAAGCCGCATGTCAACGTAGGCACGATTGGGCACGTTGACCATGGCAAGACCACGCTCACGGCCGCCATCACCAAGGTCATGGCCGCCAAATACGGCGGCG
>WBZT01002066.1_pt1 | contig 14227 bp, 11 predicted proteins | sample 5204241 | NCBI WGS metagenome assembly WBZT01 (sample SAMN12344358, study PRJNA552823) | activated sludge metagenome | biome: Activated sludge suspended growth; feature: Nitrification reactor; material: Wastewater; isolation source: activated sludge from nitrification reactor of wastewater... | reverse complement strand
GGATGCCTTTTTTGTATATGTGATTTTCCCCTCACCCCCAACCCCTCTCCTGAAAGGAGAGGGGGGAAAAGGCTCAAGATTTTCGTCATTCCCCCTCTCCTTTCAGGAGAGGGGTTGGGGGTGAGGTCAGAAATGCTGAAATTTACAACAAGAAATTTTTTTGAACAAGAGACATAGCAACATAATTTCCTGTCATGCACTAAGTTTTCAAAGGCATCCTGTTTAAAGGATGCCTTTTTTGTTTTGAGTTTATTTATCTTTGTAAATGGCGGATAAAGAAAAAAAAGAGATCAACACGCGCACTCTCGGCGGGTGGCTGATAGCAGTGCAGGCATTTATAATATTGAATGCGATAAGCTGGGTGGGAAACCTGCAGGTATATTATAAGCTTCTTGGTGAAAAGGACGTTTTAATAAAAGAAAAGCCTGCTGCTGATGCCGGCCTGCTCAACACATTCGTGTATTTCGAGCTTGCTGCCAGTCTTGTATTCGCCTTCCTTTGTTTTGTTGTGTTCTACTATTTTTATAAGCGCAACCGGAATTTCCCTCTGATATTTATCATCTACCTAGTCGCAGAAGTAATTGTAGAAGCTGTATCATACCTGCTGTTCGCGCATTTATCCAATGACCCCGTTCTGATGCTGCAAAAGCTGGCATTCAGTACAGTTATTGCCGTGGTGATGATCGTCTATCTCAAAAGATCAGAAAGGGTTAAGCAGACCTTCATATTTTAATCAAACACACCCGATTTAAATCATACATCACACTTCTTTTTATTCTTGTAACCAAGCTCCCGCTTGTTAACCAATGAATTGTCCCCCCTTCGGCTTCTGTGAAGGGGGGAAGTTTATCTCTAATTCTCGTTACTCCACAATTGAACACAAATCATCATGACCGTATATTCGCAATGGGGGTTTAGCTTCTCACTTATTTGCATGATCCGGCATATCTGATGGAGTTCGATTTATTCATCAAACCACCCCAATATCAGTTGCCTGGCGGCAACTGATATTTTCCCCCTCCTTAAGCCTGCTGTCGCAGTCTGCAAAGGAGGGGAGCTTTTAAATTTCGCATAATCCCCTAGGGATTGCATATGGGTAGAACCTGCAAACAACCATATCCCGTCCCGTACGGGACGGAATAGAGAGAGGCGGTGCAATGGCTACCTATATTCCGTGCCTACGGCACGGAGGTTTTCATCTCTGTACCAAAATATGGTTTGGCCGCGAAAATTGTTGTTTTATTCAGCTCCGCTCCGAAGGGGTCCCTTTGGGGTAGGAGCGAAATGTTATGTTTGATCATTTTTGCCTTTTCACTTTTGCCTTTTGCCTTTACATGTTTCACTTTTGCCTTTTGCCTGCATTTACAGTGCTAATTCATTCCTTTATACTTAAAATGGCGTTAATTATATTTGCGGATTATGAAAATTTCACTGAATTGGTTACGTGATTACATCAATATAAACCTTCCGGTTAACGAGCTGGTAAAAGGTTTAATTGATCTGGGTATAGAAGTCGAAAGTTTCGAAGATCAGTCTGCTGTACTTAAGAATTTCGTCATAGGCAAAGTCATAGAGCGCGCAAAACACCCAAATGCTGATAAACTGAGCGTTTGTAAGGTAGATGCCGGCACAGGCGAACTGCTGAATATTGTATGCGGCGCACCCAATGTTGATGCAGGGCAGACCGTTTGCGTGGCGCTTGTTGGAGCTATTGTGCCCAATGGCGGATTCGAGATCAAGAAAGCTAAGCTGCGTGGTGAGCCTTCTGAAGGCATGATATGCTCAGCCAAAGAGCTTAATCTGGGTGATGACCACTCCGGAATAATGGTTCTGGATACAGACCTCCCGCTTGGCACACCGTTTGCAGAATACCTTAAAGCAAATGATGTGATCCTGGAGATTGGAATTACTCCGAACAGGGGTGATTTGCTCTCGCATATAGGTGTTGCGAGGGAGCTGGGGGCATTGACGGGCAGCGAGCTGAAAATCCCTGCGGCCGATGTAAATGAATCAGGCAGTGTGCTTTCAGAATCTATTTCAGTGGATATTGATGACCCATCTGGCTGCGTAAGATATTGCGGCGCAATGGTTAAGAATGTCAAAGTGAAACCATCACCTGAATGGCTTCAGCAGAGGCTTATAGCGGTTGGTTTACGTCCGATCAATAACATAGTTGATATCACAAACTATGTTATGATGGAGTGCGGCCAGCCTCTTCATGCTTTTGATTACGATAAGATCAGCGGTAAAAAGATAATTGTCAAGAGAGCGGGCAGCACTGATAAATTCACAACCCTTGATGACAAAGAGCGTAAGCTGAGGGATGATATTTTAATGATATTCGATGCTGAAAAACCCGTAGCGCTGGCAGGTATCATGGGCGGACAAAATTCCGAGATCTCAGATGATACCACTAATATATTCATTGAAAGCGCGTATTTCGATCCGGTATTAACAAGGCTCTCTTCAAAGTTCCTGGGACTGCAAAGCGATTCCTCGTACCGCTTTGAAAGGGGAGTTGATATTGAAATAACAAAATGGGCCTGCAAAAGGGCAGCAAATCTGATAGCAGAGTTAGGTGATGGGGAAATAACAGAAGGTTTTATGGATGTATATCCCCGGAAGCTGGAGCCGCTGAAAGTCAAAATGCGTTCTTCGCATCTGAACCGCATTGCAGGTGTTGAATACAGCATCGAAGATGCTGCGAAGCTGCTGGATAAGATCGGAATTCGCAGATTAGAAGGCGATTCTTCCCATGCAATGTTTGAAATACCCCAGGCAAGAAGGGAAGATCTGCAAAGAGAGATCGATCTCGTTGAAGAGGTCATCCGCCTTGATGGCTACGAGAAGATAACGGTTCCTCACTACTCTGAGATTTACCACGATATCCGCGACTTCTCCGGAAGGGAATATGATGCAATTTCCGGCATAAAGAAATTCCTTACAGGCAGAGGCTTTAAGGAGATTATTTCAAATACACTTGTAGATGAAAACCTACAGAAGAAGTTTGAAGTCGAGTACGTAAGTCTATTGAATCCGTCAAACGACCTGATGGGTGTATTAAGAAGTAATCTTTACGTAGGCTTGTTCGATGTACTTAAAGTTAACTTTGAAAACTCGAATAACTCACTCAAGCTCTTCGAAATAGGCAATACGTTCAATTATGATGCCGAAGGCAAAATTACTGAAAACAGGAACATAATGCTGGTAATGGCAGGAGAGTCAGACTTGAGCTCTGTTGACGTAAAGTCAAGAAATTATGATATTTACGATATGATAGGTGAAGCTGAAGGTTTGTTTGAAAAATTAAGAGTTGTAAATCTCAAAAAATTTGATTATTATTCGCATAATTCAGTACTGGAATCAGTGATAGAGTACAAAACCAAGAATAACACTGTTGCCAGAATAACCGGATTTTCAAAGAAATTTCTCCAGTCACTTAATATAGAAAGGCCCGTTTTTGTATGCGAGATACTATATTAAGCCTGAGTGAAAATCTTAACGGAAAACAAATTTTTAAAGAGTTTTCTAATTATCCGCCAGTACTTAGGGATCTTAGCATTGTAGCCGGCGGAGATATAAGGCAATCACAGATAGTTGATGTGATCCAAAATAGTAAAACACATGGTCTTCTGAAGAAGATAAAGCTCTATGATATTTTTGAGCTAAAAGGTGAAGATTCAGGCAAAAAAAGCTACACTTACAGCCTGGAATTCCGCTCAGATGAGAAGACATTGACAAACGATGAGATCAACAGGATCCAGGATGGTATTGTGGCAGATCTGAAAAAAAAGCTTAATGCAGATCTGAGGAAGTAAAATCAAAGCGCTCAATCAAAAGCTTCTAAATTATGGATAACTCAATACTAAAGGTAAACGATTCAGGCTTAAAGAATGAGCTGGAGAAGATGTTCTCCAAAGTTAAGGTATTGGTTGACAAGTTTAACCTTGCGCGCGACGAAAATAAGCTGCTTAAAGAGAAAGTGAAAGAGCTTGAACACTCTTTAAGCGAAGCTGAGATTGAAATTTCTAACAGGAATTCGGAGTTATTAACTAAAGACAAAGAGATTTCTGAATTCAAGAACAAGCTTCTTGATGAAAGAAAAAATAAGGTTTCAGGAGAAGACAAAGCCCAGCTAAAATCAAGGATTCGTGAGCTTATGCTGAGGCTGGATGCGCATCTCGAACAAAAAGCAAATAATAATTTTTAATTCTATTGATTCAGGGGAGCAGCAGGTTTTTTATTAACAGAAGGATTAAAGATTATTCGTTGTTCACCAGTTGGTCGGGATTTACAAATTGGTAAAATCTTAATTAATTCAATAAACGGATGGACTCTAAGGATATCAGGATCAAAATATTCAACAATCATTACACCCTGAAGGGTGATGATGTGGAGCTTCTTGAAAAAAGCGCCCAATATGTTGATACTTTAATGCATAAGGTTCAAAATGATATTCCTAACCAGTCAGATTTCACTGTAGCAATTGTATCAGCTTTAAATATTGCTGAGAACTATTATAGGGAAAAGAACAGCAGCTTCGTTCTTGACCAGAATTACAAGTCTTTGATTGGCGGCTTGAAATCGCAGGTCAAAGAAATTAACGAATACATAGATAGCAATACATAACAGGCCTGAACTAACCAAAGTTCAGCAGAATAGGCACAATAGCCGCAGCACCTCATCCAGTTTATTTGTTCTTTGAATCGGGAAAAAAGATTTTAAAACCGCACCGACCGACCGTAGCCAAAAATTAAATAGAACCAACACTATTTAATTGGGGAGCCAGCTCGATACCAATGTCAATTACAGGCCTCGCCTGCAGCTTGCTGCAGGACCGCCGGTTATGTTAGCATAACCAATGGCGGACAGTGGAAGTTAAAAGACATTTCGGCACTCACCCACTGTGTTGAAAGAGGGTTCTATAACTCTTTCGCTATGGTATTGAATCGCGTGCGGTTTTTTATTTTCACTAATTTCACAATTGTTTCGAATCAATTAAAAAGCTTCAACTTAAATCATATGTTAGAATTTCGGAGAATATAATATGTTACAGGAAATTTATGTATTGGTACCTTTGATCGTCATACTCTGCGCGGCGACATTTTATCTTGGATGGTATCTCCAGAACAAGGTAACAAAAGGTAAGATAAACAGCGCGGAAGAACAGGCTAAAAGGATCATCGCTGACGGCGAAAAAGCAGCATTAAATACCAAAAAAGAAAAGCTTCTTGAGGTAAGGGATGAATGGTATAAAAAGAAACAGGAATTTGACCAGGATTACCAATCGAAAAAGAATAAGCTGAAATCGTTCGAAAAGCAGCTTCAGGATAAGGAAGAGTCTGTAAGCAAAAGGATCGATGAATACGCCAAAAAAGAAAAAAACATCAACAGGCTTGAAAATGACTTCAATTCAAAGATCAAAAATATCACCGAGAAAGAGAACAGGCTAGATAGCCTAATACAGGAGCAGAATAATAAGCTTGAAAATATCTCAGGCTTAACGGCAGAAGAGGCCAAAAATATCCTAATGGATAACCTCATTGATGAAACCAAAATGCAGACTGCAGGCAAGCTGAAAGAAATAAGAGATGAAATGAAGCTTGAAGCCAAAAAGCTCGCAAGGAATCTCATAGTCCAGGCAATACAAAGAAGCGCCGCAGATCACTCGGTTGAAACCACCGTAAGCGTGCTCAGCATTCAAAGTGATGAGCTGAAAGGCAGAATTATCGGCAAAGAAGGCAGGAACGTAAGAGCCTTCGAAGCGGCTACAGGCGTTGATATAATTGTTGATGATACCCCCGAAGCTATTACAATTTCCGGTTTCGACCCATTCAGAAGAGAAGTAGCCAAGATCGCAATGGAAAGGCTCATAGCGGATGGCAGAATACATCCCACAAGAATTGAAGAAGTAGTTGAAAAAGTACGCAAAGAGCTTGAAGAAGAAATTATTAGGATTGGCGAAAATTCTATAATTGAGTGCGGGTTGCACGGACTCCACGCTGAGCTTGTGCGGCACGTGGGCAGAATGAAGTACCGTACCAGCTATGGCCAGAACCTGCTGCAGCACAGTATCGAAGTTGCGCATTTATGCGGCATCATGGCAGTAGAGCTTGGGCTGGATCCGGTAATGGCTAAACGCGCGGGTCTTCTCCACGATATCGGCAAAGTGATAGATAGGGAGATCGAAGGGCCTCACGCTATCTTAGGTTATGACCTTGCCAAAAAATACAAAGAGCATCCGATAGTGTGCAATGCTATTGGCGCGCATCATGAAGATATGGAAATGGAAACGCCTATCGCTGTAATTGTTCAGGCTTGCGATGCTATCAGCGGCGCAAGGCCGGGCGCAAGGCGCGAATCAGTTGAAGGCTATGTGAAGAGGCTGCAAAAGCTTGAGGAAGTGGCTAAATCATTCGAAGGCGTGGGCAGAACATATGCTATCCAGGCAGGAAGGGAAGTAAGGGTTATAGTTGAGCATGATAAAGTGAGCGATGCGCTTGCTGACCAGCTTTCAGTCGATATTGCTACCAGGATCCAGGAAGAAATGGAGTATCCCGGACAGATCAAGGTAACGGTCATCAGGGAAAGACGCTCTGTGGCTTATGCCAAGTAGAACCAATGTTCCGGGCAGGCTGAGAATAGGCATCACCGGCGGAATAGGCTCCGGCAAGAGCCTTGCTTGCGGCTACATCGAAGAGCTTGGATACAAAGTCATTTATGCAGATAGAGTTGCAAAAGAGCTCTACGCAACAAATCTCGAGCTGAGAAAAAAGCTTGTAAAGGAATTCGGAAAAGGTATTCTTGACGAATCAGGCAATATCAGCAGACCCAATTCACGAAGGATCATTTTTTCCTCAAAGAAGAATATAAGAAGGGTGAACAGCATTGTTCACCCTTTTGTATTTGCCGAAATGGAAAAAATGGTGGCTAAGATCAAAGACAGGCTGGTATTTTTCGAAGCGGCGATTATGTTCGAATCCGGCAGCTATAAAAGAATGAACTATGTGGTTGTGATCTATTCCAATCAAAAAAACCGTATAGCCAGGATAAGGAAAAGAGATGATGTTACTGTTTCAGCCATCAAAAAGCTCATGAAGCTGCAGCTTGACGAGCGGGAAAAAGCCCGCAGGGCTGATTTCATAATCCCAAACAACTCAACAGCACAATCACTTAAGAAAAAAGTCAGTTCACTGGTTCAACTGCTGGAACTCCTCTAAAAATGGAAAACAAGAACTTAGATAATTTAGTAAGCTCTGAAGAACACGATTTCTTCCGCACGTATAAAAGACTGCCCGTAGTTATCGAGCGTGGAGAAGGGTGCTGGCTATATACTGAAAGCGGCCGGAAAATCCTTGATATGTTCGGCGGACTTGCAGTAAATGTACTTGGCTACAATCACCCCGGCATGAATAAAGCAATTGAAGAACAGATCAGGAAGTATATTCACATTTCCAATCTCTTCTACCAGGAAAAACAGATCAGGCTAGCTGAACTTATTACACAAATGTCGGGTTTCAGTAAGGTATTTTTCTGCAATTCCGGAACAGAAGCTGTTGAAGCAGCCATCAAGCTTGCACGCAAATACTTTTTGGGAAAAGAAAAACGTACACTTATTTCTTTTTCAGGTTCATTTCATGGAAGAACAATGGGAGCGCTCTCACTTACTGCGAGGAAAAAATACAGGGATCAGTTTGAACCGTTACTGCCCAATGTGAAACATCTTGAGTTTAATTCAATAGAATCTCTCGAAAAGAATATCGATGACAGCACTGCCGCAGTGTTTATTGAATGTATCCAGGGTGAGGGAGGCGTTAATCCCGCTGCACAGGAGTTTATTGATACGCTTATAAGATTGAGAGATAAATACGGATTCCTTATCGCCGCTGATGAAATTCAATCCGGTATAGGCCGTACGGGCAAACTCCATGCGTTTGAGCATTTCGGACTCGAACCCGACATAGTTATTCTGGCTAAAGGTATTGGCGGTGGTTTGCCGCTCGGCGCTATTCTGGGAAATGAACGTGTTCAGGATGTATTCAGCTATGGTGAACATGGCTCAACATTTGGCGGTAATCCGGTTGCCGCGGCTTCGGGTATTGTTGTGTTTAATGAGCTGATGGGTGGACTCTTGAAGAGAAACGGTGAAATGGGGGAGATGATAATATCGAAACTGGAGTCATTAAAGCAGAAGTTTCCTGATAAGATAAAAGACATTCGAGGGAAAGGATTAATGATAGGCATTGAGCTTCATAAACCCTGCCAGCAAATGGTTGAAATGCTCATGGAAAAAGATGTGCTGGTAAACTGTACAAATGAGAATGTGATAAGGCTGCTTCCGCCGTATGTTATCACCGAAGAAGAAGTGATGTTTTTCCTTGCCGGGTTCGAAGAAGTTTTAGCTGATTTTTGAAACTAAATTGGCATGACAATCTGTACCAAATAATCCTGCAATTACGCACAAAATTTTGCTTATCTCCTGCAGATTTTTTCAACAAAAAAAGCCGTCATTACTGACGGCTTTTTCGTTAGCTGGAATCGCTCGATTAAGCAAATCCCCACTTATTTTTGTTCTCCTGAATATCTTCAGGTGTCGGATTCTTTCTGATAGGTGTCGGTTCCGTCGTGAAATCTTCTGGCGGATGTATTTCAAACACCTTGGCATTAAGTTCAATATCTGCGTTGAATATAGCAGGAACCTGTGAATCTTCGTAAATTGCCTGCCAGGGACATGCCGGCTCGCAAGCCGCGCAATCGATACACTCGGCAGGGTGTATGTAAAGCATGTTCTTTGAAAAATTCTCATCGTCAGCTTGAAGCTCATAAATACAATCAACCGGACAAACTTCAGCACATTCTGTATCTTTACAATCCAAACATAATTTTGTTATAACCCACGGCATAGTTTAATATCTCCTTATAATAGTAACTTGTTAATACAAATATATAAAAATATTCCTGATAAATTAAAGTGAACTTTTAAGTATATGACTTTTATCCACAGAATTTATCAGGGAATATTGTTCCTCTTCCTTAAGGCCCATTCAGCCGAAAAAAGCAGTATGATTAGTATCAGATAGTACTTATTGCTCCAAAGATCGAACCTGATGGTTCTTTCCGGCGTCAGCGTTTGAGCGGATTTCTCGGATTTGAGCCTGTTTAATATTGAGTTTAAATCATTATAACCGCCTTTTTCAACATAAACCCCGCCAGTGTTGTTAGCAAGCTCTCTCAGTATTGCGGCATCTGTGCGGGTTACCTTGTATTCACTGTTCACGGTATCACATAAAAAGCGGGATTTATCAGTGGCATAAACTCCATCAGCAAATTCAGCGCTGCATTCTATTGTGTAATCTCCCGTTGCCAATGGCGGCAAAATTCCCAAAAATCTGCTGCCATCAGGTTTAAGCTCAATCTCGCCGGCTTTGCCGCCTTCTTTGTTCAGAACTTTTACGCTCACCTTAGCATTGCGTGTGGGCAGGAACTTATCATCATATGCTTCCGCTATGAGCCTCACTTCTTCGGTATAATCAAATACATCTTTTTCAGGGTAAACCTTGAGGCGGGTTTTCTTTTCTTTCTCGATGCTCATTTGCAGGCTGGCAAGCAGAAAGTCCTCCATGGTTTTTTCCGCATTCGTGCCGCTGTTAAGCTTCCAGCGCCACATGCCGTAGCCCAAGAAAGCCGCCGAGCGTGAATCAGCAGTGATTCTGCTTATCATAACCGGCTCACCTGAAGTTTTATCTGTTGCCAGCGTGATGGCTCCGGGCTTTGGTATGATACCTGATACATTCCTGAAAACCTGCTGAGAACTTAGTCCGCTCAGCTTCGAAAGGGGATTATCATTCGAAGCAACTATCTGCAGTCCGAACTGCGTTTCGCCGGAATTTGGACGCGAGATTGAAAATGGAATCTGCTCCTCAAATGATGCCAGCTTGCCGTAATCTGTATTTTTGCCGGCGAAAAAAACTACAGGTGTTTTATACAGGTTCACCTGTCCGGAAATATCCGTTAGCATCGCGGAAGAAGTTACAGCAGTCGGAAAATTCAGCAGAAACAGCGCCGAGAGCTCACCAAAAGCATTTGGAGCAATTCCGCCCTCATAAAACTCGCCGGGTGATTTCATCGTGCGGTATGTAATCCCGAAATTTCCTATTCTTTTCAATACAGAACCAACAAACTCGTTATCATACCCAGGTCCGCCGGAAATTACCAGTACGCTTACTTTGTTATCAAGGTAAGTTATAAAAAAATCCTCATAGTTATTCTTCACTGTCAGTTCGCCGGCAGAAGGTGTCACATCTATCCTGTAACGTATTTTACCGGCGGTTGATTCAGATATATCGAACTCTGTTTCATAATTCTGTTCGCCCGTTACCTGTACAGTTTTCGAGGCGGTAACATTCCCTTCCCGGAGCAGGTTTATGTTAACCGGGGTTCCCTGGAATCCATATGCGTTGATGTACGCTTTTATCTTCACTGGTGTGTTCACCATTGACTTGCTGTTGTAAACAACTTTCGACATCACAACATCTTTTTGCTGCGATGTATCACCAATGGCAGCGGTTATAATGGGCACTCCCATATTTTTCACTTCGTAAAGTGGATTTACGCCTGAAATGAATAACCCATCTGAGATTATTGTAATTGAGCTGAATGACCGGTCCGGGTAATTTTCCTTCAGCTTTGTGAGCGATGAGGAGAGATCTGTAGTGAAACCGTTGATGTTTAATGAATCCTTAGAGCCTACGAGTGCGGTTGAATTCGAAAAAGTGAAGACCCTTTTCCCGCCGCCGAAGATATCGCCGGATGTTATTACCGAATTCAGCTCATCCTGTTTACTGCCTGTCAGCATGCTTCTGGAGTTATCTATCAGCACAATATCAATTGCAGCGTTGTCGTTCTTAACCAGGTATGAAAGCACCGGCTCAATAAATAACGCCATTAACAGGAAAAGCGCAAGTGTTTTTAGAGAAATGAGAAATATTTTGAATGGTGTGCTTAAAGATGAATTCCGGTAAAAGTACCACGAAACCGCTGCGGCAATTAATAAGAAGAGAGCTAGGAACAGGGGAGAGTAAGATGAAGTGAATCCTGGCATGTTAAATGTTTAAAGAAGGCGGCTGTTAACCTTCAGATTCACAGCCGCTTTCAAATTCAGAGTTTTATTTCTACGTATATCGTCTTTTTCAGCTCATCCAGCCATTCAGCAAGCATTTTCTGTTCCTTGTATCTCTGCGCATACTGCTGAATTATTTCGTAATCACTTTCAAGAGTAGCCGTATGTTCCGGTATTCTCTCTTTAACCTTGTACATATAATAACCGTAAAACCTGTCATCGCCAACCTTCACCGGCTCGGAAATCTCGCCGGTGTTCAGGTCGCGTAGGGTTATTATCTCCAGGCTGTCCAGATTATTAATGCTCACTTTTCCTATATGTCCGCTATCTGCAGCAGATTTTGGCTCCTGTGAATAAAGTAAAGCAGCCTGGTTGAAAGTAAGCTCGCCTGAGTTTATCCTTGTTTTCAGATCTTTAAGGAAATTTATTTCAGTGAAATCTGCCGCTTCAAGCCTTGGGAACTTTACCAGTATATGCTGAGCAGTGATAAAATCACCGGTCTTATCATTAAGCTTAATTATATGGTATCCGAATTCAGTTTCTACTATGCCTGAAATTTCACCCGGCTGCAAAAGGAATGCGGCGTCTTCAAATTCTTTTACAAAAGAGCCTTTCTTTGCCTTGCCAAGAGCTCCACCCTGAATAGCAGATAGTGAGTCGTCTGAATATAGCTTTGCAAGCTCCGAAAAATCCCTACCGGATTTCAAGCTGTCAAGCAATTGTTCCGCCTTCTGTTTCGCCATGAACTTGGCATCTTCAGTGATCTTTGGTATTCTCACTATTTGCACAAGGTCATAAGTTTCGGGTACCGGGGGCAGTGAATCCCTGTAATCATTGAAGAACTTTGTGACTTCAGGTTTTGATACATTTATTCCGTAGCCGAATTTTTCCTGCTTTACGCGGCTGATCTTAATGTTGCGCTCAGTCTGCTCTTTCAGCAGGTTGCGGATTTTGGGGATTGTCAGGCCGTAGGCGTCTTCTACATTTTTTTCGGAGCCGAACTGCGCCACAAATTCCTTGATCCTGCCATCTACCTGTTTGTTTACTTCTTCCGCTGAAACGTAGATACTATCCTGGTCAGCCTTTGCAAGCATCAGCTTATCCGTGATGAGGCCCTGGAATACCTGTTCAACCATCTCGTTAGATATTTGCTGTATTCCGTTTTGCTGCATGTAGCTGTAGAGCTGAAAGTTCAGGTCTGATTGCAGAATGATATCATTGCCTACAATGGCAATTATCTTATCGCCCTCTCCCTGTGAATAAGCCTTCAGGCTTATGAATGCAGCGAGGACTAATATTAATAGCTTTAGTTTATTCAATATCTTTTTTTAGATCCTTAGTTTTGTTGAAACATTTTTGAAGCTGCCCGGGGGATTTGTTACCCCGGGCATAACATTAGTCAGTTAATCCATGAAGGCTTCTGTGAGTATCTCTTCGTGTATTACTACGGGATACTTTTGTCTCAGAGCTTCAAGGTACGCTTTTTCTGAATCCTTATATTTCTGCTGCTGAAGCTCGTTCGAGATCTCAGCCCTTACTTCATCAATTGTCTTGTTTACCTGTTTCCCTGTGGAATCAGTCTTGGTGTACTTTGATTTATTGGATTCATAGTATCCGGTTATATCAGTTTCCGATACTTTCACCTTGCTCCACAGCTCATCCTGGTCAACCCTGAATACAAGCAGTCCGTTCTCGTAATCGGCAATGCTTGCTGCGTATTCATCATCCTTTTCAAAATTCATATCCTTAGCCTTGCGGTTCAGGATCGGGTTTTCGGCTGCTGAGTTTATCATACCGTTGATGGTCTGCTCTGTTAACTGCATCCTTGCGAAATCCCTGTTAACTATAAGCAGCTTGATAATATCAAGTACTTTTACCTGGCCGCCATCATATGAAGCGAGGATAATTTCTTTATCCTGCGGGGTAAATAAGCTGTCAAAGTTATAATCAGCAACTGTTTTCAAGCTATCAACCTTTGACTTAAAGAAGCTTACACCCTCAGGTAATATCTTATAACCAAATTTGCCCTTTAATGTTTCAACATATTTTGCGTAATCATCTTTATAAGCCTTGGTTTTTTTGTACTCTGTCTTGATGTTCTCTTTCTCTTTTTCGAAAGAACCAACTTTTTTCTCGCCGAATTTTTTAATTATGTGCCAGCCGTATGGTGACCTAACCGGACCTGCAATATCACCGGTTGACATAATGAATGCTGCTGAATCAAGCGGCTGTGCAAGCCTTCTTCTATCGATGTTACCTAAGTCGCCGTTCTGCGGCTTGCTGCCGGCGTCATCGCTGTACTGCTGAACCAGTGATTCAAAGCTCTCGCCGCCTTTTGCTTTATTGTAAACTTCAAGCGCGCGCTGGTATGTTCCGGCTGAATCAACAATTGCCCCGGTTGAATCCCTCTTATCCTGGATAAGGATGTGCGAGATCTTTACAGATTCGGTTCTGGGTTTTCTATCCGTAAGCTTGATTATATGCAGGCCGAACATTGTTCTGACCGGCTTTTTGGTGTATTCATCTTTGCCAAGTTCGTAAACAGCATCTTCGAACTCCGGAACGGTCATACCGGCTGTAAAATAATACAGGTCTCCGCGGTTCATTTTTACTGTGCGGTCATCTGAATACTGCAAAGCAACTTCACCGAAGTCTTCGCCTTTTTTGAGACGTTCAATTACAGAATCAGCTTTCTGGTATGCTGCTATTGAATCCTGCGGGCTTGCGCCTTCAGGCAGGTTAATAAGTATATGTGATGCTCTTACTTCATCTTTTCTTTTTTCGTAGAGGTCTTTGATCTTCGCTTCGACTATTTCTTTGTCTATTAAGAAAGTAGGGGCGAAGTTCCTTTTGTATTCATCAACGTCTTTCTGAATATCAGCGTTGCTCAGCAAGCCGCGTTCGCGTGCATCTTTTACTTTCAGCCTGAAGTTAATATAGAGGTTAAGGAACTGTTTCTTCTCATCAAGTGATTTTGCTTTTGCGCTGTCTAAGTTACCGACAGTTTTAAGATATTGTTTTTCAAACTCGCCTAAAGTGACCTTATCATTGCCAATTTCTACGAGAGTTTTACTTGCCCTGTTGCAGTTTGCTGTAAAAACAGCCAGA
>WBZT01002065.1_pt1 | contig 14241 bp, 10 predicted proteins | sample 5204241 | NCBI WGS metagenome assembly WBZT01 (sample SAMN12344358, study PRJNA552823) | activated sludge metagenome | biome: Activated sludge suspended growth; feature: Nitrification reactor; material: Wastewater; isolation source: activated sludge from nitrification reactor of wastewater... | reverse complement strand
TCCACGTCCAGTTCCATGAGGCGCTGGGTGACGAAGCCGATCATGTCGCGCACGATGTCGTCGGCGCCGGCCTTCTCAAGCAGCTCGGTTAGTTGCATCCTGTCAGGGGTCATCGATTTCTCCTAAGGAAACGCTGAACAAATGCCCACCTCAACCCACTTGAGGTACGCGAAATCTGGTGCTGCCCATTTATTAGGCGGAATTGGCCCTCTTCGGGCGGATTGTTGGGCAAATCGGGCCTTCCCCATGGATTTTTCGCCCTGTTTACCCATATTGGGGCGCATTTTTCCCGTCAGCGGCCAACAGCCAGCGGCGGGCGAGAACCAGGTTGGCGAAGCCGAACAGGGTGAAGAGTTGCGCCGTGTTCTTCTCCAAGCCCCGGTAACGGGTCTTGCGATGGCGGAACAGGTTCTTGATCACGTGGAAGGCGTGTTCCACCTTGGACCGGATGCTGGCCTTTGCCTGCTCGATCCATTCCATCTTCTCCCCCCAGGGATCCTTGGGCAGCGCCTTGCGTGCGCTCCGCTTCATGGCGACATGCCAGGTAACGGGAACCTCCAGGTTCTCCTCCCGTTTCTCAACGCCCTGGTAGCCGGCATCGCCGAAAGCGTCCGTCTCGTCCCCATGCAACAACGCCCCGGCCTGGGTGACGTCATTGACGTTGGCTGCCGTGCCAATCACGGTGTGCACCAGACCCGATTCCGCGTCGACTCCGATGTGCGCCTTCATGCCAAAGTGCCACTGGTTGCCTTTCTTGGCCTGATGCATCTCCGGATCGCGTTCGCCCGAGCGGTTCTTGGTCGACGGCGGCGCCGCAATGATCGTGGCATCCACCACCGTGCCTTGCCGCAGGAACAGACCCTTCTCAGCCAGATGGGCGTTGATGGCGTTGAAGATGGAATCCGTCAGACCCTTCTCTTCCAGCAGTCGGCGGAACTTGAGCAGGGTCGTGGCATCCGGCGCAGCCTCCCGGGCCAGGTCGATCCCGACAAACCGGCGGATCGCTTGGCTGTCGTAGATGGCGTCCTCAATCCCCTCGTCGGACAGGCCAAAACAGTTCTGGGCGACGTACATCCGCAGCATCCGCTCCACCCCAATCGGCGGCCGACCCCGGCCGTCGCCCTTCGGGTAGAACGGCTCGATCACCGCCAACAGCGAGGACCACGGCGTTACCGCCTCGATATCGGCCAGGAAGCGATCGCGCCGCGTCTGCTTCTTCTTCGCGGCGTATTCCAGTTCAGAAAAGGTCGTTTGCACGCGGCTTCCTCAGGGGCTGGGCTGGCGATATTGTCTCAGGTCCATCATGACTGAGCGGCGGCGAATAAATCAGTGTTTCCCTAAGTCTGGTTGAAGTGTCGCAACCCAAACCTTACCGGAGTTATTCGATGACCTCCCGATCGCGCCCGCCCTGTAGGCCCCGCATGCGGGGCCTACAGGGCAAAACCAGGCACTTCAGCTCTTACACCACTTCCTGGGACACCGCCGCTGTTTCTTGCTGTTCCCGCCGGGCGCTGCCGCGAGGGTCGCCATACGCATATGCATTCTCCATGGACTGAAAAAACGGACATGAACCACCTCGCCCGTGGGAATAGGCGAGCGTGATGCCTTGATGGTGGTTCATTATCGGGATCCCGGGCAAGCCGCGTCGTGAAAAATCACCCCCGACGCCGCGCCTTCCCCTTGGCCCGGGCTGTCATAATTCCGACACGCCAAGCCGATATAAAGCCCGATTTCACTAGAAATCATGCAGGAATATCCCACTCTCGCCGCCGTCGATCTGGGCTCCAACAGCTTTCACCTGCAGGTGGGCCGGGTGGAGGGCGACCAGCTTTTTTACCTGGATGCCATCAAGGAATCCGTGCGCCTGGCGGGCGGCCTGACCGAGAACAAGCGCCTGGACGGTCCTTCCCAGCGCCGCGCCCTCAACTGTCTGTCCCGCTTCGGCGAGCGTTTGCGGGGCATGCAGCCGGGCGCCGTGCGGGCGGTGGGCACCTCCGCCCTGCGGGTGGCCAGGAACTCGGCGGAATTCCTGGAAAAGGCCCAGGCGGCCCTGGGTTTCGACATCGAGATCGTCGCCGGCCGGGAAGAGGCGCGGCTGATCTACCTGGGCGTATCCCACAGCCTGCCCCTGACGCGGAAGCCCCAACTGGTGGTGGATATCGGCGGCGGCTCCACGGAATGCATCATCGGCGTCGGCTACGAGGCGCGGGAACGGGAGAGCCTGCGCATGGGCTGCGTGGTGTTCTCCAGGCAATTCTTTCCCGCTGGCCTGGTGGACAAGGCCGCCATGAAGGCGGCGGAGATCGCCGCCCGCATCGAGATCCGCGCGGTGACGGCGGGTCAGTTCCAGGCGGGCGCCTGGGATACGGCGGTGGGTTCCTCCGGCACCGCCAAGGCCCTGGGGGAGATCTGCCGCCAGAACGGTTTTTCCGACGGCGCCATCACCCTGGACGGGCTCAAATGGCTGCGGGAGCGCCTGATCAAGGCCGGCGACGTCGGGCGCCTGGACATCCCCGGCCTCAAGACCGACCGCAAGCCCGTGTTGGCGGGCGGCCTGGGCATCATGCTGGCCCTGTTCCTGGAACTGGGCATCGACACCATGACCGCCGCCCAGGGCGCCATGCGGGAAGGCATTCTCTGGGACCTGCTGGGCCGGGTGCACGACCGCGACATGCGCGATGTCACCGTCAGCCAGTTCCAGCGCCGCTATCAGGTGGACACCCGCCAGGCCGCCCGGGTGGAGCGCCTGGCGGCGAGCCTGTTCCCGGCGCTGAAGCGGCAACTGGCCGAGGATCCGGGTGATGCGCTGCATCGCTTGCTGTGGGCGGCCCGCCTGCACGAAGTCGGCATTTCCATCGCCCATGCCGGCCTGCACAAGCACGGCGCCTACATCCTCGAGAACGCCGACATGCCCGGCTTTTCCCGCCGCGACCAGACCCGGCTGGCCGCCCTGGTGCGGGCGAGCCGGGGAGGGCTGGACAAGCTGCCTCTGGTGCACGACGACCCCAACTGGCCCCTGATCCTGTGCCTGCGTCTGGCGGTGCTGTTCCATGCCAGCCGCGGCGATGCCCCCCCGCCGGATATCCGCCTGGAATGCGACGCTGGCGCCTGCCGGCTGTACCTGCCCGCCGCCTGGCTGAGGGACAATCCCCTCTCGCGGGCCATGCTGGACGAGGAACTGGGAGACTGGGCGCGGGTCGCGCCGACCACGCGGCTGGCGGGTATCGAGGTCCGGGACGACTGAGCTTCCCGGCGGCGGCCATTCATGAAATATTCGGGTCGATGGTGGGCCATTGATCCGAACGACCTCGGTTGCCCACGAAAGAACACGAACAATTCGAAGAACACCGGGGCTTGCGATGCATGACCATCCGGCATGGGGCCCGGGGCCGGCGGCAAGATCTGCCAGCGCAGGAGGAGGGGGCGATGAATATGACCAGGCTCGCTGACATCATGACCGTTCCGGCCCACACCGTGGCGCCGGAGGCCCCGGTGTCGGCGGCCATGGCCCTGCTGCGGCGGACGCGCGGCGGCGCCCTGGTGGTGGTGGATGGGGAGCGGCATCCCGTGGGCGTGTTCTGCCAGCGCGACGCGGCCCTGGCCGCGTGCCGGCCGGAGGGCGCGCGGGCGCCGTCCGTGGCCGAGATCATGACCCGGCCGCCGTTGATCGCGTCGCCGGATATGGGGGTGGCGCCGGCCTATCGCCTGATGCTGGAGGGCAAGGCGCGCCATCTGGTGGTCGCCGACGCGAATGGCCGCCTGGCCGGGATCGTCGGCGAGGGCGATTTCCTCCACCACCTGGGCTTCCCTTACCGGGATCGGCCCGGCGCGGCCCCGCCGAGCGCCCCGCCGCCCGCGGACGGCCCGGCCGGGACGGGCGCGGGGCCGGCGCGGAACGCCCATGCCTTCGGCGGGCCGGCGCGGGCCTGGCTGTTCGCCCTGCTGGCCGTGGCGCTGGTGTTGGCCACCGAACAGGTCATCGAGCACTTCGCCCGCCAGCGCCTCCTGGCCCAGGAAAGGAACGCGGCGCTCGCCAGTCTGTCCGCGTTGCGCGCCCGCGTGGAGGGAGAGATCAACGCCAACCTGTTCCTGGTGCACGGGCTGTCCGCCGTCATCGCCGCCCGGCCGGATATCGACCAGGCCGGTTTCAGCGTCATCGCGCGCGCCCTGGTGGATGAACGCCATGCCCTGCGCAACATCGCCGGGGCGCCGGACATGGTGATCTCCCTGATGTATCCCCTGGCCGGCAACGAGGCGGCCATCGGCCTGGATTACCGCATCCACCCCGCGCAGCGTGAGGCCGCCCTGCGCGCCAGGGACAGCGGCCGGTCGGTGGTGGCGGGGCCCCTGCGCCTGCGCCAGGGCGGCATCGGCATCATCGTCCGGGAGCCGGTGTTCCTCGATGCCCGAAGACCCGGCGGCGAGCGGCGATTCTGGGGGCTGGTGTCGGCCGTGATCGACGCGGAAACCCTGTATCGCAGGGCCGGCCTGCGTGATTTCGACCCGGGACTGCGCCTGGCCCTGCGCGCCATCGAGGACGCCGGTTCGCCGGGGGCGGTGTTTTTTGGCGACCCGGATGTCTTCCTCGGTCAGCCGGTGACCACGGAAGTCATGCTGCCCGGCGGATCCTGGCGGCTGGCGGCGGCCCCGGCCGGGGGCTGGGGCCGCGCCGACACGGGCATCGGCGTCGTCCGCCTGCTGGGCTTGCTGGCCGCCCTGGTGGCCGGCGCCATGGCCTGGCGTCTGGCGCGGGGCGGCCAGGCGCTGGCCGCGGCCGCGGCGCGCCTGCGCGCCCTGCTCGACACCATTCCGGATCTGGTCTGGCTGAAGAACCCCGACGGCGTTTACCTGGCCTGCAATCCCCGTTTCGAACAATTCCTCGGCGCCAGGAGCCCGACATCCTGGGCAAGACCGACCAGGACTTCCTGCCGGACGATCTGGCGGATTTCTCCCGCGACAAGGACCGGGCCGCCATCGCCGCCGGCGGCCCGCGCGTCGAGGAGGAATGGGTCGGCTTCGCCGGCGATGGCCACCGGGAACTGCTGGAAACCATCAGGACGCCGGTGCGCGCTCCCGGCGGCGGCCTCCTGGGCGTGCTGGGCATCGCCCGGGACATCACCGAGCGGGTCAGGGCGATGGCGGCCCTGGAAGCCCAGCGGCGGGAATCCGATCTCCTGGGGGACCTGCTGGAGCGCTCCTCCCAGCCCATCGCGGTGGGTTTCCCGGATGGCAAATTCGAGCGCTGCAACCAGGCTTTCCTGGATCTGGTGGGCTACAGCCGGGAGGAAATGGGCGTCATCGATTGGTTGCGCGACCTGACGCCGCCCCGCTGGCGTGAATCCGAGTCGCGGGCGCTGGAGGAACTGGGGCGCGCGCGCCTGCCGGTGCGCTACGAGAAGGAATACCTGCGCAAGGGCGGCGGCCTCGTGCCCGTCGAGCTCCATGTGGACATCGTGGCCCGGGCCTCGGGTGATCCGGAGCGCTACTTCGCCTTCGTCACCGACATCACCGAGCGCAAGCGGGCGGATGCCTCGCTGCGGGAAAGCGAGGCCCGATACCGCCATCTGTTCCTGGGCAATCCGGCCCCCATGCTGGTGTACGAGCGCGGCAGCCTGCGCCTGCTGGCGGTGAACGAGGCCTTCGCCCGACACTATGGCTACAGCCTGGAGGAAGCCCTGGCCCTGCGTCTCACCGATCTCTATCCCGAGGGCGAGAAACGGGCCATCACCGAGCTGGCCGCCCGCCTGTCAGGGCTGGCGTATGTCGGCGAATGGCACCAGCTTAGGAAGGATGGCGGCCAGATCGTCATCGAGGCCCGTTCCCACGACCTGGAGTACGAGGGCCACGCCGCCCGCGCCGCGGTCATCACCGACATCACCAGCCGCAAGCGGGCCGAGATGGCCTTGCGCGATCAGGAGGAATTCTTCCGCCTGATCGCCGAGAACATGGGCGACCTGGTGGCGGTGCTGGATCCGGAAGGCCGTCGCCTCTACAACAGTCCCTCCCATCGGGTGCTGTTCGGCGATCCGGAGGCCATGAAGGGCACGGATGCCTTCGCCGAGATCCATCCCGACGATCGCGACCGGGTGCGCCGGGCCTTCCGCGAAGCCGCCCGCGCCGGGATCGGCCAGCGGCTCGAATTCCGTTTCCTGGCGCCGGGCGGCGAGGTGCGCGAAATGGAGTCCCAGTCCGGTGTCATTCGCGGGGTGGATGGCCGGGTGGAGCGGGTGGTGATGGTGTCCCGGGATATCACCGAGCGCAAGCGTCTGGAGGACGAGATCCGCAAGCTCAACGTGGAACTGGAGGACCGGGTACGCCAGCGCACCGCGGAACTCGCCGCCGCCAACAAGGAGCTGGAGACCTTCACCTATTCCGTGTCCCACGATCTCAAGGCGCCGCTGCGCGGCATCGATGGCTACAGCCGGCTGCTGCTGGAGGACCACGGCGCGCGGCTGGGCGAGGAGGGGCGCCAGTTCCTGAACAACGTGCGCCAGGGCGTGAACCAGATGAACCAGCTCATCGAGGACTTGCTGGCCTACTCGCGCCTGGAGCGGCGCGGCCTGAACAGCCAGCTTATCGACCTGTCGCGCCTGGTGGCCGGGTTGCTGGCCGAGCGGCGGCAGGATATCCAGGCCCGCGGCCTGGTGGTCGACGCGGATCTGCGCGGGCTCGCCGTCCGCGCCGATGCGGATGGCCTGGCCATGGCGCTGCGCAATCTGATCGACAACGCCCTCAAGTTCACCCGCGACAGCCAGCCCCCCCTCCTGGTAATCCGTGGAACACCCAAGGGGAAATCCATTATTCTCGTCATAAAGGACAACGGGATCGGTTTCGATATGCGGTACCACGATCGCATTTTCGAGATCTTCCAGCGTCTGCAACGCGCCGAGGATTACCCCGGCACGGGTGTCGGACTGGCCATCGTGCGCAAGGCGATGGCGCGCATGGGAGGAAGGGTCTGGGCCAGGAGCGCGCCTGGTCGAGGCGCCACTTTTTATCTGGAGCTGCCGCGATGAGTTCGGACTGGAGCAAGCGACCGATCCTGCTGGTGGAAGATAACCCGGTGGACGTGGATCTCACCCTGCGCGCCTTCGCCCGACGCAAGCTGATCAACCCCATCGAGGTGGCCCGGGATGGCCAGGAGGCGCTGGCGTGGATTCCCCGCTGGGAGGCGGGCGAACCCGCGCCCCTGGTGATCCTGCTGGATCTGAAGCTGCCCCGGGTGGGGGGGCTGGAGGTGCTGCGCCGTCTGCGCGGCCACCCTGTGAGCCGGGATCTGCCGGTGGTGGTGCTGACCTCTTCCAGCGAGGACAAGGATGTGGAGATGGCCTACCAGTACCACGCCAACTCCTACATCATCAAACCCGTGGACTTCGAGAAGTTCATGGAGGTCGCGGCCCAGATCGAGCTGTACTGGTGCCTGGTCAACCATCCGCCGAGATAGACCATTCACGGGATTCCCATGTCGTCGTGCATCCTTCAAGTCGCGGACATTCCGGTCTACGCGGAGGGTGGCGAACCGTTCGCCGGCGAAGAACCGGCGCGGGGGGGCAAACGTCGGATTGGCGGGAGGACCGCGGGCTGGGGGGCGTAGCGATATCCTTTCCCCTCGTTCGCGGTGGTGTGAGAAAAAATAAGGAGGCGAGCCCGTGCGAGTACTGCATGTCGAAGATAACCCGTTCGATGCCGACCTGACCCGGCGTCACATGGCGGGCCGGGCGCCGGATATCCAGCTGGAGCCGGCGTCCACCCTGGCCGCGGCGCTGGAGCGTCTGCGGGATCCGGCGGGCATCGACGCGCTCCTGATCGACCTGACCCTGCCGGACGGCTCCGGCCTGGACCTGCTGGCCCGGGTGCGGGAGAAGCAACTGCCCCTGGCGGTGGTGATGCTCACCGGCTCGGGCGACCAGGCCGCGGCGATCGCCGCCCTGCGGGCGGGCGCGGACGATTACCTGGCCAAGGGGGACGCGGCGCTGGAGCGCCTGCCCGCCACCTTGCGCCATGCCTGGAAGCGTTTTCACGAGGCCCGGCACCAGCGCTCCCGTCCCTTGCGGGTGCTCTACGCCGAGCATCACGCCGCCGATATCGACCTGACCCGGCGCCATCTCCATCGCCACGCGCCCCATATCCGCCTGACCGTGGTGGAGAACGCCGGCCAGGTTCTGGAGCGCCTGCCGACCCGGGCCGGGCTGCCGGCGGATTTCGACGTGGTTTTGCTGGATTATCGCCTGCCGGAGGTCGACGCCCTGGAGGCGGTCAAGGTGTTGCGCGGCGAGCGCGGCCTGGATATTCCCATCGTCATCGTCTCCGGCCAGGGCGGCGAGGAGGTCGCCGCCCAGGCCTTCCACCTGGGCGTGGACGACTACATCTTCAAGCACACGGGCTATCTGCACGAATTGCCGGCCACCCTGGACAAGGTCCAGCGCCAGGCGGAACTGGCGCGGGAGCGCGGCGATCTGCGGGCCACTTCCCAGCGCCTGGAGCAGGTGCTGGCCACCAGCCCGGTGATTCTCTACACCCTGCGCCTGGGAGAGGGGGACGCCACGCCGGGCTGGGTGAGCGGCAACATCGGCCGGCTGCTGGGTTATTCCGAGCGGGAGGCCCTGCAAGGGGACTGGTGGCTGGCGCATCTCCATCCCGCCGATCGGGATGCCGCCCTGGCCAACGTGGACGCGCTGCTCGCATCGGGCCACCTGGTCCACGAGTACCGGTTCCTCGACAGCCGGGGCCGGATTCACTGGATACACGACGAACTGCGCCTGACCGGCGACACCGGCGGCGCCGTCCGGGAGGCGATCGGCGCCTGGCGCGACATCACCGAAGCCAAGGTGGCCGAGCAATTGCAGCAGACCCGCATCGCCGTGCTGGATGGCCTGGTGGGGAACCGCCCCCTGCCCGATATCCTGGGTGAAATCGTGACGCGGCTGGAAGGCATTCATCCGGACATGCGGGTGTCCATCCTGGTGCGGGACGAGCGCGACGGCCGACTCTTCACGGGTGCGGCGCCCAGCCTGCCGGCGGCATACAACAGCGCCGTGGACGGCCTGGAGCCGGGGGTGGGGCGGGGATCCTGCGGCACCGCGGCGGCCCTGGGCGAAACGGTGATCGTCGAGGATATCCAGAGCCATCCCTACTGGTCGCCCTACGCCCATCTCGCCGCCGCGGCGGGCCTGCGGGCCTGCTGGTCGATCCCGTTCAAGGACGAGGCCGGCCAGGTGCTGGGCACCTTCGGCATCTATTACGGTCAGCCCCGCGCCCCGGACCGGACGGAACTCGACCTGATCGGCGAGTTCGCCCGCATCGCCGGCCTTGCGGTGGGACGGGTGCGCGCCGATACCCGCCTGCGCCAGGCGGCGGCGGTATTCGAGAACACCCGGGAAGGCGTGGTCATCACCGACCTGCGGCCCGCCATCCTCAGCGTCAACCGGGCCTATACCGAGATCACCGGCTACACCCTGGAGGAGGCCCTGGGACGCAACCCCGGCCTGCTCAAGTCCGGGCGCCAGGATGAGGCCTTCTATCGGACCATGTGGGACAGCATCCTGGACACCGGCCACTGGCAGGGGGAAATCTGGAACCGGCGCAAGAACGGCGAGCTGTTTCCCCAGCTGCTCACCGTCAGCACCGTGCGGGACGGCGAGGGCCTGCCCCGCAACTACGTGGGCGTGATGACCGACATCAGCCTGCTGAAGTCCTCCGAGGCCAAACTGGAGTACCTGGCCCACCATGATCCCCTCACCGGCCTGCCCAACCGGCTGTTGCTGCAATCCCGCCTGGAACACGCCCTGGACCGCGCGGAGCGGCACCATTTGAGCGTCGCCGTGCTGTACATCGACCTGGATCGCTTCAAGGACATCAACGACAGCCTGGGCCACCCGGTCGGCGACCAACTCCTGGATGCCCTGGCCCGGCGCATGGTGCAGCGCTTGCGGGAGGAGGACACCCTGGGCCGCCTGGGCGGCGACGAGTTCCTGCTCATCATGGAAGACCTGGAGCGGCCGGAGGATGCCGCCAGCGTCGCCCAGTCCCTGATCCAGCTTCTGGAGGAGCCCTTCAAGCTGCCCAGCGGCCACGAGGTCTACATCGGCGCCAGCATCGGCATCAGCCTGTTTCCGGGAGACGGCCGCTCGGTCACCGAGCTGATCCAGCATGCCGACGTGGCCATGTACCTGGCCAAGGAATCCGGCCGCAACCTCTGCTGTTTCTATACCCCGTCCCTGACCCGGGCCGCCAACGATCGGCTGGGGCTGGAAGCCCGCATGCGCCGGGCCCTGAACCAGGGAGAATTCGTGCTGCGCTACCAGCCCCAGATGGACATGGTCACGGGGGCCGTGGTGGGCTGCGAGGCGCTGGTGCGCTGGGACGATCCGGAACGGGGCATGATTGCCCCGTCCCGCTTCATCCCCCTGGCGGAAGAGACCGGCCTCATCGCCCCCCTGGGCGAATGGGTGCTGCGCCAGGCCTGTCTCCAGGCCAGGGCCTGGATCGAGGCCGGGATGCCGCCCCTGGTCATGGCGGTCAACCTGTCCGCCCGTCAGTTGCGGCAGCCGGATCTGGCGCGGCGGGTGGCCAGCGTCCTGGAAGAAACCGGCCTGTCCGCCGATCGGCTCAAGCTTGAACTCACCGAGAGCATGATCATGGGCCAGGGCGAGCAGGCCGTGGAACGGCTGCGCGACCTGAAGGCGCTGGGGATCGGTCTGTCCATCGACGACTTTGGCACCGGGTATTCCTCCCTGGCCTACCTGAAGCGCTTCCCCATCGACGAGCTCAAAATCGACCAGAGCTTCGTGCGCGACATCCCCGGGGACGTCGACGACATGCGAATCGCCGCCGCCATCATCGGCATGGCGCGCAGCCTGCGTCTGAAGGTGGTGGCGGAAGGGGTGGAAACCGCGGCCCAGCGGGATTTCCTGGCCGAACAAGGCTGCCAGGCGTGCCAGGGCTACCTGTTCAGCCCGCCGCTGGCACCGGAAGCGTTCGTCGCGTGGACCCTCGGGGTCCCATGAAGCGACATGGCCCGGTCATCCACGCCAGAACGCGAAAAACTCCTTACTTGGCCGGAGTGGCGGGGTAGGGCATCACCATGGGCGCGTAGGGCGCGGCCACCGGCGCCTTGGCATCGTCGTCGTCGGTCTTGATCTTGATCAGCGACGAGGTGAAGGCGGGCTTGCCCAGGGACTGGTAGTAGGCCGCGATGTCGCGGATTTCCTTCTCGTCGAAGAAGGCCACCGCCATGTTCATCATGGGATGCAGGATCTTGCCGGTCTTGTACTTCATGGTCTTGATTTCCAGCTTGTCGGCGTTCCGGCCGCCCAGTTGCAGGGTGTAGAAGATTCCCGGATAGGTGTCGTTGCCGTGGCAGGCGATGCAGGCGGTCGCCTTCTGCTTGCCGACGACGGGGTCGCCCGCGGCCAGCGCCGGGGTGGAAAGGAGGCCGGCGGAGACGGCGGCGAGAGCGAGGGCTGCGAGTTTTTTCATGGTGTTTCTCCAAGGGGTGAAGGTGAAGTGAATGTGATGAACGGAAACAAGCAATACGGGCAAGTCCGGTAAACCGATAAAACCGAAACCTCGATTCGATTTTCCCTCCGGGGGCGTGGGCCTGGCCAGCCGGGGAATGGAAATATTGTACACATAAATTGTACAAGTACAAGTATGTTGTACAATAAATTCATGACGAAATCCGCCCCGGCCGACACCTTCCCCTCCCTCTTCCCCATCCGGGACCTGGTCCATCGTACCGGTGTCAACGCCTCCACCCTGCGCGCCTGGGAGAACCGGCACGGCCTGCTCTCGCCCCACCGCACCGCTTCCGGGCACCGCCTCTACAGCCCGGCCGACGCGGATCGCGTGCGCCGCGTCCAGGAACTGCTGGACCAGGGTCTGGGGCTGTCGGAAATCAGGCACGCGCTGCAAGCCGGCGAGGCGCTTTCGGCGCCACCCCACGGCTTGGCGGACCGGGCCCCCGGCGCCGGCGATCAGTCGGCTGGCTGGGAGGGCTACCTGACGGAAACCCTGCGCGCCCTGGAGGATTTCAGCACCGAGCGGCTGGATGAGGTCTACAACGAGGCCTGCGCGGTCTATCCCATCGACCTGCTGACCCAGCAGGTGTTGATTCCCGTTCTGGAGAAAATTGGCGAACGTTGGGATCGCCGGCCGTCGGGCATCGCCGAGGAACACTTCTTCAGCGCCTGGTTGCGCAACAAGCTCGGCGCCCGGCTGCACCACACCTCGGGTTTGACGAAGGGCAAGCCCCTGCTGCTGGCCTGCCTGCCCCATGAGGACCACGAGATCGGCCTGCTGCTCTTCGCCCTGGGCGCGCTGCATCGCGGTTTTCGCGTGATCTACCTGGGGGGGAACATGCCCGTTCGCCAGCTCATCCACGTGGTGAACAGGAGCCATGCGGCGGGCGTCGTGCTGTCGGGGCGGGACACCCCGGACGCGGGCGCGCTGCTGGAGGACATCGCCTGGCTGGCCGGAGAAGCACGGGCGCCGGTGTTCGTCGGCAGCCATTTTTCCGTGGGGTGGCGGACCGCGCTGATTCTGGCGCATGCCGTGCCCCTCGGCGGCGACATCGTCGCGGGCCTGAACCTGCTCGAAGCCCGCCTGGCCAGGCCGGCCGGCCAACGCGCCCGCGCGAGGAGGGCGGGCTAGGGCGCCGTTTCGTCCCCGATGCATGTGAACCCCGGCTTTGTGAGCTACCTTCAAATCATTAAATGACTTGCAAGCGTGTTCCGCACGTGCCGAGACGTCATGCCATGAAAGCTTTCCTTGTCCTGCTGTCCACCTTCCTCCTGCTCGCGTGCTCGAGTCTGCTCCCCACCGCCCAGGACAAGTCCGTGCAGCCCTGGGCGACCTTCGAGGAGGCGAAGGCCAGCTACGACAGGATCGAACCCTTCGTCACCAGTTTGGATACCGTGCGCGGCCTGGGTTTTGATCCGTTCAAGACACCGAACGTCAAGATCCTCAACCACGCCCAGGTGGTGCAGACCGTTCTGCCGCCACCCATACAGGGTAACGGCGCGGTGCCGCCCGGCATCCTCGAATGCATCAAGGCCCAGGATGCCTGCCAGGGGTACTACATGGAGCCGAGGCGGCTGAAGAAAGACCGGGTCGGCAACTTCATGCTCGATTTCATGAACTTCAAGCGCGAAACGGTTACCACGGGCTGGAAATTCGGCGCCCTGATCGTGATCGTCGGCGACAAGGTGGTCTACAAGCAGTGGAGCGGCAGCCCGAACATCCTGGAAGAGTCCGTGCAAAAGAACCCCCTGGGTCCTTTGCAGGGCATGGGATCCTCCAGCGACCTGTATCGCTGAAAGGCCGACGCGCGCGGGCGTCTCGCCCGCGAATCCGCTTCAGGCCTTGGCCGCCAGCAGGCTGAGCAGGAAGGCCTGGGCCTCGAAGCCGCGCCCCCGCCGGGCGCGCCGCCGGTAACTGCCGTCGGGCTGCATTTCCCAGGACTTGGCATTGTCCTTGAGATAGGGCTTGATGCCCTCGTTGATGACCCGCTTCTTGAGCCTGGGCTCCAGCACCGGGAAGCCGGTTTCGATGCGGCGGAAGAAGTTGCGGTCCATCCAGTCGGCGCTGGCCAGGTAGACGACTTCCTCACCGCCGTTCCAGAAATAGAAGATGCGGTGGTGTTCCAGGAAACGTCCCAGGATGGAGCGTACGCGGATGTTTTCGGACACGCCGGGAATGCCGGGCCGCAGGGCGCAGACCGCGCGAATGATGAGGTCGATTTGCACGCCGGCCTGGGAGGCTTCGTAGAGGGCGGCGATGACCCGGGGTTCCAGCAGGGCGTTCATCTTGGCGACGATGACGGCCTTCTCGCCCCGGCGCGCCCTTTCCGTTTCGCCGCGGATGGCCTGGATGATGCGGGCATGCATGGTGAAGGGCGACTGCCACAGGTAGGTGTGCTCGCCGGCGTCGCCCAGGCCGGTGATCTGCTGGAACACGTCGTTCACGTCCTGGCACAGCTCGGGGTTGCAGGTCAGCAGGCCGAAGTCGGTGTAGAGCCGGGCGGTGCGGGCGTGGTAGTTGCCGGTGCCGAGATGGCAGTAGCGCTTGAGTTTTCCATTCTCCCGCCGCACCACCATGGCCATCTTGGCGTGTGTCTTGTGGCCGACCACGCCGTACACCACGTGGGCGCCGGCCGCTTCCAGCTTCTCCGCCCAGTTGATGTTGGCCTCCTCGTCGAAGCGGGCCAGCAGCTCCACCACGGCGGTGACCTCCTTGCCGCGC
>WBZT01001284.1_pt2 | contig 14254 bp, 21 predicted proteins | sample 5204241 | NCBI WGS metagenome assembly WBZT01 (sample SAMN12344358, study PRJNA552823) | activated sludge metagenome | biome: Activated sludge suspended growth; feature: Nitrification reactor; material: Wastewater; isolation source: activated sludge from nitrification reactor of wastewater... | reverse complement strand
GCCAAATCAAATTTGCTAGACGACTGGGCATCAATTGCGAGGGACTGACCAAGGGCGCTGTGGCCGATGCCATCACATACAAACTGACAATGGATGCATTGCGGAGAGGAGGCGCTCATGTCTGATTTGCTACAAACCATCCTCAACCGTTACCCGAATGCGCAACCGGATCGTCGTGGTGAGTATCATGTTGATTGCCCATTTTGCGGCAAGGAAGCGCAGCGAGGTCAGACACATTTTAGTTTTAGCGACTCTGGCTACAAGTGCTTTGTCTGCGGAGAATCTGGGGGGCTGTATGCCATGTCCCAACGATTGGGCATGACTGACGCGCCACTGCAACCACGAATAGAACGCAAGCAAGATCCGCAGCCTATGGCGCCGTGGCGCTCCAATCCTGACCGACTCTTAGCCGGATACTGGAATCACCCCAATCGCTACACCGCATGGCAGAACTACAAGCCGATTAGCCGAGAAACAATAGATCGTCATCAATTCGGTTATGGCAGACTGCCATTTTTGGATAAAGACGGCAACTGGTATATGAGCCGGGATCAGTGGCTGATCGTGCCATTGTTTGAGCATGGTCAGCTCGTTGGCTTGCGAGGTCGCAACTTGACAGACAAGGGGCCAAAGTGGATTAGCGCTACAGGGACCAGCTACACGCTTTGGGGCGTCGCTGAAGTGCAACCAGGCGATACTGTTTGGTTGTGCGAAAACTACGTCGATGCGGCTTGGCTGATGCAGACTCATCCCGAATGGAAAGCTGTCGCCATCGGCGGCGCTACAACCTGGCGTGATGGCTGGTGCGATTTCCTATGGATGCGCAAGCCAAGCCGTGTGATTGTTGCTCTTGATTGTGACCTGGTTGGCCAGGCGACGGGCGCCACATTATCACGCTTGCGCCGGCAATGGACGGCAGAGCATCCAGGCTTGAAAGTCCCTGAACCGAACGGGCCGAAGATTGCCAACAGTTTGCTGAAAACAGGAGTTACGGCAATTCTGTTCAAGTGGCCGGCTGATGCTCCTGACAAAGCTGGTATTGACTGGGTGTTAAATCGGGAGGCGGCAGCATGACGCAACGAACATTCGGCAAGATCATCGCCGGCGGCAAACCCGGTAAACACAACTACCGCTACATCATCAAACCTGGGCAGCCGCTATACCGCAAAGAATCCGCCGATTATAAGCGCTGGTTGTGGTCGAAGATGCAAGATGATGAGAACGCTGATGACAAGGTGATCAACGCTCTATATGAGGTAATCAACGGCGCCTGGGTCGGCTGCGATGTCTACGTAGAGGGTCCGAACGCTTCTGCTGTGGTCGCAGCAGCCGGCTACCTGCTGAACCAGTATACTAGCACGCAAATGCCGTTGGTTGAGCGCCGGCTTGCTCAGAATCGCATAGATTGAGGTTGAATGACCCTGCAAGTCAATTTTGCCTATTGACTTGTATACATTTATCTGCTAAACTTGCCTCTATTGACGTGTGAGACAATTCCAGGGGGGTTTGATGAAGCGGGTTACTATCGTGTTGACGGCTGACAATCAGGAACGGATTGCCCAGCTCATTGAGCAAACGGGCCTGAATCCCAACCGGCTGCTGAACACGCTGATCAGTAACGCCTTGGTAATTGACGTGGTCCGCCGAGAGCCGGTGTCCCTCGTTGAAAAGCAACAGGAAGGCCGCCATGCTTAGCATCTTGTTCTTGTGGCTACTTCTATCACTATTGGCCTCCTTGCTCTTCTGGGCGGCCTGTGTGGTTGCCAAGCGAACGGATAAGGAGATGGGTGATGAATGAACTCAAATTCAACACGGTCGAACTGATTGCCGCAATCCGGGCGGATATGGATACTGACAATTCGGAGCGCATCAACGAACTGGCCGGCGCCATTCTCGCGCTTGACGGCGTGCAGGAATGCGATTTGGCGGTGGCGTTGGTACGTGCCGACGATCGGCGCGCAGACCAATTCTGCGTTACGCTTTGCGAGGCTTTGGATCCGGCGCAATCCGCAAGTGCTCCAGATACCTCGTTGCGCATCATCGCAGAGATTGTCGAATCGCTGTTGATGCTGGCGCCGGCGGAGCGTGGCACGGTCGCCAAGGAGTTGGCAGAGGCTGACGCGGCGCAGGCTGATGAGTTCGCCGTACAACTGTTGGCATCTGTGGACGCCGTTGAGGATTCACGCTATGTGCGCATCTGGAAACGCATCATCGCTAGCATCAATGCTGATGAGCACGACTGTGAGGCGCAGATAGCGGGGGCGCAGTAAACCGGCGAACCGGTTCGGGACTGTAAAAAAGGTGTGAGTAACTAAATAAAATAACTGGCGAGGCGCTGCGTTCACAGCCCTCGCCACGGTCAGCCGGGGTTAGCGGCTAACAATATCAGTTTAAAATACTGGTAGCGTTTGCGCAACCTTTTGGCTATAGCTGAAAGGTTTTTTGTTTTGTGGGAGCACGTCGTCTAATGATTGTTTTTGCCGCTACCGTAGCGCTGATGATGCCAACTGCCGCCAACGCCCAAGGCGCTCCTGTTCAGTATGGTGTGCGCATTCCCAGCAAGCTACCCGGCTGCTTTGCCCCGGTCGCTAGCAACCTGATTGGCAGCAACGAAAACGACCACACCCGGCGCGGTTCGCCAACGCTGGCCTATGACTGGAGCGCTGCGATAGGGTCACCGGTTTTCAGTATCTGCCCCGGCGTTGTCCGGCGAACGTCGTCAGCCAATGAGGGTGGCTACGGCTGGAACGTGGTCGTGGATCATAGCAATGGATACAGCACTTTGTACGCCCATTGTTTGGAGAATTCTTTCAAGGTGAAGCCAGGTCAGCAGGTAACAGCATGGACGCAGCTTTGCAGCATCGGTCGTACGGGCATGACGAGTTGGCCCCATGTGCATTTGAATATCGATGTCAGCGGGAAGCACCAGCCGGTAGGCAATTACTTTGACCCGGCGCTATTGCACTACTGCCATTTTACCAAGTGCCAAGCGACGAACAATCCAGGCGAACCGGTACAGGGATCGCAATGGTCACCCACCGCCGCCGCCGGTGCCCAGTCCGCCACGGTCGCCGGCACCCGCTACGCCCAACTCCTGCGCATCCTGGCGCAGTATCCGCCACAGGCCATATCATTGTCGATTATGGGCTTGCTGGGGCTGCTGGTGCTAGTCTACTGGCTAGGCGGCAAGGTGGAGCGTATCGCCATCATTGCGGGTGTTAGCGGCATGGCTGGGGCGGCCGTCATCGTGTGGTTGTTCTTCCCGATGGCACAGCCGGTGCAAGCCGGTCAACAGTCGGCGACAGGGCCAACAGGATCGGCGGCGTGGGAATGGGCGTATCCGATCATACAGTCTAACGAAGGGTGGTCATGTACGCGGGACGGGGCCTATACAATGGGCGGGGTCACACAGGGCACCTACAACCGATGGCGAGCCAAGAAAGGGATGGGATCGGCGGACGTATGCGCCAACCTAACCAGAGCGCAGGCAAAAGCTATCTATTACGAACTGTTTTGGTTGCCGATTGCAGGAAACAGTATGCCAGCAAAGCTAGCCCTAACAGCCGTCGACCACTACATCAACACCGGCAAGGTAAGCCACCTGTTGGCGCAATGTGGAACCGATGTAGCCTGCTTCAACCGGGCACGCATCGCGGACTATCAGACTAAGGGTAATTGCTCGCTGTATTGTACAGCGTGGGTAAATCGTGTAAACAAGATTCGTAAGTATTCGGGAGGATAACATGACTACAGTAAGCGAATGGACAGCGTTCGTTCTCAATAACGTAATACTGGTGGCTGCCGGCGGACTTCTTGCCATGCTGTTGGCCTGGCGCATGTGGAAGAAAGTTGACGGCTGGGCGCGCTCGATCAACGATTGGGGCGGCCTGTTTTTCTGGGCAGTAAAACACGTTGCGATTGTGGTTGTGATCGTCTTCGTTGGCAGTTTGATTTATACAAAAGTAAATCAGGCGGTGATCGCAGCGGTCAACAGTCCAAGCGTACAAACTGCGGGCGGCGCCCTGGTTCAACTCGGCGCCGGCTTTGACCAGTTGGCAGGGTGGGACGGTTCAACCGGTGGCGGCAATTTGCTGGTGGCATCAGACATCGCCAACGCCATCAGCTTGTTTGAACCGGTCAATGGTGGCGCCACGGCATCGTTCACTGGCCAGGCGGTAACGCTGGAAAGCAACCGGGAAGAGACTGTTGTGACGGCTAAACAAGCTGTAGCGGCATTCAACGCCTTGGCGGCAACGGCAACGCCAGTCGGTGGTGGCATGACCTATATCAATACCTTCCTAGCCGACAACATGCCGACCATTGATGTAGTTGCAGATGTCACCGGCAGCTATACGATCAAGCGCGGTGATAGTCTCGCCAAGATCGCCAAGGCGGTATATGGGGATAGCAACAAATGGGTGCTTATTTGCAAGGCCAACAACATCCCCGATTGCAACAACGTGCGCGCCGGCATGGTGCTTACGATTCCAGGCGGCAACAGTGCCGCGCCGGCTAATGTTGTAGCAGCCCAGCCAACGCCGATCCCGGCGTGGCAACCGCCGCAGCAACAGCAAGTCTACGCACCGGCACCGGTTCAGGCTGTGCGGCAGGCGGCTCCAGTCGCCAACCCGTACACGGGCCAGGTGGCCATCAACAACAGCGCCGATGCAATTGCCGCTATCCAAGCGATTGCGCCAACGCCTGCGCCTGTGGTTGCGCAAATGGCGCCAACGCCAACAAACACACCTCGCGCGGTCAATACTTTTTCTGAACTCAAGGCACAGCAGGCACAAGCGCAAAGCGGCATGAGCGGCGCAGAGTACATTGCAAAATTCATGCAACAACAGACGACAACTACCGTCGCCGATGCGGGTAGTAGCAACCCCTAGGCGTAGGAGATTGATATGGATCGCAACGACAACCACGGTAACCCACTGATGATTATCCCGCTACTTGGCGTCCTGGCCTACCTGGACTACGCCGCTAACGACGGGCGCACCATCGCCGCCGCAATGGGCATGGTGCAAGCTGCCCAGAGCATCGACACGACGGCCATTCGTGACCATCTGTCGAGCGTCGTGGGGCTGGTCATCATCGGCGTTGCCGTGGTTGTCCTCTTTCGCAATCGTGCATCACTGGGCGCCACCCTGCACGCCACAACGCCGGCCCACGTCCGCATCGCTGGCCGAATGCCGTCAGGGATGCCCCGCCAGTTGACGGCGACCGTCGCCGATGTGCTGTCGGTGCGTGGCGGTGTGGATGCGCAGGGGCAGCCGTTGTTCTGGTTAGACGGCAAAGGGTCCACAGTCACGCCGCTGGCCTGGACGATTGCCGTAGATTACGCCAACGGGGTCGAACCGGACAAGCTGAGCAAGTTTGTTCCTGACATGGAAAACAGATTGTTTGGCGTCGGCTATGATGTTCAGGTACGTGTCGCTGACCGCCCGCTTGCGCTTGAGATTGACAACCCGGCGCCGCCAGTGTTTGACCTGCGCAGTTACTGGAAGTACATCGAGGCGTTGCCGACCGACGACCGCCTTTGTGCGCCGGCGGTCGAACCGTCCGCCAAGGGAATGCAGTTGGTGCAGATGCCACTTCGGGGCATGGGCTTTGCGACGTTTGTTGTCGGGATGCCTGGCGCTGGCAAAACTCAGTTTATTTTGTCGGCCATTTTATCCATGGCCATGGCGAACAGTCCCAAGCGGCTAAGCTTGATCATCGCCGACGTGAAAGCGGCCGACACTATGCCGCTGTCAGGGTTGCCGCACTTGGCCTGCCCAGTCGTCACGGACACCGACCAGATCGCGGCACTGTTGGATGCGCTGGTGGCTGAGATGACCAACCGCATGACACGCGCTGCCGCCGGGGATCGTTCGTGGATGCAACATAGCATTTGTTTGGTGGTGGACGAACTCGCCGAACTTATCATCGGCAACGGCAAACGCGGCGAGTCTATCGCCCAGAACATTCAGCGTCTGAGCCAGGCGGGGCGCGGCAATGGCATCATCCTGCTAGCGGCAACGCAGCGGGTGTTTGACATTCCAGCGAAGGTTTATTCCAAAATTGACCGGCGCTGCGTGTTTCGGGTGGCGTCAGCCGGTGATTCGGTTGCAGCCAGCGGCAGCGAAGGCACCCGCTGCAACAAGCTGCCCAAACGCGGAGCGCTGGAAGTGTTTAGCGCCGGCGATCCAACGGCACAACGTGCGCAGGGGCTGTTCGTGGCCGATGCCGAGTTGCCAGACTACGAGCAGACACTTGGCGGATATGTGGCTGACGTGGTGGGCCGTTGGGGTAACCAGGCGCCGGGGTGGGTGTATGTACCGACAGTGGCCAAGGTAGCGCCGGGACCGGCAGAGGATGACACCGACGAACTTGACGCGCTGATCGAGAAATACGGCGCGGAGTTTGTGGACGCGCTGATTGCCTTGGCGGATGACGGGAAATTGACGGGGCGCGCCGTGGGCAACGTCTACAAAGACATGTTCGACAAGAGCATGAACAACGCCACGCGTAACGCCATCCGCGATACCATTATGAACGATTACGAGTAGGGTGGTACTGTGGTACTCATGGTACTGGTACCCCCTTCCACACGAGTAGAAAAAATAGTACCGGGGTAAAAGTACCAGGTACCAGGCGAAAGGAGTCCAATGAACAGAATCACAATTATCGTACTTGCGGTGCTGGTTGTGGCTGGCGCATTCCCGCAACAGTCAACGCAACTCATTGCGCAGATTTCAACCTGGCTGAATACGATCACACTGCTAATTACGCCGGGTCAACAGACGGCGCTGCTACTGTTGGCGGTCATCGTTGGATTGTTTGCGCTGAGTCGCTGACCTGCCGCACACTGTGCGACTACCACCACACGAAGGAGAGTTGAGTGATGATTTCAGAAAAATATTTAGTTAAACTGTCGGAACTGATCGCGGAATTGGAAACGTCGCAAAACAAAGCCGACAGAATGGCGCAACTTATTTTGGTCGTGATGATGGGTGCCAACATTGAGGGGAAATTGCCGAGCCTGTACGACGCCGTAGTAGCGTTCGCAGCCGGTGCGGTGGAACGCATCAAGAAAGATGGGGGTGCGGGGTGAACGAAAAGACGACGACAGATAATGCGCCCCAGTGGGTGCTATGGGTGGAACGGCAATGGGGCGCGCTTCTGAGGGTTATCCATTTCATTGTGACTTCAACCGCTGACAGCGCCGTCGATATCGCAGCGCGTTCTATGGCGATTGCGGCACCGCTGCCTAATGCTATTAGTGTCTACAATATTAGCCAAAAAGAATTAAACTTTGGGCCGGTGGCGGCGCTTGCCTTTGCGCTGGTGATTGAGCTGATTGGCTTTGCCCTGGTTGAGTATTCGCTATTTCTTTTTGATGGATGGCTACAATCGCCAAGGAAGTGGCTGTTCCCCTTTGCGGTTTCGGTTACCGTCGTGGTTGTTGGTGTCAGCATTGTGATTCGTTTTGTCTACACAATCGAATTGGCTGGTAATGGGCATACAATCATGGCATGGTTGCCGGTGATCAGCCTTTGCGCTTTCGTGTCCATTGGGCTGAAAAGATGGCATGACCGGCAACCTGAGATGAGCGGTAATCAACGGTCACTTAGAAAAAAGTTATCGACAAAATTGACGGTAGCTACCGTCAATATCGCTGATTCTGACGGTGTTGGCACTGATTCTAGCGCAAAAGTTGACGCTATGAATGACGGCAAGCGCCGCAAAGTTGACGCTGGTGTTGACGCTCTTTACGAGATTTTGCGCAATGAGTTTGACGGCATTGCTACCGACGATTTGAACAAAGCTGAGCTTGGTAGACGCATTGGCAAGTCACGCGCCACGGTGGGCAACTATCTAGACAACCTTTCCAGCCAGGGACGGATTGATCTGAATGGGCATGTGAAGGTTGTAAAATAGGTGTATTTATGGTACAATATACCTATTGCGACCAAACGAATATTGCCCATTCATTGCACTCATCTTATAATGTTTACTACGCTTCGCTATAGTCCGTTTGGTCGCACATCGGGCAACTATAGCGAAGCGTTTTTATTGGGGTGAGGCATGGAAGATCTAACGGTTTATATCTATGGTTTGAGTGATCTTAGTGGCAACATTCGATACATAGGGCAATCGGTAAATCCTTGGTTGCGATATGAGCAGCACATTATTGACGATGCGGGCACGCCAAAAGTGAAATGGATACAGTCAATGGCCGTAAGGGGCGCAAAGCCAAACCTAGTAATCTTGGATAAGACAAGCAAAGAGAATGCCCGGTATCTCGAAACATGGTGGATCGTAATGGGGCGAAAAAAGGGTTGGAAGCTAACGAATGCCGTTTATCCAAGCATGGAAATTCCAACCTTTGAAGGCATGTTTGCTCAGCATCTAAAAGATGATTTTGAACAGTTCATCATAGAGCACCAACCGGCATTCCTTGTAACTAAAAAGCATGTGGAGAAAGCAACATTTTATTTCCGCATTTTCTTGGGTTTGATCATCGGCTCGTTTATGGCGTGGAATGTCTATCTGTTTGATGTGAAATTAACCAATGAGCCAGCCATTGCGTTTTTCTATGCTTTTGTGGTGTTTGTATTTACGGGGTACACTGGATTCTTTTGGGCGATTGATGAGTTTAAGCGGCTTGGTGGAGTCAAACTGCTCATTATGTGTTCATCGCCCTTGGTGTTGGTTGCGCTTAATCTTGCTATATGGGTGATGGGATTAGGCAAATAACACCGTGGCTGCACAGTTGAGGTCGGAAGGATTGAGCATTGCGCAGATCAGCGAACAGTTGAATGTGCATCGCAACACCGTAGGCAAGTGGTTGCGGAGTGCAGCATAGAGTTGCAGCCGGCATCTACCAATATTACAATTATTGGGGAAGGGGGTGACTGTGGAGAAAATTATCAAATCTGATATTCTAGCCATCTTGCATGACTATGAACGTATGACTCAACGGGAGATTGCCGGGCGGCTAAGTGTCAAGGTCAATGATCATACTGACACCATTGCTACGCTGCGAATGTTGGAAGATGCGCAGGTTATCATCTTCAATGCTGAGCAGGCGTTGGCCTTGCTCCCGGCCATCCGGCGCTTTGAAGAGCAGCTCGATTTTAGGCTGCCGTTTTCATCGGTCATGTTTCAGCTCAGTGAGCCGATACCGGAAACCGACATTCTGGTACAGGAAAGGGATGATCGCGATTCGCTTCTGGCGCTGGTGGTAAGCCAAACAGAGGGCGGCATCAACAATGCTTCCATGTGGTTCGAGTCGACGGCCGTCAACCGTGCGCAGTGGGAGAACGAGAGCGTGTCGCCGCTGCGCATTGCGCCGACTGCAATGGAGGAGGATGACAGCGACTTGCTTATTGCTGACAATCTGCCCCCGTTCGCAGTGAAGTTGCACAACAAAGAGATTATTCGGCTGTTAGCCTGTGCGATGGTTGCCTACATCAACTGTGAAAATATCACGCTGGAACGCCAGGCTGTTGATGAAAAAATCAATCGAAAACGAGCAGCGAAGGGCAAGCGGGAATTGACGCCCTACTACACGGTGAAGATCCGAGGCGTGCGCTATGAGCAAGGCGAGAGTGAATCCACGGGCCGGCACGTCTCTTTTCGTTTCGATGTCCGCGGGCACTTTCGCCGGCTGGAAGATGGTAGATTGACCTGGGTACGCCCACACCAACGCGGCGTACAGCATGAGATGTATATTCCCAAAGTGTATAAAGTGGAATGAGCTTGCGTTTTCCTGACACCTATTGCATTTTTGGTGTGGGTATGGTATATTGTGCTTAGCTATCGATATGTATCAATAGGTGGTTGAATGACAGCGGACCGGGATGAGCTAAAAGAGTTCTTCATGATATTGCGTCAAGCGCTGCTGATGATTGTCCGCTGGATTGAGAAGCGCTACGGCCTACAACCAACCAAATAAGTGCCAGTACCGTCACTGGTCCCGGCAAACTGACACGACCGCGCTCTATGCTCCGTTGCATAGGGCGCTTTTTATTTTTCAGTTTTAGGTGTAGATTCCATGAGGATATCGGACTGGGCGCAACAATTCGGCATTACTGTAGAGCCGGCTATCGGTGCGGCAGATGAGACTATCTACCGGGTGAAGGACATCTTCACGACCCGCGACGGATCCTGGGAGCCGTCCGACAAGCCCGGCAGCGTACCGCAATGGGCGCGTGACGCCTATCTAAAACCTCTGGGCCATCCACAGTACAACGATGATGGAGGCGCTGATCGACATCTTTTCGGCGCTGTCATGGGCGAAGGTGGAGCGCTCCAGCCGTGGGGCACTATCCACTTTTACACTCACACTGACAACAAAAACCATGTCGATGCACGCGCCAAGCTGCACGGCTGGGCGAATAATCCGATGTTTTCCGCCAGCGCTATACCGGGCCCCTGGTCATGGCATCCGAAGAATCACCACAAAACCGATATAGTGCGCGGCGGTGGTCTGCCAGGCGGGTGGCACGTGTCGTTTTTTGCGGTATGGGAAGTAGTGCGTGTGATTACGCCACCGATTGACCCACCGACCGAACCGGACAACGGAGGCGCAACGCTAGAGCAGCGGGTTGGCGTATTGGAGACCGGCTTTCATGATCTGGAAACTGAGGTGAAGGCGCTACGGTCCATCATTGGGCAATGGAGTGCTGGCCGGTGATGCCGCAACAGGATAGCCATGTAACCGGTGTTGATGTGGACAGAGTCAACGTAGCCGGTGGTCAGGCTTCACAGAATACGAATATCAGTTTTGCGCCAACCGACGCTTCATTACGACAACCTGGCGTAGTTTATACGCTCCAGGAGGTATTGGCGCAAGTGAACCAGAAACTTGACGAGCACGGCCGCCAGTTACAGGCCATTTGGTCAAAACTGTTGTCAATCGAGTTCGAGCAGTCAGCAGAGAAGAGGGAACTTGATGAAATGAAGGACGGCGAACGCAGCGCTCATGATAAAGAGGAAAAACGTCAGCAGCAAACACTGATACTATGGTTCCGGTTGTTTACGGTAGTGGGACTGCTGATCATCATCGTGATGTTGTGGTGGCTTGTGAATCGTCTAGGGGGATTATGAACATTAAAGTACCTGGCATTGTATATTCGCTTCTGTTGGCCGTCGCAGCCTGGGCCGTTGACTATTTCACCACAGGGGCCGGCGCTGGCGTGCGTGTCGTTGCCGACGCGGTCGCCGTGCGCAATCGACCCTCATTGCGGGCGGAGATGGTGGCCGTCTTGCGTCGGGGCGCCAGGTTTTGCGTGGATGCGGTCTATAGCGCGGATTGGCTGATCTGGCTGCTAGGCGCACAGGGCTGGGTAATCGAGACTACGCCCGATGGCGAGCGCTTAGTGGAAAAGGAAACCGATGCTGACCGGGAAACAGCAGCAATTTGTCAATGAGTATCTATGCTGCTTTAACGCAACGGAAGCGGCGCGCCGCGCGGGCTATTCCGAAAAAACCGCCAGCGAAATTGGCTATGAGAACCTCAGAAAACCTCAGATCGCCGAGGCAATCAAGCGCCGCCTGGCCGAAACCGCCATGAGTGCCGATGAGGTGGTCATGCGCCTGGCCGAACACGCCCGCTCGGACATTGGCCACTTCCTACACCAGGACGAGAATGGAGAGATTCGGGTTGCACTGCTAGACGAGGCCGGTGCTCTTTTGCCAGAGACGCGGCTTATCAAAAAGGTTACCCAACGTAAACTTGTGCGCACGAGCAAGGATATGCTAGAAGAAGAGACGACGCTAGCGCTGGAACTCTACGATGCCCAGGCTGCCTTAGTGCATCTGGGCAAGCATCATAAGCTGTTCGTAGACCGCACAGAACACACCGGCAAGGATGGGGAGCCGCTAGCGGCGCCACCGGTCGTCATCTATATACCAGACAATGGACGAGGCGATAGCAATCAGGCCCCAGCCAGGGCCACAGACGCAGTTTCTCAGTAGCGCTGCCGATATCTGCGTCTATGGCGGCGCGGCCGGCGGTGGTAAGACGTGGGCGCTATTATTAGAACCGCTGCGCCATATTAACAACCGAAAATTTAGCTGCGTCACCTTCCGGCGCACCTATCCACAGATTCGGAACCCTGGGGGGCTATGGGACGAATCAGGCAGCGTCTATCGAGCGTTGGGCGCCAAATCAAATGAGGCCGATCTGCGGTGGCTGTTTCCGTCAGGGGCGACCGTGCGCTTTGCTCATCTGCAATACGAAAAAGACGTGTATGCCTGGCAGGGGTCGCAGATCCCGCTTATCAACTTTGATGAGTTGACCCATTTTACACAGAAGCAGTTTCTGTATCTGATGAGCCGTAACCGGTCCTTAAGTGGGGTGCGACCTTACATGCGCGCAACCACGAACCCGGATGCAGATAGCTGGGTCAAACGCTTTCTGGCGCCGTGGGTGGATGACGATCACCCGGAGTTCCCGTTCCCGTCTGGGCAGTTACGTTATTTTACACAAGATAACGATCAGATCCTTTGGGTGGATGCAAAGTGGCGCGATGAGAATGGGCTGCCGGGCAAGACGCTGACATTTATTCCAGCTAGCGTCTTCGACAACAAGGCGCTCTTAGCAGCCAATCCTGAATATCTGGCCAACCTGCGTGCGCTACCCTATGTAGAGCAGCAGCGTCTGCTCTACGGTAATTGGAAGGTGAGACCTGAGGCCGGCAAAGTATTCAATCGGGGCTGGTTCGATGTGGTAGACGCCGCTCCGTCATCTGGGCAAAGCGTGCGCTTCTGGGACTTTGCCGCTACCGCCGAGAAGCAAGCCGGCGACGATCCCGACTGGACAGCCGGGATCAGGGTCCACAAGCACCAGGGCATTTACTACGTAGAGGATGCGTTGCGCGTGCGCGATACGCCGTCTGAGGTTGACCGCCTGGTGCGCAACACGGCGACCCAGGACGGTCCAGGGGTGCGGATTGGTTGGGAGATTGAGCCGGGCGCCAGCGGCAAAAAAGTGAATCAGCAACTGGTCGCCATGCTGGCCGGTTACGTAGCGGGGGGTGTCCATCCCGTTGGCGACAAAGTACAGCGAGCGAAGCCGGCGGCGGCCCAAGCACTGGCGGGCAATATCAAACTGGTTCGCGGTAGCTGGAATAACGACTTTTTGACCGAGCTACACGGGTTCCCCGATCTGCCGCACGACGATCAAGTTGACGCCTTTAGCGGCGCGGTATCCCTGGTTGATAACACAGCAGAACCGGCAACCGCCAGCCAAATCGTCAGCCGGGCGGCTATTGAAAAGATTTTCAGATAGTGGTATGATGGATACAGAAACCAAACTAGTGCTAGAGTGGCTCGCTAAACTATTGCCCGGCCTGCGCTCCAGCGGCGACAATTGGCAAATCACCTTGCACGGTGGCCGGGCCGGCGATGTCTTGCGCGAGGTCAAGACGACCGGCACGCTGCTGCCGGTGCGCAAGAAAGAACTGACGGAGGCGCAGCATCGGTCATGAATATTACCTGCGATAGCTGCCATGCTTCCTTTACGCCGGTCGTCAAAGACCGGCCCTTGCGCGGGGGCGGCAAGGAGCGCCGCTTCCGCTGTCCCCAGTGCCGGCGCTGGTATGTCGTCGCCGTCTTCACCCCCGCCGGCGTAAAGATAGCGCAGGAGATTCAGCGGGTGGAAGCGGCCATCAGGCGCAACCCGGCAGACATAGCGCTGCGCGAACAGCTAGTCGAACTCCGGGGGCAGTTGCGGCCAGAGGTCACACGCTAGCATCGGGGGGGGCGATTCCGCTTGCCAGCAGTTTATAATTTGATAATTTGGTTGGCTCGTGATAGGGCGCCACTACAATCATTGTAGTGGCGCCTTTTCTTTTTTTGGGGTATCCGTGATTCAACGACTGGGCCTTATCGAGCGCTTTCAGGCGCTCTTTCGACCAAGAGAACAGCAGCAACAGCCGGCGACGACCGCCGCGCCGCCACCGCGCCCGGCAGCGCTGCTGCGCACCTTTAGCGCCGAGGCCGGCCGGCGCGCGACGATCGACGACTGCCGACGCATGTATGAAGAGGATACCCGCGCCCAAGGCGTTGTCGATACGCTGGCTGCCGACAGTATCAAGGGCGGCTTTGAACTCAAGGTCGAAGGACCGCGTGCTGACGAGGCGCGGCGCATTGCCGGCGAACTATTAGAGCGGGTCGGCTTCTGGGAACAGGGAGAGGATTGGGTGCGCGAAACCCTCAACGATGGGGATTCGTTCCTGGAACTGGGGGCCAACCGGCAAGG
>WBZT01002062.1_pt1 | contig 14262 bp, 13 predicted proteins | sample 5204241 | NCBI WGS metagenome assembly WBZT01 (sample SAMN12344358, study PRJNA552823) | activated sludge metagenome | biome: Activated sludge suspended growth; feature: Nitrification reactor; material: Wastewater; isolation source: activated sludge from nitrification reactor of wastewater... | reverse complement strand
CGCATCTCGGCGTTCGCCTTGGCCCAGGCCTGCGCCATGCTCTCGGGGCGCTGGAACAGGTAGACGACGTCCAGTGCGGCCCACGAGATGCGCCACATGTCGGCACGACACACGCGCGCCCAGCGGCAGCGCCAGCGGGCGCACCAGGCGAGCGGCCAACTGCACTCGACGCCTTCGATCCGCGCGCGCGGCCACAGCCGGCGCAGCGCCGCGAGGCCGTGACCGAGCCCGCAGCCCGCATCGAGCACGTGCTCGGGTGCCGGTGCCACGATGCGCTCGAGACCCGCGAGGCCGTCGTGCGGCGTCGGGAACCAGGGCGCATCGGACCACGCGCGCAGCGGATACAGCAGCGCCAGCGGCGCGAGCGCCGCCAGCCAGGCCCAGTGCGGCACCCCCAGGTCCGGCGCGGCGAGCAGCGCCGCCAGCGGCACGCCGGCCACGACCACGATGCGCCGCCACCAGCCGTGCTGCGGCCAGGCCAGCGCCACGCTGGCCAGCATCGGCGGCACGAGCACGCCGCCCGCGGGCCATCCGGCGTGGCCGAGCGCGACGAACAGCGCCCACGCCGATGTCCAGGCGAGCAGCGCCGGCAGCGGCCAGCGCCAGGTTGCCGGCACGACAACGAGCGCCAGCAGCGGCAGCGAACGCGAGCGGATCATTGCTGCGGACTGTGCCGCGCGCCGGTGGCGGCCAAACGCCGGAAAAGCGGCGCTGGAGGGTTCAGCGCATCGCGATCAGCCGCTCGTGCGGCGGGCGCACGCGCACGCGCGCCGCCGGGATCGCGGTCTTGACAGCGTAGCGCCGCTCGACGGTGTCGCGCAGCGCCGGCACGCCCAGCGGGGCGCCGCTGGCGCCCACCAGCGCGGCCACGTGCGGCAGGTTCGCGCGCCGCCCACGCGCCACGACGATGCCGATCTCGCCACCGGCGAGCTCGACGAAGCTGCCCGGCGGAAACAGGCCTGTGGCTCTGAGCAGCGCGCTGCCGATCGCGTCGGGCTGGCCGTCGGGGCCCAGGCAGGCCTCGCGCACCGCGAGCGCGGGCGCCGCGGGTTCGCCGACGGCGCGACGACAGATGCGCCCGGCGAGGACATCGGCACGCTGCAGCAGCGCCGTCATGCGCGGCACCGTCGCCGGCCCGGCCGCGGCGGCATCGGCGGGCAGCGCCTCGTGATGGCGGGCGACGATCTCGAGCGACTGCGCATCGCGCAGCGCCAGGCTTTCGAGCAGCGCTGCGCCGGCGCGCGCATGCGCGGCGAGCTCGGCTGGCTGCGCCGCGGTGGCGGGCGGACGCTCGCTGGCGGCCCACTGGTCCGCGAGCCGCCACACCGACACGTTCATCGTCAGTGCGGCCACGGCGAGGCGTTGCGACGCCTCGGCCGGCCAGTCGAGCAGGGGCGCCGCGAGCTCGCAGACGGCCATCGCCAGGGCGGCATGGTGCGCGCTGTGCCGCGCGCAGTCGTGGCCCGCCTCGTGGATCAGGAGGTACAGCGATGCGTCCGGCCAGCGCTCGAGCAGCGCCTGCATCTGGCAGCGCAGCGCGCTCAGGCGTTCGGCCCAGTCGGGGCCGGGCGCGCGCGTGGCCTCGCGCAGCAGCGCGTCGAGCTGGTCGATGCCGTCCTGCCACGCCTGCATCGGCGCACGTTCGTCGTGGCCGCGCGCGCGCGCCGGCACATCGGGCCGGGCGACGGCGACGTCCTTGAGCAGTGCGTTCTGCCGCAGCTTGGCATCGGCCGCCGCGTTGACGCGCCGCTTCCACTCGAGCGCGTGGCGCAGCTCGGTGAAGAGCCCATGACGAGCCAGCGCGGCCAGGCGCTCGCCGTCGCGCAGCACCACTCCGGCGGCAACCAGCAGGCGACCGGCGGCGTCGTGCAGCGGCACCGGCAGCGGTTCACCCAGACGCAGGTCGCAATGATCGAAAGGTACGAGCTTCACGGGCACCATCCGCAGCCAGTCGAGGCGAGACCGGCACCGAACAGGTTATCGGCTGCGCGGCACCAAAAAAAAGGCGGGTCCCGAAGGACCCGCTGCAAAGCACAGAGGACTGTGCCAGGAGGAGACGAGCAATGAACCGAAAGACGTCTCGAATATCGGCGCGCGCGGCCGTTCGCTGCAGCCGGCGCGGTGTGCTCAGTGCGTCGAAACCGTGCCGATGTCACGCGCAGCAGCGCCGAGGCTGCCTGCGAGCTTGCCCTTGCCCGCGCGCGCCGGCGGGTGGCACAGCCCGCACACGTAATGGCGCGCGATCTCGTGCGGATGCGTGACGAAATGCCCGCCGCAGCGCGAGCATGGCGTCATCGTCAGCATGCCGTTGTCGACGAACTTCACGAGCCGCCAGGCGCGCGTCACGCTCAGCAGCGGCTCGAGGCCCTGCGCCTTCATCTGCTCGGCGTAGAGCTGGTAGGCCTTGATGACGGCATCGATCTCGTCGAGCGCCGCCACCTTGTTGAGGTACTCGTGCGTGTTCAGGAACAGGCTCGAGTGGATGTTCGGCTGCCAGGTCATGAACCAGTCGGTCGAGAACGGCAGCTGCCCCTTGCTCGGGCTGCGGCCGGCGACCTCCTTGTACAGGCGCAGCAGCCGCTCGTAGCTCAGATCGGTCTCGCTTTCCAGCACCTGCAGGCGCGCGCCGAGGTGGATCAGCGTGACGGCGCGCTCGATCTGGCGCGCTTCGGTGAGGATGCTCTTGCTTCGTGCCATGGTCGTCGTCCCTGCGGTGGCGGCTCGTCGTGCGTGCGGCGTGCGTGCGGCTCAGGCCGCCTCGTGATGGCGCCCGGCCATCAGGATCGACGCGTGCAGGCGACTCATGCCGTCGTTGGCCGCGCCCTTGCCGTGGCTGGTGAGCAGGTTCCACACGACGTCGTCGTCCATGCGCAAGCGGCACAGCAGCTGGTTGCCGGTGGCGATCTTCATCATCTGGGCCGAGGTCAGCATGCCGATCAGGTCGGCCGTCTCCTCGCTCACGCCGAGGCGGAACAGCGCCTGCTCCTTGTCCTGGCGCACCAGGCTCTGCGCGAGCATCAGGTACGACAGGTTGGCTTCACGGATCTCGGCGAGGATCTGGTCGGGGGTCATGCGGGCTCCGGTGTGCGTGAGTGGGTGTATCGACGTGCTGCACTGTACGCAGCGGAAATGCGCTGCGCGATCGGCCCACATCGGTGGCTGGAGTCCCGCTTCTTCCCGCCGCCGTGTAGGGCGAATTCCTACACGCGGGCCCGACCGTGATCCGCGTCACGGCGCGCGCCGCCGGCTGCGGCGCGCCCGCCGGTCGGGCGCGCCCGCCGGTCGGGCGCAGGCTCACGCGCGCTCGATGCGCGTGTCCCTTCATCACGCGCGCTCGATGCGCGCGTGCGCCTTCATCACGCGCGCTCGATGCGCGCGTAGACCGAATGGTTGTGGATCGACTCGAAGTTCTCGACCTCGACCACGTAGCGGCCCAGGCGCGGCTCGGCGTTGAGGCGCAGCGCGACGTCGCGCACCAGGTCCTCGACGAACTTCGGGTTCTCGTAGGCGCGCTCGGTGACCCACTTCTCGTCGCTGCGCTTGAGCATCGGCCAGATCTCGCTCGAGGCTTCCTCCTCGGCGAAGCGCACCAGTTCGTGCCACTCGATGGGTGCGAGCAGCTCGACGCGCATCGTGATGCGCGCGCGCTGGTTGTGCGCGCCGTAGTCGCTGATCTCCTTGGAGCACGGGCACAGGCTCTTGACCGGCACCGCGACCTCGGCCCAGATCGCGCTCGTGCCCGCGCGCGTCTCGGCGATCCAGCGGCCCTCGTAGTCGAGCAGGCTGGACAGGCCGGACACCGGCGCGCGCTTGGCGAGGAAGAACGTGAACGCCGCCTCGCAGCGCCCGGCGCTCGCGTCCAGCCGCTGCAGCATCGCCGCATGACGCTCGCGCAGCGTGGCCGCAGTCCAGGCCGGCAACGCCGCGCCCTCCTCCAGCCAGGCGACGAAGCGCGACATGTGCGTGCCCTTGTGCTCGGCGTCCAGCGCCACGTCGAGCGACCAGCACGCCGTCGTGCCCTGCTCGGCGCCGGCCACGAGCAGGCGCAGCGGGTAGCGCAGGGCCTTGACGCCCACGCGCTGGATGGCCAGATGGCGGTGGTCGCGCGCGCTTTGCGTGTCGGGAATGTGCAGGACGTCGGTGAGATGGTTCATGTCGGGGGCCGGCGCGCGGAGTTGCCGTGCGCCGGCAACGGATGAGCGCGGGGCGTTCGGTGCCGTTGCATCGCCGTGGGTCCGCTCGCTCGTCGGTGCGGGCGCCGGCGCGCTCAGGCGCTGATCGCCGCCAACGCCGGGCGGGCGCCGAAACGCTGGCGGATCGACTGCTCGATGCCCGCGGCGTCCAGCCCGAGGCCGGCGAGCAGCTTGTGCGCATCGCCGTGCCCGGTGAACTCGTCGGGCAGGCCGAGCATCAGGAGCGGCACCTGCACCCCGGCCATGACCAGGCACTCGGCGACGGCCGAGCCTGCCCCGCCGCGCACGCAGCCTTCCTCGATCGTCACCAGCGCCTCGTGCGTGCGCGCCAGCTCGAGCACCAGCGCCTCGTCCAGCGGCTTGGCGAAGCGCATGTCGGCCACCGTGGCGTCGAACTTGTCGGCCGCCGGCAGCGCCGCGTGCAGCAGCGTGCCGAAGCCGAGGATGGCCAGTCGCGGCACGCCCGGCCGCCGGTCGGTTGCCCGCGCGCTGCGGCGCACGACGCCGCGGCCCCACGGCCACGCGGCCAGCGTCTTGTCCACCGCCGCACCGATGCCGCTGCCGCGCGGATAGCGCACCGCCGCGGGCTGCCCGCACCGGTAGGCGGTGGTCAGCGCCTGGCGGCACTCGTTCTCGTCGCTGGGCACGAGCATGGCGCAGTTCGGAATCGAGCGCACGAAGGCGATGTCGAACGCGCCGGCGTGCGTCGGGCCGTCGCCGCCGACGATGCCGGCGCGATCGAGCGCGAACGTCACCGGCAGGTTCTGCAGCGCCACGTCGTGGATCAGCTGGTCGTAGCCGCGCTGCAGGAAGGTCGAGTAGATCGCGACCACCGGCTTCATGCCCTCGCACGCCAGCCCGGCGGCAAAGGTCACGGCGTGTTGCTCGGCAATGCCGACGTCGAAGTAGCGGCGCGCGAAGCGCTTGTGGAATTCGACCAGGCCCGAGCCCTCGCGCATCGCCGGCGTGATCGCGACCAGCTTGTCGTCGACCTCGGCCATGTCGCACGCCCACTGGCCGAAGACCTGCGTGAAGCTCGGCTTGCCGCCACCGGCCTTGGGAAAGCCCTCGGCCGGGTCGAAGCGCCCGCTCGCGGCGTGGTACTTCACCGGATCGGCCTCGGCCAGCTTGTAGCCATAACCCTTCTTGGTCACCACGTGCAGGAACTGCGGGCCCTTCTTGTCGCGCAGGTTCTCGAGCGTCGGGATCAGCGCGTCCAGATCGTGGCCGTCGATCGGGCCGACGTAGTTGAAGCCGAACTCCTCGAAGATCGTGCCCGGCGCCACCATGCCCTTGGCGTGCTCCTCGAGCCGGCGCGCCAGCTCGAACAGCGGCGGCGCGGCCTTGAGCACGCCCTTGACCCCCTCGCGCGCGGCAGCGTAGAACTGCCCGCTCATCAGTCGCGCCAGGTAGCCGTTGAGGGCGCCCACCGGCGGGCTGATCGACATGTCGTTGTCGTTGAGCACGACCAGCAGGTCGGCAGCCTGGCCGGCGTGCGCGAAGCCGGCGTTGTTGAGCGCCTCGAAGGCCATGCCGGCGGTCATCGCGCCGTCGCCGATCACCGCCACCGCGCGCCGGCGCTCGCCCTTGAGCTGCGCCGCCACCGCCATGCCGAGCGCGGCCGAGATCGAGGTGCTGCTGTGCGCGGTGCCGAAGGCGTCGTACTCGCTTTCCTCGCGCTTGGGAAAACCGGCCACGCCGTCGAGCTGGCGCAGCGTGTGCATGCGCTCGCGCCGCCCGGTGAGGATCTTGTGCGGGTAGGTCTGGTGGCCGACGTCCCAGACGATGCGGTCGTGCGGCGTGTCGAACACGTAGTGCAGCGCAATCGTCAGCTCCACCGTGCCCAGGTTGCTGCCGAGATGCCCGCCGGTCTGGCTCACCGTGTGCAGCACGAACTGGCGCAGCTCGTGGGCCAGCGCCGGCAGCTGTGAGCGCGCGAGGCGCCGCAGCTCGGCCGGACTGTCGATCTTGCTCAGCAATGCGTCCATGTCAGCTTTCGCGTTCTACCACCCGGTCGGCCAGCGTGGCCAGCATGCCGCCTTGCCCACGCAGGCCGCTGCGCGCGAGCGCCGCGTGCGCCTGCGCGCGCAGCGCTTCGGCGTGCGCGCGCGCGGCCTCCAGACCCAGCACCGAGACGTAGGTCGGCTTGTCGTGATCGAGGTCCTTGCCGGCGGTCTTGCCCAGTCGCTCGGAGGCCTGCGTGACGTCGAGGATGTCGTCGACGACCTGGAACGCCAGACCCACGGCGGCGCCATAGTCGCCCAGCGCCGCCAGCACCGGCGGCGTCGCTGCACCGCAGGCCGCGCCCATCATGACGCTGGCGTGCAGCAGCGCACCGGTCTTGCGACGGTGCATGTCGCGCAGCGCCGCCTCGTCCAGACGCTGCCCGATGCTCGCCAGGTCGATCGCCTGCCCGCCCGCCATGCCGGCGTGGCCGGCCGCGCGCGCCAGAATGGCGACCAGCCGCGCCTGCAGCGCGTGCTCGACGCCGGCGTCGGGCGTCAGCACGTCGAAGGCCAGCGCCTGCATCGCGTCGCCGGCAAGCATCGCCTGTGCCTCGCCGTAGCGCACGTGCACCGTGGGCTTGCCCCGGCGCAGCACGTCGTTGTCCATGCAGGGCATGTCGTCGTGGATCAGCGAGTAGGCGTGGATCAGCTCCACCGCCACGGCGGCGCGCAGCGCGGCTTCGCGCGCGCCGCCCACCGCCTGGGCCGCGGCCAGCACGAGCAGCGCGCGCAGCCGCTTGCCGCCGTCGAGCACGCCGTAGCGCATCGTGTCGCCCAGGCCCGCCGGTGCATCGCCCGGTACCCAGGCATCGAGCGCGGCGTCCACCGCCTCGAGCTCGATGGTGGCCCAGGCGTCGAAGTCGCCCGCCGTCATGAGCCGGCGCCGCCGGCGAACGGCTCGAGTTGGCCGCCTTCGAGCAGCTTGACCTGGTCTTCGACGCTCTGCAGCCGGGCACGGCAGTAGGCCAGCAACTCGGCGCCGCGCCGGTAGCCGTCGAGCAGCCGGTCCAGCGGCAACTGCCCGCCCTCCATCTGCTCGACGAGCCGGTCCAGCTCGGCGATCGCCTGCTCGAAACTGGCGGGCGCTTCCTCTGGGGGTGTGCTCGCTGCGGTCGTGGAACTTCGGGCCATTCGGGCCATCGCGGCCATTCGGGACATGGGGACTGAACCGGCCATTGTAGACAACGAGGGTCCCCTGCCCTTCAGGCGGCCGCCCGACGGCCGTGTGACAGCCGTCCGACGGCGGCCCGAGACGAATCGGCCGCCCGCGCGCCGCTGCCGTGCCGGGCACCGGCCGTGGGGCGCCGCTGCGCGAGGGCAGGCCGCGCGAGGCAGGCCGGTGCAGGGAGCGGCCGGACCCAGCCGGTAAGATCGCGTCCGGGCGGACGACATGTCCGTCGGGCGGTCACCAGCCGGTGACGGGGTGGAACACCTTGCAGCCATGGAGGACGGGTTCGGATCATGTCGGACCTCAGCATCTCTCTGGACGCGCGCAGCCGCGCCCAGCTTCCGGTTCACAGCTACTTCGACGAGGTCCTGTTCCGCCGCGAACTCGAACTGATCTTCCATGCCTGGCCGCGCTACGTCGGGCACGAACTGCTGGTGCCCGAGGTCGGCGACTACCATGTGCTCGAGCAGGAGGGCAAGGGGCGCGCGCTCGTGCGCACCGAGGCAGGCGTCGGGCTCGTCTCCAATGTCTGCCGCCACCGCCAGGCGCTGATCCTCGAGGGGCGCGGCCGCAGCAGCGGCAACATCGTCTGCCCGGTGCATCGCTGGACCTACGCGCTCGACGGCAAGCTCGTCGGCGCGCCGCACTTCGACGCGGATCCCTGCCTGAACCTGCGCAACTACGCGTTGCAGCGCTGGAACGGGCTGCTGTTCGAGCACGGCAGCCGCGAGTTGCCCAGCGATCTGGCCGGCATGCGCGCGGCGGCCGCGCTCGACTTCTCGGGCTACGCCTTCGACCGCGCCATCGTCCACGAGTGCGAATACAACTGGAAGACCTTCATCGAGGTGTACCTGGAGGACTATCACGTCGGTCCGTTCCACCCCGGGCTGGGGCACTTCGTGACCTGCGACGACCTCGACTGGCAGTTCGGGCGCCACTGGTCGGTGCAGACGGTGGGCGTGCGCGAGCGGCTCGCCAAGGCAGGCTCGCCGGTCTACGAGCGCTGGCATCGGGCACTGCGCCAGTACCACGGCGACGAGCCGCCGCGCCACGGCGCGATCTGGCTCACCTACTACCCGACGACCATGGTCGAGTGGTACCCGCACGTGCTCGTCGTCTCGACGCTGTTTCCGCGCGGCCCGCAGAAGACGCTCAACCTGGTCGAGTTCTTCTACCCCGAGGAGATCGTGGCCTTCGAGCGCGAGTTCGTCGAGGCGCAGCAGGCGGCGTACATGGAGACCTGCCTCGAGGACGACGAGATCGCGCAGCGCATGGACGGCGGGCGTCGCGCGCTGATGGAGCGCGGCGACAACGAGGTCGGCCCCTACCAGAGCCCGATGGAAGACGGCATGCTGCACTTCCACGAGTGGTACCGGCGCGCGATGGGCCTGGCCGCCGAAGGCGCCATCGACCGAGAACCTGTGAATGAACCGGTGCCGCGATGAGTCGCGCGCGCGCCGCGATGCCATGGGGCGCCAGCACGACCCTGCGGTGTGGCGCCGCCGCCGCGCGCGCGGCGCCACCGCCTGGAGCAGCGAGATGCCCCACCGTACCCTGATCGACGCTGCGACGCTGCTGGCCGCGCTGGCCGGCAGCGAACCGCTGGTGGTGCTCGACTGCCGCTTCGACCTCGCGGACACCGACGCCGGCGAGCGCGCCTGGCGCGAGCGCCATCTGCCGCGCGCCCAGTACGCCCACCTGGATCGCGACCTCGCGGGCGCGAGAACCGGGCACAACGGCCGCCACCCGCTGCCCGCGCTGCAGGCCTTCGCCCAGCGCGCCGGCGCCTGGGGCATCGCCCCCGGCGTGCAGGTCGTCACCTACGACGACCAAGGCGGCCCCTACGCGGCACGTGCCTGGTGGATGCTGCGCTGGCTCGGCCACGAAGCCGCCGCGGTGCTCGATGGCGGCCCGGCTGCCTTTATCGCTGCGGGCGGCCAACTGGTCGCCGCGCCCCCGCAGGTGCAGGGCCGGCCGCCCTACCCCGTGCACGCGCCCGCCATGCCGGCGATCGATGCCGACGCGCTGCTGGCCGCGCTCGCCACGACGCCCATTGTCGACGCGCGCTCGGCCGAGCGCTTTCGCGGCGATGCCGAGCCGCTCGACCCGGTGGCCGGCCACATCCCGGGCGCGCGCCAGCGCTTCTTCCTGGACAACCTGCAGGCCGACGGCCGCTTCAAGCCGCCCGACATGCTGCGGCGCGAATTTGCCGCCTACGCCGCGGCGCCGGCGGCCGTCGTGCACCAGTGCGGCTCGGGCGTCACCGCCTGCCACAACCTGCTCGCCATGGAGCACGCGCAGCTCGCGGGCTCGCGCCTGTACGCCGGCTCGTGGAGCGAGTGGTGCAGCGACCCCGCGCGGCCCGTGGCGCGCGGTTGACAGCACGCAGCGCCGCCCTGTAGCGTCAGGCAACACTTCATCCAGCGGATGCGGCCGCCAGGGCCGTGCCCGCCAACCAGCGGGGTTCACATGTACAAGCGCATCCTTGTTCCGACCGACGGCTCCGAGATCACCGCCAAGGCCTTGCAGCACGCGATCGCGCTGGCCAAGCTGAGCGGCGGCGAGCTGTTTGCGCTGTCGGTCAAGGAGCCGTTTCCGTACAGCGCCATCAGCGAGATGCAGCCGGTGCCACCGCAGGAGTTCTACGACGCGCAGGAGCGCATCGCCGCGCAGCGCGTGGCCGCGGCGGTCGACGCCGCCAAGGCCGAGGGCGTGGGCTGCCATGGCCACACCACCGAGGCGCTGCACCCCTGGGAGGCGATCCTCGACCACGCGTCGACGCAGAACTGCGACCTCATCGTGATGGCCTCGCACGGACGGCGCGGGGTCGCCGCGCTGCTGCTGGGCAGCGAGACACAGCGCGTGCTGATCCACTCCAAGCTGCCGGTGCTGGTGGTGCGCTGAGCACCCGGCACGCTGCGAGCGCGGGCGCCGGTGCGCGCCGCGGCGCCAACCGCCACGCTCAGAACCTGTGAACGAATCGCTCGCGCCCGAGCGGCGCGACAGGACGGCCCTGATCAAGGCGCAAAGCGCAGCCCCATCGCGCGACAGGGCGAGCCTTTGCAACGCCGAGCGGGGGCGTCAGGGCGCGCGTCGAGCGGGCATGAGTGGTTCGTTCACAGGTTCTCAGTGCACGTGCAGCAGTGCCCGGGCGCCGGCGACGAGCGCGAGGCCGCCCGCCAGCCAGCCGAGCTGGATCGCCGTCTCGCGCCACGACAGGCGCTGCTGGAGCTGCGGCAGCAGGTCGGCCACGGCGACGTAGATGAAGCTGCTCGACGCGACGACGAGCAGGTACGGCAGCGTCGCCTGCCACGGTCCGACGAGGAAGTAGCCGGCGATGCCGCCGGCCACCGCGGCGACACCCGAGAGCATGTTGAACGCCAGCGCACGCCGGCGCGTGAAGCCCGCGTTGAGCAGCACGATGTAGTCGCCCGCCTCCTGCGGGATCTCGTGCGCCGCGACGGCGAATGCGGTCACGACGCCCAGTGCCGGGTCGGCCAGGAAGGCGGCGGCAATGAGCACGCCGTCGCAGAAGTTGTGCACCCCGTCGCCGACCAGCACCGCGAGGCCGCCGCGGCCGGCCTGCGCGGCGTCGAAGTGGCTTGCATGCGCGTGCCCGTCGCCCTCATGGTGGTGCATGTGGCGATAGAGGTCGGCCTTTTCGAGCAGCCAGAAGAACAGCAGCCCGCCCAGCAGCGTGGCGAACAGCGGCTGTGCACCGGCACCGCTGTCGAACGCCTCGGGCAGCGCGTGCAGCAGCGAGGTGCCGAGCAGCACGCCCGCCGACAGGCTGACCAGGCTCCTGACGACGCGCCCGAGCACGGCCAGCGTCAGCGTGGCCGCCAGCAGCACCGACGCCATGCCGCCGATCGCGGTGGCCAGCACGATATAGACGAGGATCATCGCGATGCCGCCGCGCGCCGGCGCGTCGGACGTTGTGCGATCGAAGGGTTCAGCGCCGGCGTGCGGGCATCGGAGGCGCGCAAGCCGTCAGCGCACGCCGTGGCTCTCGAACCAGGCCAGGCAGCGCTTGCCGCCGTCCTCGGCCGCGTCACGGCGATAGCTCGGGCGATAGTCGGCGTGGAAGGCGTGCGGCGCGCCCGGATAGACGACGATGCGGCTGGCCTTCGCCGCGGCACTGCCTTCGGCCAGCGCCTTTTCCATCTGCTGCACGCTGTCGGGCGGGATGCCGCTGTCGGCCCCGCCGTACAGGCCGAGCACGGGGGCGTGCAGCGAGCCCGCGATGTCGAGCGGATTGCGCGGGCGCAACTCGCTGGGCTGCCCGACGAGCGGCCCGTACCAGGCGACGCCGGCCTTGACCGACGGGTTGTGTGCACAGTACAGCCACACGATGCGCCCGCCCCAGCAAAAACCGGTGATGCCCAGGCGCGAGACATCGGCGCCCTCGGCCTTCGCCCACGCCACGCAGGCATCGAGGTCTCCCATCACCTGCCGATCGGGCACCTTGGAGATCACCTCGGAGAGCAGCTTGCCGATCTCGCCGTAGCTCTGCGCGTCGCCCTGGCGCACGAACAGCTCCGGCGCGATGGCGAAGTAGCCCGCCTTGGCCAGGCGCCGCGCGACGTCGGCGATGTACTCGTGCACGCCGAAGATCTCGCTCACGACCAGCACCACCGGCGCCTGTGCGCGCGCCTGCGGCGCGGCGCGGTACGCCGGCATCCCGAACCCGCCCACCGGGATCGTGACTTCGCCGACGACGAGGCCGACGCTGTCGGTCTTGATCTCGGTCTGCGCCACCACCGGCAGCACGGCGGCCGCAAAACCGGTGCCGACCGTGGTGCGCACGAAGTCGCGCCGCGAGTACGCAGCGCGCTGCGCGGGCGACGTGAGCGAGTGGAACTGTTCCTCGAGCATGCGGTGGACCTCGATCGTGGCTGTCTGCGCTGCCGATTGTAGAAACAGCGCGCGCAGCCCCTTCGGTACGGCAGTCCCTTCGGTACGATCGGCCGATGCAAGCGGCGCGCGCGCTCGGCGGTCCCCTGGCGGCAGTGGACATCGGCTCGAACAGCATGCGGCTGGAGATCGGCCAGCTCGGCGCAGGCGGCACGCCGCACTACCGCCGCGTCGCCTACCTCAAGGACACCGTGCGACTGGGTGCCGGCCTCGACGCCGCCGGCCTGCTCGGCGAGGAGGCGACGCAGCGCGGGCTGGCCTGCCTGCGGCGCTTCGCGGCGCGACTCGCCGGCTTCGACGCGCGTCGCGTGCGCGCCGTGGCCACGCAGACGCTGCGCGAGGCGAGGAACCGCGACGCGTTCCTTCTGCGCGCACAGGAGGCGCTGGGCTTTCCCATCGAGGTCATCTCCGGGCGCGAGGAGGCGCGGCTCATCTACGCCGGCGTGGCGCAACTGCAGCCTGGGCGCCGGCGCCGGCTGGTGGTCGACATCGGCGGGCGCAGCACCGAGCTGATCCTCGGCCGCGGGCGGCGGCCGCGGGCGGCGGAGTCCTTCGGCATCGGCTGCGTCAACCTGAGCCAGCGCTACTTCGGCGACGGGCGCATCACGGCGCGGGACATGCGCGCCGCACAGGTCGCGGCCGGTGCCGAGCTCGAGGAGGCGCTGCGCACCTATGCGCCGGGGCAATGGGACGAGGCGCTGGGCGCATCGGGCACCGTCGGCGCCGTCTCGAAGGTGCTCGTCGCCGCCGGCGTGAGCGACGGACGCATCACACCCGCGGCGCTGCGCTGGTGCATCGAGCGCTGCCTCGAGGCCGGTCAGGTCGACGCGCTCGCGCTGCCCGGCCTCGAGGCCGATCGCCGCAGTGTGCTGCCGGGCGGACTGGCGATCCTCTACACGCTGGCTGCGCAGTTCGGCATCGAAACGCTGCGCCCGGCCCGCGGCGCGCTGCGCCACGGCGTGATCGTCGACCTGCACGAGCGCATCGGCGCGCAGCGCCGCCGCCGGCCCGGCGAGCTGCGCGACGCCTCGGTCGCCGCGCTGCAGTCGCGCTTCCAGGTCGACTGCGCGCAGGCCGCACGCGTGAGCCGGGTCGCGCTCGCCCTGTTCGACGCGGTGCGGCCCGACGCCGATGCGCAGGCGCGGCGCGAACTGGCCTGGGCCTGCGCGCTGCACGAACTCGGGCTGCTGGTCTCGCACCACGACCACCACCGGCACAGCGCCTACCTGCTCGCGCACGTCGATGCGCCCGGCTTCTCGCAGAGCCAGCAGCGCCACCTCGCCGATCTCGTGCTCGGCCAGCGCGGCGGGCTGCGCAAGGTCGAGCCGGCGCTGGCCAGCGCCACCTTCGCCTGGCAGTTGCTGTGCCTGCGCCTGGCGCTCATCGCCTGCCACGCGCGCGACGACGCCGATGGCGCGGCGCTGGCGCTCCGCGCGCGCGGCCGCGACGCACAGCTCGCCTGGCCGGCGCGCTGGGCCGACACGCACCCGCGCACGTTGTACCTGCTGCAGGAGGAGGCGGCCGCCTGGGCGCGCAACGGGTCGCTGCGGCTGGTCTTGCCTGCCGGCTGAGCCGCGCTGTGCGGCGTCGGCCTGCGCCGGCGGGCACCGGCACAATCGGCCGCACCACGCGTTCAGCCGAGGTACCCGATGCCGCCGATCGACGCAGACCTGCGCTCCCGCCTCGCCCCCGGCGGCACGCTGCGCGCTGCCATCAACCTGGGCAATCCCCTGCTCGCGCGCCGCGACGGCGATGGCAGCGTGAGCGGCGTCTCGGTCGACCTCGCGCATGAGCTCGCGGCGCGGCTGGCGACGCCGTTGTCGCTGCACGTCGTCGACACCGCCGCGGCGTCGGTGCAGGCGGTGCGCGACGACGTCGCCGACATCGGCTTCTTCGCCATCGACCCGGCACGCGGGGCCGGACTCGCGTTCACCGCGCCATACCTGCTGATCGAAGGCGCGTACCTGGTGCGCGACGACTC
>WBZT01002060.1_pt1 | contig 14270 bp, 8 predicted proteins | sample 5204241 | NCBI WGS metagenome assembly WBZT01 (sample SAMN12344358, study PRJNA552823) | activated sludge metagenome | biome: Activated sludge suspended growth; feature: Nitrification reactor; material: Wastewater; isolation source: activated sludge from nitrification reactor of wastewater treatment... | reverse complement strand
GCGCGCAACGATCAGGTTGAACCACATCGCGTTCAAAAGTACAAGGAAAATTTTGCCTGTTGTTCTAATCGGAAATTTCTTTTGGCAATCGCTCTAGATGACGAGAATAAGTCATCGCCGGTGGTAGTCAGGCCCGTCCGGTTCGGGCTTCGTCATTTGGGTTCACTTCGCTGCGGCAAGGATCCGCTGCCGGGTGTAAGCGATCAACCCGCCGGCTTCCATGATCGCCTGCCGCGACTTGGGCAGGGAAATGACGAAGAACTCCCGGCCGGTGGATCTGTTGGCGACGGACGTTTCGCTGATTTCAAGTTCGTCGCCCACGTTCGCCTCCAGGGTCGGGCAGGAAACGACGCGCAAGCCGAGGTTGATGGAGTTTTGCAGGAAGATGCGGGCAAAACTTTTCGCGACGATGATCAGCTCGTGGCCCTTCAAGCAGGACACCGCTTGTTCGCGAGACGAACCGCAGCCGAAATTCTGGCCGCCTACCAGCATGCTGCCCGGCGGGACTTGTTTGGCCTTCAGCCTGGCATTGAACGCCGCGTCGTCGGCGAACGCCAGCAACGGCGTTTCCGTCGGCAGCACGGTGGCCATGAAACGGCCGGGGTAAATCACGTCGGTCGAAATGTCGTCGCCGACCTGGTAAATCACGGTGGCCATATCAATGGTCTCCCTTCTGCGGATCGCTGATCACGCCGGTGAGCGCGGAAGCCGCCGCCACGGCGGGCGAGCACAGATAGACTTCCGAGTTCGGATTGCCCATGCGGCCCTTGAAATTTCGGTTCGTCGTCGAGAGCGCCGTTTCGCCGTCACCGAGCGCGCCTTCGTGAATGCCGAGGCACGGGCCGCAGCCGGAATTCATCACCACCGCGCCCGCCTGCATGAGCGTGCCGACGTAACCTTTCGCCAGCGCCTGCCGGAAGATTTTTCCCGAGGCCGGGAAGATCAACATGCGCGTGCCGTTCGCGACTTTCTTGCCCTTCAAAATCCTGGCGGCCATCGCGAGATCGTCGAGCCGGCCGTTCGTGCAGGAGCCGATGACGATTTGCTGCACCGGTTTTCCGGCGACTTCGTCCACGGGCTTTACGTTGTCCACCGTGTGCGGGCAGGCGATTTGCGGTTGGAGTTTCGCCACGTTGACCTCGATCGCCTGTTCGTATTTCGCGTCCGGGTCGGGCGTCACGAAATCAACCGGCTCGGTCACGACGGCCTCCTCGCGCAGGTAGCGCGCCGTTTCCGCGTCCGCCGGCACGATGCCGGCCGTCGCGCCGGCTTCGACGGCCATGTTGCAAAGCGTGAGCCGGCTGGACGTGTTCATCTGGTCAATCGTCGGTCCGTGAAACTCCAGCACCTTGAAGTTCGCGCCCTGCGCCGAAATTTTGCCGATCAGATGCAGCACCAAATCCTTCGCCCCGACGAACTTTTTGAACCGGCCCTTGACCACGATCTTCAGCGTGCCTGGCACTTCGATGTTCACCGCCACACCGAGCGCCCAAACACTGGCCATCTCGGTCGCGCCGATGCCGAACGCGAACGCGCCCAGCGCGCCATGACTGGTGGTGTGCGAATCCGTGCCCACGATCACCGCGCCGGGCCGCACATAGCCGCTTTCGGGCAACACCTGATGGCAGATGCCCCCGACGTCGCCGCGGATGTCGTGGAACTTTGTCACGCCTTGCACGCCGACGAACTCGCGGACTTTTTTCTGGTTCGACGCGGTCTTCGCCGACTCGGCGGGCACGCGATGATCGAAAATCACCGCGACGCGGCTCGGGTCCCAAATCTTCGGCGTGAGCTTCGTGCCCCGGTAGATTTCGTTGAACTGGTTGATGACGAGCGCGGCGTTCTCGTGCGACATGGCGAGGTCCACCTTGGGTTCAACCACATCCCCGACCTTCACCGACGGCAGGCCGGAGGCGCGGGCGAGGATTTTTTCGACGACAGTCATAATTCAAAACCCCAAAACCCAAACACCAAACTCCAAAGAAATCCTAAACGCCAAGTCTCGACCCAGTGCCAGTGACGACGCGTTTGGTGTTTGGTGCTTTCATTCATCCCACAATCTTCGCGGCGCCCTTGTATTTCTCGTCCAGGCGCTGTTTCGGCAGGTACTGGTCTTCCAGTTTCTTGTAGTCCTTCAGCCCCACGAAGTCCGTGAAGCCCTCGAAGGAGGAAATCCATTGCGTCTGGCCCGGCAAAATCCCACTCGGCGAGGCGCGCAACGCCTGGAAGAAATCCGTCAACGCTTTGTGCGCGACCATGCAGGAGGCGACCGGAATCGAAACGCGGCCCACACCCAGCTTCGCGAGTTCGGGCAACGGCACGAGTTCCGTTTTCATGCCCGAGATGGCGTCCATGAGATTTACCGAGAGCGGGCCGTCGAGTTTAACGACTGCCGTTTCGATGTCGGCGCGCGTCTTGATGCCGTCAATGAACGCGAGGTCCGCACCGTTCGCCAGATAGAGGTTGCAGCGGCGGATGGCTTCGTCGAGTCCGTGAACCGCGAACGAATCGGTGCGCGCGTTGATGATGAAATCCTCGTCCAACTGGTCGCGCACGTCGGCGCAGGCGCGAATTTTTCCGGCCATTTCCTCGGCGCTGATGACTTCCTTGCCGCTCATGTGCCCGCAGCGTTTCGGAAACACCTGGTCCTCGAGGTTCATGCCGGCGACGCCCATTGCGATGAGGCGTTCGGTGATCCACGCCGCGTTGACCGCGTTGCCGCCGCCGGTGTCCACGTCCGCCATGACGGGGATGTTCACCGTCTGCGCGATGTTCCAGGTGATGTCGAGCACGTCCTTCATCTGGACGAGGCCGACGTCCGGCTTGCCGAGCAACGCCGCTGCGAGGCCGTAGCCCGAAATCTGGATGGCTTCGAAGCCGCAGGCCTCGATGACCTTGGCACTCATGGCGTCGTGGCAGCCGGGCACGGCGACAGCACGGCGGGCCATGATGGCTTTCCGCAAGACTGTGGTTCTTTTCATGTTCGTGTTCTTCGAAATCTCAATTCAATGACCGTCTATGCTGACGACCTGCGACTGTAGAAGCCGCAGGCAAATTCCGCTGAACCGTGCGACTGCCCAGCGGGGCGGCGGTTCGCTGCGGCGTCACGGTTAGCCCTCAATTGGTGCACGCTTGGGATCGTACATCGCGAAACCGTCGTGTTTCCAAAACCGCTCCAAACCAATCTTGCGATACACCTCCAACTCCGAACGGTAAATGGGATAAAACTGGCTGAAGTGGATTTTGTAATCGTTCAGCTCCACCGACTGCACCTCTTTGTCCAGGATGCTCTGCGCGAACACCAACAACCCATCCATCTTGGTATCGCTGGCGAGAGGCGACTCTGTGGTGAAAACGTCTCCGTAACTGAACCTTCGTTCACCCCGAAACTCGGCACAGAAATAGGCCGCGGCCCATGCCCACATAACATCCTCGGACTCAATTGACAGAATCATCTCGGGGCGTGCCAGCTTCCAATCGGGATGCGGATGGCAACTCAAACCGTAAGTGACGCCTGTCACCATCCCCTTGTCGGGTATGTCTCGGTAGATGAAAACTGAAACCGGAACACCACCTCGTGGGCAATCGTGCTTCTTGATCACCTCCGCTTCACCAAAGATGTTCTCGATATGGTTTAGGAAAATCTCGTGGTTCTGAGGCATGGCGGTTATAGGCTAACATTCAAATTTAGTGGCTCGGGCGGTCACAGCGCGTCCGAGTTCCCAACGAACGTCCCTCGCCCGTGTCCGCTCTAGTTGACAGTCACTCATTCATCAGAGTTTTGCCGCAATCGCCTTCGCCATGTCCAGCGTCGAGTCCTTGCCGTTCATGTCGTAGGTGCGCACGCGGCCTTCGCGCAGTACGGCGGCGACGGCGTGCTCGATGGCGGCGGCTTTGGTGGTTTCGCCAAGCCAGTCGAGCATCATCTTCGCGGCAAGGATCGTGGCGATGGGATTGACCTTGTATTGGCCGGCGTATTTCGGCGCCGAGCCGTGCGTCGGCTCGAACACCGCGAGTTTCTTGCCGATGTTGCCCGAGCAACCGAAGCCCAATCCGCCGACCATTTGTGCGCAGAGATCGGAAATGATGTCGCCGTAGAGATTGGGCGCGACCAGCACGTCGTAGTTGAAAGGGTTCTTCAGCAGCCACATGGTCATCGCGTCAATGTTCGCGTCGTCCATCTGGATTTCCGGGAACTCACGCGCGACGGTCTTGGCGGCATCGAGGAAAAGGCCATCGGTGGCGCGCACCACGTTCGCCTTGTGGACGACGGTGACTTTCTTGCGGCCGAATTTTTTGGCGAACTCGAATGCCGCGCGCGCGATGCGTTCGGAGCCGGCGCGGGTGTTGATCTTGCAGGAGATCGCGTATTCCTCCGCCGGCAGCCGGGCGAACGGCGCGAAGGGTTTTGAAAGTTTCGTCAGCGTGTATTCGAGCTCGGGCGGCACGGGAGCGAACTCCACGCCGGCGTAAAGGTCCTCGGTGTTTTCGCGGAAGACCACGAGGTCAATGCCTTCTCGGAAATTCAGCGGGTTGCCGGTGTACGCCTTGCACGGGCGCAGGCAGATGTAGAGATCGAAGAGCTGGCGCATTCGCACGATGGGCGAGCGATAGACGAGGCCCTTGTCGCGGAAGGCGGGTGCGAGTTCGGCGTTGGCGGCCTTCACCGGCTTGGAGGTGATCGCGCCGAACATCGCGGCATCCACATTTTTCAGGAGTTCGATCGTGCGCGGCGGAAACGCGTCGCCTTCCGTGCACCAGAAGTCCCAGCCGATGTCCCCGGGAACGTAATGAGCCTCGAGCGAAAGCTTGTCGAGCACGATCCGGGTGGCTTCGAGCACGTCCACACCGATGCCGTCGCCGGGCAGCCATGCGATCTTGTATTTGGCCATAAGCAGAATACCCCTCAGGACCAGCCAGTGGCGGGTACGGTTCCGGGACGCCGCCTGATCCGGTATTAAAACTCCCCCAGTTGCGGGAGGGCGCCCACGCCACGCTTGCCAAAAACCACACGTATTTTGCCGGGGCGCGGCGGTGCCTGCCCGCAATTCCTACGCGCGCAGGCGCGGGGTCGAGCCGCTGGGGCCGCGGCGGCGAAGCTTCTTAAAACCCGGCCCGTGTCATGGAAAATCTTCCCGGAATTGTATTGGCAGGCATTTCCGGCTTCTGTTAACCACAGGCCGTTCCGGGCGTTGCGGGTGCGGCCGGCGCTTCGGGGAAAGCGCGGTTCGCGCCGTGGCGACTTGGCGACCAACAACTCACTCAGACCTATGACATACCTTTTAATCGGCGTTCCCATCGTCCTGCTGCTGCTCGTCGTCTCGGTGGTGTGCCTCCTGTGCATCCGCAAGGTCCATCCCGGCAAGGCCGGCATCAGCGTCGGCCTCGGCGGCTTGCGCGTGGCGTTCGATTACATGATTCGCCTGCCGCTCGTCCAAAACTTCGAGGAGATGGACATTTCGGTGAAGAAGCTGGAGATCCATCGCAAAGGCAAAGACGGCCTCGTGTGTCGCGACAACATCCGCGCCGACATTTCCGTGGCGTTCTACATCCGGGTGGAAGCCACCGAGGAAAGCGTCCGCAAGGTGGCGCAAATGCTCGGCACGGAGCGCGTGTCGGACATGGACAAGCTCCGCGAGCTGTTCGAGGCGAAATTCTCCGAGGCGCTGAAGACCGCGGGCAAACAGATGGAATTTCACGAACTGTTCACCGAGCGCATCAAGTTCCGCGAGCAGATTCAAGCCACCATCGGCAAGGACCTCGACGGTTTCCTGCTCCAGGACGTGGCGATTGATTACCTCGAACAAACGCCGCTCGATCAGCACGACCCCAACAACGTGCTCGACTCCGAAGGCATCAAGAAAATCACCGAGATTACCCAACGCGAACGCGTGATCGCCAACGAGCACTCCCAGCGCGCCCAGGTGCAGGTGGAAAAGGAAAACGCCGATGCCGACATCGCCAAGCGCGAACAGAAGCGCCGCAACGAAGAGGACACCGCCAAGCAGATGCGCGCGATCACCGAAGTGAAGGCGAATGAGGAAGCCGAGGCGCGCAAGGTCATCGAAGCCCGGCGGCAGGAGGTGGAGGGCAAACGATTGGAGGCTGAAGAAGCGATCCAGTTGCGCACGCAGGACATGAACCGCGCGGTGCAGGAGCGCCAGTTTACCGTCACCAAGGAGAAGCAGCGGCTTGAACAGGAATCGGTCCAGGAGGGTGAAGAAGCCCGCGTGCGCCGGGAGCGTTCCGTTTCGCTCGCCGAGATGGACAAAGAAGTCAAAGTGGCCGAAGCCGCCGTGGAAGTTCAACGGAAGCGCGCGGTCGTGGTTGCCGAGGAAAAGGCTGTTGTCCAGCAGCAGGAGGAAAAGACGAACATCGAAGCGCGCATGACCGCCGAACGGGTTCGCGAAGTCACGTTGATCGAGGCGGAGATGATCGCCAAGAAGGGACAGGTCGAGAAAGTCGTGGCGTCCGAAGCGCAGAAGGAAGCCGACCGCAACCTCGCCGAGGCCGAGAAGATCAAGACCGTCACCGCCGCCGAAGCCGCCCGCGAAGCGGCGTTGCGCGAATCCGAACGGCTGCAAACCATCGCCGACGCCGAAGCCAAGGCGAGTGAGAAGAAGCGTCACGCCATGGAGCAAGGCGCCGAGGGCATCGCCGCCCAGGAAGCCGCGAAAGGCCTGGCCGAAGCCAAGGTCATCGCCGCGAAAGCCGTCGCCAAGAAAACCGATGCGGAAGCCATCAAGGCCATGGGATTGGCGGAGGCCGACGTCATCAAAGCCAAGGGCGACGTGACCGCCGAGGTGACCCAGAGCCAGGCCGAGGCCGAGGCGGAAGGCGCCAAGGAAAAGGAACTCGCCACCGCCGCGGGCATTCAGGCGAAGGGTCTCGCCGAGGCCAAATCCATCGAGGAGAAGGCGAAATCCATGAAACTGCTCCATGAAGCGGGCCAGCAACACGAGGAATTCCGCCTCCGGCTCGCGAAGGAACGCGATGTCGAACTGGCTGCGATCCATGTGGAGCGCGACATTGCCCGCGCCAACGCCGAGGTCGTGGGCGAAGCGCTCAAGAGCGCGAAGATTGACATCGTCGGTGGCGAAAACGATTTCTTCCAGAAAGTCGTCAGCGCCGTCGGCCGCGGCAAGGCCGTGGATCGCCTCGTGACCAACAGCGAGACGTTGTCCGACATCAAGAACACGTTCTTCAACGGCGACCCGAACTATTTCCGCGCCCAACTCGCGCATTGGGTGAAGGACTTCGGCATCAATCCCGAAGACCTCAAGAACCTGACGATTGCCGCGTTGCTCGGCAAAATGATCGCGTCATCCAAGGACAGTTCGCTGCAATCTGTTCTCAAATCTGCGCATGCGATGGCAAAGGAAAGTGGATTAAGCGACGTGATGGCGTCAGCGGTGTTGGCGGATAAACCGGTGGCGAAGGCATAATTAAGTCCGAAGGAGTTTCATGAATGCGCCACGTTCGTGCCCCAACGGGGCACTGGCCATTAGCCCAGGGTTGCGAGGAACGAGTTACTTTGGGTTTGGTGTGGTGGATTGTTGGCAACCCCAACTGGGTTGCGGCCGGTTCGTAACGCTTTTCGGCCTTCTCTTACTGCTCGGGGTTGGCTGTCGGGAGGCTGAAAGTGAGAGCGGTGGACACCGCAGCGATTCATCAAGCGGCACGAATGACATCACCACCAAGGTCTCTGAACGCGACCGTGACAAAGACGGCAAACCAGATTCTCGAACTGAACAGTACTTCCGAAACGGGCAGAGGGTAATGGTTGTGATGAGCCGAGTGAACGCCAAGGGAGGCTGGAATGTCACGTCTCGCGCTTATCACGTCGGGGGTAAGACGGTCTCAATCGAAGGAGATGATGATGGCGATGGGGTGTTTGAGACGCTGATCGTTTATCGCGCTGATTCCGACGACATGGAGGTGTTTACGCGCGATGCCAGCGGATCGGTCCGACCTGCAAGCACTCAAGTTCTGGAGGCACACAAGAGGCAGAACGCGGCTTTCGCAGAATTTTTCGAAAATACGTTGATGGCTACAAATCTCGATAGCGCAACTGTCGAGGAAAGAATTCGCGCCACGCAGAAAAAAATTCAGGAAACACAGCAAGAGATAAACGACGGAAGGCGGCAATAGATTTACAGATTCATGGTAGAGGACAAAAAAGTAGAACGAACATTGCCTGGAGGCGCACCGACTCCCGCGCCCGAAGCTGCCGCGCCGTCCACCGCACAGACGCTCGGCAGCGCGACATATGAAATCATCCGTCAACGGCTGAACACGCAGGGCGAGACGTTGCGTGAGCGGATGGCGAAGCTCGATGCGGCGCGCGCCGAGGTGTTCGGCACGATTGAATTCAAGCTGCTGCAAGCCGACCGCATTCTGACTTCGCACAACTGTATTCCATCCGACATGGTGCAACTCGGGGCGGGGCGTTTTCTCTTCGGCTTTAACGTGCAGTTCGGCCTCAAGAAGGAGATCGAACTTGGCGATGTCTTTGCCATCTACAATCGCGACGAACAGGCAGGCACATTCAAGGAAGCTGAACTCGCCGTGTTGCAGGACAAGACGTTCATCACGGACTTCAAGCGGCTCTACAACGTTTACGAGAAGGCGTCGTTCCAGAAATTTTCGGTCATCGAGGGTAAGCTCTACATGGTGTTCTCGACCGGCCCGGGCATCAACGACATCGCGGTCTTCAAGTGGGCCTACAACGACGGCAACCTGAAATATCTCGACGGCCGCAGCGAAGCCGAGTTCCGCAAGGTGGGCTTCCCGCCGCAGTTCGAATGCCGCTGGCTCACGCCGGATCGCGAGTCCTACCGCTACGGCGATTTTCCGCACATCTCCATCGAAGATCGCGTTTTCGTCGAATGTATCGGCGGCGACCTTACGATCAAGGTCGAGGACAACACCGCCACGGGTGAAGGCATCTACGCCGAGCCGGTGGACGACAAATATCAAAAGGTGGACGATGCGGAAATCGCCTACGCTCTCGTCAATCACCTGATCCTGCTCAAGATCCGACCGTATAAGGAAACCACACCTCGCTTCTTCATCTACAACGAGAAAACCCAGTCAGCCGTCCGCGTTGATTCCGTCGGCCAGTCCTGCGTGTTCCTGCCTGAGGAACACGGCCTGATCTTCCCCGACGGCTATTACCTCGCGACCGGTGAGTTGAAGCAGTTCGAGGCCAAGGACGGCCCGATGGTCATCGAACGGATCATCCATGCGCCCAACGGCGAGGATGTGCTCTTCGTTTTTTACAACAAGTTCACCGGCGATTACGCCCTGCTGCCGTATCGGTTGATCGCCCAGAAGGTCGAGGAACGCATCGGTTGCCCGGGCTTCTCACTGTTTCCCAATGGCCATCTGCTGGTGTTCCGCGCGGAGGCCGAGCCGCAGAAGCATCACATGATTCAACTGCGCCAGACGCCGTTCCATCAGCCCGGGTTCGAGCCCGCCGGCAAGAAGGACGCGTTCCTGTATCAAGTTGGCAACAAGGAGGTCGTGCGTTGCCTCGCCGAGTGCAACGAGGTGATGACGCTCGTGCGCAAGGAGAATCCTTACGCCGAACTCTATACCGATCTCGTCAAACGCTGCGGTGCGATCCTTGATTCCTATCCGTGGCTGTCGAGCGCGGACGGCTTCGGCGTGGATGCGGCGTTGCGAGCCGTGCGCGAGGCGGCGGACAAGGCCGTGGACGAATTCGACAAGGTGCGCCGGCTGCAACGCGAGGCCGTCGAGCGCGTCGCGGACGTCCGCAAGCGGTGCGTCGAACAATTCCAAAACATCAAGCGCGCGAGCTTCCGCGTGCTGAATGATTTCGTGGTGAACCTCGCCACGTTGCGCAAGCTGCGCGGCGAACTCATCACGCTCAAGGAAGTCCGCTACGTGGACGTGGCGCAGATCGGGGAGCTGGAAAAGCAGGTCGCGACGCAGACGGACGAGCTTTCCAACTCGTGCGTGAAGTTTCTGCTCAAGCCGGAAGCGCTTGAGCCGTATCGCAAGCAGGCCGCCGAGCATCTTGCGGCGGTGGACCGCGTGACGAAGGTCGCCGAGGGAAAAGAGTTTGAGAAAGCCGTCACTGTTGCGGGCGGCGAACTCGAAATGCTCATCGAGATCGTCAACAGCCTGAAGATCGAGGACGCCACCGAGACGACGCGCATCATTGACGCGATCACGGCGGTTTATTCCACGCTCAATCAGGTCAAGGCCGCGCTGAAGAAGCGGCTGAAGGATCTCGTCGCCAGCGAAGGCGCGGCCCAGTTCGCGGCGCAGATGAAGTTGTTGAGCCAGGCGGCGTCGAGCTATCTCGATCTCTGCGATTCACCGGCCAAGTGCGAGGAGTATTTGAATCGCCTCTCCGTTCAGCTTGAGGAACTGGAAGGCACGTTCGCCGATTTCGAGGAATACACGGTTCAGCTCGCCGAGCGCCGGACGCAACTTTACGAGGCGTTTGAGCAGCGCAAGGTCGCGCTCGTCGAGCAACGCAATCGCAAAGCCAGCGCGCTGATGACGGCTGCCGAGCGCATCCTCAAGGTCATCCAGAACCGCCTCGCCGGGTTCAAGAGCATCGAGGACATCAACAGCTACATGGCGTCGGACCTGATGATCGCCAAGGTCCGCGAGACGATTGACCTGTTGCTCGCGCTCGGCGACTCGGTGAAGGCCGACGACTTGCAGGGCCGGCTCAAGAGCGTGCAGCAGGACGCGGTTCGGCAGTTGAAGGACCGGCAGGAGTTGTTTGTCGGCGGCGAGAATGTCATCAAGCTCGGCAAGCATCACTTCAACATCAACACGCAGCCGCTCGATCTGACCATCGTGAATCGCGACGGCGTGCAGCACATCCACCTGACGAGCACGAAGTATTTCGAGGCGATCACGGACGAAGCCTTCCTCGCCACGCGCGACGTGTGGGATCAGGCAGTGGTGTCCGAGAATCGCGACGTATATCGCGCGGAGTATCTGGCGTGGCAGATGTTGAAGGCGCTCGCCGATCGGAGCGCGGGCTTCAGCCCGCTTCAACGTGGCAAGGGTGAGGCGCAGGCGGATTCAAGTGAGCTGGACTCGGTGCGTGAGGTGAAGCGGCCTGAAGGCCGCGCTCCGGGCATTGCGGAAGCCCTTTCGTTCTCGGACGACAAGCGCCTCACGCTGGTGCAGGAATTCATGGGCGCGCGATACCAGGAAGGTTACACCAAGGGCATTCACGATCTGGACGGCGCGAAGGTTTTCCATGCGCTGCTGACCACGCATCACGCGCTGCAACTGGCGCGCTTCAGCCCGATGGCGCGGGCCTGCGCAGTCGTTTATTGGAATCGCTTCTGTCCGGCAGAAACGAAGACGCTCTGGACCGCCAAGCTCAACGGCTTTGCCGAACGTAACAAGCTGTTCCCCGGCGATCCGACGCAGCAGAACTACATCGCGGCGTTGCAAGGCGTGGTGCGCGCGTTCCTGGAGCAGACGAAGCTCTATTCTGCTGAGATCGCCAACGAAGCGGGCGAATACCTGTTCAACGAGCTGATCACGGGCGAGGCGGTTTCGGTCAGCCAGGAAGCGGATCATTTGGTGACGTCGTTCAATCACCATCTTGCGAGCAAGGGCAGTGAGAAAACCTTCGAACAACGACGACAGGCACTCGCCGAGCATCCGGGCAGCGAACTGGATTTGGTGCGCGACTGGGTGAGGGGATTCTTGCTGGTAAGTCCGGTCGCGCTGCGACCGGATGTCGAGTCACAGCGCGACTCGACCCACCATTCCCGCTACCTCGAAGAAATCTCCGCCATACTCTTTTGCGGCGACGTGCTCAAACGCTCCGTTGTCAAAGCCGCCACCTCGCGCGTGATCGAGGGGCTGAAGGGCAGCCACGCGCTGATTCAGGGCAGCAAATATCACTTCGATTACCTGAACTTCCAGGAGCGGTTACAGCGCTTCGAGCGCGATGTCGTGCCGCGTTTCGAGAAATTCCATGCGCTCAAATCGGAGTTGATCGAGCGCGAGCGCGCCAAGCTGCGGCTGAACGAGTTCAAGCCCAAGGTGCTCACGTCTTTCGTGCGCAACCAACTCATTGACCAGATTTACCTTCCTCTCATCGGCGACAATCTCGCCAAGCAGATCGGCGCGGCGGGCGCGGCCAAACGCACGGACTTGATGGGGTTGCTGCTCGTGATTTCGCCGCCCGGTTACGGCAAGACGACGTTGATGGAATACGTCGCGAGCCGGCTGGGTATCGTGTTCATCAAGATCAACGGGCCGGCGCTGGGCCACAATGTTGTGTCGCTCGATCCCGAGGAAGCACCAAACGCCGCGGCGCGCGAGGAGATCAACAAGCTGAATCTGGCGCTGGAGATGGGCGACAACGCGCTCATCTGCGTGGACGACATCCAGCATTGCAGCCCGGAGTTCTTGCAAAAGTTCATCTCCCTGTGCGACGGCCAGCGCCGCATCGAGGGCGTCTGGCGTGGAAAACCGCGCACTTACGATTTGCGCGGGCGCAAAGTGGTCGTGGTGATGGCGGGCAATCCTTACACGGAGAGCGGGCAGAAATTCAAAATCCCGGACATGCTCGCGAACCGCGCCGACACCTACAATCTCGGCGACATCATCGGCGGCAGCGCGGATTATTTCAAAGCGAGCTATCTCGAAAACGCCGTCACGTCGAACGCCGTGCTCGCGCCGCTGGCGAACAAGAGCCAGAAAGACATCCGCTCGTTCATCCGCATGGCCGAATCCGGCGAACGCGAAGCGGAAGGTTTCGAGGGAAGTTATTCGTCGCAGGAAGTGGAGGAAATCCTCTCCGTGATGAAGAAGCTGGTGATGATTCGCGAGGTTATCCTCCGCGTGAACCAGGAATACATCTACTCGGCTGCGCAAGCGGACGAGTTTCGCGTCGAGCCGCCGTTCCGGTTGCAGGGTTCGTATCGCAACATGAACCGGCTGGCGGAAAAGGTCGTCGCCATCATGAACGACGACGAGGTGCGCGGAATAATTCTCGATCACTATCGCGGCGAGTCGCAGACCCTCACGACGGGCGCAGAGGCGAACTTGCTCAAGTTCAAGGAACTCGTTGGCGTGTTGACGGCCGAGGAGAAAGCGCGTTGGGAGGACATCAAGAAGACCTTCAAGCACAATACTGCTGCCAAGGGCGTGGGCGGCGAGAACGATCCTGCGGGACGCATCGTGGCGCAGTTGAGCGGATTTCAGTCGGGCTTGGAGGGGATTCAAAAGGTCATTGCTGATCAACTGTCGAAGCCGCCGCCTACTCCACCGCCCGCACCGAATGTCGTGGTGGACATGTCGCCCGTGGGCAAGGGGTTGGAAGCGTTGCAGGCAGCGTTGGAGAAGCAGGCCGCCAAGCCGCAGCCGGTTCAGCCGCCACCAAATGTGACCATTGATCTCGTGCCGTTGGCCGCAAATCTCGAAGCGTTACGCAACACGGTGGACCAACGGTTGGCGCAGCCAGCCAGGAAAGGCGACAACGGGCACGGTGACTTCAATCTTCTCGCCGCCAAGCTTGGCGAGGGCCTGAACGCGTTGCGCCAGGATTTGAGCAAAGCGATTTCAGTGGTTCATTCCGGCACGATGGCCGATGCCATGAAGCGGATGGAGCACGAGATGGAGATGGTCCATAGCACGCTGGCGACGTTGAAAGACATGGCCGCCCGGCAGCGGGATCATTTGCAGAAATCCCAGGAGTTGCTCGAACAGCGGGCCAAGCAGGGTTCGGTGGAGGTCGAAGTCACCCAGGACATGTTGGGCAACGAAGCGGCGTTCCTCGAGCATTTCCAAAAGGCAATCGCCGAGGCGCAGAAGCAGCGAGACGCCGGTGCCGGTGGAGAACAACCACCTGAAACGAAATGAGGAGACGCTTATGAAACAGTTCATCAGCAAAGTGAAAAATCTCAGCCAGAAAGCCGCGGAGATCAAAGCGGCGATGCAGCAATTGCCGCCGAAAGTCGCCGAAGTGCGCGAGGCGGTCGCCGCGACCACGGGCCAGTTGCAGCAACTCAAGTCGGAGATTCAATTCACCGTCGCGGACCTGAAGGCGGAGAGTGCGGACCATTTGAGCCAGGCTTTGCAGGAAATCAATGCCGGCGCCGACGTGTTCGGGAAAGCGGGTTTCGAGGTTCGCGGCGTTGATCTCGAACTCAGTCCGGTCCAACGGTTGCTCGTTCATCTGACGCGCGTCGAAGACGTTCACCCTTCGCTCTTGCGCTCGCTCGCCGACGCCAACCAGCATCAGCGGACGATTTCCG
>WBZT01002059.1_pt1 | contig 14283 bp, 5 predicted proteins | sample 5204241 | NCBI WGS metagenome assembly WBZT01 (sample SAMN12344358, study PRJNA552823) | activated sludge metagenome | biome: Activated sludge suspended growth; feature: Nitrification reactor; material: Wastewater; isolation source: activated sludge from nitrification reactor of wastewater treatment... | reverse complement strand
CGACGAGTGCCACAACGTCGCGGCGCGCGGCAACGACGATGGCCTGTCGCGTCGAGCCCGCCTGGCGCGCCTGCTCGCGGGCCGTTCGGACACCCTGATGCTGTTGTCGGCCACCCCGCACGACGGTTCGGCACGTAGCTTTGCTTCCTTGATGAGCCTGCTCGACCCCACCGCGATCAGCGACCCGGACGACTACACGCCCGAGGATTTCCGCAACAAGGGGCTGGTCGTCCGTCGCTTCAAGAAGGACATTCGCGACCAGGTCAGTGCCGATTTCCAGGAGCGGATCACCGAGCAGTTGACCCAGGCGGCCAGTCCGCAGGAAGACACGGCCTATCGCGCCCTGCTGGAGATCCCGTTCACCCAGCAGGGCGAGCACCGCGCCGGGAAGCAGCAGGAGTTGCAGCGGGTCGGCATGCAGAAAGCCCTGTTCTCCAGCCCGTTCGCCGCGCTGGATTCCAGCGAGCGGCGAATCGCGCTGCTGCAGGGCAAGCCAGCCATCAGCGGAGATGAACAAGCCGAAGTGGCCGCTCTGCGCGACTTCGCTGCCGCCCTGCGCCAGATCGATGCCCCCAGTTTCAGCAAGTTTCAGCGCCTGGTGCAGCAGCTCCAGGCGCCAGCGTTCAACTGGCAACCTGACGACCCATCAGACCGCCTGGTCATTTTCTCGGAGCGGATCGAAACGCTGCGCTGGTTGCGGGAGAATCTGCCCCCGGCGGCTGGCCTGCAGCCCAGGCAATTTGAAATCCTGCACGGCGAGATGCCCGACACCGAGCAGCAGGAGCTGGTCGATCGTTTCGGTCGCCAGGACGACCCCGTGCGCGTGTTGCTGTGCTCCGATGTCGCCGCGGAAGGTCTCAACCTGCATTACTTCTGCCACCGGCTGGTGCATTTCGATCTGCCCTGGTCGCTGATGGTGTTCCAGCAGCGCAATGGTCGGGTCGATCGTTACGGCCAGACCCGGCAACCGCGCATCGTCTATTTGTTCACCGCAACCGGCGTCGACCGCATCAAGGGCGACCTGCGCATTCTCGAAATCCTGCAGGCCAAGGACGAGCAGGCCAACCGGAATCTCGGCGACCCGGCCGCGTTTCTGCGCGTTTTCGAGGCCGAGAAGGAAGCCGCCAAAGTGGCGGAGATCATGGCCGCGGGCACCAGTCCACAGCAGTTTGAAGCGGCGATCGATGCCGCTCAGTCGGCCACGGAACACGCAGGCGCCGAGGTGGATGCCGATGGCGACTGGTTGCTCAAGCTGTTTGCCCAGGCCGTGCCAGCGCACGACGCCGCTGCGCCAGGCAGACCGAGCACCGATTTCATCCGTGAGGGCATCTCCCTGTTTGGCGATGGCCAAGTCAGCGGCGATTACGCCTTTGCCAGAACCGCCCTGCAGCAACTCTGCATTCCGACACCGATTGCCTCCTTCACCCACGACGATGCCAGTCAGACGATCACGCTGAACGCGCCGCGTGACCTGCAGGAACGCCTGCGCGTCAGCCTGCCGATCGAGGTCCGCGACGCGCACCATCGCTATGCGCTGTGCGCCCACCAGGGCCGCATGGCGCAGGCCATCGAGCAGGCGCGTCAGGCGAAAGCGGACGAAGAAAGCTGGCCAGCGCTGCATTACCTCTGGCCGCAGCATCCGATCATGGATTGGCTGGCGGACCGGGTGCTCACCACCTTCGGCCGTCACCGCGCGCCGGTCCTCCAGTGTCCGCAACTGATCGATGGCGAACAGGCCTTCGTGCTCATGGGCCTGATCCCCAACCGCAAGGGCCAGCCCTTGCTGATCGAGTGGCAGGTCGCGGTTTTCGACGCCGGCGCCTGGAGCCTGCAGCCGTTCCCCGACTTCGTCGCGCGCACCGGGCTCAAGGCCGGTGCCCTGGCCAACCGCAATCAGGGAATCGACACGGCCGCGCTGCAGGCCAACCTGCCCGGCGCGGTCGCCGCGATGAAGCAGCACCTGCTGGCCCTGCAGCGCCGCTTTGCCGCCGACATGACCGCCCGCCTGGCGGGAACCCTGGCCGATCTGCAACGCCTGCAGGCCAGGCAGATCGAGCAGCTTGAATTGCGCCTGGCCGCCAACCAGCAGGCCGAACAGTTCAAGAAGACGCGACGCGAGCAGCGCACGCAGCACATCCGCAAAGTCTTCGACGAATACCGGCAGTGGGTGCAGGACAGCATGACCACCGAGCCACAGCCCTTCATTCAGGTGCTGGCTGCCGCCGTGCAATGAAGGCCGGCCCTCTCCCCCAACCCCTCTCCCGCGCGCGGGAGAGGGGAGAAGACGACTGGGCGTGGTGGCCGCTGCGCGCTCCCCTCTCCCGCTTGCGGGAGAGGGGTTGGGGGAGAGGGGCATGAGCGAAAGAAATCTGTTGAGCAACGCCAGGACCCTGCGCAGCCAACAGACAGAAGCAGAACAGCGGCTCTGGTATCACCTGCGGGCGCATCGTTTTCTCGGTCTGAAGTTCAAGCGGCAAAAGCCCATGGGACTCTATATCGTAGACTTCGTGTGCCTGGAGCAGCGCCTGATCATTGAGATCGACGGCGGACAACATGCCGAGCAGATCGACTATGATCAGCGTCGCGATGCCTGGTTGCGTAGCCAGGGCCATACCGTACTGCGCTTCTGGAACAATGAAGTCATCCAGCAGTTGGACGAGGTGTTGGAACAGATACGCTGCACGCTTGCCGTCTCCCCCTCTCCCCCATCCCCTCTCCCGCAAGCGGGAGAGGGGAGTTAGCCGCGCCGGTTGACTGCACCTCTGCCGAGATCTCCCCATGTCCGTCGCCCAGACCGTCCAGAGCTTTGCCGGCATCGCCAACGAAAACGAGTTCTACGGCCACCACTATCTGGCCGAAGTCTTCAAGGGCGACATCCGCGCGCTGATCGAGAGCTGGCAGGCCGCCGAAGAAGCGGCCGGCGAAGCCGCTGCGGCAAGCCGTGCCGACAGCCGGGCACCGCACAAACGCCTCGCCGGGCTCGGCGGCAAGTGGTTTGCCGGGCTCGCCACGCTGGCCCGCCTGCGCGACGACGGCGAGCGCCTGCAGGCCCACCGTCAACTGCACGCCCCCTTGCTCGAGGCCCTCGGCTACCCGCTCGAGCCACGACAGATCGAGTTGCAGGCGGGCCTGCCGGTGCCCGTCTGGGCCGCCTTCGGCGAAGCGCATCAGGCGCCGCAGTTGCTCATCGTGCCGGCCTACCAGCCCGGCCGCGAAGACGACGACCCGCTCGATCATCGCCTGACCGCCGCGCATTATGGCGGGCAGGAAATCCCGCCGGCGTTGAGCAAACTTTCCTGGCTGGAAATCCTCAGCGAAGCGCTGTTCGCCACCGAGCAGCCGCCGCGCTACGTCATTCTGGTCGGCTTCGGCGAATGGCTGCTGCTCGACCGCTACAAGTGGCCGAACAACCGCCTGCTGCGCTTCGACTGGAGCGAAATCCTCGACCGCAAGGAAGCCTACACGCTGCAGGCGGCGGCGGCGCTGCTGCACCACGACAGCCTCGCGCCGAATCAGGGCGCCAGCCTGCTCGACGGGCTCGATGAAAACGCCCACAAGCACGCTTTCGGCGTTTCCGAAGACCTCAAGTACGCGCTGCGCGAAGCGATCGAGGCGCTCGGTAACGAAGCGGTGCGCCAACTGCGGGAAAAGGCGCAAGCCAGCAAGCAAGGCTTCTACACCGGCAAGGACGCCGTCGATGCCGGCGAGCTGAGCCTCGAATGCCTGCGCCTGGTGTATCGCCTGCTGTTCCTGTTCTACATCGAAGCGCGACCCGAGCTGGGCTATGTGCCGATCCAGAAAAGCGAGATCTACGCCAGGAGCTACAGCCTCGAGTCGCTGCGCGATCTGGAACTGACCCCCCTCAATACCGCCGCTGCCCGCGACGGCTTCTTTTTCGACGCCACGCTGCGCCGCCTGTTCTCGCTGATTGGCGAGGGCTGTGGCGCCGCCGCCCAGCCGAGTGTCCTGGCTGGCAGCGTCAAGGAAGCCTTCGCGCTGGCGCCGCTCGACAGCAAGCTGTTCGACCCCGAAGCGACGCCGCTGCTCAACCAGGTACGGTTTCCCAACCATGTCTGGCAACGCGTCATCCGTTTGCTGTCGCTGTCGAACGGCAAACGCAAGGGACGGGTCAGCTATCAACTGCTGTCGATCAACCAGCTCGGTGCCGTCTATGAAGCGCTGCTCTCGTATCGCGGATTCTTCGCGCCCGAAGACCTCTACGAAGTCCAGCCAGAGCCCAAAAAGGTGGCCGCCAGCACCAGCGGCGATCAGGACGAGGACGATGGCGAAGCGGCGGGCGGCGGCAGCACCGACCTGATCGACAGCGCCTGGTTCGTGCCGGCCAGCCGCATCGACCAGTACCAGCCCGGCGAACGCGTCCATGACCTCGACGAGCAGGGGCACAGCAAGCTGCGCGTCTATCCGCGCGACACCTTCATTTACCGCCTGGCCGGGCGCGACCGGCAGAAGAGCGCGAGCTACTACACGCCGCAGGTGCTCACCCGTTGCCTGGTCAAATACGCGCTCAGGGAACTGCTGCACGACAAGACCGCCGACGACATCCTCGCCCTCACCGTCGTCGAGCCGGCAATGGGCAGCGCGGCGTTCCTCAACGAAGCGGTCAATCAGTTGGCTGAGGCGTATCTCGAGCGCAAGCAGAGCGAGCTCAAGCGCCGCATCCCGCACGAGCAATACACCACCGAGCTGCAGAAGACGCGCATGTACCTGGCCGACCGCAACGTCCATGGCGTCGACCTGAACCCCGTCGCCACCGAGCTGGCCGAAGTCAGCCTCTGGCTCAATGCCATCTACGGCGAGCCGGCCGAGCCGGGCCAGCCGCCGAGGGCCGCGCGCGTGCCGTGGTTCGGCTACCAGCTCTTCTCCGGCAACAGCCTGATCGGCGCCCGGCGCGAGGTCTTCGCCGCCAGCCTGCTGAAGCAGGGCAGCAAACCCGCCTGGTACGCCACCCCCCCGCGCCGATGCGCTTTTCTCCCCTCTCCCGCCCGCGGGAGAGGGGCCGGGGGAGAGGGCGAAGTTCGCCGCCCCGACGAGATCTATCACTTCCTCCTCCCCGACCCCGGCATGGCGAGCTACACCGACAAGGTGGCGAGACAGCTCTACCCGGCCGACTTCGCGCGGCTCAAGACCTGGCGCACGGCGATAAACAAGCCGCTCGAAGCGCACGAAATCCGGCGCCTGCTGCAGCTTTCCGAGGCCATCGACCAGTTGTGGTCCGAACACGTCAAACTCGTCGGCGAAGATCGCGCCCGCACCGAAGACCCGCTGGCGCTCTGGCCCCACGATTCGCCCCCTCTCGCTCCGGGAGAGGGCTTAGGAGAGGGCAGCCGCGCCCTCACCTCACGCGCGCAGAAGGAAGCGATCCGCAGCAAGGGCCTGCTGAATCGCGACGACGACCACGCCACACCGTACCGCCGCCTCAAGCTGGTGATGGATTACTGGTGCGCGCTGTGGTTCTGGCCGATCACCCGCAGCGCCGATCTGCCGAGCCGCGAGCAGTGGTGGCTGGAAATCGGCGCCATCCTCGAAGGCAACATCGTCGATCTGTCGCCGCAAATGCAAATGGACTTCAGCGCGGCGCCGGTGGCCCAACCCTTTCTACCGGAAGTTCAGGCGACGCTGTTTGGCGCGGTGCAGCCGATGCTGGCCACCGCGCCGACGCCGCCGCAACTGCACGACAAGTTTGGCCAACTGCGGATCAGCAGGCTGCGAACCCATTTCTCGCGCGTGGCGACGGTCGAGGCGCTGGCCCGGCAAAGGCGGTTCATGCATTGGGAACTGACTTTTGCCGACGTCTTCGCCCGACTTGGCGGCTTCGATCTGGTCGTCGGCAATCCGCCGTGGCTCAAGGTCGAATGGAACGAAGCGGGGATTTTGGGCGAAGCCAATCCCCTGGTCGCGATCCGCAAGCTGAGCGCCACCGAGCTGGCGCAGCAGCGCAGCGCCGCGTTCGAGGAGTTTCCCGGCTTGCAGGAGGAATGGACGGCCGAACTCGAGGAGGCGGAAGCGACGCAGAACTACCTCAACGCGCAGCAGAACTATCCGCTGCTCAAGGGCGTGCAGACCAATTTGTACAAATGCTTCCTGCCGATTGGCTGGATGCTCGCCGGCCAGCGCGGCGTGGTCGGCTATCTGCACCCGGAAGGGCCGTATGACGATCCGCGGGGTGGGGCGCTGAGGGAAGCGGTGTATGCGCGGCTGCGGGCGCATTTTCAGTTCACCAACGAGCTGCAGCTTTTTGCCGAAGTCGATCACCACACGAAGTACAGCATCAACGTTTATGGTCCGCCACGAGCACAGCCGGGTTTTGACCAGCTCGCCAACCTGTTCTCCCCGGCCACGGTGGATGCGTGCTATGCCCACGATGGTGACGGCACCGTCGGTGGCTACAAAGACGAATTCGGCAAATGGAACACTGCCGGCCACGCTGACCGGATCGTCCGCGTCGGCGACGAGCAACTGAAGGTTTTCGCCCAGCTTTACGACGAGCCCGGCACATTGCCGCGCCGTGCGCGATTGCCGGCGCTGCATGCGGGCCAGCTTTCCAGCGTGCTCGCCAAGCTTGCCGCGTATCCACGCCGCTTGGCCGGTCTGGGCAATGACTATTTCTCGACCGAGATGTGGCACGAAACGATGCAGCAGCACGACGGTACGATCATCCGCAATACCGACCGCAGCGCGCCGTTTGCCGCCAAGCCCGAAGACTGGGTGCTGTCCGGCCCGCATTTCTTCCTCGCCAATCCCTTCAACAAGACCCCGCGCGCCGTTTGCAGGGCCAACGGCCACTACGACCCGCTCGATCTGGAAACCCTGCCCGACGACTACCTGCCGCGCAGCAACTACCGGCCGATGGCCGACCGCGCCGAATACGCCCGCCGCACGCCCCGCGTAAGCTGGAGCGAAGCAGAGACGCTGACATTGCCGTGGGACGAACTCACTGCCGAAGAACAAGCCGAACACGCCAGCGAGCAAGGCCAGCCGGTTGCGGTGCAACGCTGGCGGCAGAAGCGCGTGACGGAGTATTTTCGGGTCATCAACCGCGAGATGGTTGGTCCATCGTCCGAACGTACGCTGATCACGACGGTCGTGCCACCCGGTGTCGCCTGGGTTAACACGACTCTTGGTCATGCATTCAAGTCCGCGGCAGAACTTGTCGGCTATCTCGCCTATAGTCTGTCCGTGCCCGTCGACTTCCGTGTCAAGTGCACCGGGATGGGCCACGCAAACATCACGCTCGTCAGCCAGATCCCGATTCCGCAAGCGCTCACCGCCGACCTTGCCGTTCGCGCGCTCGCCCTCAACTGCCTCACCACCCACTACGCCCCGCTCTGGGCCGAAGTCTTCACACCCGACTTCACGACCCAACGCTGGAGCCAGCCCGACAACACGCGCCTGCCGCAGCACTTCTTCGCCCAACTGACGCCCGAATGGCAACGCAATTGCGCGCTCAGAACCGACTACGCCCGCCGCATGGCGCTGGTCGAAATCGACGTCCTCGTTGCGCAGGCCCTCGGCCTGACTCTCGACGAACTGCTGCTCATCTACCGCGTCCAGTTCCCGGTGATGCAGGGCTACGAGCGCGACACCTGGTACGACCTGGCCGGCCGCATCGTGTTCACCAACAGCAAGGGTCTGGTCGGCGTCGGCCTGCCGCGCAAGGGCAGTCGCAGCACCGCCGACGTGACCTGCACCACCCCCGATGGCCGCAGCAAGACCGGCAAGTATGGCTGGGACGATATCCACGCCCTACAGGAAGCCGGTACCCTGCCGGCCGGCAGCATCGTCACCACCACCGTCGTCGACGACATCCAGCCCGGCGGCCCGCAGACCCGCAGCCGCTCCTACACCGCCCCCTTTGCCCTCGCCAGCCGCGAAGCGGATTACCGTATCGCGTGGGCGTATTTCGAGCACAATAGCCGCCAATGAATCGCGGCCTGATCGTGTCAGCGCGCGTCTTCGCTGATTTCCCGGGCGCTGCGGGGACAGACCGGTTTGGTGCTGGATGAAGGAGGTATTTCGGATGCCAAGCGAAGAGGATAGCCTGATCCGCGAGATGGTCGATACGATCGTTCGCGAAGCCGATCCCGATGCCGTGATCCTGTTTGGTTCGCGAGCACGTGGGGACGCCCGACCGGGTTCCGACGTCGATCTCCTGATCGTCGAGCGTGAGCCCTTCAGCCCACAGCGCAGTCGCCGCCGGGAAACGGCGCGCCTGTACCTGGCCGTGCGCAAGCTGGCGATCGCCAAGGACTTGCTGCTCTACAGCCGCGACGAGTTCGAGCGACTCAAGGATTCTCCGCACCATATCGTCGGCCGTGCCCAACGCGAAGGAAAGGTTCTGCATGCACGCGGCTGATCACGCGCAGGACTTGCTGCGCATGGCGCGCAAGGACTTCGATGCCCTGCGCGGCATGCTCGACCATCCGCTGTTCGCCGACGAGATTTTCGGCTTCCACGCTCAGCAGGCGATCGAGAAGTCGCTCAAGGCATGGCTGGCTGCCCGGTCGGTGTCGTTCCCGCTGACCCATGACCTGTCGCGCTTGCTCGGTTTGCTGGAAGATAACGGGAGTGACGTCAGTACCTTCTGGCCACTCGTACAGTACACGGTTTTCGCTGTGCAGGCCCGCTACGAAGCTGGCCTGATGGAAGCGGAGGCGCCGATCGACCGGAGTGCCGTGATCGACGAGGTGCAGCAGTTGCTCGACACCGTCGCGCGACTGATCGGGGCGACCGTGGGCGAAACGCGCGAGCGGGACAGGCGGTGACCGACCCGGGTTCAGGCTCGGTAACGGATGAAAGAAAGGGTAACTACCCCCTGGTAAGGGTAATAGTGGGGGTAACAGTCGGCGCTGGCGCCACGCGTGGGGGTTTCCCGAATACAGCGAAGGAATGTCCATGAACGGCAAGACCGAATTTATCGCAATCGATTTACACGCCGACGAAAAGAAGCTCATCCTGGATCTGGCCGGTTTTTGGTTGACGGACGAAACGAGCCTGGCGGATCTCAGGAACCCCCGGAAGAAATGGATCCGCTTCAACCCATTTGTGGTGTCCGAGGTCATTGGCGAGTTGTCGTATCACTACAACCGCTGCAGGAACACCGCCAGATCAGAACTGCTGGATGCGCTGATTAGCCATCTTGAAAACGTACTTGCCGGCAACGGTCATGGCTTTGTGAGACATCCCGGATGATGAAAGTCCCGACCGTTTCCCTCCCTTGCAGGGCGCATTCCGGCTTGCACGCCGGAATCGCTCGCTGGGCACGGAGCAGGCTCCGCGAATTCCCCAGCTCGCCCCCCGACCCCTCTCTCGCGAGCGGGCGAGGGGAGATTCGTGAGTCGCTGACGCGACTTCCACGGTAAGCAGAGATAGTCACCCCCATGCTGCCTTCCCTGCTCGCGCGCGAAATCCAGAATGGTCTGAAGCACTTCCTGACGACAGGTTTCGAACCTTCCGACCCCCTCTTCGCCGGCATCATGCAGCGCTTTACCGACGACGAGGGGCGCTGGCTGAAAGGCCCTTATGTCCAGATCGGTCTGCCGTTCCGGACCGGGACGCGGGGCAGGGACTTTTTCGGGAGTTTCGCGACCGAGTTCCCCGGCCACGTGCATCAGGAAGCCGCGTGGCAGCGACTGGCGAGTCGGCTCGACGCCGCCGGGACCCTCATCGCCACCGGCACCGGCAGTGGCAAGACCGAATGCTTCCTGTACCCGCTGCTCGATCACTGCGCGCGTGCCAGCGGTGACGGCGCTGCGGGCATCAAGGCGCTGGTGATCTACCCGATGAACGCGCTGGCGACCGACCAGGCGCGGCGTTTTGCGCAGGTGATTGCCCGCACACCGTCATTCAAGGGGCTGCGGGTGGGGCTGTTTGTCGGCGGGCGCTCGGGCAGGGATGGGCGGGGCCTGATGGCGATGAGCGCGAGCAGCGTGATCACCGACCGTGAAACGCTGCGCCAGGACCCTCCCGACATCCTGCTGACCAACTACAAGATGCTCGACTACCTGCTGATTCGGCCCAGAGATCGGCTGCTCTGGGCGAAGAACGCCGCCGAGACGCTGCGCTATGTGGTGGTCGACGAGCTGCACACCTTCGACGGCGCCCAGGGCACCGACCTCGCCTTGCTGCTGCGCCGCCTGCGCGCCCGCCTGAAAACCCCCGCCGGACACCTGATCTGTGCCGGAACTTCGGCCACCCTGGGCGGCACCTCGGACACCGCGCCCTTGCGCGAGTACGCCCGGCAGATCTTCGCGGTCGATTTCCCGCCCGAGTCGGTGATCACCGAAAATCGCCTCGACGAGATCGAGTTCCTCGGAAACAACGTCATCGAGCACGTGCTCCATCCCCGCCCCGACTTCGCTGCGCTGCTCGATGCGGATCGCTATCCGTCGCCGGCGGCGGCGGTCGACGCCTGGTTCCGATTGTTCTTCCCCGGCGTCACGCCGCCGACCGACGTCAATGATCTCGCCTGGCGCAGCGCGCTCGGGGCAGCGCTCAAGAAACACCTGTTGTTCATCAACCTGCTGACGTTGATCCGGGGCCGCATCGTCTCGCTGAGCGAATTGCAGCAGCAGATGCAGGGTCCCCTGCCCGAGGCGGCGCGACCGTATATCGGCAGCGTGATCGATGCCCTGCTGGTGCTCGTCGCCTGGGCGCGCGATCCGGCCGGCCAGCCGCTGGTGACCCTGCGCGTGCAGTTGTGGATGCGCGAGCTGCGGCGCATGGTGACGCAGGTGCGCAGTGACCCGGGCAGCATCGAGTTGCGCGCCGAGAGCGACGTCAGGCGCGAGCCGGGCAAGCTCTATCTGCCGCTGCTGCAATGCGCGGATTGCCACACCACCGGCTGGCTGAGCCGCCTGCCGAGCGGCCAGTCCAGGCTGGCGACCGATCTCGACGAGATTTACAACACCTGGTTCTCGGGGCAGCCGGAGGCCTTGCGCCTGTATTCCGCGGCGGGCCTGCGCCGGCCCCTGTGCGACGGCGTGGCGCAGCGCGTCTGTACGCAGTGCGGCCATCTGCAGAGTGGCCCCGGGGAATGCGCGGCCTGCGGCCACGGCGACCTGGTCGATATCTTCCGGGTGACGGCGAGCCGGTCGACGACGACGAAAACGGGTATTGCGCATACCTGGCACGATCCGGCGTGTCCGGCGTGTGGCAGCAAGTTCCGCCAACTCCTGCTCGGTGCGCGCAACGCGACGCTCGGTGCGGTGACGATCGAGCAGACCTGGGCCAGCCCGTTCAATGACGACAAGAAGCTGATCGCGTTTTCCGATTCGGTGCAGGATGCCGCGCATCGCGCCGGCTTCTTCACCGCGCGCACCTATCTCAATACGGTGCGCACGGGTCTGGCGCAGGTGATCGACCGAGTGGCGACGCCGCAGTGTCCGTGGAATACCTTTCTCGAGAAGTCGGCCAGCCTGTGGCAGGAGAAGGACTCGCCACTGGCGATGCCGGTCGAGCGATTCGTTGCCGAGTTCATCGGTCCGAACATGATGTGGCAGCGTGATTGGGCGGTGTCGATGCACGCGCATGACCATTTGCCCAGGGACAGCCACCTGCCGGAGCGGGTCAGGAAGCGTTTGCGCTGGCAGGCCTTCGCCGAATTCACCTACCTCAGTCGGCGTGGACGCAATCTGGACGCGATTGGCAAGGCGACGCTGGCGCCCCGTCTGGAAGATATCGAGCGCGCGGCGGATGCGCTGTTGCCGGTTCTGCGGGAAGCCTTCGGCATTCGCCATGCCGTCCGGCGGAGCGTCGTGCAGTGGCTGTGGGGCTTTGTCTGCCACTTGCGGCAGCGTGGCGCGGTGGCTATCCCTGAGTTGATGGCCTATGCCCGTGACGGCAACGTTTTCGCCTTGACGCGCACGCAGGGGCGCGGCGAGTGGCTGCCGGGAATGGGCGAGCGCACACCGCGCCCGGTTTTCCTTTCGCTGGGGCAGGAACGCGGATTTGACCACCTGGTGCAGCCGCAGGCGCCGACCTTCTTTCAGACCTGGCTATGGGCCACCCTGGGGGCGGACGGATTGCTGCCCGGCAAAGCCGACGAGGCCATTTACACGCGGGCGATCGAGGCGCTGGTGCAGGAAGGCGTGGTGCTGCGTATCGCGGCGCAACCGGTCGCTGTGGTCGCCTTGAATCCGGCGGCGCTGGTGATCGAAACCCGGCTGGAGCGGCTGCTTTCAGCGCAGGGAAAGCGGGCGCTGACGGTTCCCGCCGATTCGGCGGCGGCCTTGCTGGGCATGCCCTGCCTGGATGCAGCGCAGGAAAGGTATGCCGAGCGCGTCGACGCGGGCGGCTGGCTGGCCCGGCGCTTCAGCCGCGGTGACCTGCGGCGGGTGTTTTCTGCCGAACATACCGGCCTGCTGCCAGGGGATCAGCGCGAGGCTCTGGAACTTCGCTTCAAGGACAAGGACCCGCGCCCGTGGTACGAAAACCTGTTGTCGGCAACGCCGACGCTCGAGATGGGGGTCGATATCGGCGATCTGTCGTCGGTATTGCTCTGTTCCGTCCCGCCGAACCAGGCCAGCTACCTGCAGCGCATCGGCCGCGCCGGGCGACACGACGGCAATGCCTTCGCGGCCACCCTGGCCGATGGCGCGAGTCCGCACGACCTGTACTTCTTTGCCGACACCGACGAGATGTTGCAGGGCGAGGTGGTTCCGCCGGGGATTTTCCTCAAGGCTGCCGAAGTGCTGCGCCGGCAGATGTTCGCTTTTTGTCTCGATGACTGGGTCGGCTCCGGCATTCCCGATACGGCGCTGCCAGACAAGACGCAGGAGGCGCTCAATGCGCGCGACAGCCTGGATCAGACGCGTTTCCCCTACCCCTTTCTGGAGTACATCCTGGCGCACGAAGAGCGCTTGCTCAGCGGCTTCATGGCGCTGTTGGGGGCCGACCTCGATGACCGGGTCGCGGGTCGCCTGCGCGGCTTCCTGCAGGGCAACGACGAAGACGATGCGCTGCGCCTGCGCCTGAGCAAGCTGCTCGAGGAGCTGGCCAGGGAACGCAAGACACACCGCGATCACGGGGTGTCGATCCGGAAGCAGATCAAGGCACTCAAGGCACGTCCGCAGGATGAGGCCAGCCGCGATGAGATCGACCATCTCGAACGCGAGCGGCAGAAAGCATTGGAGCTGGTCAGGGAGATCAATCAGCGTGAGCTGCTGAATACCCTCACCGATGCAGGGATGATCCCGAATTACGCTTTCCCCGAAGCCGGGGTCGAGTTGAAGTCGCTGCTTTGGCGCAAGAAGGGCAGCGACGATCCGCAGGGCGCCACGACGTACCTTTCATTGCCCGCCGAACGTTACGAACGGCCGGCACAATCGGCACTCTCCGAATTTGCGCCGGAAAACGTCTTCTATGCCAACCAGCGCCGGGTCGAGATCGACCAGATCAACGTCGCTCTGTCGTCGCTCGAAACGTGGCGCCTGTGCCCGACCTGCCAGCACATGGAAAATCTCGAGATCCATGCCGACAGCCATGCCTCGTGCCCGCGCTGCGGCGACCCGATGTGGGCCAACGTTTCCCAGCAACGCCAACTGCTTCGTTTCCGGCAGGCGATTGCCAACAGCAACGATACGGAAGTGCGGATCGACGACAGCGCCGAGGATCGTGAGCCAAAGTTCTACGTACGCCAGATGCTGGCTGATTTCGAGCTCAGGGACATCCGGGAAGCGTATCGGCTGGCGGCGCCGGAACTGCCTTTTGGCTTCGAGTTCATCGAGCGGGTGGTCTTCCGGGACGTGAATTTTGGCGAACCCACCAAACCCGGCGAGTCCTACGCCGTCGCCGGACAACAGAGGCCGCGCCCGGGCTTCAAGCTCTGCAGGCATTGTGGGCAGATCCAGAGGGCGCCGCGCAATGCCCGCGAACGCGAGTTGGCTCAGTTGCACGCCTTTGACTGCGAGAAACGGGGCAGCGATGATCCGGAGAACATCATCGACTGCCTTTATCTGTACCGCGAGTTCGCGTCGGAAGCGTTGCGGATTCTCGTGCCCTATACCCGTTCGGGGGTCGATGAAGCGTCGGTTCAATCGTTCATGGCAGCCCTACGGCTGGGTCTCAAAAAGCGCTTCGGCGGCAAGGTCGATCACCTGCGGCTGGTGACGCAGGAGGAGAAGGGTCAGGACGGCGCGGCGAATCGGCAGTACGTGCTGCTTTACGACTCGGTGCCGGGCGGCACCGGCTACCTGCACGAATTGCTCGCCAATCAGGCGCAAGCGCTGGTCGAGTTGCTGCGCCTGGCTCTGGCTCACCTCGCCG
>WBZT01002056.1_pt1 | contig 14295 bp, 25 predicted proteins | sample 5204241 | NCBI WGS metagenome assembly WBZT01 (sample SAMN12344358, study PRJNA552823) | activated sludge metagenome | biome: Activated sludge suspended growth; feature: Nitrification reactor; material: Wastewater; isolation source: activated sludge from nitrification reactor of wastewater... | reverse complement strand
GCTCGCAGGTGAACCTGCGCCTCAACCTCGAGGCCGCCGGGCGGCCCGAGGACCTCCGCATCCTCGCGGACGAGACCGAGATCCTGCTGCGGGAGACCCAGCGCGCGGCGGCCGATACCCGGCTGGCGGTGGAGGAGCGGCTGACCGGGCGGCGGGGCCAGCCTACTGCGTGAGGATCCGGGGCCCGGCCTTGGTGATGGCCACGGTGTGCTCGAAGTGGGCCGAGAGGCTCCCGTCGGCGGTCACCACGGTCCACTTGTCGGGCAGCGTCTTGGTGGCGTAGTGGCCGGCGGTGATCATCGGTTCGATGGCGATGGTCATCCCCTCGAGCAACCGCGGGCCCCGCTTGGGGTGGCCGTGATTGGGCACCTGCGGCTCCTCGTGGAACTGGGTGCCGATGCCATGCCCCACCAGCTCCCGCACCACCCCGAACCCCGCCGCCTCGGCCATCGCCTGCACGGCATGGCCGATATCGCCCACGTGGTTGCCGATGGTGGCCTGCGCGATCCCGGCGGCGAGGCACTCCTGCGTGACCCGCAGCAGGCGGGCCGCCTCGGGGGCGATTTCTCCCACGGCCACCGTGGTGGCCGAGTCGGCGTGGAGTCCATCCAGGTGGACGCCGACGTCGATGCTCACGATGTTGCCCTCCCGGAGCACTCGCCGGGTGCTCGGGATCCCGTGGACGATCTCCTCGTTGATCGAGGTGCAGAGCGTCTTGGGGAAGCCGTAGAGGCCCTTGAACGAGGGGGTGGCGCCGGGGTGGCTGCGGATGAACTCCTCCGCGGCGCGGTCGAGGTCCTCGGTGGACATGCCGGCGCGGACGGTGCGGGCCAGCAGCGCCAGGGTCTCGGCGACGATGTGCCCGGCCCGGGCCATCGTCTCGATCTCGCGGGGCGACTTGATCGTGATCATGGTGCACGGGCGGCGGGCGGCGGGGCGCCCGGCGGCCCTACCGGCCCAGGAGGTCCTTCACGCGGGCGGCGATGGCGTCCACGGTGCCGATCGCGTGGATCACGTGCACCCCGCCCCGGGCCTGGTACCAGGCCAGCACGGGCGCGGTCTGCTCACGGTAGGCCGTGAGCCGGGTGGCAACGGCCTTCGGGTCGTCGTCGGCGCGACCCTCGATGGTACGGCGCTTCTCGATCCGGCCGAGGATCTCCTCGTCGGTCACGTCGAAGAAGAGCACGTGGTCCATGGCCCGGCCCAGGTCGGCGAGCAGGCGGGTGACGCCCTCCGCCTGGGGCACGGTGCGCACCACCCCGTCGAAGATGACGCCGTTACGGGCCTCGGGCTTCCCGAGCTCCTCCCGGACCACCCCCATGATGATCTCGTCGCTGACCAGCTGGCCAGCCTCCATGATGGCCCTGGCCTTGAGGCCCACGGGCGTGCCGCGCTTGACGGCATCCCGGAGCAGGTCGCCGGTGGCGAACTTGGGCAGGCCGAGCCGTTCGGAGAGGATGGCCCCTTGCGTGCCCTTGCCGGCGCCCGGGGGACCGAGGAGGAGGATGTTCATACCGGTGTCCGTGCAGAAAGGTAAGAGGGACCGGCCCGCTCTGTCATCGGGGTGGCCCGAAGCGACGAAGGATCCCTGGTCTGGCACTCAGGGATCCCTCGCGGCGCTCGGGACGGTGGTCGGCCCGGGGCCGGCCGTCACATGAAGCGCTGCTGCCGCCCGCGGAACTTGATCCGCCCCGCCTTCATGAAGCTGTCGTACTTGCGGAGCTGGAGGTGCTGCTGGATCTGGGCGATCGTGTCGAGCAGCACGCCCACCACGATCAGCACCGAGGTGCCGCCGAACTGCTGCTGGAACCCGAGCTGCTTGGTCATGGTGACCGGGATGATCGCGATCACCGCGAGGAACAGCGCGCCCGGCAGGGTGACGCGGGCCAGGACGTTGTCGATGTAGTCCGCGGTGCTGGCGCCGGGCTTCACGCCCGGGATGAAGCCGCCCTGCTTCTTCAGGTTCTCCGCCAGGTCCACCGAGTTGAAGATGATGGACGTGTAGAAGTAGCTGAACAGCAGGATCAGGATCGCGAACGTCAGGTCGTAGGGGAGCTCACCGGGGGTGAAGAAGTCGGCGATGTTCCGCATCCAGGTGTTCTGCGTGAAGCTGGCCAGGGTCCCGGGCACGATGATGATGGTCTGGGCGAAGACGATCGGCATCACGCCGGCGGTGATCAGCCGGATCGGGATGAAGGTCTTCTGGCCCTGGGTCATGCGGCCACGGCCCATCACCTTGCGGGGGATCTGCACCGGGATGCGCCGCGCCGCGAGGTGCATGGCGGTCACGGCGGCGACCACGGCCACCAGGATGGCCCCGAAGAGCAGCATCTTCCCGATGGACAGCGCGCCCTCGCGCCAGAACCCGACCATCTGCACCAGGCCGGGCCAGAGCCGGTCGAGGATCGAGAAGGTGATGAGCAGGCTCATCCCGTTGCCGATGCCGCGCTCGGTGATCTGCTCGCCGAGCCACATCACGAAGATGGCGCCGGTGGTGAGCACCACCACCATGGCGAGCCGGGTCCAGAAGGTCGGGACCGGGACGGCGCCCGGGATGCTCTCGGTGAAGACCGCGAAGGTGTACGCCTGCGCCAGGGCGATGCCGACCGTGATGTAGCGGGTCCACTGGGTCAGCTTCTTCTTGCCCTCCTCGTCCTTCTGCATCTTGCCGATCGAGGGCACGATGCCCCCGGCCAGCTGGAAGATGATCGAGGCCGAGATGTAGGGCATGATGCCCAGCGCGAACACCGTGGCGCGGGAGAGCCCGCCGCCCAGGGTGTCGTACAGCCCGAAGAACCCGGCCGCGGCCGAGTTCCGGATGAAGTCGGTGACGGCCTGGACGTTGACGCCGGGCGCGAAGATGTGCGCGCCGACGCGGTAGATCACCAGGGCGAGGAGGGTGAACCCGATCTTCTTCTGCAGCTCGGGATCCATCCCCAGGCTGGGCCGGGTGGCGGCGGTCATTCGGCGCTGATCTTCCCGCCGGCCTGCTCGATCTTGCTCTTCGCCGCGCCGGAGAGCTTGACCCCGGAGACGGTGTAGGCGCGGTCCACCGCGCCGGTCCCGAGGAGCTTCACCGGCACGTCGCGCTTGGCGATGAGCCCGGCGGCATGGAGGGTATCCGGATTGACCTCGGTGGCGGTGAGGCCGCCGAGGTCCTTCAGGTTGACCGGCTGGGCGATGACCTTGAACGGGTTGGTGAACCCGCGCTTCGGCAGCCGCCGGTACATCGGCATCTGGCCGCCCTCGAAGCCCGGATTGGTCTCACCGCCCTGCCGCGCCTTGTGGCCCTTGTGGCCGCGGCCGGAGGTCTTGCCCTTGCCGGAGCCCGGGCCGCGCCCCACGCGCATCTTGCCCTTGGTCGACCCGCGGGCCGGCCGGAGGTTCGAGAGCGTGATCGTGGAGTTCTTGTCCGCCATTTACTTCTCCTGGGCCGGCGCCACCTCGATGAGGTGGCGCACCTTGAACAGCATTCCGCGCACCGACGCGGTGTTCGGGACCTCGGACACCGACTGGTGCCGCTTGAGGCCGAGGGCCTTGAGGGTCCGCCGCATCGTCTCCGCGTGGCCGATCCCCGAGCGGATCTGCTTCACCCACAGCCGCTTGGCCTGGGCCTCGGTCGGCACCTTGGCCGCGTGATAGGCCGGGCCCTGCCGCCCGACGACTGGATTGCGTCCCATCGGTCAGACCTCCTGCGGGGCGCGATAGGCGATCTGGTCCGCCTCGACGCCACGCTCCCGCGCCACCTGGCGCGCGGTGACCAGCTGCTGGAGCCCGTCGAGCGTCGCCCGCACCATGTTGTGCGGGTTGTTCGAGCCCAGGCTCTTGGTGAGGATGTCGGTGATGCCGGCGCACGCCAGGACCGAGCGGATCGGGCCGCCGGCGATCACGCCGGTGCCGCTGGCCGCCGGCTTGAGCAGCACCCGCCCCGCGCCGTGGCGGCCGAGGACCTCGTGCGGGATGGTGGCGCCGACGCGCGGCAGCTCGACCATCTTCCGCTTGGCGGCGTCGACCGCCTTGCGCACGGCCTCGGACACCTCGTTGGCCTTGCCGGTCGCGATGCCGACCTTGCCCTTGCCGTCGCCGACGGCCACGAGGGCGTTGAACGAGAAGCGCCGGCCGCCCTTGACCACCTTGGCCACGCGGTTGATCGCCACGACGTTCTCGATGAACTCGCTGTGCTCCTGGTCGCGGTCGCCGCGCTTGCCGCGGTCGCCGCCCCGGCCGCGCCCGTCGCCGCCCCGGCCCCGGCCGCCGCCCTGGCCGCCGCGCCCGCCCTGGCCGCCGCGCCCGCCCCGGCCGCGCTGCTCGCCGCCGCCCTGCGGAGTGGCGGCCTCGCCGCCGGTGGTGCCCTGTTCGTCAGCCATGTCTAGAACTCCAGTCCGGCTTCGCGCGCGCCGTCGGCGACGGCCTTCACGCGACCGTGGTAGCGATAGCCCGCGCGGTCGAAGACGACACGGGTGATGCCGGCGGCCTTGGCCTTGGCCGCGAGCGCCTTCCCCATTCCCTTGGCCTTGCCGACCTTGCCGGCGCCCTCGGGGGACACGCCCTCGGACGCGTCGGAGACGCCGAGGAGGCACACGCCGCGGTCGTCGTCGACCAGCTGGGCGTAGATGTGCTTGAGCGAGCGGAACACCGCGAGCCGCGGCCGCTCGGCCGTGCCGGCGACCTTCTTGCGCACCCGGAGGTGCCGCCGGGCCCGGAGTTCCTGCCGCGTGGACGGCGACTTGACTGCACGCATCGTTACTTGGCTCCTGTCTTGCCGGCCTTCCGGCGGACGGTCTCACCCTGGTAGCGCACGCCCTTGCCCTTGTAGGGCTCGGGCTTCCGGAGGCTGCGGATCTCCGCCGCCACCTGGCCGACCAGTTCCTTGTCCGGGCCCTCGATCTTCACGATGGTGTTGTTGTCCACCGTGAACTTGATCCCCGCCGGCGTCGGGTAGTGCACCGGATGGGAGAAGCCGAGGGCCAGCTGCAGCCCGGTCGGCTTGGCCTCCGCCTTGTAGCCGACGCCCTGGATCTCGAGCGTCTTGAGGAAGCCCTTGGCCACCCCGTCGACCATGTTCTGGACGAGGGTGCGGGTCAGGCCGTGCAGCGCCTTGTGCCGGGCCTCGTCGCTGGGCCGGGTCACGAGCACCTGCTCGCCCTGGACCGCGATCTGGATCTCCGGGTGGAAGGTGCGGGTGAGCTCGCCCTTGGGGCCCTTGGCGGACAGGGTGTGTCCGGTGAGGGTCAGGGTGACGCCCTTGGGCACCGCCACCGGGTGCTTGCCGATTCGCGACATGCTCGCCTCTTACCAGATGACGGCGAGCAGCTCGCCGCCCAGGTTCGCCGACCGCGCGTCGCGGTCGCTCATGAGGCCCTTCGGCGTGGACACGATCGCCATGCCGAGGCCGTTCTTGATCCGCGGGATCTCGCGCGACTTCACGTACTGGCGCAGGCCCGGGGACGACACGCGCTTGAGCTCGCGGATGACCGGCTGGTCATTGTGGTACTTGAGGTACAGCCGGAGCACGCCGCGCGCGCCGTCGTCGAGGATCTTGTAGTCCGCGATGTAGTGGTTGTCGCGCAGCAGCCGCGCCAGCTCGCTCTTGAGCTTGGAAACCGGAATGTCCACCCGCTTGTGGCCGGCGGCGCAGGCGTTCCGGACGCGCGTCAGCATGTCCGCGACGGGATCTGTCATGCTCATCGTGTATGCTCTCCTACCAGCTGGCCTTGCGCACGCCGGGGATCTCGCCCCGGAGCGCCATGTCGCGGAAGCAGATCCGGCAGAGCCCGAACTTCCGGAGCACCGCCCGGCTGCGGCCGCAGCGCTGGCAGCGCCGCACCGTCCGCACCTTGAACTTGGGCGTCCGCTTGGCCCGCTCGATCCAGCACGTCTTCGCCATCGAATCCTCTCCTCAATCCGCCTTGGCCCGGCCAAGGCTTGCCAGGGCCCGGGTCAGGAAGCGACCTGCAGCGGGGTCCCGCCGCGGAACGGCCAGCCGAACTCCCGGAGCAGCGCCTGCGCCAGGTCGTCCCGCCCCGCCGACGTCACGATCGTGATGTCCATCCCGTGGATCTTCTCGACCTTGTCGAAGTCGATCTCCGGGAAGATCATCTGCTCCTTGATGCCCACGGTGTAGTTGCCGCGGCCATCGAAGCTCTTGTCCGGCAGCCCGCGGAAGTCGCGCACCCGCGGCACCGAGACGTTGATGAAGCGATCCAGGAACTCGTACATCCGCGCGTTCCGGAGCGTCACCGACACGCCCACCGGCTGGCCCTCGCGCAGCCCGAAGTTCGCGATCGCCTTCTTGGCCCGCCGGATCACCGGCTTCTGGCCCGAGATCAGCGCGAGCTCCTCGGCCACCGTCTCGATGAGCTTCGGGGTCTTGGCCCCCTCGCCCATCCCGACGTTGAGCACCACCTTCACCACGCGCGGCACCTGGTGCGGGTTGGTCAGCCCGAACTGCTTGGCCAGGTTCGGCCGGACGACCTTCTCGTAGTAGGTCTTGAGGCGCGGCACCCCGTCCACCGACTTCGGCGCCGGGTCGGTCGCGTACCCCGCGCCGCCCTTGTCCTTGCCGCCCTTGGCCGGCGCGCCTGCCTTCGGCGTCTTCGCGGCCTTCTCCTTCGTCTCGGCCATCGTCAGCGGTTCCTCACAATGGACTGCCCGGACTTCACCGCGATCCGCTCCAGCGTGCCGTCGGCGTCCTTCTGCCGGCGGATCCGGGTCGGCTCGCCCGACTTGGGATCGATCAGCATCACCTTCGAGTGGTGCAGCGGGGCCTCGCGCTGGATCTTGCCCCCCGGCGCCGTCTGGGTCGGCTTCTGGTGCTTGGTGACCAGGTTGATCCCCTCCACCGCCACCCGGCCGGTCTTGGGATAGACCCGGAGCACCTTGCCCCGCTTGCCCTTGTCATCGCCCGAGAGCACCTGGACCGTGTCGCCCTTGGTCACCGCCAGCACCTGGCGGACCGGGGGCACGTGGCGGATGCGCTTGGCCTTCTTGTACACGAGCGGCTTCATGCTACAGCACCTCCGGCGCGAGCGAGACGATCTTCATGTACCGCTTCTCGCGCAGCTCGCGCGCCACCGGCCCGAAGATACGGGTCGCCCGGGGCTCGCCCTGGTCGTTGATCAGCACCACGGCGTTCTCGTCGAACCGGATGTACGACCCGTCCTTGCGGCGGGTCTCCTTCACGGTCCGCACGATGACCGCCTTGGCCACGTCACCCTTCTTCACCTGGCCCGTCGGGATGGCGTCCTTGATGGCGACGACCACCTTGTCGCCCACACCGGCGTAGCGGCGCTTGCTGCCCCCGAGCACCCGGATGACGAGCGCCTTCCGCGCCCCCGAGTTGTCGGCCACCTTGACGATCGATTCTTGCTGGATCATTGGATCCTCATCTCACCTTTCCGTCGGCGGTGGCGGGGTCGCGGCGGTCCGCGGCCCCACCCGCGCTACTTGGCCCGCTCGATGATCTCGACCACCCGCCACGACACCGTCTTGGCCAGCGGCCGGGTCTCCATGATCCGGACCGTGTCGCCCACCTTCGCGCCGAACTTGTCGTCGCGCGCCTTCACCCGGGCCGTGCGGGTCATCTGCTTCCCGTACGCGGGGTGCGCGAAGCGGCGGGTGAGGGTCACCACGACCGTCTTGGTCATCTTGTCGCTGCTCACCACGCCCTGGCGGGTCTTGCGCCGCGCGCGGCTCTCGGTCTTCTGCTCGGTCATCGTTAGTCTCGCTCGTCGGGGCCGCGCTAGCGGCCCAGCTCCCGGGCCCGCAGGATGGTCTGGATCCGGGCGATGTCGCGCCGGAGGCTGCGGAACCGCATCGGGTTCTCGATCGACTCCGTCGCCGACCGGAACCGCAGGCGGAAGCGCTCCTCGGTCAGCTCGGACAGCCGCGCCTTGAGGTCGTCCACCGACAGCTCGTGGAGTTCACTGGTCTTCATCGGTCAGTCCTCCGTCCGCTTCACGAACCGGGTGCGCACCGGCAGCTTGGCCGCGGCCAGCGCCAGGGCCGCCTTGGCCAGCTCCACGGCCACGCCCTCCACCTCGAAGAGCATCCGGCCCGGCTTCACCACGGCCACCCAGCCCTCCGGGTTGCCCTTGCCCTTGCCCATGCGGGTCTCGGCCGGCTTCTTGGTGATCGGCTTGTCCGGGAAGATCCGGATCCACACCTTGCCGCCGCGCTTCATCTCGCGGGTGAGGGCCACGCGGGCCGCCTCGATCTGCCGGTTGCTCACCCACCCCGGCTCCAGCGACATCAGGGCATACTCCCCGAACGCCACGGTGTTGCCCCGGGTGGCGATCCCCTTGGTCCGCCCCTTGAACGTCTTGCGGAACTTGACCCGCTTCGGTGCCAGCATCGCTCAGTTCCCCGTGCTGTACGTACGGCCCGACAGGTCTTCGACCACCTCGCCCTTGAAGACCCAGACCTTGATCCCGATGGTGCCGTAGGTCGTCTTGGCCGTGCTGGTGGCGTACTCGATGTCCGCCCGCAGCGTGTGGAGCGGCACCCGCCCCTCCCGGTAGCCCTCGACCCGCGCGATCTCGGCGCCGCCCAGGCGGCCCCCCGCGCGCACCTTGATCCCCTGCGCCCCCATCCGCATGGCGCTCTGCACCGCCCGCTTCATGGCCCGGCGGAAGGAGATCCGCTGCATCAGCTGGTGCGCGATGTTGTCGGCCACCAGCTGCGCCGACAGCTCGGGCCGCTTGATCTCCTCGACGTTGATCGCCGCTTCCTTGCCCGTCAGCTGCGCCAGCTCGTCCCGCAGCTTGTCGACCTCGGCGCCGCGCTTGCCGATCACCACGCCCGGCCGCCCGGTGTGCACCGTCACGGTGACCTTGCCCGGCTTGCGCTCGATGTCGATCTGCGCGATCGCCGCGTGGCCCAGGCGCGCCTTCAGGTACTTCCGGATGAGCTCGTCCTCCTTGAGGAGGGCCGGCATGTCCTTGGTCGCGAACCAGCGGGACGTCCACGGCTTGACGATGCCGAGGCGGAGGCCGGTCGGATGGGTCTTCTGCCCCATTACTTGCTCTCCTTCGTGCCCACGTGGATCTCGACGTGCGACGTCCGCTTCTTGATCGGCACGCCGCGCCCCTGCGCCGCCGCCGAGAACCGCTTGAGCGGGGTGCCCATGTTGATGACCGCCTTGGTCACCCGCAGGTCATCCACGTCCAGGCTCTCGTTGGCCTTCAGGGCCGCCTGCTCGGCGTTGGCCACCGCGGACCGCAGCGTCTTCTCGATCTGCTTGGCCGCGTACTTCTTGTTGAACTTCAGGATCGCGAAGGCCTCATTCACGTCCTTGCCGCGGATGAGGTCCACCACCAGCCGCATCTTCCGCGACGACTGGCGCGCATAGCGCTGGATCGCTCGGGCTTCCATGATTTACTCCGCCTTGGCCTTCTTGTCGGCCACCAGCTTGCCGCTGTGGCCCCGGAACAGCCGCGTGGGCGCGAACTCGCCGAGCTTGTGCCCCACCATGTTCTCGGTCACGTACACCGGGACGAACTTGTTCCCGTTGTGGACCGCGAAGGTGTGCCCCACGAACTCGGGGAGGATGGTGCTGGCCCGGCTCCAGGTCTTCACCACCCGCTTCTCGTTCCGGGTGTTCATCGCCTGGACCTTGCCCAGCAGCGCCGCCTGGACGAACGGGCCCTTCTTGATGCTGCGCGACATTACGAGTTCCCTCCGGTCGCCTTCCCGCGCCGCCGGCCGCGGACGATGTACTGCGTCGAGGCCTTCTTCGGCTGCCGGGTCTTCCGGCCTTCCGGCTTGCCCCACGGACTCACCGGCGGGCGCCCGCCCGAGGTCTTGCCCTCGCCGCCGCCCAGCGGGTGGTCCACCGGGTTCTTGGCCACGCCGCGCACCCGCGAGCGCTTGCCCAGCCACCGGGTCTTGCCGGCCTTGCCCATGGACAGCAGCTCGTGCTCGGCGTTGCCCACCTCGCCGATCGTGGCCAGGCACTTGGCGTGCACCCGCCGCATCTCGGTCGAGCGCAGCCGGAGGGTCACGTACTCGCCCTCCTTCGCCACCACCTGGGCCCCGCCGCCGGCGGTGCGGATCATCTGCCCGCCCTTGCCGATCTTGAGCTCCACGTTGTGCACCGTCTCACCCAGCGGCACTTCGCCGAGGGGGATGGCGTTCCCGAGCCGCGGGTCGACGCCCGGCCCCGACAGCACCGTGTCGCCCACGTTCAGGCCCTTGGGGTGCAGGATGTAGCGCTTCTCGCCGTCGGCGTACACGATCAGCGCGATGCGCGCGCTGCGGTTCGGGTCGTACTCGATCCCCGCCACCTTGCCCGGGATCCCGAACTTGTTCCGCTTCCAGTCGATGCGCCGGTACATCCGCTTGTGGCCGCCGCCGATGTACCGCATCGTGACGTGGCCCTTGTTGTTCCGGCCCCCGCTCTTGCGGAGCGGCTCGAGCAGGCTCTTCTCCGGCGTGGTCTTGGTGATCTCGGCGAAATCGGAGACCGACCGGAACCGCGTGCCGGGCGTGACCGGCTTGAATTGACGGATGCCCATATCAGCCCTCGAACACGGGAAGCGTTTCCCCGTCCTTCAGGGTCACGATGGCCTTCTTCCAGCGCGCCGTCAGGCCCTTGGTCCGGCCCCGCACCACCTGGTCGCGCCGCATCCGCATCGTGCGCACGCTGGTGGCGGTGACGCCGAACAGCTCCTTGAGCGCGTCGCGGATCTGGTACTTGTTCGCCTCGGGGTGCACCTCGAAGGCGTATTCCTTCCGCAGCTGGTAGGCCGCCGACGACTTCTCGGTCACCACCGGCCGCACGATCGTCTCATGCAGGCTGGGCACTTACTTGCCCCCCTTCTTCTTGGGCGCGGCCTTCTTGGCCGCCGGCTTCTTGGGCGCGGCCTTGGCCTTGGGCGCCGCCTTCTTGGCCGCCTTGGGCGCCGGCTTCTCCGCCTTGGGCTTCGCGGCCTTCGGCGCCTTGGCCGGCTTCGCGGCCTTGGGCTCGGCCTTCGGGCGGGCCGCCCGCGGCGCCGGCGCGGCCTTCTCGCCGGGCACGAAGGGGCGGACGAACGGCTGGGCCGGCTCGCCGGCCAGCGCCGGCTCCTCGACCACCACCACCTCGGCCCACAGGATGTCGTAGGCCGCGGCGTCGCTGAACGGCAGCACGTCCACCCGCGGCAGGTTCCGGGCGCTCAGGTACAGCGCCTCGCTCACGCCGTGGGTGAGGATGAGCACCTTCTGCTCGGCCACGCCCAGCTTGGCCAGCAGCTCGTGCAGCACCCGGGTCTTCGGGCTCTGCTGCTCGAATCGCTCCACCACGTAGAGCTGGCCGTCGGCGGCCCGGGCGTTGAGCGCGCTCTTGCGCGCCAGCTGCTTCACCTTGCGCGGGATGCCGATGCGGTAGTCGCGCGGCAGCGGGCCGAACACCTTGCCGCCCCCGGGCCAGTTGGGTGCGCGGGTCGAGCCCTGCCGGGCGCGGCCGGTGCCCTTCTGCTTCCAGGGCTTCTGGTTGCCGCCGGAGACGAAGCTCCGGGTCTTGGTCGAGTGGGTCCCCTGGCGCTGGTTGGCCAGGTACACCTTCACCGCCTCATGGAGCACCGGCTGGTTCACCGTGCCGTCGAACAGCGGCTCCGGCAGCGCCAGCGCACCCTTGCGCGCGCCGGCCGGCGAGAAATGCGGGGCCTCAATCATGGCGGCTCCGACCGTGCTGCTTGTTGACGAGCAGGATGCCGTGCTTCGCGCCGGGCACCGCGCCCCGCACGAACAGCAGGTTGCGCTCGGCGTCGATCTTCACCACCCGCAGCCCGAGCTCGGTGTGCCGCTCGGCGCCCATGTGGCCCGGCATCCGCTTCCCCTTGATGACGCGCGAGGGGTCGGTGCCCGGGGAGATCGAGCCCGGCTTCCGGTGCCGGGTGTTGCCGTGGCTGGCGGGGCCGCCGCCGGCGCCATAGCGGTGCACCATGCCCTGGAAGCCCCGGCCCTTGCTGGTGCCGGTGACCTTCACGAGCTCGCCCGGGGCGAAGATGCCCACGGTGACGGTGTCACCCGGCTTGTAGGCCTGCTGGTTGGTGCCGAATTCCTTCAGGATCTTGGGCGCCGCCTCGAGGGTCGCCGCCTTCGCGTGCCCGAGCTCGCCGCCGGTGGCGCGGGAGGGAAGCTTCGCCCCGAAGCCCAGCTGCACCGCGTCCGCCTTGACCTGCAGCACCCGGCACGGCCCGGCCTCGATCACCGTCACCGGGACCGACGCGCCGTCGTCCAGGAAGACGCGGGTCATGCCGAGCTTCCGCCCGATCAGTCCATTCGCCATGGCTATTCGACCTTGATCTCGACGTCCACGCCGGCCGGCAGGTCGAGCTTTGTCAGCGCGTCCATGGTCTGCGGGCGGGAATCGTTGATGTCGAGCAGCCGCTTGTGGGTGCGGAGCTCGAACTGCTCCCGGCTCTTCTTGTCCACGTGCGGGCTGCGGAGCACGGTCCACCGCTCGATCTTGACCGGCAGCGGGATGGGCCCGGACACCTGCGCCCCCGTCTTCTCCGCCGTGCGCACGATGTCCGCCGCGGCCTGGTCCAGCACGCCGTGGTCGAACGCCTTGAGCCGGATGCGAATACGCTGTGCCATTCGTTCCTCGTGTGTCGGCGGCTGGCGGGCCCGGGGGCTCGGCCAGGCTCAATCGAGCCGCCGAGCCGCCGGGTCGCCGAGCCGACTACTTCAGGATCTTCGTCACCACGCCCGCGCCGACGGTGCGGCCGCCCTCGCGGATCGCGAAGCGCAGCCCCTCGTCCATGGCGATCGGGATGATCAGGGTGATGCGCATCTGGATGTTGTCCCCCGGCATCACCATCTCCACGCCCTCGGGCAGCTCGCAGGAGCCGGTCACGTCCGTGGTGCGGAAGTAGAACTGCGGCCGGTACCCCTTGAAGAACGGGGTGTGGCGCCCGCCCTCTTCCTTGGTCAGGACGTAGACCTCGGCGTTGAACTCGGTGTGCGGGGTGATGCTGCCCGGCTTGGCCAGCACCATGCCGCGCTCGATCTCGCTCTTTTCCACGCCGCGCAGCAGCAGGCCGACGTTGTCGCCCGCCTGGCCGTCATCCAGCAGCTTGCGGAACATCTCGACGCCGGTGACCGTGGTCTTCTTCTCGGCGTTGAACCCGACCAGCTGGACTTCCTCGCCGACCTTGACCCGGCCCCGCTCGATGCGGCCCGTGGCCACCGTGCCGCGGCCGGTGATCGAGAAGACGTCCTCGACCGGCATCAGGAACGGCTTGTCCACCTCGCGCTTGGGCTCCGGGATCGACGCGTCGAGCGCGTCGAGCAGCTCCCACATCTTCTTGACCCACTGCTCCTCGCCCTTGATCGCGCCGATGGCCGAGCCGCGGATCACCGGGAGCTCGTCGCCCGGGAACTCGTACTTGCTCAGCAGCTCGCGCACCTCGAGCTCCACCAGGTCCAGCAGCTCGGGGTCGTCGACCAGGTCGCACTTGTTCAGGAACACCACCACGTAGGGCACGTTCACCTGGCGGGCCAGGAGGATGTGCTCGCGGGTCTGCGGCATCGGGCCGTCGACCGCGCTCACCACGAGGATGGCGCCGTCCATCTGCGCCGCGCCCGTGATCATGTTCTTCACGTAGTCGGCGTGGCCCGGGCAGTCGACGTGGGCGTAGTGCCGCTTCTCGGTGCTGTACTCCACGTGACTCGTCGCGATCGTCAGGATCTTGGTCGGGTCACGACGGCCCTGGGACTCGGACGCCTTGGCGACGGAGTCATAGGGGACGTAGGCCGAGAGGCCCTTGTCGGCCGTCACCTTGGTGAGCGCGGCGGTCGTGGTGGTCTTGCCGTGGTCCACGTGCCCGATGGTGCCGACGTTCACGTGGGGCTTGGTCCGGTCGAATTTGGCCTTGGCCATAGGGTCCTCGTGGTTATCCCTTCTTCTTCGCGATGATCGCTTCAGCAATCGACTTCGGAACTTCCTCGTAGTGCGCAAACTCCATCGAGTACACCGCGCGCCCCTGCGTCATGCTGCGGAGCTGGGTGGAGTACCCGAACATCTCCTTGAGCGGCACGTGCGCGGCCACCACCTGGGCCTCGCCCCGCTGCGTCATCCCGCCGACCTTGCCGCGGCGCCCCGAGAGGTCGCCCACCACGTTGCCGAGGAAGTCCGACGGGGTCACCACCTCGACCTCCATCACCGGCTCCAGGATGATCGGCTTGGCCTGCGAGGCCGCCGACTTGAACGCCATCGAGCCGGCGATCTTGAACGCCATCTCGCTCGAGTCGACGTCGTGGTAGCTGCCGTACACCAGCGTCGCCTTCACGTCGACCACCGGGTACCCGGCC
>WBZT01002055.1_pt1 | contig 14297 bp, 14 predicted proteins | sample 5204241 | NCBI WGS metagenome assembly WBZT01 (sample SAMN12344358, study PRJNA552823) | activated sludge metagenome | biome: Activated sludge suspended growth; feature: Nitrification reactor; material: Wastewater; isolation source: activated sludge from nitrification reactor of wastewater... | reverse complement strand
AGCGCGCCCGGAGGGATTCGAACCCCCAACCGACCGGGTAGAAACCGGTTGCTCTATCCGTTGAGCTACGGGCGCTTGGACGCCCCGATTCTAGCGGGCGGCCACAGCCCCAAGGTTCGCGTCCCGTTCGAAGTCCAGCGGCTCGCGTGCCCTGCGATTGTGCTCGTGAGACCATCGAAAAGCATCTTCTGAGGAGTCTTAGTGAGCGCGAACAGCGTCTACCGTTTCAACAACACATCGATTCTTTCTGTGGTCGCCCTCGAAGCACCGGAGGTCGTCACCTCTGCGTCGTTCGATGACCAGCTCGAACCCACGCTCGAACGACTCGGGCTGCGCCGCGGAATGCTCGAGCAGGTCGCGGGCATCAACGAGCGCCGGTGGTGGCCTGAGGGCGTGACCTACTCCGAGTCGGCTGCCGAAGCGGGCAAGGCCGCACTGGACGCCGCGGGCATATCGCCGGACCAGATCGGGCTGTTGATCGACACCTCCGTGTGCCGGGCGCGGCTGGAGCCCTCGTCGGCGGTCTTCGTCCACGACGCCCTGGATCTGCCGTCGTCCTGCCTCAACTTCGACCTGTCGAACGCCTGCTTGGGGTTCGTCAATGGAATGCAGCTGGCCGGGAGCATGATCGACTCCGGCCAGATCGACTACGCCCTTGTGGTGGATGCGGAGGGCAGTCGTCTGATCCAGGAGCGGACCATCGCCCGCCTGCAGGATCCGGACACCGAGGCGACCGACATCCTGTCCGACTTCGCCACCCTCACCCTCGGGTCCGGAGCGGCCGGCATGGTGCTCGGCCGTACGGACCAGCACCCCGATGCGCACCGGTTCATCGGTGGGGTCGCCCACGCCGCCACCCAGCACCACAACCTGTGCCTTGGCGACATGGATCGGATGGTCACCGACAGTCGCGGTCTTCTGCTCGCCGGATTGGATGTGGCCGAAGCGGCCATGAAAGAGGCGTCCCAGGACTTCGACTGGGACGACATCGACCACTACATCATCCACCAGGTCTCGACGGTCCACTGTGATGCGCTCGCGCAGCGACTGGGCTTGGACAAAGAGAAGATCCCGCTGACCTTCCCCACATTGGGCAACATCGGTCCTGCGGCGATCCCGATCACGCTGGCCATGCACCAGGACAAGATCACCAAGGGTGACCGCGTGCTGGTGATGGGCATGGGCTCCGGCATCAACGCGATGGCTGCCGAGATCCTCTGGTGAGCCTGCCGCCTACGGGCTTGAGCGGGCTCGATCCCGCATGGTCCAGGGAAGTCACCGCCGTCGATTCCACTGGTGTCTCGCGCACCTGGCATGTCCTGGACTCGGGGTCCGGCGACCGCGGCACCCTGCTGTGCGTCCACGGCAACCCGAGTTGGTCCTATCTGTGGCGACGCCTGGTCGCTGCGCCGCCGGAGGGCTGGCGGGTCATCGCGGTGGATCAGATGGACATGGGCTTCTCCGACCGCACTGGCACCATGCGCAGGCTCGCGCAACGTGTCGACGACCTCGAGACTGTCACCACCGCGCTCGGACTGACCGGCCCGGTAGTGACGGTCGCACATGACTGGGGTGGCCCGGTGTCCCTCGGGTGGGCATTGCGCCACGTCGATCAACTCGCCGGCGTCGTCTTGTCGAACACCGGCGTGCACCAACCTGAGGAGTCGTCGGCGCCGACAGTGATTCGTGCCGCCCGCACACCGGGGGTCCTGCCCGCTGTCACCAGGAACACCCGCAACTTCATTCGCGGTGGCCTGTTCTTCTCCAAGCCCGTGCCTCCTGCCGCCGTGCGCAAGGGGTACTACGCGCCCTACAACAAGGCCGATCGGCGTGTGGCCATCGAGCAGTTCGTCCAGGACATCCCGCTGGAACCGGAGCACCCCAGTGCAGCCACCCTGGACGCGATCGCCGACGGACTCGGGGCGTTGACGGACGTACCGGTCCTGCTGCTGTGGGGTCCCCGCGACCCCGTATTCTCCGACATCTATCTGCGTGACCTCATCTCCCGGATGCCGCACGCGGATGTGCACCGATACGAGGGATCCAGCCATTTCGTCCCTGAGGACGCGCCGACCTTCGCCGCCGACGTGGCCACCTGGGTGCAGGACCTCGGAGTAGCGAGGCCGGTCCGGGAGGTTCCGGTGGCACGCCCACTGTGGGACGGCGTCGCGCAACGACGCGGGGATCCTTCGCCTGCCGTGATCGAACTGGGCACGAGCCCCCGCACCATCTCGTTCGGAGATCTGCACAACCGCATCGAGAACATCGCCGCCGGACTTGCTGCCAGCGGGGTGGACGCCGGTGATCGGATCGCGCTGCTGGTGCAACCGGGCGTCGATCTCACGGCTGTCATCTACGGCGTGTGGCGCAGAGGCGCCGTGGCGGTGGTCGTCGACGCCGGTCTCGGGCTGCGCGGCATCCGGACCGCGCTGCGCAGTGCGGGTCCGAAGTATGTGATCGGTGGGTTCAAGGGTTTGGCGGCGGCTCGCACGATGGGTCTGGCTGCGCACTTCATCAGTGTGGGGGAGGTGCCCGGTCTGAAGGTGGCCATGACGCTCGACGAGATCGAGGCGCGCGGTGCCCACTCGCCGTTGCCGGATCCGCCCGCCGCGGACGCACCCGCCGCCATCGCCTTCACCTCCGGGGCGACCGGTCCCGCCAAGGGCGTGCTGTATCTGCACGGGCAGTTGCAAGCCCAACGCGAGGCACTCACATCGCTGTACTCGATCACGACCGCCGACCGTCTCGTTGCTGCCTTCGGCCCCTTCGCGCTGATGGGTGCCGCTCTGGGTATCCCGTCCGTCGTGCCGGACATGGATCTCACGGCGCCTCGGACCCTGACTGCCGAAGCGCTGGCGGATGCGGTCGAGGCGGTCGAGGCCACGATGGTCTTCGCGTCGCCTGCCGCATTGGCCAACATCGCCCGGACCCGCGGCGGCGTGCGGCCCATGTCCGGCGTGCGACTTCTGCTATCGACGGGCGCGCCGGTACCGGCCGAGCTGCTGCGCGACGTGCTGTCGCTGTTCCCGTCGGCGCAGGCCCATGCCCCCTACGGGATGACCGAAGTGTTGCCGGTCGCAGACATCGCTCTCAAGGAGATGGAGGCGGTCGGCCGGGGCAACGGCACGTGCGTCGGACATCCCGTTCCTGAAGTCACAGTGCGCATCAGTGCACTGGACGCCCACGGCAATCCGACCGGCGACATGTCGCAGGCGCCGGGGATCACGGGTGAGGTGTGTGTGCGCGCTGCCCACATGAAGCAGCGCTACGACAGATTGTGGGTCACGGAACGCGCCGCGAGCCGGGATGCGGGCTGGCACCGCACCGGCGATGTCGGACACTTCGACGCCGACGGCCGTCTGTGGATCGAGGGCCGCCTGGTCCATGTCATCGTCACGGCCGACGGGCCGGTGACACCGGTGGGACTCGAGCGGCGCGTCGAGTCCATCCCGGCGGTCCATCGAGCGGCGGCCGTCGGGATCGGACCGCGCGGGGCGCAGCAAGTCGTCATCGTGGCGGAGACCGAGTCCGCGCGTAACGGGCTGGCGCCGGACGGCTTGCGGGATGTGGTCCGGGAGGTGCTTCGGGAGCAGATCGGCGAGGTGCCCGCAGTGCTGACGGCGTCCGCGCTTCCCGTGGACATCCGCCACAACTCCAAGATCGACCGGATCCGGGTGGGTAGGTGGGCGCAGCGCGTCCTCGGCGGGGGCCGGGTGGGCAAGCCATGAAGGTCCTGCTGACCGGTTCCAGCAGCCTGCTGGGCGCGCAGGTGGTCCGGCAACTCGTCCAGCGTGGGGACACGGTCCGCGTGATGCAGCGCAGGCCGTCCGACGTGGCCGAAGAACTCGGCCTTGAACAGCACCTCGGGGAGGTCGTCGACGAGACCGTGGCTACCGCCGCAGTGGCCGGTGTCGATACTGTCATCCACCTGGCGGCGCGGGTCGGCGTCGTCGGGACCCGTAAGCAGTTCTTCGACACCAACGTCGTGGGGACGCGGGTCGTGCTTGCAGCCGCCCAGAATGCTGGCGTGCAGCGGTTCGTATTCGTTTCGTCGCCGTCGGTCGCGCACACCGGTACAGCACTTGCCGGACAGGGCGCCGAGGCCGCCGATCCCCGGCACGCGAAGGGGGAGTACTCCAAGTCCAAGGCGCTGGCGGAGAAGGAGGTCCTCGCCGCCGACGGGGCGGGCATCGCCACAATCGCCGTGCGGCCGCACCTGGTGTGGGGTCCCGGTGACACACAGTTGATCGGGCGGATCGTGGAACGCGCGCGGCAGGGCCGGTTGGCGCTGGTGGCCGGCGGGCGCCCACTGATCGACACCACGTATCTGGACAACGCGGCGGATGCCGTGATCGCCGCCGCTGACCGCGCGCAGGCAGGACATGGGCGCGCGTTCATCGTCTCCAACGGCGAGCCGCGCACAGTCGAGGAGATGGTCGCCCGCATCTGTGAAGCCGCGGGCGAACGGCCTCCCGAGCGCTCCGTTCCGCGCGCTGCCGCGTGGGCGGCCGGTGCAGTGGCAGAGACTGTGTGGAAGGTGTCCGGCCGCCAGGACGACCCTCCCATGACCCGCTTCCTCGCCGGCCAACTCGGCACCGCTCACTGGTTCGACCTGCGTCAGACGCAGGAGGTTCTGCAGTGGCGTCCGGTCGTCAGCCTCGACGAGGGCTTCGCGCGACTGTCAGCCTCCTTCGGCACCCGTGAGTGACCTGAGCGCGCTCCTCCCGGCGCACGGTGAGCCGGAGGACCTGCTGGAACAGTTCGCGGCATGGGCGGCTGAAGACGGCAGGCCGCTGTACCCGGCACAAGAAGATGCACTTCTGGAACTGGCCTCCGGCTCCCACGTGATCCTGGCGACCCCCACCGGTTCCGGAAAAAGTCTGGTCGCAGTCGGCGCGATGTTCTTCGCCCTGGCCGAGGGGCGCCGCACCTTCTACACCGCACCCATCAAGGCACTGGTCTCCGAGAAGTTCTTCGACCTCTGCGACCTTCTCGGCCCGGAACGGGTCGGCATGCTCACCGGGGATGCCGCGGTCAACCCGGAGGCTCCCGTGATCTGCGCGACCGCCGAGGTCCTTGCCAACCAGGCTCTGCGGGAAGGTCCGGATGCTGATGTCGGGCTGGTCTGCATGGATGAGTTCCACTACTACGGCGATCGGGATCGCGGCTGGGCCTGGCAGGTGCCGCTGATCGAACTCACGAATGCACAGTTCCTGCTCATGTCCGCCACCCTCGGGGACACCGCCCGGATCGCCGAGGATCTGACGCGGCGCACCGGACGGCCGGCAACCACAGTGGCTGGTGGGGAGCGACCGGTGCCGCTGGAGTTCGAGTACGTGACCACCCCGATCCACCAGACGGTCGAGGTACTGCTGAACCAGGACCGCGCGCCGGTCTACATCGTCCATCCGACGCAAGCCGGTGCCCTGGAGCGTGCCCAGTCGCTGATGAGCCTGAACGTCTGCACTCGCGAAGAGAAGCGTGAGATCGCCGAAGCGCTCGGCGGGTTCCGCTTCCGTGCCGGCTTCGGACGCACGCTGAGCAGGTTGGTGCGCCACGGCATCGGGGTCCACCATGCCGGCATGCTGCCCCGGTACCGACGGCTGGTCGAACAACTCACCCGTGCCGGTCTGCTCAAGGTCATCTGTGGGACGGACACCCTCGGGGTCGGGATCAACGTCCCCATCCGCACGGTGCTGATCACCTCTTTGGTCAAGTTCGACGGCCGCCGGATGCGTGTGCTGCGTGCTCGGGAGTTCCACCAGATCGCCGGGCGTGCCGGCAGACCCGGATTCGACGCGATCGGCTACGTGGTCGTGCAGGCTCCGGAACACGAGATCGAGAACGAGAAGCTCGTGGCCAAGGCCGGAGACGATCCGAAGAAACTGCGCAGGATCGTGCGGAAGAAGCCGCCGGAGGGCATCCCGAACTGGGGCCGCAGTACCTTCGACCGGCTGGTGGTCGCCGAGCCGGAACCGCTGCCGTCGCGCTTCGACGTCAGTCACGCCATGGTCTTCAACGTCGCCCACCGCGACGGTGATGTCGAAGAGGCTCTTGAGCATCTGCTGACCGACAACGACGAAGACGCCGACGCCAAGGCCGCCATGGTCGAGCGCACGGCCGCGATCAAGGCCTCGCTCATCGCAGCGGGTGTGCTCACATCCGAGCTGCGCGTCGTGGACGATTTGCAGGATGACTTCGCGCTCAACCAGCCGCTGTCCACGTTTGCGCTGGCTGCCATCGAACTGCTCGACCGGGAGTCAGAGACCTTCGCCGTGGACGTGCTGTCCGTGCTCGAGGCGACGCTGGAGGACCCACGTCAGGTGCTCTACGCCCAGCAGTCCCGAGCGCGGGGCGAGGCGGTCGCCGCGATGAAGGCCGAGGGCATCGAGTACGAGGAGCGGGTCGAACTCGTCGAAGAGGTCACGTGGCCGCGGCCGCTGGCCGATCTGCTCGACCGTGCCTACGACATCTACGCCGAGGGGCATCCCTGGGTCACTGAGTACGAACTCAAGCCGAAGTCCGTCGCTCGTGAGATGTACGAGATGGCCATGACCTTCACCGAGTTCGTGGGCTACTACAAACTGGCGTCTTCCGAGGGACTCGTACTGCGCTACTTGGCCGATGCGTACAAGGCGTTGCGACGCACAGTCCCGGAGGACACCCGCACGGAGGAACTCGCCGATCTGACCGAGTGGCTCGGGGAACTCGTGCGCCAGGTGGACTCCAGCCTGCTCGACGAGTGGGAACAGTTGGTGAACCCCGCCGCCGACGAGCTCGATCCGGGGGTGGTCGACGCCGGGCCGCCGCCGGTGACCGCCAACGTGCGGGCCTTCCGGGTCTTGGTCCGCAACGCGATGTTCCGGCGCGTGGAGTTGGCCGCCTTGCGGAAGTGGCAGGAGTTGGCCGAGCTCGACGCCGTCTGGGAGGCGCAGCGCTGGGAGGAGGCCATGGCCGGCTACTACGCCGAACACGACGAGGTGGGCACGGGTGCGGCGGCGAGGGGACCGGCGCTGCTGCACATCGAGCACGAGCCAGGGCGGTGGGTCGTGCGGCAGGTGTTCGACGATCCGGAAGGGGACCACGACTGGCGCATCGAGGCCGAAGTCGACCTCGCGGCCAGCGACGAAGCGGGCACGGCCGTGGTCCGTGTGCTCGACGTGGGCTCCTTCTGACGCCAGCAGCACTAGGGTTGCTGAATGGTCAAGAGTTTGGTTGTGGGCATCGTCGGCGCGGGGATCCTGCTCACGGGGTGTTCGTCGGACCAGGCTGAACCCGCGGATTCCAGTTCGTCGGCCTCCCTGGTGGCACTGCCTGCGGAGACCACCCAAGCGCTCGAGGCACAACTCACCAAGACCATGGCGCGCAACGACGTGCCCGGCGCGGCTGTCGAAGTGTGCGTTCCCGGCTACGAGACGTGGGCCACTGCTGAGGGTCTTGCGGACATCGAGTCGCAGACACAGATGACGACGGACATGTACTGGCCGCTGCGTAGTGTGACCAAGTCCTACACGGTGACGATGATCATGCAGTTGGTGGACGAGGGCAAGATCAGCCTTGACGACACGATCGATCAGTGGATCCCGGACGTCCCCAACGGCGACCAGATCACCCTGCGGCAACTCGCGGACATGAGCAGTGGGGCGCCGGAGTACACCACGCAGGCCTGGATCGAGGACTACGTCGCCGACCCGGAGCGTGCCTTCACCACCGAAGAGCTCATCGCGTACGCGTTGGCCGAGCCGGCTCAATTCGCGCCGGGGGAGCAGAAGGTCTACACGAACACGAACACCCTGCTGCTCGGCGAGGTGGTGGCCCAGGAGTACGGTCAGCCGTTCGAAGAGGTGATCACCGAGCAGATCATCGAGCCGCTTGGTCTCACGCAGACCCGCTACGAGACGGCCGTGGATTCTTGGCCCGGCGACCACCCGACCGGCTACACCCTCGGGGACGACGGCGAGCCCGAGCCGGAGCCCAACAACTTCACCGTGCTCGGGCCTGCCGGGGCCATGACCTCGACGCTGGGCGACATGTGTCAGTGGGCCACGGCCCTCGGTTCAGGCGCGCTGTTGGAGGCGGACACGCAGCAGACGCGTCTGGAAGGTGCTCCGCTCGACAAGGGTCCGGAGTACGACGAGTATCTGGTCGGGATGGGCAGTCTGGAGGGCTGGGTGGGTCACACCGGTGAGGGGTTCGGTCATACGGTTCTGGTGATGCACAACGCCGAATCCGGCGCCAGTGTGGCGATCGGCATGAACATCTCGAACCTTGGCAAGCATGTGCCCACGCGGTACTTCCGCAAGATCGCCCCGATCGTGGACTCGGTGCCGCCCGTGGGCTGAGCCTCGGCTCGGGGTGCAGAGCACCAGGAAGGACAGTGCCGTGGTTCTTCCTCCCCACCTGGCCCGATGCGGGTTGCGTGCCGCTCAGGTGAGGCGCTTCTGCAGTGTTCCTGACAACGGCAGGTACACCCGGCGCGGTGTCAGTTGCATCGCTACGCGGATGGCGCGGTAGGCGATGCCGGGGATGCTGACTCCGCGGCCGGCGCGGAGGTCGGCCAGTGCCGTGTCGACGACCTGGTCCGCATCCAGCCAGAAGGGCGCGGGCACTCGCGCCTGCACCCCGGCCCGTTCCTGGAATTCGGTGGGAACCAACCCGGGGGTGAGCGCCAGCAGTCGGACCCCGGATCCGTTGACCTGCTCTCGCAGACCCTCGGTGAACGACGTCACCCACGCCTTGCTCGCCGCGTACGTGGGCGCGTTGGGATCGGGGGCGAAGGAGGCCATGGAGGAGACGTTGATGATCGCGCCGTCGCCGCGTTCCAGCATCGGGCCCAGCGCCGCGTAGGTCAGCCGCATCACTGCCCGGACATTGACCATCAGCAGGTGATCCTCGGCCTCAAGATCATGTTCGGTGAAGTCCCCGTCGTAGAGGCCCAGCCCGGCGTTGTTGACCAGGAGGTCGACCGGTTGGTCGGTCAGCCGGCTCTCGACCCGGCGGCAATCGGCGAGCCGGCCGAGGTCTGCACGCAGGACTTCGCAGGTGACGGCATGTTCGAGTTGCAGGGTGGCGGCGACCTTCTGCAGGGTGTCCCGAGTGCGCGCGACGAGTACGAGGTCGTAGCCGTCAGTGGCCAGCCGTTGAGCGAAGTGCAGTCCGATGCCGGATGTGGCGCCTGTGATCAGTGCAGTGGGCATGCTGCACTGTGCCACAGATTCGCAGGCTTACCCCTGCGGCAGCGGTGTGGGTTTCTGGCCCTTGCTCAATGCGCGGTCGAGCCCGAGGAAAAGGAATCCGAACACCAGGCCGAGGATCACGATGGCGACGATGTTGACCGCCACCCCCGCGTACCCGCCGTATTCGACGCCGGGGATCAACGGTGAGGGATCGTTGACGTCGATGAACGGGTACGGATACCAGTGCTGCGGCTCTCCCAGCGTGGTGGCTGGAGCCTCGGGCGGGGGTTGCAGCAGGAGCAGGCCGCGCAGCAGGGTGTAGATCAGCCACACCACGGGGATGGCCAGCATCGTGAACACCTCGCGCAGGCTGAAGCGTGGCCGGGGCCCGAAGAGCAGGAATCCGAGGAACGTCGCCCACGGAACGATGTAGTGGAAACCGAGGTTGGTGTAGACGCCGAGCCCCACGGGCTTGTACAACGGGGCGAGCACGATCGCGTAGACCAACCCGGTGACCGTGATCATCACCAGGCTGGTCATCCGGAACCAGCGGAAGCCGCGGCCGTCACGTGCTGGATCGGCGAAGAGCATCCAGTTCGCGACGAACGCCACGATGTTGCTCCAGACGGTGAAATAGCTCAGGGTGAACCACAGCCCGTTGAAGGCACCGCCGTTGCCCTCCTGCGTGACGGAGATGTAACAGCTCAGGAGGAACGCGCCAGTTCCGATGGCGGCGACCACGCCCCAGTAGATGCGGGCGACTGTGACCCAGGAACCCTGCGGTGTGACAGTCGTGGTGGTGGTTTCGGTGAGAACCATGCGCCAAGGGTGCCCGTGCCGGACTGTGTGTTGCGCGGTGGTCGCGTACCGAACTGGTTGAGTCGCGTCGCCGTTCTGGCGGGGTCAACCAGTTCAGTCCGGAATTCAGCCCGATTCGAGGCAAATGTCCAGATACCTCCGTACCGAACTGGTTGAGTCGCGTCGCCACACTGGCGGAGTCAACCAGTTCGGTACGCCATCAGGCTCCTGAGGCCTGGGCCAGGGTGAGTACCGACATGGCCAGAACCAGACTCGCGAATCCGATGCCCAGGCCCCGCTCGGACCAGCGGTTCGACCAGCGCGCGGCCAAGGCGCTGCTGATCAGCACGAAGGTGGCCACCACGACAGTCGCCGTGACGTCCAGCGCCTCGCCGGCGCGGGGGATGAAGGCCACTGCGGAGTTCAAGGTGATCACGAGCAGTGCGGTGGCGGTGGCCTGGTACATGCTCATGCCCATCACCAAGGCGAGCGCGGGCACCACGAGGAACCCGCCGCCCACGCCGAAGAACCCGGTGAACAGTCCCACCATCAGCGCGGCGACGACCACGAGCCACCAGGCGCGGCGTTCGCGCGCGGACGCCTGCCCACCATCGCCGGTGCGCAACGCTTTGCGCAGCATCAGGACTCCGGCGACCACCAACACGACGGCGAAGCCCCACAGTTGGAACCGGTCGTCGGTCACGAGCGCGAGGCGGGATCCGGCGATCGCTCCGGCCGCCCCGAGCGCGCTGAACAGCACGCCCTCTTTCCAGGCGATCCGCCCGGCGCGGGCGTGCGGGATGAGTCCGCCCATAGCGCCGATGCCCACCACCACCAGCGACGTGGTGCCGGCCTCATCGGTAGGAACGCCCGCAGCCACCAGCAACGGGATCGCCAGGATGCCGCCGCCGCCTCCGAAGAGACCGAGCGACAGCCCCAAGGCGATCCCGATGAGGGCGAACTCGAGCATTTCCACGGTGGGCTAGGCGATCCTTCCCGGACGGCCGCGACGGTCGAGGACCTGGCCACCAGCTGACTGCCAGGCCCGCATTCCGCCAGCCAGGTTGTAGGCCTCGTAGCCCTGCTTGCGCAGTTGCGAGGTCACGGCCCGCGCCCGACTTCCGGATCGGCATACCACCACGACGTTCTTGGTGGTCGAGATCCTGCTGATCCGAGAGTCGATCTGTGAGCGGGGGATGTGCATGGCCTGTGGTGCATGGCCGGCGTTCCATTCCCCGGTCTCCCGGACGTCGATCATCTGTGCGCCGGAGCGCACCCACTCACGTGCGTCCGCGCCGCTGACGGAAGGTACCTTGAATCGGTCGAACAGTCCCATGGCTGCCTCAGTCGGTGTAGGCGTCGCCGAGCATCATGGCGTGCTCGTCGCGGACGATGGGCAGGCCGGCCACGGCCGCGTTGCTGAACTGATCGTCCACCACGACCACCGGCACACCGGCGCGGGTCAGCAGTGAGGCTCCGACCATGGCGCGGAAGCCGCTGCCACAGGAGATCCACACCGTCGGATCGGCACCGGCATGGGCCGCGGAATCGCTCCACGCCTTGATCTGACCGATGTTGTCCGGAAGGTCGTGCAGCGGCACGTGCCGTGCCCCGGCCACGTGTCCTTCCTGCCACTCGGTCTTGCGGCGGGCGTCGACGACGATCAGCTCGGAGTCCTCATCGAGTGCCTTGGCCAACTCCTGGAAGTCGGCGCGGCGCACCGACCCGATGTCATCCAGGCCGCGACTCCACGCGTTGGGCTGCCCGACGTTCTGTGCCGCCGGGCGGTCGATCCCGATGCGGACCATGTCGCGCTGGAATTCGGTGATCTGCTCTTGGGTGGCCCCGAGCAGCGTCACAGGGGTACCCCACGGGATGAGCCATCCCAAATAGGTGATCGCGTTGCCTTCAGCGTCGAAGCTCAGGCTGCCCTTGATGTGTTCGGCGGCCCACAGGCGGCGCTGGCGCAGGTCCACGACCCATTCGCCTGCCTCGATGCGGCGACGAAGTTCCTCCGGGTCGGCGTTCTCCGCCGGGGAGAGATCGATCTCGCGCGCGCCGAGTTCGTTGGCAGGCCCCATGTGCTTGTAGTAAGCGGGGAAGGCGTCGAGACCCGCGAGCAGTTCGTCGACGAACTCCTGTTCGGTGAGCAGTGCGGCCGGGTTGGAGGTGGCCTGGTGGCCGACGGTCGACTCGAGCCCGACGGTCGCGGTGGCGCTGCAGAAGGAGCCGAACCCGTGGGTCGGCATCACTGCGGCGTCGGCGGCGACACCGTCGATGAGTTTGCGCACCGAGTGCCACTGCGCGTGGGCCAAGCCCTCAGTAGCGTCCGGGCCGATCAGGTCGGGACGCCCGACGCTGCCGAAGAGGAGGGATCCGCCCGTGAACACGGCCCGGTCCTCGCCGTCGGTGGCCACGGCATACGAGACGTGGTGCGGCGTGTGGCCCGGGGTGTGCATGACCCGCCAGGACATGGCCCCGGACTCGAAGGTGTCGCCGTCGCCCATCTCAGCGGCGTCGAACTGGTAGTCGTGGCCCACCGGGACAACGTAGGTGGCACCGAGTTCCTCGGCCAGTACCAGTCCGCCGGACACATAGTCGTTGTGGACATGTGTCTCGACGACGTGCGTGACCGTCCAGTTCCGGTCGGCGAGGGCGGCGTAGACGCGATCAATGTCCCGCTGGGGGTCGACCACGACGGCGGTGTCCTCATAGCCGACCACGTACGAACGGTCGCCGAGGTTGGGCGTTTCGATGACGATGATCTCGGGGGCGCTCATCAGGAGTGGATCCCTTCGGTGCTCGCAGTGACGACGGGGAAACCGTTGCGCTGCCACATCTCAGTGCCGCCATCGACGTTGATGGCGCGGATGCCCTGGTGTGACAGCCACATGACGACCTGTCCGGAACGGTTGCCGGTCCGGCAGATGATGTATGTGGGTGTTGCGGTGTTGAGGTCGTCGCGGCGCAACGGCACCAACGACATCGGGATCCATTCGGCGCCGGGTACGTGGCCGCCGTCGTACTCCCATTTCTCGCGCACGTCGACGACACGTGCGCGGCCCTCGTCCATGAGGGCTTTGAGTTCGGTGACGGAGATCTGCTCGATCACGGAGATGGTCCTTTCGGTGGGTCAGGCGAGGGAGAGGAAGAGCTTCTCGAGTTCGGCGAGGTCGGCTTTGTCGTGGGCTTCGGGGTGGGTGGTGCACTCCCGCAGGCTGCTCGCAACCATGGCGAAGCCGGCCCGGTCGAGGGCCTTGTTCACGGCGGCGAGTTGGGGGAGGACCTCACGGCAGTCGCGGCCCTCTTCCAGCATGCGGACCACAGCGCCGATCTGGCCTTGAGCCCGCTTGAGCCGGTTGACGATGGCCGGGGTGTCCTCGGCCGGAACGCCGACGGAGGTCACCGGCACTCGCAGCGCTGCTCCGCGGGGAAGCGGCTCAGGACCTGGGTGGCGTGCATGCCACATCCGGAGTAGGTGACCTTCTTACAGCTGGGGCAGGTGGCCGGGCTGCACATATGGTGGCTCCTCAATAGGGTGGGGGGGTATGCCTTGCGTTGAGTCCAATATACCCCAGGGGGTATGCTTGTGCAAGACCGACACAAGGAGGAAAGAATGACCTACGGCCAGCAGGTGTTGGACGATCTGCGTCCTGAGACCCGCGAACTGCGCAAGATGATCCCGGATGTCTACCAGGGCTTCGGGGCCCTTCACGGTGCGGCCTTCGCGGCCGGCGTGCTCGACACCAAGACCAAGGAACTCATCGCGCTTGCCATCGCGGTCAGCACTCAGTGCGACGGATGCATCGCGTCGCATGCGCGCGCGGCAGCCAAGAACGGTGCCACCCTTGAGGAAGCGGCCGAGGCCATCGGCGTCACGTTGCTGATGGGTGGCGGTCCGTCATCCATCTACGCCCCGCGCGCCTACGCCGCATTCGTCGAGTTCTACGAGCAGATCCACAGCGCGCCGGATGCCTGAGCTATCCACAGATCCCCCCCGGTGACTTATCTGGAGAGTCGGACCCAGTGATCCTCGAGATATGCACAGTTCACTGATCATCGCCGGATCCCTCGCCTCCGACGTCGCTCTGGAGACCGACGAGGCAGGTACGACCGTGGGGAGGTTCCGCGTCATCATGCACTCCCGTCGCAAGGACCCGGCCAGCGGGCTCTGGACCGCTGTGCCGCCGACCGTTCTGTCGGTGGTCTGCCGCCGCAGACTCGCCCACAACGTGGCCGAGAGCCTGCGGAACCGCGATCCGGTCGTGGTGGGCGGTCGACTGCACATCTGCGAGACCGGTCGACGTCCCTATCTCGAGATCG
>WBZT01002054.1_pt1 | contig 14303 bp, 12 predicted proteins | sample 5204241 | NCBI WGS metagenome assembly WBZT01 (sample SAMN12344358, study PRJNA552823) | activated sludge metagenome | biome: Activated sludge suspended growth; feature: Nitrification reactor; material: Wastewater; isolation source: activated sludge from nitrification reactor of wastewater... | reverse complement strand
CTTCATCAAGCGCTGCTGAAGCGCCCTTTCCCCACCCATCGTTCGTCATGAGACTCGCGCGTGCCCCGCACGTCGTCGTCGCGCTCCCGCTCGTCCTCGCGGTGGCGTGCAAGGACAAGAAGAAGGACGCAGACGCGGCCGCGTCGTCGAGCGCTTCCGCTGGCGCGTCGATGTCATCGTCGGCCATCCCCTCCGGCGCCACGAGCGCGCCTGCGCTGCCCGTCACCGCTTCGGCGCGCGCCCCCTCCACGCCCCCTCTCGTCGACGAGGACCTCGTCGCGAAGACCCTCGAGGAGCAGCGCGACGCGATGCTTCGGAGGATGAAGGCCTCGCTCGGCCTGAGCGAAGAGCAGCTCGAGTCGATCCGGAAGATCATGAAGACGGGACGGCAGATCGGCCAGGGCAACCCGGAGGTTACGGAGTACGCGATGACCCGCGCGGAGTGCCGCAAGCGGCGCGACGCGGCGGGCGTGTCGGAGACGCCCGATCCGATCTGCGGCGCGCCGTTCATGAGCGCCCTCTACGATCCCGGCGCGGGGCAGAAGCGAGAGGACGCGAAGGTCTGCATCGATCGCTACGAGTTCCCCGGCATCCCCTGCGAGTATCCGGTCACGTGGATCCAGGCCCGCGACGCCGCGCTGATGTGCAAGGCGATCGGCAAGCGGCTCTGCGACGCCCACGAGTGGGAGGGCGCGTGCGCGGGAGCGCTCCACGATCCCGACCGCGAGTACCTCTTCAACAAGCCGCGGCGCGAGTCGAAGCTGCGCCACAACCAAGACCGCGAGATCGTCTGGGCCTACGGCTCGGAGAAGGACTTCAAGAAGTGCGCGATGAGCTCGAAGAAGAGCAAGAAGTGCGCAAAGAGCGGCTGGAAGGTGTGCGGCTCGAACAGCTATCCGGCCGGCTCCTTCCCCGAGTGCAGGAGCAAGCTCGACGTCTACGACCTCCACGGCAACGTCGCCGAGCACATGAGCTTGCCGCTGCGAAAGCAGGACCTCGGGAGCAGGGGCGGCGCCGGCGAGACGGAGATGAAGGGGAGCTGGTTCATCTTCGACCGCTATGAGGCGCACGAGGACGACTGCCGCTGGCGCGCCCCCGCGTGGCACGCGACGAAGCTCATGAGCTTCGACAGCCACCTCAACTATCACCTCGGCTTCCGCTGCTGCAAAGACGTCGGCGGCTGACCCTCGCGGTGGTAGGAAGGTCGGGAAGGGAGCCAGCCATGGACTTTTCCGACGGGCCGCGCGTCGCCGAGATCGTCACCAAGATCCGCGCGTTCTTTCAATCGGACATCGAGCCGCTCGAGCGCGAGATGCTCGAGAAGAAGAGCTTCAAGGCGCTGCTCCCGGCGCTCCAGGCAGGGCGAAAGAAGGTCAAGGCGCTCGGCCTTTGGGCTCCCCATCTGCCTGCGTCGCTCGGCGGGATGGGCCTCTCCCTGACGGAGCACGCGCGCGTGAGTGAAGAGCTCGGCAAGAGCCCGCTCGGGCACTACCTCTTCAACTGCCAGGCGCCGGACGTCGGGAACATGGAGATCCTGATGCAGTTCGGGAGCGACGAGCAGAAGAAGCGCTGGCTCGAGCCGCTCGCGGCCGGAGAGATCCGGTCCTGCTTCTCGATGACGGAGCCGGAGCTGCCCGGATCCAACCCGACGTGGCTCGCGACGCGGGCCGTGCTCGAGGACGGGCACTGGGTGATCGACGGTACGAAGTGGTTCACCTCCTCCGCGGACGGGGCCGCCTTCGCGATCGTGATGGTCGTGACGGATCCGGACGCCGCCCCTCACATGCGCGCGAGCCAGATCATCGTCCCCACCGACACGAAGGGCTTCCGGCTCGTGCGCAACATCCCCATCATGGGCGAGGCGGGCGAGGACTACGCGAGCCACGGCGAGGTCAGCTACGAAGGGTGTCGCGTCCCGGAGGCGAACCTCCTCGGCCCGCGCGGCGGCGGCTTCTTCATCGCCCAGGAGCGCCTCGGGCCCGGCCGCATCCACCACGCGATGCGCTGGATCGGGATCGCCGAGCGCGCGTTCGACATGATGTGCCGGCGCGCCGCCGAGCGCCCGATGAGCCCGGGCAAGCCCCTCGCCACCAAGCAGATCGTCCAGGCTTGGATCGCGGAGAGCCGCGCGCGCATCGACGCCGCTCGGCTCTATGTGCTCCACACCGCGTGGCGCATCGAGAAGGAGGGGGCCCACGAGGCGCGCGACGGGATCAGCGCGATCAAGTTCTACACCGCGGACGCGCTGAGCTTCGTCCTCGAGCGGGCGGTGCAGGTGCACGGCGCGCTCGGCCTCACCGAGGACACCGTGCTCTCGTACTTCTATCGGCACGAGCGCGGCGCCCACATCTACGACGGCGCGGACGAGGTCCACAAAGTCAGCCTCGCGAAGCGGATCCTGAAGCGCTACGGGGTCGCGACGTGACCCCCTCCCGTGGCGGAGCTCGCAAGAGCGCAGACACCGGGGAGGGGTCGGCGAGCGCGACCGCGCGCCGGGGGTGGAGCCAATGACCCCCCTCGATTCCCCGCGCGCGGTGCGGTCCGGAGAAGAGCTCGACGTCGCGAAGCTCGCCTCGTTCCTCGCCGATGTCGTCGGATCGATCGACGGTGACGTGGAGGTCCTCCAGTACCCGAGCGGACACTCCAACCTGACGTACCTGGTGAAGGCGCGCCTCGCGAGCGGCGCCGAGCGCGAGCTCGTCTTGCGGCGGCCCCCCTTCGACAACCGGGTGAAGTCCGCCCACGACATGGGGCGCGAGGTCAGGGTGCTGACCGCCCTCGCCGGGCTCTACGACAAGGCGCCGCGGCCCATCGCCTCGACCGAGGACGCCTCGATCCTGGGCGCGCCGTTCTACGTGATGGAGCGAATCCGCGGGGTGATCCTCCGCCGCAAGCTGTCGCCCGGGATCTCCCTCGACGAGGCCACCGCCGCGCGCATCGCGAGCTCGTTCGTCGACGCCCTCGTCGAGCTCCACGAGCTCCCGGTGGAAGGGACGCCCCTCGCGTCGATCGGCAAGCCGGAGGGCTACGTCGAGCGGCAGGTGACGGGCTGGGCGAAGCGCTACGAAGCCTCCAAGACAGACGAGATCGAAGACATCGAGCGGGTCGCGAAGTGGCTCGCCGCGAGCATCCCCGTCTCGGGGAGGGCGAGCCTCATCCACAACGACTTCAAGCTCGACAACCTCGTCCTCTCCGAGGACGACCTCAGCCGGATCATCGGCGTGCTCGACTGGGAGATGGCGACGGTGGGGGACCCGCTCATGGATCTCGCGACCTCCTTGGCGTACTGGGTCCAGGCCGACGATCCCGAGCCGCTCCAGGCCTACGCGTTCGGGCCGACGAACGCGCCCGGGATGCCGACGCGCCGCGCTCTCCTCGACGCGTACGCGGCGAGGCGCCCCGGGATCGTGCCCGCCGACATGCGCTTCTACTACGTGTTCGCGATCTTCAAGAACGCCGTCGTCGCGCAGCAGATCTACGCCCGCTACGCGCGCGGGGCGACGAAGGACGAGCGCTTCGCGAGCATGATCTTCGGGGTGCGGATCCTCGGCGCGGCCGCGGTGCGCGCGATGGAGACGGGTGAGCTCTGATGTTCAGCCCGACGACGCGCCTCCTCCTCCTCGTCCTCGTCGCCTCGTTCGGCATCTTCGAGCTCGTGCGCGGACAGACGATCGGCTGGCTCTTCATCCTCGCCGCCGCGATCCTCGCTTACGGGCACACGCGGCGAAACGATCCGCGCCTCTCGGAGGCGTTCGGCGCGTACCGAAAGGGCGATCTCGATCTCGTCCGAGATCGACTCCGCCAGATCGGCGCGCCCGAGCGCCTCGGCCCGCGCGACCGCGCCTACTTCGAGTTCTTGAGCGGGGTGGTCGCGCAGCGGAGCGAAGATTGGGACACCGCTCGCGCCCACCTCGTGGCCGCGTCGTCCGGCCCCATCCACACCGACATGCTCCGCACCGTCATCGCCTGCCACCTCGCCGCGGTGGAGATCGAGCGCGGAGAGATGACCGCCGCCCGCGAGCAGATCGAGCTCGCGGAGAAGCTCCCCCACGCCGCGTCCCTCGACGAGACGATCGCCGCGCTCCGCGCCCGCCTCGAGTAAGGCACGCCGAGCCCGAGCGCTCTCTCGTCTCTCTCTCGGCGCTCTACATTCAGTCCGGCCACTGGGTTGTGCACAGCACCTTGACCCGGTCCGCGCGACGGATCTCCCCCCTCGCACAGCGAGGGGGGCCGGGGGGGTGAATTGGCAGCCACTCTGGTGCCGAGAGGCATGACGCCGCCTCTTTCAGCACACTGCTAGAGCACCGAACCTGATCGGTGCTCTAGCGCTGGATCTTGAAGAGCTTCTTGATCTTGCCGAGGAGCTGGCTCGACTCGCGCTGGACGACGCTCGCGCGCTCCTCCTCCGTCATGCGCGCGGTGTGGACGTCGAGCTCGAGCTGACGCTCGGCGAGGACGCGGGACAGCTCGTCGACGACCTCCGGCTGCTCTTGGAGCACCGCCTCGAAGGAGCCGTGATCGATCACCATCAGCTCGCAGTCGCGCGTCGCTCTCACGGTGGCCTTGCGCTTCTCGCGCGTCACGAGGGCCATCTCGCCGAAGAAGCGCCCCGGCCCGAGGCGCGTGATCTCGGTCTCGCCTTTGTCGCCCTCGAGCACGACCGCCGTCTCGCCGCTCATGATGAGGAAGAGCTCGTCGCTCTCGTCGCCTTGGTGGACGATGACCTCGCCCTGGGAGAACAGGCGCGTCGAGACGCGCTGGGCGAGATCCCGGCGCTGCTCTTCGCCGATGACCTTCAAGAAGTCGACGGCGCGGAGGGCGCGCTCCCGCCGGTCGACGAGGCTCTCGGGCGGCGCCTCCTCCGCTTGCTGCCTCACGTGGACGGTTCGGTTCGGGAACGGCATCGAGATGCCCGCGCGCTGGAAGGCGTACCAGATGCGGTCGCGCACGCCCCCGTCGATGATGTCGCGCCGCTGGAACTCCTCGATGAAGACGCGGACCCAGTACTCGATGCCCGTCTCCGTGTAGTTGTTGGTGACGACGGTCGGGGGCGGGTCCTTCAAGATCCCGGGGGCGTCCCGCGCGGCCTGGAGGATGATGTCGTGCACCCGGCTGGGCGCGACGTCGTAGCCGGCGGTCACGAAGATGCTCCTTCGCACGACCGCGGACGGGCGCGTGTAGACCCGCAGCGCCGACTTGGCGAGGACGCCGTTCGGCACGACGACCTCGAGCTGGTCGAGGGTGACGAGGGTCGTCGCGCGCCAGTTGATCTCCACGACGCGGCCGATGTTCTTCGGGTCGTTGTCGAACTGGACCCAGTCCCCCACGCTGAAGGGCCGCTGCACCTGCACCGCGAGGCCGGCGATGAGGTTACCGAGCGTGTCTTGCAGCGAGAGACCGACGACGGCGGTGAGGAGGGCGCTCGTGGTGAGGAGCTGGCCCGGCTCGAGGCCCATCTGACGGAGCAGGCCGAGGAGGAGGACGAAATAGACGACGCCCTGGATGATGTCGCGGATGATCTTGGGCAGCTCGCGCTTGAGCCGGCGCCGCAAGATCGCGTCGAGCAGCAGGAGGACCAGCGTTCGCCCGACGCACACGAGCAGCGCGGCGAAGCTCACGAGCCCGATGGTCCGCTCCATCGGCCCCGCGTCGAGGAGGAGCTGCACGCCGCGCAGCACGACGTGGGCGATCAAGAAGCCGAGCGGCACCTTCAGGAGGCGCGTCTCGTTGCGCGGCAAGAGCAGGAACGTCCCGCCCATCAGGGCGAGCGCCACGACGATGCCGAGGGTGTAGCCGGACGCTCCGCTCAGGGTCTTGAGGACTTGCTCCACCGGATCACCGCGCGGCCCAGCATACTTCGGCGCGGCAAAACGCAGCACCCATCCCGGAGCGCAGCCGCGCTCTTCTCTCGCACCCGCACCCGCACCGGCGCGGGCGCGGGGCCCCCTCGTGCTACAAAAAAAGAAGCAGCGTTCGGCACCCCTCCCGCGAGGAGCTCCTTGGAGCGACGAGCAAGGGAGGGGTCGGCGAGCGGAGCGAGCCGGGGGTGGGCATCATCGCGGCGGACCCTCGCCGCTACCTTTTTCGTAGCAGGGGGCCGCGAGCTCAAAAGCCGGAGGCTTGGGCCGTCGTGGGGACGGCGCGCGGGCGTGACGACGGAGAGCGGGCGCGGTCCCCGCCTTCGAGCCCGATGACGAGGGTGCGGACGAAGTCGCGGACGAAGTGCTCGCGCTCGATGCCGCCGCGGTTGGTGGCGTCGCCGCCGCTGCTCGAGAGGAGCTCCATGAAGACCTGCGCGCGCAGGGCCCCGAGGAAGGCGCGGGCGATGACGTCGGCGTTGACGTTCTCGATGCGGCCGAGGCGCGCTTCTGCCTCGAGGTATTCCGCCACGTGGCGCTGGGCCCGCAGGGGCGCCGGATCGCTCGACGTGGAGAGGGGGCAGCCGACCTTCGGGTTGGACCACGTCATCATCATGATGGGGGCGACCCGCTCGAAGACCTCGAGGGTGGCGAGGCCGACCTCGATGAGGTTTTCTTCTACGGTGCGGCTGCCCGCCATCAGTACGAGATCGCGGAGGGCGGGGAGGACGTCCTCGGCGTTCACGCCCATGGCGGAACGGAAGAGATCGGCCTTGGTCTTGAAGCGCTTGAAGATGGAGCCCTCGCTGACGCCCGCGCGCTGGGCGACCTCGGCGCTCGTGGCGAGGATCCCGCGCTCGAGGAACACGGCTCGCGCCGCCTCGAGGATGACTTCGTTGCGGATGACGGTCGGTCGAGCCATAGGCGATAACTGAGGCCTCACTCATTATGGGGCAAGTTAAAAAGCGAGCCCGCACTTATTTGGGTGGGAGCTGGGGCTCGCTCTCGAGCGCGCGACGAGGGCCTACGACGCTCGTGCCCACCGTGCCCTGACGGATCGAGAAGGAAAGGACTTGATGGGGATCGGTGGGGGGAACGAAGCTTCCTCCGTGAATCGTGTCCTCGACGTCGCCACCTCCTCGCTCGCCTCCGGCCTCGCCTTCGCGCGGGGCATCCGCGTCGTCGCGCCCGCGAGGCAACCCGAGAAGCTGCTCGAGCTCTACGAGTTCGAGGCGTGCCCGTTTTGTCGAAAGGTGAGGGAGGCCCTCAGCGCCTTCGACCTCGACGCCAAGATCTATCCCTGCCCGCCGGGCGGCGAGCGCTTCCGCGCCGTCGCGGAGCAGAAGGGCGGCAAGCGTCGGTTCCCGTTCCTCGTGGACCCCAACACGAACCGCCAGATGTACGAGTCCGACGAGATCATCGCGTACCTCGCGACCACCTACGGCGACGGGACGATCCCGATCTCGCTGAGGCTCGGCCCGCTGACGATGGTGCGGACTTCCCTCGCGAGCGCGGCGCGCGGGTTCGCGTCGCGGGCGGTGCCTTCGAAGGCGCCCGAGAAGCCGCTCGAGCTCTACAGCTACGAGGCGTCGCCCTTCAGTCGCATCGCGCGCGAGGCGCTGTGCCGGCACGAGATCCCCTACGTGCTCCACAACGTCGCGAAGGGCAGCTCGAAGCGGGAGGCGTTCGTGGCGAAGAGCGGCAAGATGATGGTGCCGTTCCTCGTCGACCCGAACACCGGCACCGCCATGTTCGAGTCGGCCGACATCGCGCGCTACGTCGCCGATACCTACGGCGAGCGGGCGTGAGCGAGGTGGTCCGCATCCCCGGCGCGCTGTCGCGCTCGCCGACCCCTCCCGGACGTCTTCGCTCTCGAGAGCTCAGCCGGGGGAGGGGTAGATGATCACGGTCGAGGCGCTCGCGATCCATCCCGTCAAATCCGCGCGCGCGGTCGCGGTGACGCAGGCGATGGTGACGCCGCGCGGTCTGGAGCACGATCGAGCGTTCATGGTCGTGGACGGGCAGGGCGACTTCGTCTCCGCCCGAGAGCACCCGGAGCTCGCGCGGCTGGGGGCGGTGATCGAGGGCGACGCGCTTCGCTTGATCGGCGACGGCGGCTACGACGTGCGTGTCGCGCTCGCGTGCGAAGGCGAGCGGCGGCGGGTGCGGGTGTGGAGCGACGAGGTGGTCGCGATCGACTGCGGGCCGGAGGCGGCGGGGCTCGTGTCGACCCAAATCGGGGCGATGGCGCGCCTCGTGAGGCTGCCCGAAGAGGCGCGCCGCCCGGTGGATCCGAGCTACGGCGAGGCGGGGGACGTCGTCTCCTTCGCGGACGGCTTTCCTCTCTTGCTCTGCTCGACGGCGTCCCTCGACGCGGTGTTCCGGCCGCTCGGCATGGCGAGCGACACGCGGCGGTTCCGCCCGAACTTGGTCGCGCGCGCCGCCGATCCTTTCTGCGAGGACGCGTGGTCTCGCATCGTGGTCGGCGAGGTGCCGTTCGACGTCGTGAAGCCCTGCTCTCGCTGCACGATGGTGGACGTCGATCCCGACGAGGGACGAAACGACGGTCGGGTGCTGGCGTCGCTCGTGCCCACGCGGAAGATCAAGAACAAGGTCTTGTTCGGGCAGAACGCGATCCCGCGGGGCGGCGGCGTCGTCCGGGTCGGAGACGAGATCCGCGTCCTCGGGTGAGGGCGCGGAGGCGGCCCGCTCAGTTGCAGGCGGGGCCCATCGACGCGACGCTATCCGCGCACGTCTTCTCGATCATGTCTCGGATGCTCGGCGAGGTCTTGAGCGCGTCGCGCCACGCGTCCGCGACCGACTTCGCCGACTCCCGCATCGTCGCCGGCCCGCTCCCGCCCATTTTGTCGCCGCACTTGATCAAGAGGGCGAGGTACTCGTCGCAGGCCTTGATGCCGACGGACGGGACGTCGCCCGGCAACGTCGGGGGCGGGCTCGTCGGGGGCGGGGCCGGGCTGGGCGGCTTCGGGGGCGGGGGGAGGGGATCGACGCGGGTCTCGCGGCGCTTCTCGCGCTCCTCGGCCTCGAGCACGGCGCGCACGGTGTCGTCGGCGGCCTTCATCCGCATGCCCCACACCGCGCCCTGGAGCCCGAGCATCAACGGGTTGTTGAGGCCCACGAGCTTGCCCTTCACCCCCCGGTCGGTCGCCTCGAGGCGCAGCGAGACCCCGGCGGTCAGGCGGTCGTCGCCGTCGAGGATGAAGGCGTCTACCGGGATGCCGAGCTTTCGCATCTTCTCGCGCGGCTTCTGCTCGCGGGTCGCCTTGAGGTACGTCCGCGCGAGCCGGCCCATGTCGAACCAGAGGCGCGCTTGGCCGCGCTCCCCGAGGACGTCGAGGGCGCGGGCGTGGCCGCGGTCGTCCTTGAGCAGCTCTCCCGCGCCGTCGAAGGCGTCTTCGTCGACGTTGACGCGCTTCTTCGCCCCCGCCGCGAACACGATGTGCTTGTCGCGGACCGCGAGCTCCAGCGTCTCGAATGGGATGAAGCGCGATTTGGAGTCGGAGGCGTCGATGCGGAAGCCGCCGTCCACCTTCTTGACGACGAGGCCCGCCGCGTCGGCGATCTCCTCCGCCTTCTTTCGGAGGCGCTTCACGATCTTCTCGGCCGCCTCCGCGTCGCCGATCTCCACCACCGCGCAGAGGCTCATCCTCGAGAACCACCCCGACTCGCTCCCGCGGGACACGACGTCGTTCATCGCCTCGTCCTCGGCGGTGGCGGCGATCACGTATTGGTCGCCCGCCGCCTCGAAGACGGTCGCGAGGTCGAAGCCGAGCTCCGTGCTCATCTGGCCGAGGCTTCGGCGGAGGGACCGACCCGCGCCCCGATCGACGCTCTCCACCGCGCCGACGAAGCTGGAAACGAGCTCTTCGCCGTCCGCCTCCGTCTTGAGCGAGCCGGCGAGGTACGCGAACGTGTCGGCGGGGAGCTTCTTGTAGAGATCGAGCGTGACCGACTTCGGGATCACGGGCTCGAGGCCTTCGACGCGGCGGCCGCGCAGCTCGATCTGCGCTTCGCTCACCATGCCGGCGCGCTCGAAGCGCAGCGCGGTCGCGATGGCGGGGACATCGTCGAACACGTCCGCTCGGATCTGGGGGACCGCGTCGGGCTCGAAGAACTCGATGACGGTGCTCCCGCCCGGCCACGAGACCTGCTTGAAGCGAGGGTTGTCGGCGAGGCTCTCCTTGTCGCCGTCGAGGATGCGCCCGACGTCCTCGACCATCTCCGGGTCCCCGTAGACGAAGAGGCCGGGATCCTCGAAGTAGACGTAGACCTTGTCCCGCGGCCTCCGCGGCGCGCGGCCCTCCGAGTCCAGATCCTCGATGGAGGGCCGGCTCTCATCCGGGGGATCCTCTCCGAGCTCGTCGAAGACGCGGAGGAACGCGCTGCGCCCGTCCTCCCCCTTGCCCTCCTCGGCGGGCTTCTCCTTCGGCGGGGCGGCGCGGCTCGTGAGGCGGTAGCGCGTGCCGCCCGCGAACGAGCCCTTGCGGTCGAACCGCTTCGATTTCAGTAGCGGGGCGAGCACGTCCGCCGACGAGACCTTCGCCATGAACATGAACTGGGGGCGATCGAACGTGCCCTTGTCGGAGGTTCGGGCGGCGAAGGCGACGGATCGCAGCCCGACGAGGATGTCGTCAGCCTCTTCGTCCTTGATCCCGAACGAGTCCGCGAAAGCCTCGGTGAGGTCCTTGCGCTGGCGCTCGATGTCGAGCTCCTTGGCGTCGATGCCGTCCGCGTTGCGGATGGAGAGGAGGAGCCTCGGCAGGCTGGGGACCTCGATGTAGTAGTCGGTGTCTTTGGGGGCGTAGCGCGCGAGCTGAGGGGTCACGGCCCGCCACCAGAAGAAGTACGCGCCGAGGCCGGCGACGGCGACGAAGATCACCGCCCCGAGCATCACGGCGATGCCGAGCTTGGCCCGCCGCTTCTTGGGCGGAGGCATCGAGCCTTCTTGGAGCGTCGGGGACGGGACCACGGCTGGAGGAACGCTCGCCGTGCCCTCCGCCTGCGTCGGCTCCACCGGTTCGCCCGCCGTCATCTCCCGAGATCTAGCAGGGTGGAGCGCTTTGGCGCTGTCCTTGTGTTCGAAGAAGCCTCGACCTCGAAAAGACGAACACCTCTTCGCCTGGGACACAGACGAAGAGGTGCTCGGGTCGCCGCTCGGAGCAGGGGCTCAGGGCTTCGGGGCGGGGGCCGGCGCGGGGGCGGGGGCCGGTGCGGGGGCGGGGGCGGGGGCCGGGGCGGGCGCGGGCGTCGACTGAGGAGCGGGCGCGGGCGTCGTGCTCGGCTGCTTCTCGCTGCGGTCGCCGCGGGCCTTCTTCTCGTGGACGACGAACTGGACGCGGCGGTTCTTCTGCCGGCCTTCCTCCGTCTTGTTGTCGGCGATCGGGCTGTCGGGCCCGTAGCCGCGGCCGACGAGGCGCGCCGAGTCGACGCCGCGCTTCTCGAGCGCCTTCTTCACCGAGTCGGCGCGGTCCTGCGAGAGCTTCTTGTTGAGCTGCGCGCTGCCGCGGTTGTCGGTGTGCCCCTGGACCTCGATCTTGAGGATCTCGGGGTGCTCTTTGAGCACGGCCGCGACGGAGTCGAGGAGGGCATCGCTGGCGGGCTTGATCGTCGCCTTGCCGGTGTCGAACTGCACCTGCTCGAGGATGATGATCTCCTTGTCGGTCACGCGGACGAGCTTGGGGCAGCCGCGCTTGGACGGATCCGGATCGTCGACGCCCTTCTCCTGCGGGCAGGCGTCCTGATCGTCGCGGAAGCCGTCGCCGTCGGTGTCGGGCGGGCAGCCGTTGGTCTTGGGATCTTCCGTCTTCACGCCGGCGATGTCGGGGCACGCATCCGCCTCGTCGGGGATGGTGTCGCCGTCCTTGTCCTGCGGCGGCGGGCAGCCGTTCTTCTTCGGATCCGGATCGGCGATGCCGGCCACCGTCGGGCACGCATCGGACTCGTCGACGATGCCGTCGCCGTCTTGATCCTTCGGGAGCGGGCAGCCGTTCTTGGCCGGGTCCGGGTTGGCGACGCCGGCCACCGTCGGGCACGCGTCCTTGTCGTCGGTGATGCCGTCGCCGTCGGAGTCGACCGGCTTCACCTCCGGCGGCTTGTTGCGGACCTTGGTGCGCTCGAAGCCGATCGCGAAGCCGGCGCGGAAGCCGATCATCGCCGCGTTGCCCGCGCCGACCGCGCAGCCGTCGAGGTTCTCCTCCGACAGGAGGTAGTAGTCGGGCCCGAACTCACCCCAGAGGATCGATCCCGAGACGAGGGCGAGCTCGGCGCCGACCGCGCCCTTCATCGCGAAGCCGGGGCCCGTCGAGCCGTCGCAGCTCGTGGTGATGGTGTTGGTGGGGTTCTGGGTGTCGATGTTGGAGGAGCTCGTCGAGAGGAGCTGCCACGCCGGGCCGCCCGCGATGCTCAAGTAGAGGGCGAACGGGTCGATGCGCAGCGGATAGGCGCGCGCGTCGATCCAGAGGATGTTGAGATCGCGGAAGGTCGTCGCGAAGTTCGTCCCGTCGTCGTAGCGGTCGCGGTCCAGATCGGAGTGCTCGTAGCCGACGCCGAACCCGAAGTAGCGAATGGGCCGGAAGATCGCGGTCACGCCGACGCGCAGGCCGTTTCGCGCGTCGGGCTCGCCCACGGCGGCGGGGGGATCGTTGAAGCGGTTGCCCACGCCGAGGTGCCCGAACACGGCGAAGCCCATGTTCGCGTCCTTCTCGCCGGTGTCCCACGGGAGCCACTTGTCCTCCCAGGTGCCGCCCGCGTCGGGGGCAGGCGACGCCACCTTCGCGTCGACGGAGACGGACGCGCTGCCCTCGACCGAGAGGGGCGTCTTCACCGGCGTCGTCGAGCCGAGCGCGGCCTTGCTGGAGGCGGAGCTCTGGGACGGCGGATCGGCGAAGGCGACGGCGGGGAGGCCGGTGCAGACGACGCTGGAACAGAGGGCTAGGGTGAGCCGGCGGAAGTTCACGGTGCGAGCCTCTTGGACGAGTCGGGGGCGGGGAGCCACGCAGCTCCGTTTTGCGCTAAAAGAGCGCCTATGACCGCAGGCTTACGCGAAAGATGACCGGGCCGAAAGTCCAAGCTGATCAAGACCCGGCGGTTTGTGAGCCGGCCCCTCGCGACGCCTCGGGGATCGTCTCCGCGATGGGGTTCGCGGCGAAGGACGCGGCGATCGCGCGCGTTCGCTCGTTCATCGAGCTGGTGCGGAGCTTCAACGCGAAGATGGATCTCACCGCCGCGCGCTCCGAAGACGAGCTGCTCGATCTGCTCGTCGCGGACGCGGCCCTCCTCGCCGCGTCGATCGAGCCGGGCCGCTCCGTCGTCGACGTCGGCGCGGGCGCAGGCGCCCCCGGGCTCTGCCTCGCGCTGCTCCGCGACGACCTGCGCGTCACCCTCGTCGAGCCCCTCGACAAGCGCGTCATGTTCCTCCGCACCGTGATCGGGAAGCTCGCGACGAGCCCGATCAAGGTCGAGCGCGCGCGGGGTGAAGCCCTCGTCGGGCGCGCGCGCTTCGACGTCGCCATCTCGCGCGCGACCCTCGCCCCCGCCGCATGGCTCGACCTCGCGCGCGGCCTCGTCGTCCCCGGCGGCGAGGCGTGGGTGCTCCTCGCCCAGGGCGACCCGCCCGACCACGCGTCCTTCGAGCGAGCGGAGGATCGCGCCTACGCGTGGCCCCTCACCGGCGTCGCGCGCCGCGCCGTCCGCTATCGAGCGGCGTCCTGAGCTTGCTACGAAATTCGTAGCGGTGCCCACCCCCGTCTCGCTCCGCTCGCCGACCCCTCCCTTGCGTGGCGCTCCGCGCCCCGCGGGAGGGGTGGGCCCGCGCCGCGGCGCGCTCGGCGGGGGTCACCCGTGGAACACGTGCGAGGACACGATGCGGCCGCCTTCCACCACCAGCACCTCCGCGACGAGCATCGGCGGGTCGGGGGGGCAGATGCGCTCGTACTCCATGAAGACGCGCCCGCCGGAGGCGGTGAGGTGCCGCGACTCGTAGCGGAGGTGAGGGAGGCGATCCATGGCGTCGCGCCACCAGGCGCGGAGGGCGGGCTTGCCTCGGATCTCGCCGTTCGTCTCGGGCTGTCGATCGCGGAGCTTGGGGCTCGTATGCACGGCCGTCTCCGCGTAGAGGGCGAGGAGCCCCTCCAGATCGCGGGCGTTGAAGGCGGCGAGCCACGCGCGCGCGAGGGCCTCGAGGGTGGACGGGGAGGGGGCGAGGGCGCGCAGCGCGAGCTCGCGGACGTTGGGGGGACAGGAGACGTCGATGGGCGCGGCCACCCATCGGTGCTCGCCGAACTCGTGGTTCGCGGTGACGGCGTCGGAGGTGACGTCGGCCACGAACGCGAAGCACATGTGCAGGCCCTTGTCCCCTGCGGGGTGCTCCTCGTACCCGAGGAGGCCGGGGGGCGCGCCGTCGATCGCGAGGGGCAGCTCCGTGAA
>WBZT01002052.1_pt1 | contig 14310 bp, 14 predicted proteins | sample 5204241 | NCBI WGS metagenome assembly WBZT01 (sample SAMN12344358, study PRJNA552823) | activated sludge metagenome | biome: Activated sludge suspended growth; feature: Nitrification reactor; material: Wastewater; isolation source: activated sludge from nitrification reactor of wastewater... | reverse complement strand
TCCTTGCGCGAGTGCTCGACCCCGATCCGCATGTAGCACCGTGCGACCTCGTCGCGGGTGTGGGTGAGCTGGGGGTCGGTGGCGACGAACCCCGAGAGGCTCATCTGGGTGGGGATGCTCATGGCTGCTACTCCCTGCTTTGGTTGGGCCACCGGGCTGGTGGCCGCTCTTGGCAGGTAGGTGCGCGCCCATGCCCGAGGCTCGGGCGCTCGTTCAGCGTCGACGCAGGGATTCCTCGACGCCGGCCCGCTCAGCGCGTAGCGCGGTGGCGTCTGAGCGGGTGGTCCACGGGCGGAGGTCGGTGACCAGCGGCGGCGCCGAGCGAAGCAGCACCAGCCCGGTCCCGAACGGCAGCATGCGGATGGTCTCCGGTGGCATGACCGGAACTCGCCGGGTGGAGCGTTGCAGGGAGCGCGAGCCGTAGTCGCCCACCGACACGGTGTCGGTGTGCTCGTCGCGTTCCCCGATGAGGGCGGAGAGGTCTTGCAGGTCGCGGGCCGATGCGGTGCCGCCGAGGATCACCTTGACGATGGAGGCGTCCCAGATCGCCCCGGCAGCGTGGTCGCCCCACTTGTCGCGCGCCTGGGACAGCGATTGCAGGACCGGCATGGTGGTGATCCCGGTTCCGCCTCCTTCGGCCATCAGCACCGGCAGAGACGGCAGGGGTGAGAGGTTGCCGATCTCATCGAGTGCGAGCAGCAGCGGCGGGTCGAGACGTGCGCCCGGTGAACTCGCGGCCAGATGGCGTGCGGTCTCCACCAGGTCTTCGATGAACGCCGCCACCAGCGGCCACGACGCACCAGCACCGGCACCGGTCGCCAGCAAGTAGAGCGTCCCGTTGTAGGTCAGGAACTCGGTGGGGTCGAACTCCTCACCCGACTTCGGTGACACCGCGTCAAGGACCCGGGGATCGGCAAGACACGAGAGTGCGAGCGAGACCCCCATCCAGATCGAATCCCGTGTCCGGGGGTCGGCGTGGATCATCGACTCCAGTGAGTCCGCCCACCCGGGAGCCGCGCTCGGGTGGCTCGACAACACGGCCACGGCATCGGCTGCCGACGACGGTGAGAGCGTCCAGCCGAACAGTTCCCGGGGACTGCGCTGGTCCAGCGCGGCGGCATGAAGCAGGGCCTGCAACGCGGTACGGGTCTTGCCCTCCCAGAATCCACCGGACTCCACCCCGCCCGAGGTCAGCCCGGTCGCCGATGCGAGTCCGGTCGCCCGGATCATCGCCGTCAGCGGGTCCTCACACCCTCGCACTGGCGACCAACGCAACCCCGATGGCAGACCATCCGCGAGCCGCTGCGGATCGAAGACCGCGACAGGTCCCTTGCGTTGGCGGGCGGTGATGGTCGCGGCGATGTTGTCCGGCCTGGTCGCGGTGGTGACCACCGCACCAGGAGCATCCAGGATCGCGTTGATGACGACATGCAACCCCTTGCCAGAACGCGGTGGTCCCAACAGCAGGATCGAGTCCTCCACCGACGCCCACACGCCTCGGCCACGCGACCGGCCCAGCAGGTATCCGACCTGTGCTGCGGACGGCTTCGTCAACGAAGGGCGCAGCGTTGCAGCCCGCTTCAACAGTGCTTTCTCCGACACCGTGGCGGCCATGTCACGAACAGTTGCCACCCCTGCGAGCCGGTGCGGGTCACGCGCGGTCTTCTGTCGCGACCCCGAGACCAGCCGCCACCCACCCACGGCCAAGGCGACCACCACGGCCACCAGGAGCGCGACGGTCGGCCAGTAGACCCAGACCGACAGTCCGGGCACGCCGAGCGCCGCACCCGGCGCGCCGGCGTGGGTCAGAACACCGAACCCGGCAGCGATGCCGCCAGCAGGAAGAGGGTTCCCGGTCACGAAGGCGGCGAGAGCACCGGCGAGCCAGAGCACCGCAGCGAGAGCGGCAGCGGCGGCGACCAGGATCAGACCGAGGTTCACCAGCTCGTCATCGACGCCTCGGCCACGCGGGTTCACGCCTGGCTCCCGCTGACGGCGACGTACCCGGAGGCACGACCCAGGAGCACGACCGTTCCCGGCCGTGATGCCAACAGTGCGGCAGGAAGCCGCAGCCGAGCACACCCGTCGGGGCCAGCGGTCTGGTGCGCCACCACCACCGCGACCGCGACCTGCTCATCGGGAGCGAAACCGCTGCCACCAACCTCCAGCCGACCGAAACCGGCTGCGTCCAGCTCGGCAGGCTCCGAAGAGGCGGCCGACCCGGTCACGGCCTGCACAGGGGGCGGCTTCACGATCTCGGTGAACACCGAGCCGTCGACCTCACGGACCTCGATTCGCACCGGGCACCCCAGCTCCGTCGCCACCTGCTCCACGAGCGGACCGAGTGCCGAGCGTCCCTCGCCCGGGCCGGCCGGAACGGGATACGGCTCCCCGTTGAGAGTCGCGCTCAGCCGAGCACCGCCGTCGGTGCCGGTCATGCTCGCGTCGCTGATCGTGATCGCCAGATGCGGGAGAACCACCGGAACCCGGCCGGCGTCCTGCGGCTTGTCGTCACGGGCGTCGGCAGCGGGCTGAGTGCGCCGAGTGTGGAGCCCCATCACAGTGCGACCGCCTCTACCGTCGCGGTGCTGGTCGACCGGACACCGGGGTCTGCGCTCAGGCCGGGACTCCGGCGTCCGGTGCTCCGTGCCTGCGCCAGCGCCTCGCGGTCCAACCCCGGAGGAGTGCCGTCGCCGACCTTGGTGGTCTCAAGCTGGTCGAGGATATTCACCGCTGCGCCGCGAACCCGCTCGGCCGTGGACTGCACGACCTCGACCGGAGTCTTGCCGGGCACGCTGGAGGCCCACGATGCGACGTAGGGGATGGTGTAGTCATCGGTTGCCAGCCCGTGCGCGGCGCTGACCATCAGGGCGACCGACTCGGCCTCCACCTCGGCGATGCCCCGGTGCATCACGGCATCGTTGTTGTCGGGGCCGTGAAGCATCACATGTCCCAGCTCGTGCGCGAGCGTTTTGACCTGGGCGGCGTCGTCCATGTCGGTGCGCACCGAGACCTCGTGGCTCCCATTGTCGGTCAGACCGTTGGCACCACCGATCGCCTGCGCGTTGGATACCAGCCGCAACTCGAAGCCGCGTGCTGTCACCTGAGCGGCGAGCCCATGCCACAACCCCTCGGGCGCTTGCCCCTGAAGCAGCGTGGGCCGCTTGGTCTCGGGCACCGGCTCGCCATCGGTCTGAGAGATGTCGAAGACATAGGCGGGACGCAGGCCGACCAGCTTGGACCGAACGGTCTCGCCCCACGAGGGCCGCTCGCCCCGCCCAAGCCGCCGCCACGAGTCCTCAACCTCGGGAGTGGCCGAGGCGAAGCGAGCCGTGACCGGCGCGAGAATCTGATAGCCCGACTGGCCCTTCAGCACGTTGCGGCCCATGCTCAACCACTGCTTGAACCCGGCGACGTAGGTCGGCATCGGGTCCGGCACGCGCCCAGACTCGAAGGCAGCGGCGTGCTGCATCCAGATCAGCAGGGTGTTATTGAACGACCGCGAGCGGAACCTCGCCGCGAACTCGATCGCGCGCTTCCAGTCCTCACCCGAGACCAGCCCACTGACCGCCTCGGTCAGCCGCTGGTGCAGCGCCTCCAACTTGGCGTCTTGCTCAGCCCGGCTCAGCCGTGTCCTCGTCGCCATCGTGCTCTCCTGCCGTCGATTCGTTCCGAACGTCAGGTGCGCCAACGCCTCCACGTCCGCGCCACAATTGGCGCCGATCGGTGTGGGCCGTCGAGCTTGTCCGCACGCTCCACTACCGTTGGTGCGGAGATGACACAGTCGACCATGCGACCGAAGAACAGCCACCTGGGCGCAGCCAAGAGCGCCAAGAACGATGAGTTCTATACGACGTGGCCAGACATCGAGCGCGAGATGAACGCCTACCTGGAGTACGACCCTGACGTCTTTCGCGGCAAGACCGTCCTGTGCCCGTGTGATGACCCAGAGTGGAGCAACTTCGCAAAGTTCTTCGCCCTCCACTTCACGGATTTCGGGCTCAAGAAGCTCATCTCGACGTCATACGCGCCAGACAGCAACCCGGCAAAGGTCGACTACCAGCCGACACTCTTCGAGTTGGAGAGTCCTGCCTTCGATGCGACGAAGACGCGGGCCAACGGCAAGAAGTTCACCTTGGAGGCCAAGGATGTGAACGGCGATGGTGCGATCAACATCGACGACCTCCAGTGGGAGTATCTGGAGGGTGACGGCGACTTCCGCAGCCGCGAAGTCACGGCCCTCCGCGACGAGGCAGATTTCGTCATCACAAACCCCCCGTTCAGCCTCTTCCGTCAATTCATGACCTGGGTGATTGGCGGCGGCCGGAAGTTCTCCGTGATCGGTAGCAACAACGCCATCACGTACAACGAGGTGTTCCCGCACATCATGGCGAACGAACTCTGGAAGGGCGCAACCGCAAACAGCACTGACATGGTGTTCGGAGTCCCCAAGGGAGCCAAAGTGACCGAGGCTGATCGGCTGAAGGCCGCGAAGCTCGGCTACCCGTCAGACGCAGATCGTGACTACACGAGGCTCGGCAACGCTTGTTGGTTCACGAACATCGACCACGGTCGTCGGCACGAGCCGCTTCAACTCATGACTGAGGCTGACAACGTCCGCTACAGCAAGCACAAAGAGGTTCGTGGTGTCGGCTACCCGCCCTACGACAACTTCGACGCGATCGAAGTCCCCTTCGTCGACGCGATCCCAAGCGACTTCGACGGGATGATGGGAGTCCCCATCACCTTTCTCGACCGCTACAACCCGGACCAGTTTGAGATCGTAGGCAGCAGCGAGGGCGACTACCCGCAGTCCAAGGTCTACAAGGGGAAGCAGAAGGTCGTTGACGGAGTGCCTACGAAGTCACACACCGGTTCCTATGCGTGCTACGTCCGGGTCGATGAATTCGGCCCCGGCACCTACTTTGACGTGGGTTACCCCGTAAAGCGCATCTACAAGCGGCTCTTCATCCGACGGAAGGTCAACCGATGAGGACTCAGCTTGCGGAGTACAGCGTTGAGCAAGTGACGGAAGGTTTCGTCTACAACGAGTTCGAGGGCAAGGGCCTGTTCGGCCTCGCTGGGAAGCTCGTGATCCAGCCGGAGTACCAACGCAACTACATCTACAACGACGGCAAGAGAGACGTTGCCGTCATCGAGTCGCTGCTCAAGGGATACCCGCTGGGACTCATCTACTTCAACGTCGCCGGCGACACTCTCGAAGTCCTCGACGGCCAGCAGCGCATCACCAGCATCGGGCGCTTCGTCACCGGCAAGTTTGCGATCCGAGTTGACGGCAAGGAGCAGACGTTCTCATCGCTCAACCCGGAAGACAAGCGCCTGATCCTCGACAGCAACCTACAGGTGTGGCACTGCGAAGGAACCGAGACCGAAATCAAGGACTGGTTCCGCACGATCAACATCGCTGGCGTTCCCCTCAACACCCAAGAGCTTCTCAACGCGATCTACTCCGGGCCATTCGTCACCAGGGCGAAGGCGGAGTTCAGCAACAGCCAGAACGCGAACCTTCAGAAGTGGCAGTCCTACGTGAAGGGTGACCCCAAGCGTCAAGAGATTCTCGCCGAGGCCCTTCACTGGGTTGCCTCGTCTCAGGGTGTGAGCGTGGACTCGTATCTAGCCCGGCATCGAGAAGAGGACTCCATCGCCGAACTGAAGGTCTACTTCTCCACGGTCATCGACTGGATCAGTGGCGTCTTCGTCCGCCCGCCGGACAAGGAAATGCGCGGGCTTGAGTGGGGACGCCTCTACGAGACCTACCACTCCACGTCGTACAACGCCGCCGAGTTGGATGCGGGGGTCGATGCCCTGCGAGGGGACCCGTTCGTGAAGAGCGCCAAGGGAATCTACGAGTTCCTGCTTGGCCGGAAGACCGCCCCTCAACTGCTCGACATCAGACTCTTTGACGAGCCGACCAAACGGGCGGCATACGAGAGGCAGACCAAGGCTGCCAATGAGAACGGCACGTCCAACTGTCCTGTGTGCGCCATCGGCGACAACGCCAACAAGACTCGAATCTACAAGCAGGGCGAGATGGATGCCGACCATGTGACGGCATGGTCCAAGGGCGGAAAGACGGACCTTGCGAACTGTGAAATGCTCTGTGTCCCGCACAATCGCGGCAAGGGCAACCGCTAGCGCATCCGGGCCGTGGTGTCGAACAACTCCAGTTCAGCGGGGTGGAGCTGGTGTTGGCAAACGAAGGAGCGGTCCTTGATCCGCCACAGACCTTGCCCGGTGCCCAGCGTCGGCAGTAGTTGGCGTTCGGTGCCGGTCAGTCCGAGCGCGTCAGCGGTGGCGCCCAACTGGTCGGACTCCTGGCGGTAGATGATCCGGGTCTCCGCGTTCGCCAACAGTGAGGACGCGAGCGCCCGCATCGCCGAGCCTTGGTCGCCCACCGTGTCGAGGTCGGTCAACTTGTGGAAGATCAGCATGTTGGCAATGCCGTAGTGCCTCGCCAACCGCCAATGCGCGTCCATCCGCCGCAGCAACGACGGGTGCGACATCAGTCGCCATGCCTCGTCATAGACCACCCACCGTTGACCGCCCGCCGGGTCCAGCAGGGCGGACTCCATCCATGCCGACGCGCAGGTCATCAGGACCGAGATCAGTGTCGCGTTCTCGGTGACACGCGAGAGATCCAAGGAGATCATCGGCAGCGTCGGGTCGAACCGCACCGTCGACGGGCCGTCGAACAAGCCCGCCAGGTCCCCGCCGACGAGGCGACGCAGGGCGTGCCCCACCAGACGGCCGTCCTCAGCCAACCTTCCCTCCGCGTCGTCGCTGGCATCGGGGTTGAGAAGCCGGTCGACCACCATTGGCAGCAGCGGAACCTCCGCATTGCGGACGGTGCTCGCCAATGCGACATCGACCGCCGTGTGCTCCAACGGCGTTAGGCGACGGTCCAGCACGGTCTCGGTCAGGGCTCCGATGAGGTCGCGGCGTCGCGCCGTGACCTGGGCTTCCCACTCCACGTCATCGAGTCCGCTGGGCCGGTATCCCTCATCGAGCGGATTGAGTCGCGCGGGCATCCCGTGGCCCAGTTCGATCGCCATCCCGCCGACCGCTCGTGCGACGGCCGTGTGCTCGCCCTTCGGGTCGCCCGCCACATAGACCCGCCTGCCGAACGGAAGCGACCGGGTGTAGAGGCTCTTGGCCAGCGACGACTTGCCCGAGCCGACGATCCCGGCGACCACGACGTTCGGGGCGGTGATGAGCCCGTTGCGGTACAGGACCCACGGGTCGTAGACGAACGACGCACCGCTGTAGAGGTCTTGCCCGACGAACACCCCATCCGATCCGAGACCACCCTCGGCGACGAATGGATACGCCCCACCCCAGGTCGCCGAGGTGTCTTGATGGCGCGGCAACCGCAGCCGTCCCGAGGTTCGCAGGCTCGCCGGCCCCGGCTCCCCGGACTTGGGCAGGACGACCATTGCCCGGCGTTCCGCCGCCAGTTCGTCGGCCTTCTGCTTGGCTGCGGTCTTGCGGGCCTCACGATCAGCCGTCAGCAAGGACTTCGCCGACGCCTTGCGAGCACGTCGGTCACGCCGTCGCTCCCGCCGTGGAGCGACCAGGACCGCACTGTGCAGCCGCTCGCCGTCCCGCGCAGTCACAGCCACGGTCCATCCACTTCAACAGTGCGGGCGGGCGCGCTCGCGATGCCCGGTGTCACCTTGGGGCGGGCTACTCGCGTTCCGTGACGCGGCGTGTGCGGCACGGTCGGTGGGGCGTAGCTGATCTCCGAGTCGGCGTTGTGTGCGTAGGTCACCGACTCCACGGCTCGCGCCACAGACTCGCTCGCCGCCCGCAGATGCTCGGCTACTCGCTGCGCCGAATCGCGACCCGCATCCCGGTCGCCCTGGACCTCGGCCTGCTCCCGTGCGGTTGTCTCGTAGACGCGCGCGAGCTGACCTAGCGCGAACTCCAGCGACGCCAAGCCCCACGTCAGCGATCCCAGCACCGGGTAGCCCTGACTCGGATCGCTCATGCCTTGCATCGCGTGCGCGAGGCCCCTGATCGCCTGTTGCGCCTCGGCGGCATCAGCAACGGCATCCTCGAAGGTCGGCATCTGCGTCTCCTGAATCTCGACAATGTGCGGTCGATGAGGAGGTGGGCCGTAGGCCCCGAAGGACTTGCTCTTGCACTTATAAGTGAATGGCCCTACAGTTGTAGGTGTTCACGAGAGTGATGGAGGTTAGGCGATGACACTCAATGCCCCAGAGCGCACCGTGGTTCTCGCGCACTCCTTGGAGCGCCGTCAGGCCCACGACGTGCTCGGACGTCTCGAAGGTCACGTGGAGCGGCTCTCTGTCGCTGCGCCGGCCGGGACCACCGAATCTGTCCCAGCCGAACTGGCGCGGATCATCGCTCTGGTCCTCGATGCGGTGGCCGCCGGGGGAACCGTCACGGTCGGATCACTGCCGGAGGAACTGACCACCACCGTCGCCGCCGAGCAACTCGGCATCTCACGACCCACGCTCATGCGGATGATCCGCGACGGTGAGATTGCCGCGCACAAGGTCGGCGCGCACCACCGGCTCAAGACGGCCGATGTGCTGGCCGTCAAGCGTGATCGCCTCGCCAAGCAGCGCATCGCCTTCGATGAACTGCGCCGCCTCGAAGACGAGCTCGAACAGTCCTGAGCACCGCCACCGGTAGCCTCAAGGGGTGGCTCTCGGTGTTTTGGTCGACGCGAACGTGCTCTACTCACGCACGCTGCGTGACTGGCTCTTCCTGCTGAAGCTACGTTCGGAAGCGACCATGTTCACCGTCTACGCGACCGAGGACATCATCGCCGAGGTGCTTTACCGACTTCGCCGCGACAACCCCAACAGGCCAGGCCGATTCATCGCGGGGATTCACGACCGCATCGTGGCGAACATCGACGACCGGATCACCGACTTCCAGATTGACGGCTCGTACCCCGGAGACGATCCGGACGATGCTCATGTCCACGCCGCCGCAGTCGCTTCTGGAGCCCGCATCCTGCTCACCGACGACTCGGGATTCACCAACCTCCCCGACGAAGAGATCGCGCAACTGCCGTACGAGATCCACACCTGCGACTCGTTCTTCGTGCTGGTGGACGACGTGGCTCCCACAGTCGTGAGCGACGTCGCAACCGAACAGCACACCTACTGGACTCCCAAGCCCCACGCCACCGACATCGCGACTGCGCTGCAACGTGCTGGATGCCCGGCCTTCGCCAACCGAGTCAGAGAGCACATGTCCTCTCTCGGACTCGACTGAACCGTCCTATACGGAACGGCATAGCGGAAGCGCTGCCGTGGCGAACGCCTGGGCCTGTTGGCCCCAGAGGCGCCGGGTCTCGCAGGAAGCTTGGATGGCCGCCTGCTCAATGGCCGCGACGGCTTGCTCCAGTTCGTCGGGGGTGTTGGCGCTGACTGTGATGAAGCCGGTCGCTCGCAGCACGCCGTGGCCGGCGGTCAGGTCGGCTTCCTGACGAAGCACGTCGTGGTATTCGGCGTCTTGTTGGGCGTCCTCGATCTGGCCCATGCGTTGACGTTGGGCGGCGTCAGAGACGTGCTCGGTCTTGCGTTTGCGGATGTCGCGTGCGGCGTGGTCGGCGCGCATTGGGGTGTAGAGAAGCGTGAAGGTCCGGCGTACGCCGGAGGAGAGCAGGACCGAGGAGAGGAAGCCGGGGTATACGAGTGAGCGGGGCCATTCGCTGATCCACAGCACGCAGTGATGGGCCGAGTCGCTGCGTAGGTGGCTCCAGGTCTCGGTGACCGCGACCGGGCCAGCGGTGGCGAGGTCGCGGCCGAGGTCGCCGTGGCGCTCCAAGGTTGCCGCGACTTGAGGGTCGTAGGCCGAACGGAGGATGACGGCGAGGTCGCCGGGCTCCAGCCACGTCGAGGGGGCGAGGTCAGCGGCCCGGAGGGCGGCGGTGATGGTGGTCATCTCTTGGCGCAGCACGGCGGCGGCACCGCGCATCCCGCCACCGGCGGCGCGGATCGCGCGCGAGGCGGTCTTCATGTCGAGCGCGATGGAGACGGTGCTGGCGTGGCGCTCGCCAGCGGGGCCGGCGCGGTCGATCAGCTCGCCGTAGGTGGATGCGGCCCACGAGCCGTCCTTCTGGCCGTGGCGGTGCCACCACTCGGCCAGTCCCTTGCCGGAGTCGGGCAGGGTGCGCTCCATCATCTGCATGGACGCGATCCGGCCCGAGCGGCAGGCGGTGGCCAGCACGCGGGACCAACTGGTGACCCGCCGTTCCTGCTCGATCGGGTCGAGCAGGACGAACGCCGGATGGGTGACCGAGACGAGTGCGGTCAGGGTCGTGGCGTGTGGGTCGTGGACCATGACCGCGCCGGTCTCGGCGTCGACCCATTGCCGCAGGCTGGCCGCGTCGCCGGGCAGGGCGAGCACCCCGGCGGGTCGGGGCTTGAGGACGCGGCGACGGTAGACGAGTTGCCCGCCACTGGAGCGCCACGCCCACCGGAGCAGGATCGGCAGCCACTCCACGAGCTTGCGTCCGCCGACGCCGACCCACGCCAACGCAGCGCACAGGATCAAGATGGGTGCGGTGTAGGCGAGAATGATGCCGCCACCCAGGTAGAGCGAGAACACCAGCGCAACCGCGCCGAAGCCGACGACGACGAGTTGGGAGCCGGACAGCCCGAGCAGGACGCCACGCTTGGACAGCCGGGAGAACTTCACTGGCGTCAGACCGGCCTCGGTGCCCTGTCCCGTCGTAGTCATCGGTTCTCACCCCGTGGCCGGGCCGCAGGTGTCGGATCAGCAACGCGGGGAACGACCGGCGCAGGCGGCGGCGGAGTCCCAGCGCCCTGCGGGTGAGGCTGGCTCGACTGGTTCGCACTGTCGGCGTGACCCTCGGCGCTTGCCCCCACCTTGGAGCCGACACGAGGCCCGGCGGCTGCTGCTTCCTTCGCCACAACGGCCCCGGCCAAGACGCCACCTGCGGCCCCACTTGCCGCGCTGGCGCCTCCGGCGGAAGATCCGCCTCCAGCGGTCGCGCCGCCTGACCCGCCGTCCGACGGAGAGGCGGAAGGCGTTGGTGCGGGACCGGAAGAGCCAGACCCACCGCTGCCGTTGCTCCCATCGAGCACCTTCGGGGGCTCTTGCCCGCCGCGCCGGGTCGTCGGGATCGGCAGCGGCCGGTTGAGTGCGGCCTTGGCCTCCTGCTCCATGCTCATCGAGTGGTACATGTCGAAGCCCATGAACGAGATCGCCTTGTAGGCCATGTAGGGCGCGAACGCCGCGATCAGCATGAGCACGACTCCGGCGATGGGCTCACTGACTGATTGCAGGTCGGCGTCGATGGGGGCGGACACCTGTGCGGTGGCGAGCAGGAAGATCACCACCACGACGACCTTGGACACGATGAGGGCGATGACGAAGGAGGCCCACTTGCTGACCCATCCTCGGGTGTGGTCCCAGGTCGCGCCCGCCAGCGCCACGGGTGCGAACACGATGGCGATCAGGAGCAGGGCCTTGCGGATGAGCAGGCTGATCCACACGATCACCGCACCGCCGATGGCGAGGCCAGCGATGAAGATGGTGATGATCGCGCCCGCGCCGGGAGCTGCGATGTTGAGAGTCGCCAGTCCACCGGCCAGCAGGGCGATCCGGTCGCCCATGTCTTCCATGTTGGTGCCTGCCGCGTGGACGATGCCGACGCAGATCTGGTCGGTGATCTCCAACGCGGTTGCCAGCAGGGCCAGCACGACGAATGACCCGAGGATCGACTTGGCCAGCCCCAGTAGGGCACGCGACAGCGCGGCGGGTTCACGGCGGACCATGCCGCCGATGACCTGGAGCATGAAGAAGCCGAGCATGACGACCGCCGCGATGCCGAACAAGATGTTGTAGACCCGCACGTACTGGGCGCTGGTGACGTCGACCATCGTGGTGGAGTCGAAGACCTTCCACATCGACTCGAACATCCACGCGGCCGCGCCACCCATCGCTTGGGCTAGCCAGTCAAACGGTGCGGTGACCAGGCTTGCGGCGGCATCACCGGCTGCGTCGCAGACCCCAGAGATGACGGGTACGTCGCATACGTCGACCATCGTCGTGTCCTCTCCTCAACGTCACTCGGTCGGCGGGATCAGACCGCTTGGCCGACGTTCCAGAAGAAGTTCACGAGCGCGACGCTGGCGCCGGTGATGATCGCCGCACCGAGCGCGATCAGGACGCCTGTCTTGCCGCGTCCGGCTAGGTGCGGGTTGCTGCTGTTGGCTCCGAGCGCCCAGACGATCGCGGAGATGATGAGCGCGAGCACAGCGAGGATGAGCCCGACAGTCATCGAAGCACCGACGATGGTGCGGAGCTGCCCGATCCCAGGGAGCCCGTTGGAGTTCGGCGAGATGTCGATGTCGGCGGGCAGGACGGCGACCACGCCACTCGAGAGAGCGGACAGTGATGAGAGCGGATCGGTGAGGTTGATCATGAGGGTCTCCTGATTCAGCGCGATGGGTGATTGCGCTGGACAGGTGCTCCCGCCCTCCCTGTTGCTCAGTCGCCGATGCCGAGACCGGGCGTCGGGACCGGAGACCGCCGGGCTTCGAGAGGTGACCGCGCGTTGCGACCCGTCGCGGTTCGCTTGGTGACTTTCGTGCGGGCGGCGATCACCCGGTCGGGATCGACGGCGGTGTGGGAGAGGTCGTAGCCGTTCCACGGTGACCTGCCCGGGACGTGACGGTGCCCGAGGTTGGGGCGCTCGGTGATGACCGGCGCGCCGGGGAACCGCATGGCTTCGGGGTAGTGCTCCTCCACCCATTCGCGGGCCTGCTTGCTGGGCCTCATGCTGGCGTCGACGATCTTGATGTGGGCCGGGACGATCGGCAGCTCGCGCCACCCGGGGATGGCGTGGTCGTGCCACGCCTCGACGGCCTTGTTCTCGCCGTCGGTGATCGCGTGCCAGTCGCAGGGCTCGCACACGGACTGATACACGAGGTCGCCGAGGCATGAGCAGTTCCCGTGCCGGTGGTTGTCGTCATTGCAGCGCAGGTCGGCGGTGAACATGTCGAACCCGTGATCGCCGACCTGGACGTTTCCGGGAACCGCGATGGCGCGATGCCACATCCGGCTCGCTGCGTAGGAGCCGAGGACCCCACGGTTGAGGAACTGCCAATGCGTGAAGGCGGCGTCAAGCTCGCTGGGTCGGTAGTAGTCGACGGTGAAGTGCAGCGGTGCGCCCATCCACGGCGGGGCAGCGTCGACCTCGGCGGCGTGGATCATGCCCTCGATGTCGAAGGCGAGCTGTCCCTCGGCCTCCGCGTAGCGGCTCACAGCGATGCTCCGAGGTCGAGCAACCAGTTTGCCCACGCCAGCGCCCCGCCGGTGAGAACCGCGCCACCGAGCGCGACAAACAGTCCGGTCTTGGCCTTCGCGGATGCTTGCCAACTCCCCGACGAGGACGCGATCGCCCAAGTCGCCGCGCAGATGATGACCATCAACGCCGAGGTCAGCAAGCCGTAAGTCAGGAGCGCGCCGACCATCGAGCGCAGCGTCCCAGCACCGCCCAGCGCACCGAAGTCCGGCCCGACGGACGCGGTTACAAGGGTCGCCGCCCAGTTCATACCTGGACCCCGGAGGCCACATTGAGATGAACGTGATCGAAATGTCCGCCAGTTATGGCGGCCGGATCGTGCATCCCGCCGCCGTCGTAGGGACGCCAGCCTTCGCCGGACCGAGCAACGCTCCAGATCTTGCCCTGCCAGATCAGATACTCGACGCCGAGTTTGGTCGCATTGGCCTTCAACCAGTTGGTGACCTCCCAGCCGTACTCCAGCGCGTGTCCCTTGGCGGCCTGCCCGATCGAGTTCCCGAACGTCCCATCGCAGGCGCGCCCGCGCGGGTGGTCGGAGTCGGTACCGGGACGGGGCGACCAGCAGGCCCAGGAGGACTCAGGGAACCGAGCCCGGACTTGAGCGAGGACATAAGCGGTGCGGGCGGTGATCTTGCCGTTGCTCGTCGGGTCGTCGACCAACGCATCGGGGTTGGACCCGTCGAACTCATCGGGGGCGGCCACGCTGCCGGCTCTACAGCCCGCTGGGATGACCGTCGCGCTACTGTTCTGGTCGACCTGGGAGGCTCCGTGCCCCGCGAGCCACGGCTCGGGATTGACAGTGGCAGACCACGCCCCGCCTGGCCGGACCTCGAAGTGCAGATGAGCACCGGTGGAGTAGCCGTCGCTGCCCACATCGGCGATGTGGTCACCAGCCTGAACCTGATCTCCCACGGAGACCCCGATGCCGTTGGCGTACATATGGGCGTAGCCGGTGGCGACGAGCTGCCCGCCGACTG
>WBZT01002049.1_pt1 | contig 14317 bp, 15 predicted proteins | sample 5204241 | NCBI WGS metagenome assembly WBZT01 (sample SAMN12344358, study PRJNA552823) | activated sludge metagenome | biome: Activated sludge suspended growth; feature: Nitrification reactor; material: Wastewater; isolation source: activated sludge from nitrification reactor of wastewater... | reverse complement strand
CTCCGGCCCCCCTTTTTTTCGGCCTGGCCCGCGTCGTCGGTTGAGGGGCCCGGTTGGCCGGGTCAATGCTGTACCCACCTTGGGTAAAGGGGGAGAGGGGGGATTTCTCCGCGCCCGGCGGCAAACGGAGCCAGGTCAAATCCCCCTCCAAGCCCTGGTTCAGGGACAATCGGCGAACCCCAAGCTCCCCATGAACCCCATGAGCGCCAACACCGTCCGTGCCCGGCTTTCCTTCTCCTTCAGAGCCGAGGACCACGACCTCGAAACCCTCATCGACCTGGACCGCTGCGTCGCCGAGGCGGGCGAAGCCCCCAATTTCCACCTGTTCCTGGCCCGGCAAGCCGGCATCGACCCCTATTCCTACCTGTACGAAGTGCTGGAATCCCACGACATCGAGTTCTCCGACCCGACGGGCGTCGCGGTGATGTGTTGCCGGGACGGCAACTTCGACTGGCGGCGATTCGAGCGGCTGCGTCAGGAGGAGGCGGACATGGAGGTGGTGCGGGCGATCGCGGAACGGACCCTGGACGTGGACGACCTGTATGCGCGCGCGGACCCCGCGTTATTGGCGGCCTTGCTGGCGGCGTATCGGGCCGGCAAGGCGGACAGGGGCGGCTGATCGGCCCGGATCACCGACAGCCGGCGTCAGGCCCGGAGGCGGCTCCCGATGGCGCCGCCGGTCGCCCGCTCCACTGCGCTGATCGAGGATGTGAATCGTCGCCATTGGTTTAATTCAATAGAAGCGGTCATGCCCGGCGACTAAGCTTCCTATCGTGACAGTCCGATTCACCGTGTTGATAGGAGAACGATTCATGAGCAGCGAAAGCAAGTGTCCATTCACCGGCATGCACGGCGCGCGCACCAGCGCCGGCGCCCGCTCCAACAGCGACTGGTGGCCGAACCAGTTGAACCTGAAAATCCTGCACCAGCACACCCCCGAGTCCAACCCCCTGGGCAAGGATTTCAATTACGCCGAGGAATTCAGGAAGCTCGACCTGGCCGCCGTGAAGCGCGACCTCACCGCCCTGATGACCGACTCCCAGGACTGGTGGCCGGCCGACTGGGGCCACTATGGCGGCCTGTTCATCCGCATGGCCTGGCACAGCGCCGGCACCTACCGCATCTCCGACGGGCGCGGCGGCGCCGGCCACGGCAACCAGCGCTTCGCGCCGGTCAACAGCTGGCCGGACAACGTCAACCTGGACAAGGCGCGCCGCCTGCTGTGGCCGATCAAGAAGAAGTACGGCAACCGCATCTCCTGGGCCGACCTCATCATCCTGGCCGGCAACGTGGCCATGGAATCCATGGGCTTCAAGACCTTCGGCTTCGCCGGCGGGCGCGAGGACATCTACGAGCCGGAAGAGGACGTCTACTGGGGCGCGGAGGCCGAGTGGCTGGGCGACAAGCGCTACAGCGGCGAGCGTGAACTGGAGAACCCCCTGGCCGCCGTGCAGATGGGCCTGATCTACGTCAACCCCGAGGGCCCCAACGGCGTGCCCGACGCGGTCGCCTCCGGCCGCGACGTGCGCGAGACCTTCCGCCGCATGGCCATGAACGACGAGGAAACCGTCGCCCTGGTGGCCGGCGGCCATACCTTCGGCAAGTGCCACGGCGCCGGCGACGCCAAGCTGGTCGGCGCCGAACCCGAGGCCGCGTCCATCGAACAGATGGGCCTGGGCTGGAAGAACGCCCTGGGCAGCGGCAAGGGCGGCGACACCACCAGCAGCGGCATCGAGGGCGCCTGGACGCCGAACCCCACCCGGTGGGACAACGGCTACTTCGACATGCTGTTCGGCTACGACTGGAACCTGGTGAAGAGCCCCGCCGGCGCCTGGCAGTGGGTGCCCGTCAACGTGGCGGACAAGGACCTGGCCCCGGCCGCCCACGACCCGTCGCAAAAGGTCACCACCATCATGACCACGGCGGACCTTTCCCTGCGCATGGATCCGGCCTACAAGCCCATTTCCAAGCGCTTCCACGAAAACCCTGAGGCGTTCGCCGACGCCTTCGCCCGTGCCTGGTTCAAGCTGACCCACCGCGACCTGGGGCCGCGTTCGCGCTACCTGGGCCCGGAGGTGCCCGCCGAAGAGCTGATCTGGCAGGACCCGGTGCCGGCCGTCGACCACCCGCTGATCGACGCCCAGGACATCGCCGGCCTGAAAGCCAGGGTGCTCGCCTCGGGCCTTTCCGTGTCCGAGCTGGTCACCACCGCCTGGGCCTCGGCCTCCACTTTCCGCGGTTCGGACAAGCGCGGCGGCGCCAACGGCGCGCGTATCCGCCTCGCCCCGCAAAAGGATTGGGAAGCCAACCAGCCCGCGCAACTGGGCAAGGTGCTGGCCGTCCTGGAAGGCATCCAGCGCGACTTCAACGCCGCCGCCGCGGGCGGCAAGAAGGTCTCCCTGGCCGACCTCATCGTCCTGGCCGGCGGCGCCGCCGTGGAGCAGGCCGCCCAGGCCGCCGGGCACGCCATCCAGGTGCCGTTCATCCCCGGCCGCGCGGACGCGACCCAGGCGCAGACCGACGTGGTCTCCTTCGAGGTGCTGGAACCCCTCGCCGACGGCTTCCGCAATTTCGTCAAGGGCAACTCCGGCGTGTCGCCCGAGGAACGCCTGCTCGACAAGGCGCAACTGCTGACCCTGACCGCGCCCGAGATGACCGTGCTGGTGGGCGGCCTGCGGGTGCTCGGCGCCAACGTCGGCCAGGCCGCCCATGGCGTGTTCACCCAGCGGCCCGGCGTCCTCAGCAATGACTTCTTCGTCAACCTGGTGGACATGGGCACGGTGTGGACCCCCACTTCCGACGCCGCCGAGTTGTTCGAAGGCCGCGACCGCGCCAGCGGCGCCCTGAAGTGGACCGCCACCCGGGTCGACCTGGTGTTCGGCTCCAACTCCCAGCTGCGGGCCCTGTCCGAGGTCTACGCCCAGGACGACGCGAAGGAGAAGTTCGCGCGCGACTTCGCCGCCGCCTGGAGCAAGGTGATGAACCTGGATCGCTTCGACTTGAAGTGATGCCGGGCAAGGCGTCCTGGCGGGACTCCCGGGCGGGTTCGCGCCGGCTTCCGGGACGCCTTGAGGAGGTCAAGTGGCCGGCGGGACGCCAAGGGTGGTGCTTGCGGATCGACACCCATGGCGGCTTGCCGGCGGGAGACCGGGGGCGTCCCGGTCTCCTCCAGGCCGCCTAAAGAAGCTGATTGTTTGAAAGCGCGTCCTTGCGCTTGATCTCGTCGATCCGCACATGCTGCACTTCAACCAGGGGCGAGCTATCTTCGCCCGGCTGTTTGGGCTGGACGCCGCATCGGCCGCTCTTGCAGCTTCCCGGGGCCGCCGCTTCCACGCCATCCCGCCCCATGCTTCTCAGGAGCAGATAGACCCCGGTCACGGACACGGCGATCAGTACGAGGGCGATGAGCACGGCTGTCATGATGCGGACTCCAGGTTTCGATGCCACGAAATGTATCCCAACCGGACGCGGACTTGTGCATTGACCCGGGCCCGGGCCTGGTCGTGCCGCGCGGGCGGCCACCGGACCGACCCCGGAACAAAAAGACCATCGTTTCCCGCCGCCCGGTGGGCGATTATTCCAGGCATGTCGGCACTTTCGCTTCATCATGGTCTTCGCCGGCCCGGATGCTGCTCCGGGGCGATGCAACGGATATGGATGCCCGCCGCCTGACTTCTTCAAGGCTACGTTCAATCCTGACGGTCCTGCTGCTGCTGGTGCTGCCGGCCATCGGGACGGCCGGGGCCGCGTCCCTGAAAAATACCCTGGCCGGCCACGCCTCGCCCTACCTGGCCCTGCACGGCCGGGATCCGGTGGCCTGGCAGGAATGGAGCGCCGGGACCCTGGCCCGGGCGAAGCGGGAGAACAAGCTGCTGTTCGTTTCCCTGGGCTATTTCTCCTGCCACTGGTGCCACGTCATGCAGAAGGAAAGCTACCGGGACCCGGCCATCGCCGCCTTGCTCAACCGCTATTTCATCCCGGTGAAGGTGGACCGGGAGTTGAACGGCGCCCTGGATAGCGCCCTGCTGGATTTTTCCGAGCGCCTCAACGGCGTTTCCGGCTGGCCCCTCAACGCCTTCGTCACGCCGGAGGGCTATCCCGCCTATGCCGTGCTCTATATGCCGCCGGGCGACTTCAAGACCTTGCTGACGCGCCTGGTGGCCGCCTGGAAGGACAAGGGCGCGGAATTTCGCCAGGCGGCCCGGGACGCGGCGCCGCCCCATGTCCCGGCCCAAAGCCTCCCACCCGGCGCCGACACCGTCGAGCGCCTGCGCCAGGCCTACCTGAAGGCGGCCTGGCACAACGCCGACACCCTGCAGGGCGGTTTCTCCCGGGTCAGCAAATTCCCCAATGCGCCCCATCTGGCCCGGTTGCTGGAGATCCACGCCCGGGAGCGGGACCCGCGCCTGGGCGGATTCCTGCAACTCACCCTGGAGCAGATGGCCCGGCTCGGCCTGTGGGACCAGGTCAATGGCGGCTTCTTCCGCTACACCGTGGACCCGGACTGGCACACGCCCCACTTCGAGAAGATGCTGGCGGACAACGCCCAGCTCGCGCCCATCTATGCCCGCGCCGCCGAACTGTTCCAGCGGCCGGACTATCTGGAAACCGCCCATCGGGCCCTGGATTTCCTGCTGGAGATCCTGCGCTTGCCCGAGGGCGGTTTCCATACCGCCACCTCCGCCCTGGACCGGCGCGGCCGGGAAGGGGGCGCCTATCTGTGGCGGCCGGACGCCCTGCGGCAACTGCTCTCCGCGTCGGAATACAGACAAGCGAGCAAGGCCTGGGGCCTGGACCAGCCGGCCCCCTTCGAGCTGGGCTACCTGCCCATGGAAATGGCGGCGATCAGCTCCGCCGAACGCCAGGCCCTCAAGCCCATCCTGGCCAAGCTCAAGGCCGCCGGCCGCCATCGCGATGTGCCCGTCGACACCAAGATCAACGCCGGCCTCAACGGCCTGGCCCTGAGCGCCCTGGTCCAGGCCGGCCGGGGCGTGCCGCGCTTCGAGCAGGCCGCCCGGGACCTGCGCGCCTATCTGGAAAAGCGCCTGCTGGTCCAGGGCCGGCTGGCCAAGACCCGGGCCGGCAAGCGGCTGTTTCCCGACCCGGAGCTGGACGACTACGCCTACGTCGTCGCCGGCCTGGACGACTATGCCCGCGTTTTCCGCGACGAGTCCGCCGGCCGCCTGTCCCGGGAGCTGGCCCGTCAGGCCTGGTCCCGCTTCTTTGGCCCCGCCGGCTGGCGCCGCGAAGAACAGCCCCTGCTCGCCACCCTGCGTCCCGAACCCGCCCTGGCCGACGGGGCGCTCCCATCCCCATCCTTCCACCTCATCGTCGCGACCCGGCGCCTGCTGGAAGCCCGGCCGGACCCGAGCCTCGCCGCGCCCCTGGCCCAGGCCCTCGCCCTGGCGGTGCCGGTCATGGCGAAGGCGCCCTTCGAGTTTCCCGGCGGGCTGGAAAGCCTCAGGGGCCCGGGGAAATAGACGCCGCATCCAGCCACTACACCCAGCCACTACACCCAGCCTCCGCATCCCGGCCGCCCGCCCATCCTCCGGCTCACCAGGGCGTTCATCCCCGCAGGCCCATGATCGGCTGCCCGCCGTGCGGTTATCATGGCCGGCGTTCGCGGAGGATGGTGCATGGAATACCTGGTGGGGGCTGTGTTGGGGCTGGCCGTCGGGCTGCTCGTCCTGTTCTGGCAGCGCGGGCGCTGGCTGGCCGAATCCGCGCGCCTGGCGGAACAGGCCTCGGGCCTGGCCGCGCGGCTGGAGCAAGAACGGCGCGGGGCGGAGGAGAAGCAGGCTGTGCTGCGCAACGCGGAAAAGCAGTTGGCCGACGCCTTCAACGCCCTGTCCGCCGAAGCCCTGGCGCGCAACAACCAGGCCTTCCTGGATCTCGCCACCCAGAACCTGGCGGTGTTCCAGGAAACCGCCAGGGGCGACCTGGCGGCCCGCCAGCAGGCGGTGGAAGGGCTGGTGAAGCCCCTGTCCGAGGAACTCGCCAAACTGGCCGGCCAGACCCAGGCCCTGGAAAAGGCCCGGGCCGAGAGCTACGGCCAGATTTCGGAACAGGTGAAGGGCCTGCTCACCGCCCAACTGGATCTGCGCGGCGAGACCGGCCGCCTGGTCAACGCCCTGCGCCGGCCCGAGGTGCGCGGCCGCTGGGGCGAGGTGCAGTTGAAGCGGGTGGTGGAGATGGCCGGGATGCAGGACCACTGTGATTTCTATGAACAGGAAGTGTCTTCCGACGGCAAGCGCCCGGACATGCTGGTGCGCCTGCCCGGCGGCAAGACCCTGGTGCTGGATTCCAAGGCCCCGGTGGCGGCTTTCCTGGAAGCCGCCGAGGCCCTCGACGAGGCGGCCCGGGGGCGCGCCCTGGAGCGCTTCACCCAGCACGTGCGCACCCACATCCAGCAGCTTTCCCAGAAGGCCTACTGGGACCAGTTCCCGGAGGCGCCCGAGTTCGTGGTCATGTTCCTGCCCGGCGAGTCCTTCTTCAGCGCCGCCTTGCAACAGGACCCGGAACTCATCGAATACGCCAGCGAGCGCAAGGTCATCCTGGCCACGCCCACCACCCTGCTGGCCCTGCTCAAGGCGGTCTACTATGGCTGGCGCCAGGAGGCCCTGGCCGACAACGCCCGCCAGGTGAGCGAACTGGGCGCCCAGTTGTATGAACGCTTGGCCAAGCTGGGCGAGCACTGGGCCGGGGTCGGCAAGAACCTGGGCCAGGCGGTGAAGGCCTACAACGACGCCACCGGTTCCCTGGAAAGCAGGGTCATGGTCTCGGCGCGGAAGTTCGAGGAATTGCAGGTGGCGCCGGCGGGCAGGAAATTGCCGGAGTTGAATCCGGTGGATCATTTGCCGCGGACGTTACAGGTGTCCGACGAGGCTGGCGGGTGACGCGGACCACGGCGCCCGTTATTCCCCCCTTTGGAAAAGCCCCCTCCGGGGATAAAGGGGGGCAGGGGGGATTCGTCGTGGCGTGCGTGCTCGGCATCCCGTGGAATCCCCCCCAACCCCCCTTTTCCAAAGGGGGGAGTCAACCAGCCCGCCGACGCTAGCCATGGGTTCCGCCTGGATGCTGGTGGCCGGGCTCTGCTTCGCCCTCATGAGCGTGGTGGTGAAGAGCCTGGGCCATGCCTTTTCCGGCGTGGAACTGGTGTTCTACCGCTCCCTGTTCGGCCTGCTGGCCATCGTCGCCATCCTTTATGCCCAGCAGGGCGGGGCGGGGGTGCGCAACCTGCTGGGGAAGCACATCGGCCTGAACATCCGCCGGGGCGTCGTCGGCTTCATCGCCCTGGCCACCTTCTTCTACGCCCTGATCGAGCTGCCCATGTCGGTGGCGGTGACCCTGAACTACGCCTCGCCCCTGTTCCTGGCCCTGCTCATGCCCTGGCAACTGGGGGAGCGCCCGGGCGCGGCCCAGTATGGTTCGGTGGCCCTGGGCTTCGTCGGCGTGGCCCTCTTGCTGCGGCCCTGGGAGGCTCATTCGGGCGAGTTGTTCGCCGGCCTGGTGGGCCTGTTCTCCGGCGTGATGGCGGCCTTCGCCTACATCCACGTGCGCCAGTTGGGACGGCTGGGCGAGCCGGAATGGCGCACGGTGTTCTGGTTCGCGGCGGTGGCTCTGGCGGGGGCCGCGGGGGTGGCGACCGTGACTGGCTGGCACGGGCCGGGCGTGGGTGATGCATTGCCTCTGCTTACCCTGGGGGCGCTGGCCACCCTGGGCCAGCTCGCCATGACCCGGGCCTACCGCAAGGGCGATACCGTGGTGGTGGCCAGCTTTGCCTACAGCACCGTGGTTTTCAGCGGTATCCTTGACGTCGTCATCTGGCACGAGGCCATGCCCGTCGTGGCCTGGAGCGGCATGGCGCTGACCGTCGCCGCCGGCATCTGGGCCGTCAAACTCAACGCGAGGAGCGCAAAGTGATTGCCATCAAAACCCAAGATAACCTGGTTTCCGTTTCCGTCATGGGCGAGTTCACTTTGGCGGATTACAAGGAATTCGAGCAGGAAGTGGAGCACGACATCCAGTTCCAGGGCGGCGTGAACCTGCTCATGGATTTGCGCGACATGGTGCGCTACACCCTGGATGTGGCCTGGGAAGAGATCAAGTTCTCGCGCCAGCACCGCTACGACTTCCGCAAGATCGCCGTGGTGACCGGCGACGAGTGGATGGTCTGGGCCGCCTGGATGAACCGGCTGTTCGTGGACGCGGAACTGCGCGTGTTCGACGAGCCGGGCATCGCCCTGGAATGGCTGGAGGCGGCCGAAGCCGCCTGATCCGGCCGGGGGGGTCAGGCCGGAGCCGCCGCCGGCTCCTCGATGATCTCGAAGTCGTGGCTCATCTCGGCGGTCTTGCCCAGGATGATGCTGGCCGAGCAGTACTTCTCGGCGGACAGCTTGATGGCCCGGTCCACGATCTCCGGCTTCAGTCCCCGGCCGCGCACGGTGAAGTGCATGTGGATCTTCGTGAACACCTTGGGATGGTCACTGGCCCGCTCGGCGGAGACTTCCACCTCGCAGCCGGTCACGTCCTGACGGCTCTTCTTCATGATCATGATGACGTCCACCGAGGTGCAGCCGCCGGCGCCCATGAGCAGCATTTCCATGGGGCGCGGGCCCATGTTGCGGCCGCCGATGTCCGGCGAGCCGTCCATGATCATGGCGTGGCCGCTCTCGGATTCGGCCATGAAGCAGACGTTTTCGACCCATTTGACGCGGGATTTCATGGGATTTCTCCTGAGGTGGTGGGGTTAATCGCGGATGCGGTACCAGAGCAGGCCGATCCATTCGTGCATGGCCAGGTAGCTTTGATCGAGGGCTTTGCCGTTGGGCAGGAAATCGAGGAGGGTAGGCGCGCCTTCCAGGAAATATCCGGTGCCGGCCGGCACGACCTTGAGTCCCGCCGCCTCGAATTCCGGAATCGCGCGCCTGAGATGCCAGGAATGCGTCACCAGGTAGATGCGCTGGATGCCGGCCTTGCCCAGGATGGCCGCGGAATTGCGGGCGTTTTCCCGGGTATTGCGTGAATCGGGTTCCATCCATCGCGTCGCCACGCCAAATTCGTCGCGCAGAGCATCAGCCATGATCTCGGCCTCGCTTTTCGAGCCGCCGTCCGGGGCGCCGCCCGTCACCAGGACCGGTTTGTTCAGGCGCCTGGCCAGCCAGGCGCCATAGCGCACCCGCTCGATGGAAAACCGGTTCAGGGTATCGCCGCCGAATTCCAGGTTGTCGCGGTTGCTGCCGCCCCCCAGGATGACGATGGCGTCCGCCTCCCGCCCGGTCAGGGCGACCGGGTCGGGTTTCAGGCCGTCCAGCAGGGCGGCGGAAATCAGCGGCGTGGACAGCAGCCACAAACCACCAAGGGCGATGGCGATCAAGGCCTTCCCCAGGTTGCGCTTGCGCCCGAGCAGCCAGTATCCCGCCACGCCGATCAGCAGCAGGTTCAATGGCGGCAACAGGAAGGCGGCGAGGAGGTTGGTGAGCAACCAGGAATTCGACATGCCGGAATTATCCTTGCGATCATCCCGCCATCAAAGCCAGGTTTGACAGCATGGGGTCGGGACCATAGAATCCGCGTTTTTCCGTAGTCCCCTATTTGGATCGCGACATGAAAACCTTTTCCGCCAAGCCCCACGAGGTCCAGCACGACTGGTACCTGGTGGACGGCACCGACAAGGTGCTGGGCCGTCTGGCCTCCGAGATCGCCCGCCGCCTGCGCGGCAAGCACAAGGCCATCTATACCCCCCACGTGGATACCGGCGATTTCATCGTCGTGGTCAACGTCGACAAGATTCGCGTCACCGGCAACAAGGCCGAGGACAAGAAGTATTACCGCCACTCCACCTTCCCGGGCGGCATCTCCGAGACCAGCTTCGGCAAGATGCAGGACCGTTTCCCCGGCCGCGCGCTGGAGAAGGCCGTGAAAGGCATGTTGCCCAAGGGTCCCCTGGGCTACGCCATGATCAAGAAACTCAAGGTCTACGCCGGCGGCCAGCATCCCCATGCCGCGCAACAGCCCCAATCCCTGGAAATCTGAGGAATCCGAGCATGATCGGTAACTACTATTACGGCACCGGCCGCCGCAAGAGCTCCGTGGCCCGCGTGTTCATGAAAGCCGGCTCCGGCAAGATCGTCGTCAACGGCAAGCCCGTGGACGAGTACTTCTCCCGCGAAACCGGCCGCATGATCGTGCGCCAGCCCCTCAAGCTCACCGAGCGCGACGCCAACTTCGACATCATGGTGAACGTCAACGGCGGTGGCGAAACCGGACAGGCCGGCGCCGTGCGCCACGGCATCACCCGCGCCCTGATCGAGTATGACGCCGGTCTGAAGGGCAGCCTGAAGAAGGCCGGCCTGGTGACCCGCGATGCCCGCGAGGTGGAACGCAAGAAGGTGGGTCTGCACAAGGCTCGCCGTCGCAAGCAGTTCTCCAAGCGTTAATTTGCAACGTTTCATGCAAAAAGCCGCCGAATGGGCGGCTTTTTGTTTTCCACAAGGAGCATTCGCATGATCAAGGCAGGCATCGTAGGCGGCACCGGCTACACCGGGGTCGAACTTCTGCGGCTTCTGGCCCAACATCCAGACGTGGAACTGGCGGCCATCACCTCGCGCAAGGAAGCGGGCATGCCGGTGGCGGACATGTTTCCCTCCCTGCGCGGCCGGGTATCCCTGGCGTTCTCGACGCCCGAGGACGCGCCCCTGAAATCCTGCGACGTGGTGTTCTTCGCCACGCCCAACGGCGTGGCCATGCAGCAGACCCGGGAACTGCTGGATGCCGGCGTCAAGGTCATCGACCTGGCCGCCGACTTCCGCATCACCGACATCGCCGAGTGGTCCAAATGGTACGGCATGGAGCACGCCTGCCCGGATCTGGTGGCGGAAGCGGTGTACGGCCTGCCCGAGATCAACCGGGACAGGATCCGGGGCGCGCGCCTCATCGCCAATCCGGGTTGCTACCCGACCGCCGTGCAACTGGGTTTCCTGCCCCTGGTGGAAGCCGGCGTGGTGGATACCGGCTGGATGGTGGCCGACTGCAAGTCCGGCGTGTCCGGCGCCGGGCGCAAGGCGGAGATCGGCGCCCTGTTCGCCGAGGCCTCCGATACCTTCAAAGCCTATGCCGTGCCCGGACACCGGCACTGGCCCGAGATTCGCCAGGGTCTCAACCGCATGGCCGGCTTCGTGGGGGAAATGAGCGTGGGCCTGACCTTCGTGCCCCACCTGACCCCGCTGATCCGCGGCATCCACGCCACGCTTTACTGCAAGCTGACCAAGGACGTGGATTTGCAAGCCCTGTTCGAGCGGCGCTACGCCAACGAATATTTTGTCGACGTGCTGCCCGCCAAGTCCCATCCGGAAACCCGTTCCGTGCGGGCCTCGAACCTGTGCCGCATCGCCGTGCATCGCCCCCAGGGTGGAGACACTGTGGTCATTCTGTCGGTGATCGACAACCTGGTGAAAGGCGCGGCGGGCCAGGCGGTGCAGAACATGAACCTCCTGTTCGACCTGCCGGAAAACAGGGCGCTGACCCAGATTCCGGTAATGCCTTGATTTCCCGCCGTTTAGCCTTACTTACCCCGTGGTTGACGGGCGCCGACCCGGCGCCAATAATCCCCGCATCCAGACCTGACATAGGAGTAGCGCGATGAATGCCGCGACTGAAATGAGCCCCTTCAACTTTACCGACAGCGCCGCCAACAAGGTCAAGGCCCTGATCGAGGAGGAAGGCAACCCCGACCTGAAACTGCGCGTGTTCGTCACCGGCGGCGGCTGCTCCGGCTTCCAGTACGGCTTCACCTTCGACGAGGTGACCAACGAGGACGACATGGTGCTGCAGAAGAACGGCGTCACCCTGCTGATCGATCCCATGAGCATGCAGTACATGATGGGCGCCGAGATCGACTACACCGAGGGCCTGGAAGGCGCCCAGTTCGTGATCAAGAACCCCACCGCCGTGTCCACCTGCGGCTGCGGTTCCTCCTTCTCGACCTGACATTCCGCCCCTCTCCTCCCGGGGAGAGGGTGGCCGCAAGGCCGGGTGAGGGAGAGCGGCGCAAGCCGCTTTTTCTTATTTGGAGACTTCGATGACAGAGAAATACAAGATCGTGGCCTGTCCCACCTGCGGCAAGGACGTCGAATGGCGGGTGGAGAACAAGTGGCGGCCGTTCTGCTCGGAGCGCTGCAAGATGATCGACCTGGGAGAGTGGGCCACCGAGAAGTACAAGGTGCCGGTGGTGGAGCAGGACGACTTCGACAATCTGGAACCGCGGGGCTGAACGCCCCGCGTCCGGTTCGAGAATCAGCGCGTCAGGGTCTGCACCCCGTCCGGCGTCCCCATCAGGAACACGTCCGCGCCGCGCCTGGCGAACAGGCCCACGGTCACCACGCCGACGAGCTGGTTGATCTCGGCTTCCATGGCCACCGGGTCCAGGATGCTCATGCCGTGCACGTCCAGGATGACGTTGCCGTTGTCGGTGGTGAAGCCGGCGCGCAGCACCGGGTTGCCGCCCAGTTTCACCAGTTGCCGGGCCACGTAGGAGCGGGCCATGGGGATGACTTCCACCGGCAAGGGGAACTTGCCCAGCACGTCCACCAGCTTGCTCTGGTCGGCGATGCAGACGAACTTCTTGGCGCAGGCGGCGACGATCTTCTCCCGCGTCAGCGCGCCGCCGCCGCCCTTGATCATGGCCATGTGGCGGGTGATCTCGTCGGCGCCGTCCACGTAGACCTCCATCTCGCCGGCCTCGTTCAGGTCGATGACGCGGATGCCGTGCTTCTTCAGGCGCTCGGCGGTGGCCACGCTGGAGGCCACGGCGCCGTCGACGCGGCCCTTGATGTGGGCGAGTTCGTCGATGAAGAAATTGGCGGTGGAACCGGTGCCCACGCCGATGATGCCGGCGGGCACGTATTCGATGGCGGCGCGGGCCGTGGCTTGCTTCATTTCGTCCTGGGTCATCATGGCGCGATTCGCTTTGTCGTTTGATTGGAAACCACGAGAATAGCGGCCTTTGCCGCCCCCATCAAACCCAAGCATGACCGACTATCTGGAGCGCATCCTGCTCGCCCGCGTCTACGACGTGGCCATCGAATCCCCCCTGGAAGAGGCGCCCAACCTGTCCCGGCGGCTCGGCAACACCCTGTTGCTGAAGCGCGAGGACATGCAGCCGGTGTTCTCCTTCAAGCTGCGCGGCGCCTACAACAAGATGGTCGGGCTGACCCGCGCCCAGTTGAAGCGCGGCGTGGTGGCGGCCTCCGCCGGCAACCATGCCCAGGGCGTGGCCCTGTCGGCCCAGGTTCTGGGCTGCGAAGCCACCATCGTCATGCCCGCCACCACCCCGGCCATCAAGGTGGACGCGGTGGCCAAGCGGGGCGCCAGCGTGGTGCTGCACGGCGATTCCTACGACGACGCCTACAAGCACGCCAGGGAGATCGCCCGGGCGGAAAAGAAGACCTTCGTCCACCCCTACGACGATCCCGACGTGATCGCCGGCCAGGGCACCATCGGCATGGAATTGCTGCGCCAGTCGCGCGCCCCCATCGACGCCGTGTTCGTGCCGGTGGGGGGCGGCGGCCTGATCGCCGGCATCGCCGCCTACATCAAGCGCCTGCGGCCGGAGGTCAGGATCATCGGCGTGGAGCCGGAAGAGGCCGACGCCATGGCCCGCTCCCTGTGCAAGAAGGAGCGCGTCGTCCTGCACCAGGTGGGCATCTTCGCCGACGGCGTGGCGGTGAAGCAGGTGGGCGAGGAGACCTTCCGCCTGTGCCAGCAATACGTGGACGAGGTGATCCGGGTGGACAACGACGCCATCTGCGCCGCCATCAAGGACGTGTTCGAGGACACCCGTTCCATCCTGGAGCCCGCCGGCGCCCTGGGCGTGGCCGGCGCCAAGGCCTGGGCGGCGCGGGAGAAGGCGAGGAACAGGAACCTGGTGGCCATCGCCTCCGGCGCCAACATGAATTTCGACCGGCTGCGCTTCGTCGCCGAGCGGGCGGAACTGGGCGAGAAGCGGGAGGCGGTGCTGGCGGTGACCATCCCGGAGAAGCCCGGCAGCTTCAAGGCCTTCTGCACCCTGATCGGCGGCCGGGTGATCACCGAGTTCAACTACCGTTTCTCCGACCCGGCCGAAGCCCATGTCTTCGTCGGCCTCCAGGTCCACAACCGGGCCGAGGTGGACAAGTTGCTGGTGTCCCTGGAGAAGCGCCAGTTGCCGGTGCTGGACCTGTCCGACAACGAGATGGCCAAGCTGCACATCCGCCATCTGGTGGGCGGCCGCGCCCAGGCCGAGAACGAGGTGCTGTACCGCTTCGAGTTTCCGGAACGG
>WBZT01001344.1_pt1 | contig 14318 bp, 13 predicted proteins | sample 5204241 | NCBI WGS metagenome assembly WBZT01 (sample SAMN12344358, study PRJNA552823) | activated sludge metagenome | biome: Activated sludge suspended growth; feature: Nitrification reactor; material: Wastewater; isolation source: activated sludge from nitrification reactor of wastewater... | reverse complement strand
GGGTTGTGCGGGGAATTGACGATGATCATTCGTGAGCGCGGACTCAGCAGCGCGCGTACCTGCGCCCAGTCCGGCCGGTAGTCGGGAAATCGTAGCGAGGCGTACATCGCCCGGCCACCAACCGTCTCGATCGCCGGCACGTAGCTGTCGTAGACCGGCTCGAAGACGATCACTTCGTCGCCGCTGCGCACGAAAGCGGCAATCGCGGTGAAGATCGCCTGCGTCGCGCCGGCGGTAACGGTGATTTCACTGTCCATGTCGTACTCGGCAGCGTACGACTCCGCCACCTTGTCGCCAATCGCCGAGCGCAGTTCCGGAACCCCGGCCATTGGTGGATACTGATTTCGTCCCTCGCGCATCGCTCGCCACGTCGCCTCGAACAGCGACGGCTCCGCCTGGAAATCGGGAAAGCCCTGCGACAGATTGATCGCCCCGCAATCGGCCGCGAGTTTGGACATCACCGTAAAAATGGTGGTCCCGACGCCGGGCAGCTTCGAGTCGGGAACGACAGAGGACTGGCGCATGGCAATTCGCGCGGCGAGCGCGGTGCGAGTGGGCGATCACGTAGTGTAAGATTGCCGAACCGCTGAAACAAGGAGCATTTCGAGAGAAGCAGTTCGAAAGGTCACGGGCGACGCGCGCCACCGGCGCAATCTGTTAGCATTCGTCGATCGGCCTCCTGCAAGCTCTCACCGCATGTCCATGATCTCCTCCACCCTGCGCAGCCTGGCAACGATCGCGCTCCTGCTGCTGATCGGCCAATGCGGATTTGCTGCGCCCCCACTGCCCGCGCTCGGCGCCGACCTGCGCGACCTGACGGTCTCCGGAGTCTCCTCCGGCGGCTACATGGCGGTGCAATTCGAGGTGGCGCATGCGAAACTCGTTCGCGGTGCCGGCGTCATTGCCGGCGGCCCGTACGACTGTGCCGAAGGATCGATCGCGCTGGCGCTCACCGCCTGCATGTGGCCCTCTTCCTGGGCACCATTGCCGTCGCTGGCGGAACTGCGGGGACGTGCCGAAGCTCTTTCCCGCTCGGGCAGCATCGATCCCACCGAACATCTGCGTGAACACCGGGTCTGGCTTCTCTCGGGTGGCAAGGACGAAATCGTGAAGACGCGGGTGGTCGACCGGCTGGCCGCCTTTTACGCGGAGTGGCTTCCCCCGGCGGCGATTCGTTACATCAAGCCGCCCGACGCGGCACACGCGATGATCTCCGTCGCCGATCCGCAGGCAGACGCCTGCGACAGCATGCAATCGCCATACATCAACCGCTGCGGCGATCTCGATCCGGCCGGCGAAATGCTCACGCACATGCTCGGCCCGCTGCAGCCACCTGATGCAACAGCGCAGGGCGAAATGCTCCAATTCGAGCAGGGGGATTTCGTCGACGGGAAGGCGATCGACGCCGGACTGGCGGACGAAGCCTACGTCTACGTACCCCGGGACTGCCGCAACACGAGTTGCCGGATACACGTCGCCTTCCATGGCTGCCGCCAGAGTTCCGCGCAAATCGGACGACGCTTCGTCGATGGTACCGGCTACAACCGCTGGGCAGACAGCAACCGCATCATTGTGCTCTACCCGCAGACCGTGCCGCGCTACGGGCTGGCCATCGGATCCTGGAAGTGGATGAGCAACCCCTTGGCGTGCTGGGACTGGTGGGGATACTCCGGGCGTACCTACCCGACTCGCGATGGCGTGCAGATCCGGGCCGTACGCGCGATGCTCGAACGCCTTGCGGCGCCCCGCCAGCCGTAAGCTTCGACGCCGTGTCGAACGCCCTGGGCAGCCTTTGTGAAATGCCGCCGGAAGCTGCCTGCGCGTCATTGCCGAACGCCCGCAAACACTCGCCAGAGCGCCGGCAATCTCGCTTGCTGCCAGCCGCACTGCTCCTTCTGGCCGTCGCCATCGGGGCATGCCAGACGCCTCCGCCGACACTCCCCGGGAGCGGCATCGAAATCCACATCGCGCACATCAACGACCACCATTCCCACCTCGAAGCGCAACCCGACTTCGCGATCCGCATCGACGGCGTGGACACGCGCGTCGAAATCGGCGGCTTTCCGCGCCTGACGACACTGTTCGAGGCCAATTCCCGGCTGCCCAATCTGCTCAAGATTCACGCCGGCGACGCGATGACCGGCACGCTCTATCACACGCTGTACAACGGCGAGGCAGACGCCGCGCTGATGAACACGGTGTGCTTCGACGTATTCGAACTCGGAAACCACGAATTCGACGAGGGCGATGCCGGTCTGCGACGATTTCTCGACCATCTGCAAAGCGGCCGCTGCCAAACGACCGTGCTCGCCGCCAACGTCGAACCGGCCGCCGGCAGCCCGCTCGCACCGGCACACGCCGACGATTACCTCAAGCCGTACCTGCTGAAACGATTCGGCGAAGTGACCGTGGGCATCATTGGCATCGAGGTGCGCGGCAAGACGATGAATTCCTCGCGGCCGCTGCGCAGTACGGCCTTTCTCGATGAAGTAGCGACCGCACAGAGAACGATCGACAAGCTGCGCGCGCAGGGAATCCGGCACATCATCCTCGTCACCCATCAGGGGTACGAAGCCGACCAGGCGATGGCGGCGCGCCTCAGCGACGTCGACGTGATCATTGGCGGCGACTCGCATACGCTGCTCGGCGATTTCTCGGCGATCGGCATCGACGCGTCGGGACCGTATCCCACGATTGTCCGCAACCGCGATGGCAACCTCGTATGCGTCGGCCAGGCCTGGGAATACGGCAAGGCCTTCGCCCTGATGCGCGTGCGCTTCGACGATCGCGGCAAGGTGACGAGCTGCAGCGGCGAAGTGACGCTGCCGATCGGCGACGACTTTCGTCGGCAGAACGCCGAAGGACACTTTGTCGTGGTCGATGCTCCGACCCGCGCCCGCATCGTCGAACGTCTGTCGGGACCGGGCGGCGCGCAGGTGGTCGCTCCCGATCCGCTCGCGCAGGCCGAGCTCGCCCGCTTCTCCAGCCGCCTCGCAGACATGAAGCGACAGGCGATCGGTACCGCCAGCGAATCCCTCTGTCTGGTTCGCGTGCCGGGGGAATCGACCAACCGCAGCAGCGGCATCAGCGGCTGCGAAGTTGCCAACACGCTGGCTCGCGGCAGCGACATCGCGCAGGTCGTGGCCGAGGCGTATCGGCAGGCCAGCAATCTCGCCGACGTCGCGCTGCAGAACGGCGGCGGCATCCGCAGCCCGCTGCCCAGGGGCGAAGTCAGCTTCGACACGGCGTACACGGTGCTGCCTTTCCACAATGTCCTCCTCGAACTGCAGCTCAGCGGTCGCCAGATCGTCGAAGTGCTCGAGGATGCCGTCGGTAACTACCTCGACCAGGGCGGATCCGACGGCTCCCACCCCTACGCCGCCGGCCTGCGCTGGCATCTGGATCTGTCGCAGCCGCGCGGCAGCCGCTTCCGCCAGGTCGAGGTGAAAAGAAAGGCGAGCGATGCCTGGCAGCCGATCGAACCCGAACGAACCTACACCTTGGTGACCAGCGACTACCTGGCCGAAGGCGGTGACGGCTACGCGACCCTCGCCGGGATCCATCGCGACGGCCACAGCGTGAACACCTATCTGAACTACACCCAGACTTTCGTCGACTACCTGCTCGCACGCGGCACGATCACCCGGCCTGCGGCGAGCGAATACAGCCATCAGAGGGTGATTACCCGCGATGGCAGAACGCTGCCCTGAATCGAGCGATCGGTGGGCCGGACAGCGCACCTACGCCCTGCTCTACCCGCACAGCCAACGACCTGGCCACGCGTTCTTGCGTAGACCAAGACCGTTGGCCAACGCTCGGACGGGCGCAGAACGGGCAGGTGCTGGTGGTGCTGCACACCAGCGAGCAAACGAGCAGCACGGAATCGCACATCCGCATCATTTCGGCGCACCGCGCCGATCCGGCGAAAGTGCGCGACTACGAACAGACACCGCGCCAGCGGCCAAGGGTGGCGGAGATGAAGGACCATTACGATTTCAGCAAAGGCGCACGCGGCAAGTTCTACCGCTAGGGCGCCGTCTTCCGGCTGCCGGTTTATCTCGACGAGAAGGTGCAGGACTACCTCGCCGCCAAGGCCAACGCCAAGAGCGTCGAACTCGCCGACCTGGTCAACGACATGCTCAGGAAGGATATCGAACGCATCGAGATCGCCAGATAGCCCACGCGATGACGACCGTCAACAGCACGAAGGGGGTTGTGACCGACGGCATCAGCGCAGTAGCCTTCGCGCTTCGATCTTGGCCAATGCTTCATTGCGAATGGCGCACCAGTCTCCCGAGGTCAGCTCGCTTTCGCCGCTGCTCGACCCTTCCGGCAATTTTGCATCAAGCTGTTCCTCGGCCATGCGCCTTTCGTCGGCGCGAATAAGCTCGCGAATATATTCACTGACGCTACTGTAGCGGCCTTGGGCGATCTGCCATCCACGAATTGCTTCAAGGGATCGGGCAGAGAAATATTCATGCTGTGCATGGAACACCTCCGTCCTTCTTATCCTGCCTAATGCCTCACAACAGCCATGAAATGGCAAGAACTGGCATTTCATGAAGGTGGATCAGACGCGAGGCGACGCGCCGCCGGAATCTGCACGTCCAGCGCCCCCTTTTGCATCAGACTGCTTGCCTCCTCGATAGGTCTTGAAATCACGCGTGCGTGACTTCACGACCACAGCAGTGCGTGTCACGGTTCCAATCCACGGTCTTGCACGGCGCGCGACAATTGCGCTTGAAGCCCGGCCACAGCCAGCAATACGGCGGCGCCACGGCTGCAGCAAGATCGGACACATGGCATCTGCGCGTGCTCCCGGCTTGCTTACTTGCTCAACAACCGCATCCCCCGCTCCAGCCCATCCAGCGTCAGCGGAAACATCCTCCCGCCGAGCAGGTTGTAGATCAGGGCGGTCGATTGCCGGTATTGCCACGAGTGCTCCGACTCGGGGTTGAGCCAGATGGTGTGCGGCCAGGTGTCGGCCAGGCGGCGCAGCCAGGTCGCGCCCGGTTCGCTGTTGTTGAATTCGATGCTGCCGTTGGGCTGCACGAGCTCGTAAGGACTCATCGCCGCGTCGCCGACGAAGATCAGCTTGTAGTCGCTGCCATACTTGTGCAGCACGTCGTGCGTGGCAATGCGCTCGCTGTGGCGGCGGCGGTTGTCCTGCCACAGGTAGTCATAGACGCAGTTGTGGAAATAGTAGTGTTCGAGGTGCTTGAACTCGCTGCGACACGCCGAGAAGAGCTCTTCGCAGACGCGGATGTGATCGTCCATCGAGCCGCCGATGTCGAGGAAAAGCAGCACCTTGACGGCGTTGTGACGTTCCGGGCGCAGGTGCAGATCGAGCCAGCCGGCGTTGCGCGCGGTGCTGCTGATCGTTCCTTCTAGGTCGAGTTCCTCGGCAGCGCCCTCGCGGGCGAAACGCCGCAGACGGCGCAGCGCGATCTTGATGTTGCGCGTGCCGAGTTCGACGCTGTCGTCGAGATTGCGGAATTCGCGCTTTTCCCAGACCTTGACCGCCGAGCGATTCTCGCTCCGGCCGCCGACCCGGATTCCCTCGGGATGCGTGCCGCCATGGCCGAAGGGTGAACTGCCGCCGCTGCCGATCCACTTGCTGCCGCCGGCGTGGCGCTCCTTCTGCTCGGCCAGGCGTTGCTGGAAGGTCTCCATCAGTTTCTCCCAGCCGAGTTTTTCCAGCTTCGCCCGCTCGGCGTCGGTCAGGTGCCTCTTCACCGCTCGCCGCAGCCATTCCTCCGGGATCAGCACGTCCATCCCTGGCAGCGCCTCCACCCCCTTGAAGTACTCGCCGAAAGCGCGGTCGAACTTGTCGAAATTGCTTTCGTCCTTGACCAGGATGGCGCGCGCGACGACGTAGAAATCGTCGATGCTGTGTTCGATGACATGCCGTTGCAGCGCTTCGAGCAGGGCAAGGAACTCCTTGATCGACACCGGCACGCCGCGCGCCTTGAGATGGAGGAAGAAGTCGATCAGCACCGTTGCTTCGCCGGCTTCTCAGCGATTGTGACGCGCCATGAAGATCAGGCGCTCGAACAGGTGGACGTCCTGCTCGTTCTTCAGCAGCGCACCGTGCAGCGGCGGGATTGCGGTCTTCTGATCCTTGCTGCGCAGCGCTTCGGGTGGGATGTCTTCGGCCAGCAGGAGTTTGAGCCAGTCGAGCAGTTCCGAGGTCGAAGGCTTCTTCTTCAGGCCGGGAATTTCGCGCAGCTCGAAGAATACTTCCAGCGCCTCGCGCAGCAGGGCGGGTTTCAGGCCGGGGAAATGCACGTCGACGATCCGGGTCATTGTCTCCTTGTCGGGAAAGCGGATGTAGTGGAAGAAGCAGCGCCGCAGGAAAGCGTCGGGAAGTTCCTTCTCGTTGTTCGAGGTGATGAACAGCACCGGCCGGTGGCGGGCGACGACCTTCTGGCGAGTTTCGTAGACGAAGAACTCCATCCGGTCGAGTTCGCGCAGCAGATCGTTGGGGAATTCGATGTCCGCCTTGTCGATTTCGTCGATCAGTACGACCGACGGCGTTTCGCATTCGAACGCCTGCCAGAGGACTCCCTTGATGATGTAACTGCCGATGTCGGCGACTTTCGCCTCGCCGAGCTGCGAATCGCGCAGGCGCGATACGGCGTCGTATTCGTAGAGTCCCTGCTGCGCCTTGGTGGTCGACTTCACGTGCCACTCGAACAGCGGCAATCCGAGCGCAGCAGCGACTTCCTCGGCAAGCATCGTCTTGCCTGTGCCCGGCTCGCCCTTGATCAGCAGCGGGCGTTGCAGGGTGATCGCGGCGTTGACGGCGAGCGTCAGGTCACGCGTGGAAACGTAGGTGTCGGAACCGGAAAAGCGCATGGTGGGTTTCCTCTCGAAGACCTTGCGATTCTACCCGCAAAGCAGCGGACAGGGTCCCCCCGACGCTGCCGTTCAGCTTCCCGCCGCTCGCCGCAGGCAATCGAGATAGGCCGTTGCATCGATCCCGCCCCCCTGCCGCTGGGCGCGCCAGAGTGCTTCGCCGAGGCACTCGAGGATGGCGTGTTCGGCGTCGTGCACGTCGAGGCGGGCGCGCAGTGCCTGGTAAATGGCACGGATTCCCCGCGGCTGATCGATGCTGATCTGCTCGGCAATCGCCAGGTGCAGCGAGAGGTGGAGAAAGGGATTCATCTGCCCGCCCTCCGGCGTGAACTCCCGCTCGATCGCCGCCGCGGGATTTTCCAGCAGGGCGTGGTATTCAGGATGCTCCAGGATCAGATCGGCGGCCGTCACCTCGGCTCCTTCGAGCGGCAGCCGCGCGCGATGTTTTCGCCACGCTTCACAGAAGAAATGGCGAACCTGCTCGCGGCTTGGATTGAACATGCCAGCTCCCGTTTCAATGATGCAGCAAGGTGGTAAGCACCGCATTCTGCAGCAGACGGCCGCCACCCCCCGCGGCAGGAACGATCTGCCCGGTGCCGTAGGTACCGATCAATGGCAGCCGAGGGAACTGCTGCCGAAGGCAATCGAGATCACGGTCGTCTCCGGCATAGAAGAAGGGGCCACGTCCGACGCAGGAGAAGACCACGGCCGCCAGCGGATCGACGGCTGCGGCTGCCAGCCGGGCGACGCTCTGGCGCATGTCGGCGGCGGCCACGCCGGGCGAACGAATCGCCCAGGCGACGTACTGTCCCGGCAAGGGACACTCGCTCAGCGTCAGCGCCCCCTTGCCGTCGCCGCCGATGATCGCCGCGGTTCGCTGCCTGCCATCGAGCGGCGCCCCCGCGATGGGCAGCGGCTCGCACGCTCCGTCGATGAGCACGGCACACAGCGAGGTGGTGATTTCGCCCAGTGACGGCGGCGCCGCAGTGGCGCAAGATGCCCGCCGTGCCGCCGCAAGGTTGTCGAGGGCGCTTTCGCCGCCCACCCGGAGCAGTTCATGGCGGCAACTGCTGTCGATCCGGCATGCTTCGGCAAGAAAGCGCCAGCCTGTCGAAGTCGCAAAGTCGACCCGCGCCCCGCGCACCACCCAGGCCGCTTCGCTGCACAGGCGACTCTGCTGCCAGGCCAGCAATTCTGCCGGCCCCGCCCGGCCCGAAAAGCAACCGCCAAGGCGACGTCGGCGCTGCCCAGCCCACCCATGCGGAAAGGCGCCGCCGGCGTAGCTGAAAATCGCCGCGTCGCCGGGCTCGCCTTCTGCACTCCCGACGGAGAGCTCGCCGCCAAGAACCATGACCGCCGCCGCCGGACGATCGACGACCCAGCCAGTGGCGGTGAACACGCCGGCGGCAATTCCGCCAACTACCTGGGTGCAATGCGCCGCGCGCGCCACGGCCGTGACGCACTGCTGCGCCCGCCGGGAAAACTCTGCGCTCAGAAACAGCAGCACCCCGTGCGCATGGCGTTCGCCGGCTTCGTCGAGCGCCATGCGAAGCGCTTCCACCGCCAGTTCCGGCACCGGCTCGTTGCCGGACGCCAAGGCGCTGGCGACGCTCATCCTGCGGCAGCGCCGGCCGGCTCGACGGTCTTGTCTGGATATTCACAAAGATCGGCAATCAGGCAGCGCCAGCACTCGGGCCTGCGCGCCTTGCAGACGTAGCGACCATGCAGGATCAGCCAGTGATGGGCGAAATGTCGGAACTCCTCCGGCACTGCCTGCAGCAACTCGTTTTCGACGGCGAGTGGCGTCTTGCCGGGCGCCAGCCCGCTGCGGTTGGCCAAGCGGAAAATATGCGTATCGACGGCGATGGTCGGTTCGCCGAAGGCGGTGTTGAGCACCACGTTGGCGGTCTTGCGGCCGACCCCGGGCAGGCTTTCGAGCGCCTCGCGCGCGCGCGGCACCGCGCCGCCGTGCAACTCGAGCAGTTGCCGGCAGGTGGCGATGACGTTCCTCGCCTTGCCCTGGTAGAGCCCGATGCGGTTGATGTACGCGCTCAGACCGCTCTCGCCCAGGGCCAGCATTGCCTGTGGCGTCGGCGCATCGGTGAAAAGCTTCCGGGTCGCCAGATTGACGCTCCTGTCGGTGGCCTGCGCCGAGAGGATGACGGCGATCAGCAGTTGAAAGTTGCTGGTGTACTCGAGTTCGGTCGCCGGCTCGGGATTGGCGGCACGCAGACGGGCGAAGATTTCCCGCCGCTGGGCAGCGTTCATCGTCGCCGAATCCGCCTGCAACTCAGGCGCTTCCGCCGACCGCCAGCGGCGTCCCGTCGTGGCCCCGGCCCGACTTGCGGGCAGCGGCGCGTGCCTCGACCCAGTTCTTCCAGGCGATCAGGCAGCCGAGCAGGATAAAGGCGCCCGGCGGCAGGATGGCGAGGAGCAGGCCGGGATAGTCGGCCGGCAACAACTGCAAGGGTTGCAGCGCCGGAAACACCATGTCGATCCCTGCCAATAGCGTGCCGCCACCGATCAGCTCGCGCAGGCCGCCGAGCAGACCGAGCGTCCATAACATGCCGATCCCCATGCAGGCGCCATCGAGCGCCGACTGCAACGGCGGGTTCTTGTTGGCAAAGGCCTCGACCCGCGCGAGCACGATGCAATTGGTGACGATCAGCGGGATGAAGATGCCGAGCACCAGATACAGGTCGTGGAAATGGGCGTTGAACAGGAGATCGATGATCGTCACCAGCGCTGCGACCACCAGGATGAATACCGGGATGCGTATTTCGTGCGGAATCAGGTTGCGCAACAGGGCAACGGCGACATTGGACATTGCCATGACGATCAGCGTCGCCAGCGACAGCATCACACCGTTGACCAGATTGGTGGTCACCGCCAGCAGCGGGCACATGCCAAGGATCTGCACCAGGCTGGAATTCTGCCGCCAGATGCCGTTGTTGCCGATTTCCCGGATTTCCTCGCGACTGATCATTGCTCTCCTCCCCGACTTTCTGGCGAAGCCGCCTCGGCGAACAGCCGCTGGCGATTCGCTTCGACATACTGCAGCGCCTTGTGCACCGCCTTGATCACGGCGCGCGGCGTGACCGTGGCGCCGGCGACCGAATCGAAATGGCCGCCGTCCTTCTTCACCCGCCACTCGCGGTCGTTCACCGCTGCCAGCGAAAGTCCGTCGAACTGCCGGATCCACGGATGTTCCTTGTTCCTGTCCTTGCGCGGATCGATGTAGTCGCCAAGACCGGGCGTCTCCTTGTGCTGCGTGACGCGCACCCCGAGCAGCGTACCGTCGGCGGCGACCGCGAGCAACAGACGGATCCTGCCCGAATAGCCATCGGGAGCGACCGCTTCGAAGACCAGCGCGCTGGCCTTGCCGGCCTTGCGCGCCAGGTAGGCGGTCGTCTCCTCGTCGTTGCCCAGGGCGGCGCTCGGCGGCAGCGACAGACTGTCCCTGAGCAAATCATTGTCATAAACCCCGGGCGGCAGCACCTCGCCGATCAACTTCATCTTTTCGGTCGCCGTCGCCGCATCGATCGCCTCCCTGGTGGACAGGAATGCGGCGACCAGCAGGCCGGAGAACGCCACCACAAAGATTGCCAGGATGAGTGCCGTCCGCACCGCCATCGTGGCGGCAGTGGGCGGCGCCTTGGGCCGCGTCATTGCGCGTCCTTCATGCCGAAGATCGGCGGCTGCGTGTACATGTCGATCAGCGGCACGCAGAGATTCATCAGCAGGACGGCGAAAGCGACGCCGTCGGGATAGCCGCCGAAAACGCGAATGATGTACGCCAGCACCCCGGCACAGAAGCCGAAGATCAGCTTGCCCCGGGGCGTCGTGCAACCGGAGACCGGATCCGTGACGATGAAGAAGGCGCCGAGCATCGCGCCGCCGGAAAAGAGATGGAACAGCGGATTCGCGAACTGCTGCGGGTTCCACCCCCAGAGCGTGCCCGCCAATAGCGACAGGCCAGCGAGAAAGCCGAGCGGCGCGTGCCAATTGATGACTTTCCTTCGCCACAGCCAGAGACCGCCCAGCAGGTAGCCACCGCTCACCCATTCCCAGCCGCGCCCCGCGAAATTGCCGAAAACGTCCTGCGTTGCCAGCAGCGTCGGCACGTCGACGGCTCCCTCGCCGAGCTTCAGGGCCGTCTTGAGTGAATCGAGCGGCGTCGCTCCGCTCATCACGTCGATCCGCTGGGCAAGACCGGCAATGATCTCGATCTGTTCGCCCAGGCTCAGTTTGAGGCCGAGCACCGGCCATTGCGACATCAGCGCCGGGAACGAGACGATGCACACGGCGAAGGCGATCATCGCCGGATTGAACGGATTCTGGCCCAGTCCGCCGTAGAGCTGTTTGGCGACGACGATGGCAAACAGCGCGCCGACGACGATCAGCCACCACGGGGCGAGCGGCGGAAAAGTCAGGGCGATCAGCCAGGCGGTGACGATCGCGCTGCCATCGCTCAGGAACAGGCGCAGCGGTCTGCCGCGCAAGCGCAACATCAGCGCTTCACCGGCGAGCGCGGCGAGCGTGGCGATCGCCAACTGCAGCACGATACAGGCCCCGACCAGCCAGACGTAGGCGGCTATGCCCGGCAGCAGCGCCAGCAGCACCTGCAGCATCACCCGCTGGACGCTGGCTTGCCCGAGCACGTACGGGGGGGTCGTGAAGTGCGTCATTCGGCGGTCCGTGGCGGCGTGCTGGCGGCGTCCGCGCGCTCGGCATCGGGTTGCAGGGCTCTGCGGCGAGCCTCGATCGCGGCAATCTCCTTTTCCTGCTCGGCGGAGAGTCGTTCGGTGTTTCTCGGTCGCACTGCTTCGCGCTGCGCGCGCGCACGCTCCATCGCGGCGACGATGGTCGCCTTCTTGATCGCCTCGGCATCACTCGCCAAAGCGGCGACCTCGGGACTTGGCGCGAGCGGATTCGCTGCTGCATCGGCAACAACCGGCACCGCATCGGCCGGCATCGGTGCGGCCTTGCGTTCGCTCGTCCTGGCGGCAGCGGCCTTGGCCAGACGCTCGGCCTTTTCGGCCTGCTCGCGCTCCTCGCGCGCGTTGCGCAACTCGAAACGCTCCTTGGCCGCTTCCGCTGCCTGCTTCTCGCGCTCGCGCGCCCAGATTTCGCTCTTGGCAAAGCGGAAGTACTGGACCAGCGGAATGTGCGACGGGCAGACGTAGCTGCAGCAGCCGCATTCGATGCAGTCGAACAGGTAGTACTCCTGCGTCTTGCCGAAATTCCTGGCGCGCGCGAACCAGTACAGCTCGAACGGCTGCAGTTCGTGCGGGCAGACTTCGGCACAGGCACCACAACGAATGCAGGGCATTTCCGGCGGACTTGGCGGGAACAGCGTCGGCGAACCGGCAATGACGCAATTCGTCGCCTTGACCACCGGCGCCGCGAGGTCGGGAATCTCGAAGCCCATCATCGGTCCACCCATCAGATACGAGCCGGTGTCGGCCTTCGGCCCGCCGAGAGCGACCAGGTCGTGCATCGGCGTCCCCAGCCGTACTTCCCAGTTGCGCGGATGCTCGACATTACCGGTGAGGGTGACGATGCGCGAAATCACCGGCTCGCCGTGCGCGAGCGCACGATACGCGGTATAGGCAGTGGCGACGTTGAAACACTGCACGCCGAGTTCGGTCGATCGCTTGCTCGCCGGAACCTCCTTGCCGGTCAGCACGCGGATCAGTTGCTTGGCACCACCGGCCGGGTAACGCGTGGGAACGGCGACCACCTCGTAGTCCTCGCCCAGGCGATCGACCGCTTCGCGCATTGCGGCAACGGCCTCCGGCTTGTTGTCCTCGATGCCGATCAGTACCTGGCGGGCGGCCAGCAGATCGCGGAAGATGGCGGATCCGCGGACGATTTCCTCGGCGCGCTCGCGCATCAGCACGTCGTCGCAGGTCATGAAGGGCTCGCACTCCGCACCGTTGATGACCAGATGCTCGACGGGCACCGCCTTCGCCGCGGTGAGCTTGGCGTGGCTGGGAAAAACCGCGCCGCCGAGGCCGACGACTCCGGCATCGCGCAGCAGCTCGCGCACGCGCTCGGGCGGCAGGCTCCGATGATCGACCGGTACGCGGTCGATCCACTCGTCGCGGCCGTCGGGCTCGATCACCACGCTGAGCGTCGGCAGGCCCGATGGATGCGCAGCGACATGCTCCTCGACCGCCAGCACCGTACCGGAAGTTGGCGCGTGTACCGCGGACGACACCCAGCGGTCGGCACTGCCGATCAGTTGCCCCTTGCGCACCTGTTCGCCGGGCTGCACCAGCGGATTCGGCGCATCGCCGATGCTCTGATGCAGCGGCACGTACAATCTGGCGGGCAAGGGCGCCTGGCCGATCGGATCCTGCACCGAGGGCGCCTTGTTGGTGTCCGGCTTGACACCGCCCTTGAAACGGAAGAGCTTCTGCAGCACGCCGGTCAGCTCAGGCGGCACGCTTGATTTCGATCACCGGATACTTCCATTTCCAGTTGTCGAGATTTTCGACGATCGGCTGCATGTAGATGCACTCGACCGGACAGGGTTTGACACACAGCTCGCAGCCGGTGCACAGCGCCGCGATGATGGTGTGCATCTGCTTGGCGGCGCCGGCGATGGCATCGACCGGGCAGGCCTGAATGCACAGCGTGCAGCCGATGCAGGTCTGTTCGTCGATGATCGCCACCTGCTTCGGCTTCTCCTCGCCTTCGAGCGGTTTGACTTCACGACCGAGCAGATCGGCGAGCTTGCGCACGCCGTCGCTGCCGCCCGGCGGACACAGGTTGATATCGGCCTCGCCGGAGGAAATCGCCGCCGCATAGGGTTTGCAACCGGGATAGCCGCATTGGCCGCATTGCGTCTGCGGCAGGATCGCCTCGATCTTCTCGACCAGCGGGTCGCCCTCGACCTTGAACTTGATCGAGGCATAGCCGAGGGCGGCGCCGAGCACGACGGCGCCGAGCGCCATGATCGCCAGGGTGACGATCATTGATACTTGTCCAGGCCGGCGAAGCCCATGAAAGCCAGGCTCATCAGGCCGGCAGTGACCATCGCGATCGCCGTTCCGCGAAAATGGGTCGGCACGTCGGCACCTTCGATGCGCTCGCGGATGCCGGCAAAAAGCACCAGCACCAGCGAAAAGCCGACGGCACTGCCGGCGCCGAAGAGCAGCGACTCGACGAAATCATAGCGGTTGGCAACGTTCAGCAGCGGCACCCCGAGCACCGCGCAGTTGGTGGTGATCAGCGGCAGGTAGATGCCGAGCACCTGGTGCAGCACCGGGCTGGTCTTCTGCACCACCATCTCGGTCAGTTGCACGATGGCGGCAATCGTGACGATGAAGGAAAGCGTGCGCAGGTACTCGAGCCCGAAAGGCATCAACAGGTAATGGTCGATGATGTAGCTGGCGCCGGTACCGACGGTGAGCACGAAGGTCGTCGCCGCACCCATGCCGAAAGCTGTCTCC
>WBZT01002041.1_pt1 | contig 14352 bp, 10 predicted proteins | sample 5204241 | NCBI WGS metagenome assembly WBZT01 (sample SAMN12344358, study PRJNA552823) | activated sludge metagenome | biome: Activated sludge suspended growth; feature: Nitrification reactor; material: Wastewater; isolation source: activated sludge from nitrification reactor of wastewater... | reverse complement strand
TTCTGTCGGCCAAGCGATACTCGCAAGGCAGCACCAACGTCGCCAATGCATCCTCGACCGGGCCGTACGTCAGCGCCGATGGCCGGTTCGTCGCGTTCACCAGCGTCGCGGGCAATTTGATCACCAACAACCCGCCGCAGGGATGGAATGTTTACCTCTACAGCGTGGCCGGCGGCACGAACCGGCTGGTAAGCGTGAACACCAACGGCGTCCCCAGCGGCAATTCGTCCGCGGTCTTCTCCCTCATCGGCTCGCCCATCAGCACGAACGGCCAGGTGATATCATTCCAAAGCGCGGCTTACGATCTGGTCGCGGGCGATACCAACGGGGTGCAGGATGTTTTCGCGCGCGACCTGGCCAGCGGGGTCACCAAACTCGTCACCGAGAACGCCACGCACACCGGCAGCGCCAGTCTCGGCGGCGACTCATCCAGCCTCAGCGCGGACGGCCGGTTTGTTATCTTTAAGAGCCTGGCCGCCGACCTCGCGGGCGTGGATTTGAACGACCAAAACGACATTTTTGTCCGCAATCTCACGAACAACACCACCGTTTTGGTCAGCGTCAACTTGGCGGGCACCGCCGCCGGCAACCAGGGCGCTTCCGATCGCTTCACCATCAGCGCGAACGGCCGCTATGTCGCTTTCGATAGCACCTCGACCGACTTGGTACCCAACGATGCCAACGGATTCGCCGATGTGTTCCGGCGCGATTTGCTGACCGGCGTGACGGAATTGGTCAGCATCAACCGGTTCGGGAGCAACAGCGGCAACATCTTCTCCACGTTGCGCGGCATGAGCGCAGACGGTCGCTATGTGCTGTTCTCCAGCTTTGCCAGTGATCTGGTGACCCAGGATGTCGGCAACTTCGAAGACGTCTTCGTGCGCGACATGCAGTCCGGCACGACCCGCATGGTGAGCCTGATCCCCAGCGGCCTGACCAGCGGAAATGACGACTCATTCGAAAGCAGCATCAGTCAGGATGGCCGTTTCGTCGCGTTCGCGAGCTACGCCACCAACCTCACCACCACCGGCAAGAGTGCGAATCTCATAGATATTTTTGTCCGCGACCTGTTCACGGGCGTTACCACCCTCGTCAGTACCCGGCAGGGCGGCGGTTTTGGCGCCCAGGACGATTCCCTCAATCCGCAGGTAAGCGCCGATGGGCAGGTGGTCGTTTACCGCAGCGTGGCCAACAACATAGCCGACAACGATGAAAACTTTGCTTCCGACGTGTTCGCGTGGCAGGCCGGCACCAACACGCTTCTCGGCGCCCGGGTGGGCGCGACCGGCAACAACTATTCCCAGGAGCCGACCCTGAGCAGCGACGGCACCAAGCTGGCCTTCGTCAGTTACGCCTCGAACCTCGCGCCCTACGACACCAATTTCGCCGCCGACGTGTTCGTGCGCGACCTGACCGCCGGCCAGACCGAACTCGTCAGCGTCAACGCCGGCGGCGTGGGCGGCGGCAACTGGCATTCGATTTATCCGCGGTTGAGTCTGGACGGACGGTATGTTTCGTTCGTGAGTTTCGCCAGCGACCTGGTCAACGGAGACGTGAACGCTGCCGCGGATGTCTTCCGGCGCGACCGCCTCACGGGCCTTACCACGCTGGTCAGCGTCAACCACACGGGCACTGGCTCGGGCAACGCCGATTCATCCGACGCGAAAATCACGCCCACCGGACAGTTCATCGTCTTCGAGAGCGCGGCCAGCGACCTGGTCACCAACGATCTGAACGGCTCAGGCTCCGATATCTTCCTTCGCGACCTGAACAGCAACACGACTGAACTGGTCAGCGTCAATTTCGCCGGCACGGGCGGTGGCAACGGCCCTTCCACCGACGCCGCGTTCAGTTCGGACGCCCGATACGTGGCCTTTGAAACCGACGCCACCGACCTGTTTGCGGGCGACACGAACAACGCCACGGACATCCTCGTCCGCGACCGGCTGGGCGGCAGCAACATTCTCATCAGCGTCAACCTTGCGGGCACGGGCGGCGGCAACGGTCCATCCTACGACGCCTACATCTCCACCGATGGCCGTTACGTCGTGTTCGAGAGTGACGCAAGCGATCTGGTCGCCGGCGACACCAATCAAAGCACCGATGTCTTCGTGCGCGACCTGCTCGCACACGCGACCCGGGCCGTGAGCACCAGCACTTGGGGCGTCGGGACGGGCAATGACGCGGCTTACTTTTGCAACCTTTCCCCCGACGGCCGCTACATCGCTTTTGAAAGCCGGGCCACCAACCTCGTGGCCAATGACATCAACGGCTCGCTTTACGATGTGTTCCTGCGCGATACGCTCGTCAACAGCACCGCGCTCGTCAGCGCCAATTGTAACGGCACGGGGAGCGGGAACGGGAATTCCTATTCCGGCCAGGTGAGTTCCGATGGCCGCTACATCACGTTTGCCAGTTGGGCTTGGGATCTGGCCAACGGGGATTACTCCGCGGGCGTCCGAAACCTGTTCCGCCGCGACCTGCTCACCGGCCAGACCGTGCTGGTCAGCCAGAATCTCACCCTCGCGGGCGGCGGCGCCGGGGATTCCGCCCTGACGCCCCTCAATCAGTTCAACGACGCCAGCCAGTATCAGCGCGTGATGAGCCCCGACGGACGCACGGTGGCGTTCGTCAGCAGTGCGCCCAATCTGGTGGCCGACGATCTGAACGGTCAAAACGATATTTTTGTCTGGCGCTCCCTCGCTCTGACCCCCGGCGTTGACCTCGTGCTGACGAAGCGCGCCTCGCTCAGCCAGGTCGCCGCGGCCGGCAATTTCAGTTATACCATCACCGTCACCAACGCCGGCACCAGCAACGCCACCGGCGTCGTGGTGACCGATGCGTTGCCCGCCGGCGTGACCTTTGTTTCCGCCAACGCGTCGCAAGGCTCGGTGAACCAAACCGCCGGTTTGGTCACGGCAAACCTCGGCGGCGTGAATTCCACCGCCGGGGCCAGTCTGACGATCAACGTGACCGCCGGCACGGGCGGCAGCGTCACCAACTCCGCCTCGGTCGCCGCCAGCCAGCCCGACGCAAACCCGGGCAACAACTCGAATTCCGTGGTGGTCACCGTCACATCGCTACCTTCACCCAGCCTCTCCGTGGCCCCGACGAATTCGCAAATCCTGATCACCTGGGCCGGCGCCAATTCGTCCGGCTTCACGCTCGAAACCACCACGAACCTCACGCCGGTCATCATTTGGGTTCCAGTGACGAACACGGTGAATGACAGCAGCGGGCTGAAATCGGTGTTGCTCCCGGTAAATCCGGCGCACCCCACGCGCTTCTATCGGCTGCGAAAATAAGCCTTGAACCGGCACGCCGGCCCATCACCCGCCGCCGGCTGCTTCGCGCGATTCCACCCATCGCGCCATCAGCCACAGCAGATCGGCGAGCCGGTTCAGGTAGGTGATGATCTCGGAGTTCTGAAGTTGATCCGCCTCCTGCAACGCGCAGACACGCCGTTCCGCGCGCCGGCAAACCGTGCGCGCCACGTCGAGCGCCGCCGCATTCGCGGACGCGCCCGGCGTGGCCCAACCCTTGAAGGAAATGTTTTGCGCTTCGATTTCCCTCACAACGGCGTCCAGCTTGTGGGTCAATTGCGAGGTCACGAGCGAATAGCCGTCCTTGACGTAACGTTCCAGGTCCTCAATGGCCGTGGCGAGTTCCCCCATCACCACCACCAGGTCCTTTTGCACCGGCAAGACATGCTGCCGGATGAATTCATGCTCAGCCGTCGCCCGGGCGAGGCCGAGGGCGGCATTGAGCTCATCCACGCAGCCGTACGCTTCCACGCGCGGATGGCATTTCGAGACGCGCCGCCCATACATCAGGGCGGTGGTTCCCTTGTCCCCGGTTCTGGTGACGATGCTCATGCGCGCTTCCGTTTCAAACGTTGCCACGATTTAACGATTCAACCCCCGGTTGATCAAGCGGGTAAAAAGTTGATTTCGGACGGAAAGCTGCGTTCAATGCGGGCCGGTTTTTCACGACATGAACATTCACGAATATCAGGCCAAACAACTTCTCGGTCAGTACGGCGTCTTCGTACCGCAAGGCGAAGTGTGCGCGACCCCGGAACAAGCCAAGGCGATTGCGGAAAAAGTTTTTGCCGCCGGCAACAAATTGGTGGTGGTGAAATCGCAGATTCACGCGGGCGGCCGCGGCAAAGGCACGTTCAAAAGCGGCTTTCAGGGCGGCGTGAAGCTGTGCAAAAGCGCCGACGACGTTTATGAGAAGGCGAAAGCCATGCTCGGTCAGGTGCTCGTCACCAAACAAACCGGCCCCGATGGCCGGCTCGTGAGCAAGGTCCTCGTCACCGCCGCGTACGACATCAAGAAGGAGCTCTATCTCGCCGTGTTGCTCGACCGAGGCACCTCGCGCCCACTCATCATGGCCAGCACCGAGGGCGGCATGGACATTGAAGAAGTGGCCGAGAAGCATCCCGAGAAGATCGTGAAGGAGTGGATTGATCCCGCCGTGGGCATCATGCCGTATCAGGCGCGCAAGATCGCTTCCGCACTCCAGCTCAAGGGCGACGCCTTCAACAGCGGCGTGAAATTGCTGATGGGCGTTTACAAGACGTGGTGGGAATGTGACGCGAGCATGGTGGAGATCAACCCGCTTTGCATCGTCACCGGACCGGATGGCAAAGATGCCATGTGCGCCGTGGACGCCAAGATCGGTCTCGATGACAACGCGCTGTATCGCCACAAGAACATCACTGAGATGCGCGATCTCGCCGAGGAAGCGCCGCTCGAAATCGAAGCGAGCAAGTTTCAGCTCAATTACATCAAGCTCGATGGTTCAATCGCCTGTCTCGTGAACGGTGCGGGCCTCGCCATGGCGACGATGGACATCATCCAGCATTACGGCGGCATGCCCGCAAACTTCCTCGACGTGGGCGGCGGCGCGAGCAAGGAGCAGGTCACGGCGGCGTTCAAGATCATTCTGCAAGACCCGAACGTGAAAGGCATTCTGGTGAACATTTTCGGTGGCATCATGGACTGCAACGTCATCGCGACGGGCATTGTTGCAGCGGTGAAGGAAACCGGTTTGAAACTTCCGCTCGTTGTCCGCCTCGAAGGCAACAACGTCGTCGCCGGCAAAAAGACTCTGGCCGAATCCGGCCTCACGCTCATCACCGGCGACACGATGGCGGACGCGGCGCAGAAGGTCGTGAAGGCCGTGGCGTAGTCCGGTGTGCCCACCGAAAACCACATAAAGCCAGCACTCAGGTTCGCTACGGCAAACGCTGTGTCCGGTAGAAACCGCGAGTCCGGTTGGTGACGCTGGGATCCGTAAAGCGCATCACGCCCGTACTCGAACCATTGGTCCGCACCGGCGCCCACGCCACCGGGGCTTGCAGATTGGTCGTCACCTGAAGGACGTAGTTGCTGTTGGCCTGCCCGGTAAAGCAACACTCGAGTTGGTTGCTCGAATTGACACGCGCGATCAGAGTGTTCAGAGGCGGCGCGGTGATGGTCACGTTCACCACGGAAGACGTGGTCACCGCCCCGTCGTCGTCGTAGGCGCGTGCCGTGAGCGCGTGCGTGCCTTCGGCGAGTTCTCCAGACAATGCGACGTAGGGTGCAAGGAGCGATTGTCCCAAGAGTGTGTTGCCGGCGTAGAATTCGACCTTCGTCACCGCGCCATCCAGGTCGCTGGCGGTGGCCAACAGCCTGAACCCGGTGCAGGAGAAAATCGTCGAGTTGTTGATCGGATTGGTCAGTGTGACGCTCGGCGGCACATTCGGGGTGGGATTCGTCACGGTCACGGATACCACCGACGACGTGGCCATCCGCCCGATGCCGTCCGTGACAATTGCCTGGTAGTTGTAGCTGCCCGCCGGCAGCCCGCCGACCAACGCCGAGTACGGCACAATGGTGTTCGTGCTGATGGGGACGCTGTTCTGGTAGATTTTCACATCAGCTACGGTGCCACCGGGCGTGGACGGAATGGCCGTGACGTCGAAACCTGCGGGCGCCGTGAACTTGGCCCCGTTGGTCGGGTTGATGATCGTCACCGACGGCAGCGGCGCCGGGGCAAAATTGCCGACGACGTAAAACCCCTCGGTGTCGTCGAATGAAGTGAAGATGAAGTCCCCCGTAACTGGATCGCGGGACACCCCGGTGGGATTGACCAGGCCGGTGACAAAGGTCCGTACGGTGGCAGGTAGTGGGTCGCCGTTGCTGTTCACCTCGTAAGTCAGCAAACTACCGGACACGTGGCAAAGCACGATGCTGGCATTGGCGAAGCCCGCGGTACCGGCGGGGACATAGACCGCGCCAAAAGGAAAGATCCCTACGAGCGCCACCGTGGCCGCCGGACTGCCAACGTTGTAGGTGCCCGAACCGTCGCTCGTCAGTGGCACGTCGTACCAAGCCGAGCCGCTGGCGGCGAGAAACTTGAACCGGCCCGCGCCAGGCAGGCCCGCCGGCACCGTCACCACCCCGCCGCCAACCGTGATTCCCGCCGCCACCCCCATGTCCACATGCTTGGCCGGCGAGGTGAAACCGGATTTGATCTGACCGAGCGAGTTATCCGGTGAGAGATAAAATAGCACGCCGTTCGGGCCGAAGTCCCAATCGCCGCTCAACCCGGTCCAAGGCGGGTTGCCGTCCTCGGACGCCCCGGGCGTGTTGGCGAAAACCGTCGCCGTGCCGGTGAAGTTCGTGATGTGCCCATCCGCCCCGCGCTGAAGCGTCACCTGGTAGATTTTCGCGGCTGGGCTTTCGCTCTCGCCCGCTACGAGCATGACATTCGGGTTGTTGGTCCGGATGACGACCCCGCCGAGAAACCTCGGTACGGTGAGGATGTTTGAAATCGAGCGGATGGAGTAGTGGCCGGCGTAAAACGGATCCACTGACTGCGCCTGGACGAGATGGCCGCCAAGCAAAAGCCCGACCAGAAGCCCGGAACGGAACGCGACGCGAGATTTCATGGCATGTAATCTACTTGCAGTTGCCCAACCAACGTAGCTGATTGACGACATCGTATTGAAGGCCGCCTCCGCTGCAAACCAAAACTGCCCAAACCCATCCGGCACAGGTGCCGCACAAAAAGGTCGAAAGCGACCCGGAAAAGAATTGAGTTTCATCCGGATTGAAACTAAACAAATTGCCTTTGTATGCTCAAGGTAACTGAAATCGCCTTCACCTGTTACCCCGTCACCGACATGAAACGGGCGCGGGAGTTTTACGAGGGTGTGTTGCACTTGAAACCTACCATGTTCGTCGGCGAACCCGGCGGCATGCAGTGGACGGAATACGACATCGCGAATGGAACGCTTTCCATTGGCGCGGGTGCTCCGGACTGGCATCCGCGCGGCGACGGCTGCTCGGTCGGTCTGGAGATGGAAGATTTTGATTCCGCCATCACCGAACTAAAAGCGAAGGGCGTGAAGTTCAAAATGGAACCGTTCCCCACGCCGGTCTGCAAAATGGCGTTCATCTCCGATCCCGACGGCAACACGATCTGCATCCACAAGCGGCACGCGAAGTAATTCAACAATCTTTCACATGGCAATCCTCGTTAAACCCAACACCAAAGTTCTCATCCAAGGCATCACCGGCGCATTCGGCGCGCGGCACGCTCAACTCTCCATTGATTACGGCACGCAAGTCGTGGCCGGCGTCACGCCCGGCAAGGGCGGACAATTCTTCGAGCACGGCGGCAAAAAGGTGCCGATCTTCGACACCGTCGCCGAGGCCGCCAAGCAAACCGGCGCGACGGCGAGCGCGGTGTTCGTTCCCCCGCCCTTCGCGGCGGACGCGATTCTCGAGGGCGTGGACGCGGCACTCGATCTCGTCGTCGCCATCACCGAAGGCATTCCCGTGAACGACATGGTCAAAGTGAAGCGGGCGATGGAAGGCAAGCAGACACGGCTCATCGGCCCGAATTGCCCCGGCATCGTCACCCCCGGCGAAGGCAAAGATTCCCACGGCGGTTGCCGCATCGGCATTTCGCCCGGCTACATTCACAAGAAGGGAAACATCGGGGTCGTTTCGCGCAGCGGCACGTTGACTTACGAAGCCGTCTGGCAACTGACCTCGCGCGGCGTGGGTCAATCCACCTGCGTCGGCATCGGCGGCGATCCGGTCAACGGCACTTCGCATCTCGATGTCATCAAACTTTTCAACGATGACCCGGAAACCACCGGCATCATCATGATCGGCGAAATCGGCGGCACGACCGAGGAAGAAGCCGCCGAGTGGATCAAGAAGAATTGTAAGAAGCCGGTAGCCGGGTTCATCGCCGGCGCGACGGCGCCGCCCGGACGCCGCATGGGGCATGCGGGCGCGATCATCAGCGGCGGCAAGGGCACCGCGCAGGCCAAAATCGCCGCGTTCAAGGATGCCGGCATTGGCGTGGCCACGACGCCCAGCGACATGGCAGACACGTTATTGCAGATGATGTGAACGGCTGGGAAACGTGAAACACGGTTCAACGGCGGTTCACGTTTCACGACTCACGTTTCATGTCCCTGCTTCACTTCATCCTCAATCTGGCGGCGTTGCTGCTGTGGCTCAATTGGCGCGCCAAGCCCTATGACGCGCTGGCCACGGCCACGCCCGCAACCCTGGTGGGAACCTTGCGGCGGGCGGAAGCGCGCCCGGCCAAGCGCTGGCATTTCCTGCTTGCGCTCCTGGGCCTGTTGCTGCTGCGAGCGGGGCTGTATCGCATCCTCGGTCCCGCGGTCAACTGGACGGCGCAGTTGAATCTCACCGCCACGAGTCTGGCGTTCAGCAGCAATTTTCTCGACCGCATGTTGGCGTTTTCGCTGCTCAGCTTCGTGGTGACGCTGGGCGTTTTTTTCCTCTGGCTGCTGTTGCTTTCGCTTCTGGCCGGTGGCGCGCGTGAAGGCTTTCCCTTCTTCCGTCTGGCCCGCGCTTATTTGGGAAGTGTGGATGGCTGGCCGGGCTGGCTGAAGTCCCTGCTGCCGCTCGCCATCGCGGGGGCAGGCTGGTGGCTGCTCACGTGGGCGCTCACTGCCGGGAAGCTCATGCCGGCGCCCGCCAATGAACTTGCGCGCCTCGGGCAAGCCGGTTTGGTGGGATTGGGAAGTTACTTGTCGGTCAAGGTTATGATCATCACGCTGCTGGGGTTGCACCTGCTGCACAATCACGTTTACTTCGGCAACCAGGCGCTCTGGCTTTTTGTGGACCATTGCGCCAAACGCCTGCTTCGACCGCTGCGCCCGCTCCCGCTACGTCTGGCGCGGGTGGATTTTGCCCCAGTGGCGGGCATTGTCGGCGTCATCGTGCTGACGCAAGTGGCGGAATACGGGTGGCGGCCACCGATGAAACTGGACGCCAATGGCCGGGCCGTGCCCCCGGCCTATGAAATACCGGGCTTGGTGGATTATTTCCGCCGTATCTCGCGCTGACAAGTCGGGGAGAGTTAGACGACCCGCGGCAGGCGCACCTGGATGTTGGTGCCTTCACCTTTCTGGCTTTGAATCACCAGCGCGCCGCCGTGCAATTCGGTCAGCCGCTTGGCGATGCTCAAGCCAAGCCCCAATCCCTGTTGCTCGTGCAGCTTGCGGTCAAACTGCATGTAGGCGCCAACCTTGGTGATTTGGTCCGTGGAAAAGCCCCGGCCCAAATCGTCCACTTTCAAAACCGCGGCGTTGGCATCCTGCGCAAATTCCACAAGGACCCGGCGGCCGGAGGCTGAAAACTTCAGGGCGTTTTGCACCAGTTCATCCACCACCTTGCCCAGGTACTCCTCGCTCATCGGCACCGCACCATCACCCAACAAGAGTTGCAGGTCGTTCTCGCGCCCGACCAATTCCGCCTGCCGCTGGGCGTGATCCCGAATGACGCGAGCGGGGGCAGCCGTGGTCTTGCTGCGCATGGCGCTCACCTTGGCGGGATCCGTGCGGAACAACTCCAACTGGGCGTAGATCAAGAAGTTCTCCACGAGTCGTTCAAGCCGGCGCCCGGATTCCGCGATCACCTGTCCCATCTCCGCGATTTCTCCAGGTTGCAACGTGTCGGCATCCATCTTGAAAATCTCGCCGTAGGCAATGATGCCGTTGAGCGGGGTACGCAGTTCGTGGGGCAACGCCAGGCTGATGGCATCACGCAAATCGGCCAGCCGGCGCTCGGCTTCCTCGCGCATGGCCTGTGATTTTTTCAGCCGCGCCTCGACGGCGCCGTACAGGCCGTCAATGGTGAAAGGCTTGGGCAGATAATCATCCGCCCCCAGTTCCATGCCGTGGCGCATGCCGGCGTTGTCCGCCAAGCCGGTCATGAGAATGAAAGGCACGGACGCGGTGGCAGGATCGTTGCGAAGGGCGGACAAGGTGAGGTACCCGTCCATTTTCTCCATGTTCACGTCGCAAAGAATCAGGTCCGGCAATTCCTTGCGCGCTTTTTCCACGCCCACGGCGCCATTCTCCGCCTCCACGATGGTGTAACCCCGTTGGCGCAAGGCCAGATTCACCATCTCGCGCAACCACTCTTCATCGTCAATAACGAGGATTTTCTTCATCAAACCGGACGGGCAGTCCAGCCACTGCCTATTTTCCCCCGCGCGCGCCCTTGCGCTGATGCAACGGCACGTAGTGGTTGATCGTCGGCCCCACATAAACCTGCCGCGGCCGGTAAATGCGGGCTTTCCCGTCTTCGGCGATCTCTTTGTAATTTGCAATCCACCCCGGCATGCGGCCAATCGCGAAAATGACGGTGAACATTTCCACCGGAATGTCCAGGGCGCGCATGATGATCCCGCTGTAGAAATCCACGTTGGGATACAGTTTGCGTTCCACAAAATAAGGATCCCGCAGCGCCGCCTCCTCCAGCCGCTTGGCAATGTCCAGCAACGGATCGGAAACGTGCATGACGCTTAACAAATTATCGCATGCCTGCTTGATGATCTTGGCGCGCGGATCGTAATGCTTGTAAACCCGGTGGCCAAAGCCCATGAGTTTCTTCCCGCTCGTTTTGTCTTTGGCCGCCGTGATGAATTTCGAACCGTCGTCCCCGGATCGGTGGATGTCCTCCAGCATTTCCACCACCGCCTGATTCGCTCCGCCATGCAGCGGCCCCCACAGGGCGCACACCCCCGCCGCCGCGCAGGCGAACAGGTTGGCCTGGCTTGAGGCCACCATCCGCACCGTCGCCGTCGAACAGTTTTGCTCGTGATCGGCGTGCAGGAGAAAAATCAAGTCGAGCGCCCGCACCACCTCGGGTTTCAACTCGTAGTCCTCGTAGGGCTGCGAGAACAGCATGTGCAGGAAGTTCGCGGTGTACTTGTAGGCCCGTTTCGGATAAATGATCGGTAACCCGCGCGATTTGCGGTACGAAAACGCCGCGATAGTACGCACTTGCGAAATCAACTGGGCGACGTGCGAATCGAACTGGCTCGAACAACCGCCTTTCATCAGGCTCAGGTCGAAACAGCCGCTTGCGTTGATCATCGCCGAAAGAATCGCCATGGGATGCGACGTCGAGGGAAAACCCTCGAAGTGATACTTCATGTCCTCATGGATGTTCTGATGGCTGGTCAGCAGATCGGAAAAGGTTTTCAACTCCGCGCGGTCGGGCAAATGTCCGTAGATGATCAAGTAAGCGGTTTCCACGAAGGTGGATTTTTCCGCCAGTTCCTCGATCGGAATACCCCGGTAGCGCAGGATGCCCAGTTCCCCGTCAATGAAGGTGATCTTGCTGCGACACGACCCCGTGTTCGCGTAACCATCATCGAGCGTTATGAAGCTCGTGTCGTTCCGAAGATTCGAGACATCAATTGCCTTTTCGCCCTCCGTACCCTCGATCACATTGACAGGGTAGGATTTCCCATTGAGTTCCAGTTTTGCCACGTTGCTCATGTCCAGCGTTCTTTGAGGATTGCTTTTGCCGCTCACGAGTCTGTGGACAATCTGAAATTTTGCAAGGCGGGAAAGCGGCTGAAGGCCGGGAAAGGTATGCGGGAGGGAAAACGTCCCTGGCCGCCGCTCGCCCCGGCCTCACCCAAACTTGCGCCGCAAACGCTCGGCGTCATAGGCGAGCCGTTGACTGGACGACATCGCAGAAAAATCTGGCGAGCCATCGCCATGCCGGGGCCAGTCAGACGCCGGCGCCCCGTCCGATTCTGGACGCCCGGTTGGAGTGGCCGCCCGGGACGCGCTCGCCCCGCGATCAGCTTTTGGCGCCACCGGCGCGCTCGTTGCCCGGCGCGCGGCGCTGCCGTCGTAACTCATCGCCTGATCCGAAAGCTTCAAGTCTTCGTCCAGCGAGCGATGGGGTTTGATGCCTTTGCCTTGCAGCACGCCATGGTAAGCGCGAACCGCCTCCTCGGGATTGATTTTTCCGTCCGTGATCAAGCGTAGCATTTCGATGAACGCAAGCTGATGCTCGGCGTTGTTGATCTTTCGGCCAAACAACGCCACCCGAGCGCCGTACTTTTGCGCATCGTGGATCAGCCGGAACGCATCGTAGGTCGTGCCCGCGCTTCCGCCGAGGATGCCAACGACGAGATTCGGATCGTATTGCGCCAACTCTTCCATCGCTTTAGGCCCGTGGTAAACAATCTTCAAGAAAACCGGCCGCCCGGACTCCGGCACGCCGGCGAGTGTGCGCAGGATGTTGTCGTTGATAAATTCGCCGAGTTTCTCGGGTGCGATGCCGCTGTCCACGTTCGGGTCGAACACTTCCAAGAAATGCCGGAATCCCTTACGCTCTGCCTCTTCGCGAAATTCCTTGTACCAAAGCAAGGCTTCGCGATCCTGGTACAGTTCGTTCACGTAGGTGATCGAGTAAAGTCCAAGATTCGCGCCGGGAAAATTCCCGCTCCCATCGCGCTCGCACTCAATCTCGCCGCACTGGATTTGATCAATGCTCGCCGAGCGAAACGGTTGCGACGGCTCGCGCGTGTAGCAACCATGTCGCACGGCCCAGACATCCGTCGTGTCATTCGCCCGTGCCGCTGGCGTGACGTGCGAGCTTTTGAAAAGCCCTTCCTTGATCGCAAGCTGTTCGTTCACGTAGGCGGACATCAACATGATGTCCACGAGTCCCTGATGCGTGACCTCGCGAATGATGTCGAGGAACTCAGGTAGGTTGCGATAGCCAAACTCACCGCGCGACCACACCTCCGGCGAAAATTGCGCTGGCCTTGAGCCGCGCTTGGCCAGATACCCGCGCGGCCCTGGCGCACGCACGCCGAAGGCCATGTCGGCATCCTTCGCGTCCGCGATGATGAATGAGCGCGAATTACGGTTCGCTTTAATCTCGGTGAGCTTTTGGTCGAGGGATTTCACAACAAAGAAAATCTCACTTCATCTGCGCGAGGATTTGATCCGTGATCGCCTGCACTGCTTTCTCAGCTTCTGCGTCGAACCCGACGACATTTTCCGAACTGCCCTGGACCTGACAGGTCGCACCCGGCCGCCATTCGCCGCTGTCGCAAAGCTCGCATTCCTTCATGCCATAACGCGGATCGACGAATCCAAGGCTCTGCTTGATGTTGAGCAAATCTTTCATCTGCGGGCCCGTGAACGTGTTGATCGGCTTGCCGAGTTGCCCCGCCACGACAATCGTCCGGCAATACGCCTCGATGATCTCCATCCGCCAGTAAGCTTCCTCAATGTTGTTGTGCGACCACGTCACGACACCGTGATTCGCCATCAGAATGGTGTTGTATTGGTCGGTGAGATCGGCCACGAGCTTGCCCATGTCCGGCGAACCCGGCGTGCGATACGGCGCGACACCCACTGAACAAAATACTTCGTACTCCGGCAACATGCACGTCGGCGGCGCGATGTTCGCCACAGCGAACGCCGTCGCGTAGGGCGGATGACAATGACATGTCGCGATCGCTTTCGGCTGCCGCTTCATCATCTGCAAGTGCATCAGGATTTCGCTGGTGCGCTTCTTCGTGCCGCAGAGTTGATTGCCCTCAAAATCCACGAGGCACATGTCCTCCGGCCTGAGCGAACCTTTGCTCACGAGCGTGGGCGTGCAAATCGCGATATCGTCGCCGACTCGAATCGCCATGTTGCCGCCGTTGCCGTCCACGTAGGCGCGCTTCCACAGGCGATGACCCATTTCACAAATCTGTTCCTTCAAGCTGTGCGCGTAGGGCGAGCTAAAAAACGCCTCCAGTTCCGCCTTGGGCGACTTGGAAGTGAGCGGCTTGCTCGGCGGAGAAAGCTTCGCCGCCGGCGACGCCACGGCACTCGCGGGCGACGCCTTTTGCCCCGCGCTGGCTTGAGCGTCGTTCAAGAAATCGCGTGCAGACGGCGTCAGGATCGCGTCCGCCGGCAGGCTGCTGAGGCTTTTACCCTCACGCTGCATCCGCGCCAGGTCTTTCAAGCTGATGACATTTTTCATGACTCAAATCCTCAGC
>WBZT01002040.1_pt1 | contig 14358 bp, 12 predicted proteins | sample 5204241 | NCBI WGS metagenome assembly WBZT01 (sample SAMN12344358, study PRJNA552823) | activated sludge metagenome | biome: Activated sludge suspended growth; feature: Nitrification reactor; material: Wastewater; isolation source: activated sludge from nitrification reactor of wastewater... | reverse complement strand
GGAGAGGGAAACGGTCATGACTTTCATGATCGGGGGTGCCTGGAAAAGTCATGACCGTTCGACGCGCTTGCTGGCACGTCGAAGCAAGGCTCGGGGGTGCCGTCGGTGAGCGAGATGTTCGCGCTCATCATTCCCGTGCCATGAGCAAGCCGGTTCCAGCAGTGCATCACGCAAGGGGGTGCGACAATGGCAGGGATGCATCGAAGCCTCATCTTGAACCGGTCGCCGCTTGTCCGTTGGCTCAGTGCGAGCTGCTGGCTGATCTTCTTTCTTGGCCTGAGCGGTTGTGCTTCCATTACGCTGAACGCCGTGCAGCAGGGTCAATTGGTTGTCGGCGGGCCGATAGCCGATGTCGAGATCATTCGCAAGGGCGCGCGCACTCGGCCAGAGCCCAACATGGCCCTGCAGCCCGATGATGAAATCCGCACCGGTCCGTATACCACCGCTGTGCTCAGTTTCATCGATGGCGCGAGGGTCTTCGTGCAGCCGGCGACGCAGGTCAGGATTGGTACGATCTTCGTCTCCATCGGTGAGGTACTGGTCAAGGTCAAGGGCTACTTCCAGGTCCACACCCGCTACGCCACCGCCGGGTCCGAGGGGACAGAATATCTGGTGCGCGTCGACCCGGGCGATCAGGTCAGGGTTGTCGTCGCCGAAGGAAGCGTCGGCCTCGTTTCACGGTTGCAACGCTGGAAGAAGGTCGTTCTTGGCGCCGGGGACGACGCCCGGATCGTTGGTGCGGCTCCTCCCCGCGTCGGCGAGGACGCGGTGAGTCCCGATGAAATCAGGGACATCCGCGAGCGCATACGTGCTCTCGACGCCATCGTACCGCAGCCGACCAGCGTCGGGCCCCTGCTCGGCGCAGCGATCGCCATCGGCGCCGCCGTGGCCATCGGGCGCCAGCATGGGCGCAAGGACGACGACGCGCGTCCTGCGAACGATCCGCCTCGCCGGGCGGATCGGGTTCCCGCACCGCCCGATGTGGTCCCGCCCGTGGTCAGGCCACCGCCACGAGGGCAGCAGGACAACGAGCTGCGGTGAGACTCGCGGCGACCCGGACAGCCTCGGCAGCGACCGGTCAGCGCGCGACGGCGGTCGCCTCTCGCGGCCAATCCGCTCGCGACGGCTTGGCGGCGGCAAACCGCCCCCGGCAATCACCCGGCGGATGAAGGGCAGGGATGCCCAGGATCTTCATCAGTTATCGTCGCACAGACAGTATCGCCTACGCGGGGCGGCTTTACGATCACCTCAGGCAACACTTCGGCCCCGACAAGGTGTTCATGGACATCGACGGGATCGCCCCCGGCGAGGACTTTGTCAAGGTACTCGAAGCCAGGGTCGCCGGCAGTGACGTGGTCATCGCCCTGATCGGCCCGACCTGGTTGAACGCCAGCAACGCTGCTGGCCGCAGGATTGATCAGGACAGTGATTTCGTCAGGTATGAACTCGCCGCGGCGATCACGCAGGGCAAGCGCCTGATTCCGGTGCTCGTGGCAGGCGCGCGCATGCCCGACGCCAGCGAACTGCCGTCTGTCCTGGGCCCGCTCGCCCGCTGTCAGGCACAGGTGATCGACGATACGCGCTTCGCCTACGATCTCGACACACTGGTCCGCTCGATCGAGCGGCGACCATCGCTGCTCACTCAGTTCGCCCAGTTGGCCAACTCTGAGCGGCTGCGCAGGTGGCGGCAGGGAAGCGCTGCGGGCGTCGCGCTGTTGATGCTGTTTTTCGGCTGGGTGCAGTTGTTCGATCTGTTCGGGATCGATACTCACCTCGAGAGTTATACGATGGCCCTCGGCGATCTGGTGGCCGATCTTCCGGTCAGCGAAAGGGTGGTGATCGTCAGTTTTGACGAAAGATCCGAACTTCGACTCGGGAGTTTCGGACCCGCCTGGCGCGGCGAGCACGCGCGCGTGGTCGACAGGCTGGTCGATGCCGGTGCCGGGGTGATCGCTTTCGACCTGTTCTTCGAGAAGCCCGGTTCCGACGACGCACTCCTCATCGCTGCCATCGCGCGCGCGCGGGAACACGGTACCCAGGTTTTCATCGGCGTGCGCCAACTGCGCGCTGGCCAGGCCGTCGTGATTCCGGGATTGCGCGAGGTGGCCAATGGTCTGGGTCTGTTGTGCATCGGTGGCCGGGTTGGTTACGCCTCGGTCGCCCCGCTGGCGATCGTCAAGCGCAGCGACCCGGCAAAGGCGAGCGGTGCCGCGACCGCTGGCGCCGCCGTCGGCAGCGGCGATCGCTTCCTCGCCCTCGGCATGCTCGCCGCCGGCGCTGAAACGCTGGTGATCGACGCGCCGAGGCGGCAACTGACGGTCGCCGATGCGCGTGGCCAGACGGTCTGGCAGGGCCCGCTGGAAGCGCTCTCACTAGCGGTCGAGGCTTCCGGAGAAATGGCCAACGCTTGCCCCCTGTTGGCCGCCGGCGACCAGGTGGCCGAGGGGATGATTCGTCTGGCCGCGCCTGGTGCGTGGCGAAACCCCTTGCGACGCTACGACTACGAACAACTCGCCGCGCCGGCTGCCGGCACCAAGCCGGGCGATCTGAAGGGCAAGATCGTCCTGATCGGTGATGGTCGAGCGGGCAAGGACGAGTTCCAGGTGCTCTACGGCTTCCACCGCGAGCGGCAACAGGGTGTCGAGTTGCATGCCAATCTGGTGAACAACCTGATCCAGGAGGTCGAGGTGCGGCGGCTAGATCAGACGTGGCAGTTCTTGCTGATGGTGCTGCTGGCCGCTACGGGGGGCTGGCTGCGCTTGTGGCGGCCGACGATGCCCGCCCGCCTGCGCCGCTTGCTGATGTGCGTCGTCGCGCTGGTGTATCTCGGGCTGACCCTACTCGCCTACAGCAGCTACGGGGTCTTGCTCAATACGGCATATCACCTCGGCGCCTTCTTCCTGGCGTACTTGTTGCTTGGCAGACTCGCGCTCCGCTGCGGCTGGTCAAGCCAGCACCCAGGGATTTCCAGGTGAGGGAGGCACTTGCCCAGCAGGAATCCGAGGATCGACCACTGGCTACGCCCTCCCTGGCGCCGGCACCAACCGACTATCGGGCGCGGCGATCGGGGTGCGCCAAACGCCCAGGTGCCGGCTTCGGGCGGTGCTTCGTCAGCACGGTTGCCAAACGGTCATGGCGCTGTCAGTTACCCCGAATAATGAAAGCCAATGCCATTCCCGCTCCCTTGCCGGGCGCATTCCGGCTGGCATGCCGGAATCGCTCGCTGGGCACGGAACAGGCTCCGCGAATTCCCCATCTCGCCCCCGGACCCGCTCCCGCAAGCGGGCGAGGGGAGGTTCGTGAGTCGCTGGGGCGACTTTTTTAGTAATGGCCTGACGGCAGGCCGATGTCGAACGATGCGCCGGATGAACCACGGTCCACGTGGAGCGTCCAGCGAGCGTTCTTTTTGGTAAGCTGTCGCCATGCGCATCGTCGAGGATTGCGAGCTTGATGCGCGGCGCCAGCCGCCAGACTGCTGGGTCGTGGCGCAGGTTCCCGGCGAGGAGTGGGGCAAGTCGGCTGGGCAAGGGAGCCCCAGCGGTGATGGCCTTTCATGACCCCCCGGCGAATGAAAGCGTTGACCGTTGCCTTTTCTTGCAGCGGGCATTGCGGCTTGCACGCCGGAACCGCTGGACTTCTGCAAGCGGGCGAGAGGGGGCCGAGAGTCGCTGCGGTGACTTTCATGGTCAGGGTACGCGGCATGGACGCTCCTGGCGCACCGGGGAGCCGCCGGCACACTTGGGGAGAGAACCGATGGGAAAGGAGATTGGCAACGACGGTTTCACCGCTGGAGACTTCTCTCGCTTCAAGCGCCGTCTGGCGCTCGAGACGCGCCACGCCCACGACGCCTATTTCCGCGGGGAATTCGAGAATGCGGGTCTGGTTGCCGGCTTCGAGCTCGAGGCCTGGCTGATCGACAAACACCTTCTGCCGGTGCCGCGCAACGTGTCGTTTCTGAAGCGCCTGGCGAGCCCACTGGTGGTGCCCGAATTGTCCCAGTTCAACGTCGAACTGAACGGCACCGCACAACCCTTGTATGGCACGGCGCTATCGCAGCTCGAGAACGAACTGACGGCGACCTGGCAGAATTGCCAGCGCGTTGCCGCCGAGGACGAGATGGCCTTGGTCGCCATTGGGACGCTGCCGACGGTTCGCGAGACCGATCTGTCACTGGCCAACATGTCGCCGTCGCGGCGCTACGCGCTGCTCAATGAACAGATCCTCCTGCTGCGTCGCGGCCGGCCGCTGACGCTCGAGATCACCGGCATCGACAGCCTCAGCGCGACGCACTCTGACGTCATGCTCGAGGCAGCGACGACGTCGTTTCAGGCCCATCTGCAGACGCCGGCGAGCGAGGTTTCGCGAACCTACAACGCATCGCTGATTCTCGCTGCTCCGCTGGTCGCGCTGGCCGCCAATTCGCCGTTCCTCTTCGGGCGCGCGCTCTGGCACGAGACGCGCGTGCCGCTCTTCGAGCAGGCCGTCGATTGTTGTGATCCGGGGCGGCCACAGCACCAGCGTGTGACTTTCGGGTCCGGCTATCTGGCGGCCGACCCGACCGCCCTGTTTGCCGAAAACCTTTCGAGCTATGCCGTCCTGCTGCCCTACGAACAGCCCGAGCCGGTGCACTCCTACGCCCATCTGCGCCTGCACAATGGCACCATCTGGCGCTGGAATCGAATGCTCATCGGCTTCGACGAAGACGACCGGCCGCACCTGCGGGTCGAGCAGCGGGTGATGCCCGCCGGCCCGAGCCTCGTGGACATGATCGCCAACGCTGCCCTCTACTATGGCGCCGTGCGCATGTTGGCCAGGAAGCCGGTGGCGCCGGAAGCGCAGCTTTCTTTCGCCCTGGCGCGCGAGAACTTCTACCGGGCTGCACGCTACGGTCTCGACGCGCACCTGTTCTGGCTCGACGGCCGGCGCAGGACGGCCGCCGAGTTGCTCGAACAGGAATTGCTGCCCCTGGCCAGCGAAGGTCTGCGGCAACTCGATCTCGCCGCGGCCGATATCGCACGTTACCTCGAAGTGATCAGCGGACGTTTGCGCAGCCGCCAGAACGGCGCCGCCTGGCAACTGGCGCACTATGCGAAACACCGCGACTTCTTCCGGCTCACCGCCGATTACGTGGACCACCAGCGCCGTCTCGTGCCCGTGCATGAGTGGCCGATTTGAGCTGTCTCCCGGAATGCTGACCGTACTCGATCGATTGCCCGAACGCTTTCTCGACACCCCCGCCAGAGAACTCCACCGCCTCCTGCCGGGTCCGACGCTGATCCATCTCCCCGGACGTCGGCAGCCGCCGCTGTTCATCTCGGTCCTCCTGCACGGCAACGAAGACAGCGGCGTCGTGGCGCTGCAGAACGTTCTCCGCGCCCATGGCCAGCGGCCGCTGCCACGGGCGCTGTCGGTCCTGGTCGGCAACGTGGCGGCAGCGCGTGCCGGTCTGCGTCGACTCGATGAGCAGCCCGACTACAACCGCGTCTGGCCGGGCAGCCAAGCACACGCCGCTTCCGCGGAGCACGCCGCGATGAGCGAGGTGTATCGCCTGATGCAGGAGCGCGGCGTCTTCGCCAGCATCGATATCCACAACAACACCGGCCTCAATCCGCATTACTCCGTGGTCAATAGCCTGGACCAGACGGCGCTGCACCTGGCCCTGCTGTTCTCGCGTACCGTCGTCTGGTTTCGCGGCCTGGCCGGCACCCAGACTACCGCCTTCTCGCCGCTCTGCCCGGCGCTGACGATCGAATGCGGCAAGCCCGGCAAGGTGGCCAACGAGGAGCACGCAGCACGCTTTATCGAAGCGTGTCTGCATCTGGCGCAGTTTCCCGCGCACGACGTCCACGAGCACGATATCGACCTCTATCACACCGTGGCGACGGTGCGTCTGCCGACTGCGGCGTCGTTCGGGTTTGGCAAGCCGCTGGCCGATATCGACTTCGATCCCCAGCTCGACCACATGAACTTCCGCTTGCTCGACGCTGGCACGGTATTCGGGCGCAGCCGCCTGACGTCGCCGATCGACGTTCGCGACGAAAGCGGCGCCGACGTGGCGGATGAGTTCTTTGCCTGCCGCGACGGGACGATCACCCTGCAGCGCGCGGCCACACCGGCGATGTTGACGCTGGACGAGCGCGTGGTTCGTCAGGACTGCCTGTGCTATCTGATGGATCGACTGCCTTTGCCGCGCTCGCCACAGGCTTCCCGGGAATTGTGCGCGAGCGTCCAGGGCAGGCTGCTCGCCCCCATGACCTGATGCTCGCCGGCACGTTACGCTGAAGGTGAGCAGAATCTTCTCGTTGCCGGCAAGGAAGACGTTTCTGAAATGACGTTTGCCCCGTACTCGACCAGCTCGTGCGAGCTTTTTTCCTTCCAGCTTCTGCTTTTTGGGTCAGCGCCGCCCATAGGCTTCCCGCCTAGTTCACCAGGACATACGAGTGATAGCGCGACAGCGTACCGCCGGCCAGTGTTCTCGCCTTGAACCCCAGTTGCAGCAGGGCACGGGTCGCGTAATAAGCCCGCTGGCCGGAGCGGCAGATCACCAGGATATCCCGGTGACGGGGCAGTTCGTCGAGTCGGGCCCGTAGCTGGCCGAGCGGGATGTTGACCGCGCCCGGTACGCTCTCCACGGCGAGTTCGGCCGGTTCGCGCACGTCAAGGAGAAATCCGCTTTCTGAGGCATCCCAGTGACTGATCGGCATGTCGCCACGGACGATGTCGGCGGCGACCATGCCGGCGAAGTTGACTGGATCCTTGGCGCTGCCGAACTGGGGCGCATAGCAAAGTTCAGCCTCTTCGAGATCGTAGATCGTAGCGCCCATCTGGAGCGCCATAGCCAGCGCACTGATTCGCTTGTCCACTCCGTCCTCACCAACCGCCTGCGAGCCGAGGAAACGTCCGTCGGATTTGCGGAAGAGAACCTTCATCGCAATCGGCCGGGCGCCGGGGTAGTACCCGGCATGTGAGTTCGGGTAGAGATAGATCTTCTCGTAATCGCTGTCGCCGAGCCGCTTGAGCGTCTTCTCGCTGGCGCCGACCCAGGCGGCTGCGGCGCCAAAGAGCCCGATGATCGAGGTGCCCTGGGTGCCGCGGAAGCGTGAATTGCGTCCGGCAATCACGTCGGCGGCGATGCGTCCCTGGCGATTGGCCGGCCCGGCGAGGGCGATGAGACTCCACTCGCCGGTAACGAAATCGCGGACTTCAACAGCGTCGCCAACGGCGAAGATATCCGGGTTGTTGGTGCGCATCTGCTCGTCGACACGGATACCGCCTCTCTGGCCGATCTCGAGGCCCGCCGCCTTGGCCAGCGCCGTATCCGGACGCACGCCGAGCGCGAGGATAACGATGTCGGCAGGGTGTGTCTTGCCGGATTTGGTCAACACCTCGAGCGAACCGCCGGCGGCCTGATGGAATCCCGCTACCCCGTCATTGAGGGCGAGGTGGACGCCATGCCGCTCGACGTAATCTTCGACAATGCGGGCCATATCCACATCAAGCGGCGCCAGCACTTGGTCGAGCATCTCGATGAGGGTGACATCGAATCCCCGATGCACCAGATTCTCCGCGGTTTCGAGCCCGATGAAGCCACCGCCGATGACCACTGCGCGGGTCGTGGGCTTGACCGTCTGGAAGCCCGAGTATTTGTTCATGCCGCCGAGGAACAGGGAGCCGCGCTCTATCCATTCGCGGATCGCTCGTGCATCGGGCACGGTGCGCACCTGAAAGATGCCCGGCAGGTCGATGCCTGGCAACGGCGGACGAACCGATGGTGCGCCGGGGGACAGCACGAGTGTGTCGTAGGACTCGCTCGTGACTTCGCCGCTTTCAACGTTGCGCAATTCGATGGTCTTGCTCTCAGGCGAGATGCGGATCGCCTCGCAATTTGTCCTGACATCGACATTGAACAGCAAGCGGAAGGTGTCCGCCGTCGCCACCAGGAGGCTGGCTTCCTTCTCGATCACGCCGCCCACGTGGTAGGGCAGGCCGCAATTAGCGTAGGAGACGTACGGCCCCTTCTCGACCATGAGGATTTCCGCATTTTCGTCGAGCCGGCGCAGACGCGCCGCGCACGAGGCGCCACCGGCTACGCCGCCGACAATGATGACTTTTCTTCTAGCGCTCTTCGGTTCCATGATTTCCTTACCAGTTTCAAGAGTTGGTGATCGGGCCAATTGACTGGCCAGTCGCTTAACCTTCCTCCCTCGATTGTGTCATGCTGCGCTGTATGCGCGCTGGACATTTTTTGACAATCTCGCCCGCCTGGAAGGCGCGGATTTCGTCGGCCCGTTGCTGCGCCTGGCGGCGCTCGGGAAGGTGGCTGGTCGGGTCGCTCATCGCGGTGACCGACTGGGCTTCTTTTCCTGCGCCGCTTGGCCGATAGGCGGCAATTGCCGGGGGGCCTGTGTCCGCGGGTTGCTGAAACGCGCAGCCCTTGGCCAGCGACGAAGCGCAGGCCAAGGGCTGGGCAGGTGATCGGGTGTTGGGCTTCGCTTGTGCTCAGCCCAACCTACTCGCTGCTCGCGGCCTAGACGACTTTGACTTCGACCTTGCGTGGCTGCGCGTGTTCTGCCTTGGGAATCGACAGCTTGAGTACGCCGTTGCTGAATTCGGCCCCGACCTTGCCGGCATCGAGTTCCTTCGACAGCGTAAACACGCGGCGGTAGCGCGGCAGGCTGACTTCGGCGTGGCTGGCCTCGATGCCGCCGGGCATTTCGAGATCGATCTCGCCTTCGATGGTCAACGTGTCGGCTTCGACCTGCAGGTGCAGCTTCTCCTTGGGGACGCCGGGCAGATCGGCATAGAGCGTGATTCCCGAAGCGTCCTCGACGACGTCGACCGGGGGCAACAGGGCCGCTTCATCGCGGGCGGTCTGCTTCTTGACTGGGCTGTTGTCGGACATGTTCGATCCTCCTTACTGAATGGTGATGCGGCGCGCTTGCGCGGACTGCTTGCGGGCGATGCTGATGCGCAGCACGCCATCGCGATAGCGGGCGTCGACGGCATTGGGATCGACATCGTCGGGCAAGGTGACGATACGCCGGAAGCGGCCGTCGAAACGCTCGTCGATATGCACCGTCGCATCCTCGGCGGGCGCCTGCCGCTTGCGCTCGCCGGCAACGGTGAGCACGCCCTTCTCGATCTGCACGTCGAGGGTGGCAGGGTCAATCCCGGGCGCGAAGGCGTAGATTTCGACCGACTGCGGTGTGCCGCCGATGTTCATGGCTGGAAAGCCGCCGCGGGCGATGCCGCGGATGTTCGGCGACAAATGGTAAGTCTGCTGCATTTCGCGCTGCAGCCGATCAAGTTCGGCCAGAACGTCGCGCGGGAAAAGGGAGCGATAAATCATGTTGAATCCTCCATGCGATGGTGAGCGGCGCCAAGACTGGCGCTTGACCTACAGTTGGGGGCTGCCGGGCAAACTTCAATATCTTGATTTCGCCGCGCGACGCGACTATTTGATATCGTTATCGACTTACGCGTGCAAACTGAGGATCAAGGATGGAATTCAAGGACTATTACCAGATTCTGGGGGTCCCGCGCGACGCCACGGCGGATGACATCAAGAAGGCATTCCGGAAACTGGCGCGCAAGTATCACCCGGACGTATCGAAGGAGGCGGATGCCGAAGCGCGGATGAAGGAGCTCAACGAGGCCAACGCCGTGCTCTCGGACCCCGAAAAGCGCACCGCCTACGACCAGTTAGGGCGCGGCTATCAGCCAGGCCAGGAGTTTCGCCCGCCGCCCGACTGGGATGCCGGTTTCGAGTTCTCGGGGCGCGGATCTTCGCCGGGGGAAGCGGCCGATTTCTCGGATTTCTTTGCCGAGCTGTTCGGTCGCATGGGCGGCGCGCATGGTTTCAGCGCTGGCCAGCGTGGGCGTTTCCAGGCGCGCGGGGAGGACCATCACGCCAAGGTGCTGCTCGATCTCGAAGACGCTTTTTTTGGCGCTACCCGGCAGATCTCGCTGCGCGCGCCGCGGACCGACGCGCAGGGGCACGTCACGCTGGAAACCCGCACGCTGAACGTGAAAATTCCGCAAGGAGTGCACGCCGGCCAGATCATTCGCCTGGCGGCTCAGGGTTCGCCGGGAATCGGCGGTGCGCCAGCCGGTGACCTGCTGCTCGAAGTGCGCTTCCGGCCGCATCCGCGCTTTCACGTCCATGGCCGGGACCTGCACCTGACGCTGCCGGTGGCGCCGTGGGAGGCTGCGCTGGGGGCAGTGGTCGTGGTCGATCTGCCGCTGGGCGGCGTCAAGGTGCGCATCCCGGAAGGGGCGCAAAGCGGCCGCCAATTGCGCGTGCGCGGCAAGGGAATTCCCGGCGCCCAGGCGGGTGCCCCGGGCGACCTGCTGCTCGATATCCAGGTGGTGCTGCCGCCGGCCAATACGGCCAGGGCGCGTGCACTCTACGAAACGATGGCGCGCGAACTGGCCTTCGACCCGCGCCAGGAAGGGAGGGCTTGAGCCATGCGTGACGACGAGATCCTGATCGGCAGCCTGATGGAGAACAGTTGGCTGACGCTGGAACAGGTGGCCGCGGCGTGCACCGTCGAGCCGATCTGGCTGTTGCGCCACATCGAGGAGGGTCTGTTTCCGCACGCCGAGAGCGTCGCCGGCGTCTGGTGCTTTTCGAGCACCAGTCTGCGGCGTGCCCGGCGCATGCGGCAGCTCGAGCGCGACTTCGATGCTGTTCCCGAACTGGCGGCACTGGTCGCCGATTTGCTGGAGGAACTCGATGATCTGCGCGCGCGCGCCGATGATGCGGGGGTGCCATGAAGCGACGTCGGAGCATCGGTCTGCTGCATGCGGAGCCTACCTGAGCAGGCGCGCTCGCTTTTTTCCGCGTCTCGCTGAGGTCGATGCGGGCCGTTACGCGGCTCATTGTCCTGGGGTGAGGCCTGCCTTACGGTCATGGCTGTGTCAGACACCCCGAATAATGAAAGCCATCACCGTTCCCCCTCACCACCTCCCCTCTCCCGCAAGCGGGCGAGGGGAGGTTCGTGAGTCGCTGGCGCGACTTTCAGGGTAAGCCTCGCTTAAGGTTGTCGGCGTAGAGTCTCCCTTGTGCTGGCGGTTCGGCTCCTGAGACGGGCGGACCGCAAGCTGACGAGACTTTTTCTGCCACGCATACCGAAGGATACCCCCAATGAACAACCGCATCGCCCATTGCTCCGCCGCTCTCCTGATCATCGCCGCCAGCCTGGCGGGGAGCGCTTTTGCTGCCGACAGCAAGGCCGCCGCGCCGGTAGCGCCCGCTGCGACGCCCGCCACCACCGCCCCGGCGCGCGCGATCACCAAGGAGCAGGCCGTCGAGATGGCCCTCAAGGCGCACCCCGGCGAGGTCACCAAGTCCTACGAGGACACCAAGAAGGGCAAGCAGACCTGGGAAGTGAAGATCAACGGCACCGACGGCAAGAAGTGGGAGGTGCATTACGAAATCAAGACCGGCGCTCTGGTCTCCGAGGAAGGCAAGTAATCGCCAGCCCGTCGCTCATCTGATTCACCTCGCGTCTCCCTGCTCCGGCAGGGAGACGCTGTCCGGAAAAGCGTTCATGCGTACGATCGAGGCAAACGAAGTGGCTGTCTGGGACCCGCTGGTCCGCCTGTTCCACTGGAGCCTGGTGATCAGCTTCTGCGCTGCCTGGTTCTCCGAGGGTGAGTGGTTCGAATCGATCGACGAGAGTCTCGGCGGCGAACTGCTGCAGGGCATTCATGTCTGGGCCGGTTACACGATTGCCGGCCTGTTGCTGTTTCGCCTGCTGTGGGGTTTCGTCGGCCCGCGGCATGCGCGCTTCAGCGATTTCGTCTGTCGCCCGAGCGCCGTTCTCGCCTACGTCCGGGACGTGCTGACGCTGCGCGCGCGGCGTACCCTGGGACACAATCCGGCCGGCGGCGCGATGATCGTCGCCTTGTTGCTGAGCCTGAGCGCAACGATCATCACCGGTCTCGCGCTGTATGGTGCCGACAAGGGCTTGGGGCCGCTCGTGGGACTGCTGGCCGAGAGCAGCGATTCGTTGATCGATACCCTCGAGGAGTCGCACGAGGCGGCGACCAACTTCACGCTGCTGCTGGTCGCCGGACATCTGCTCGGCGTCGTCTGGGAAAGCCTCCTGCACCGCGAGAACCTCGTCCGCGCCATGTTCACCGGGCGCAAGCGCGCTTGAGGAGAATGCGCGCCAAAGGCGCGCCACGGGTTGCGCCTGCCGGCGGGCCTTACCATGAAAGTCGCGCCAGCGACTCACGAGCCTCCCCTCGCCCGCTTGCGGGAGAGGGGTCGGGGGGCGAGATGGGGAATTCGCGGAGCACGCTCCGTGCCCAGCGAGCGATTCCGGCGTGCAAGCCGGAATGCGCCCGGCAAGGGAGGGAAACGGTCATGGCTTTCATCATTCGGGGTGCCTGACCAAGCCATGACCGTTTGGCGGTAACCGGCGATTGACTTCGCTTGCCGGTTGCGCGGATACTCGCGACGGCGCGGTTGACTTTCCGGTGCCTACCGGGTCCGCGGGCAATTCTCGCTGTCGGCGCGAGCGGTGGGTCACCCCAGCCGGCAGCGGCGCCTCGAAGTCGACCGGCAGGGCTGTTTCGATCCACCTACTGAACGACATCGGGGTTCATTCATGGCAATACTCAAGCAATTCGACGAACTGGTGGTGCTTTCACGGCCCGGCCAATCTGGCGGGACGCGCGTGCACGAGATGCGTGAAAGCACGGTACGCTGTCTCGGCCCGCATGGCCTGCACCGCATGGCCTACATTGAATGGGGTGATCCGGCGAATCCGCGCGTCCTGGTCTGTGTGCACGGCCTGACGCGCAACGGGCGTGACTTCGATGTGCTGGCCAATGCCCTGGCCAGCGATTACCGGGTCGTCTGCCCGGACGTCGTCGGGCGCGGGCGCAGTGATCGGCTGCCGTTCTCCGACGACTACGCCCTGCCGATCTACGCCAACGACATCATGACGCTGATCGCCCGCCTGGGCGTCGATACGGTGCACTGGCTGGGAACGTCGATGGGCGGGCTGATCGGCATGTTTCTTGCGAGTCTGCCGGGTTCGCCGATCAGCCGCCTGGTGCTCAACGACGTCGGCCCGGTGATCGCCATCGAAGCGCTGCAGCGCATCGGCGAGTACCTCGGCATGGCGCCCGATTTCGCCGATCTTGCCGAGGCCGAAGCGTATGTGCGCGTCGTTTGCGCGCCCTTCGGCAATCTCACCGACGCCCAATGGCGCTACATGACGGTGGTCGGCACGCGTCCGAAGCCCGCGGGCGGTTTCGAAATGAACTACGACCGGGCGATCGCCCAGCCTTATCAGAAGGCCTTCCTCGAAGCCAGGGAAATCAGTCTGTGGCCGATGTACGATGCGATCCGCTGCCCGACGCTGGTGCTGCGTGGCGTCCAGTCAGACATCCTGCCGCAGCAGACCGCGGTCGAGATGACGACGCGCGGGCCGCAGGCGAAGCTCGTCGAGGTGCCGGGGGTGGGTCATGCGCCGATGTTCCTCGATGAGTCGCAGGTGCGTATCGTCCAGGACTTCCTGCTCGCCGAGCAGCGCTGAGCCGCGCCGCCGCCTGGTCGCCAGGCGGTGCGCGTGCGCCGCCTGTTCCTTCGCCGATGAATCTGGCCCATCTGCTCGCCCGTACCGCTCGCGTTTTCCCGGAGCGGGGGGCGGTCGCCGTCGGCCAGCACGAGCTGTGGTCTTACGGTGAGTTGTTTCGACGCGCGGCGGCGATCGCCGGCAGTTTGCGCAATCGCCTGTGCCTGCCGGCGGGCGACCGCGTCGCCTTGTACCTGGCCAATTGCCCGCAATACCTCGAACTGCTCTACGGCATCTGGCACGCCGGGCTGGTCGCCGTGCCGATCAACCACAAGCTGCACCCGCGCGAGGTCGCGTACATTGTCGACGATGCGGCGGCGTCTTTGTTGTTCGTTGCCGGCGAAGCGGCAGACGACGGACAGCTCGGGCAGCATGGCGCGCCCGGTCTGCGCATCGTTGCGCTGGATACGCCCGAGTACGCTCGCCTGCTCTGCGCTGAGCCGATGGCGATCGTGCCGCGCGCGCCCGACGATCTGGCCTGGTTGTTCTATACCTCGGGAACCACCGGTCGGCCGAAAGGAGTGATGCTCGCGCAGCGCAACCTGCTGGCGATGACGCTCTCGTATTTCCCCGATGTCGATCAGGCGACGGCGTCCGACAGCGTCCTCTACGCGGCGCCGATGTCGCACGGTGCCGGCATGTACAACTTTGCGCACGTGCTGGTCGGCGCGCGGCACGTCATCCCCGAGTCGGGCAGCTTCGACCCGCGCGAGATCCTGACCCTGGCGCAGCATTTCGGCCAGGTGTCGATGTTTGCGGCGCCGAC
>WBZT01002039.1_pt1 | contig 14362 bp, 7 predicted proteins | sample 5204241 | NCBI WGS metagenome assembly WBZT01 (sample SAMN12344358, study PRJNA552823) | activated sludge metagenome | biome: Activated sludge suspended growth; feature: Nitrification reactor; material: Wastewater; isolation source: activated sludge from nitrification reactor of wastewater treatment... | reverse complement strand
TGCGACGCTCCAAGCGTGGGAACGGTTGCCATGGGAAATCGGATACCGGGACCAACCAGCGCGATGGTGATGCCGTGCGATACCACCGCCGCCACCACGACCGGCCCGAGCTGCGCCAATACCAGCGATCCCAGCAAGATTTCGGCGACGAAAACCGCCCCGGCCAGCGGCGTGTGATAAGCTGCCGCCAATCCCGCCGCCGCCCCGCAGCTCACCATCAGCCGCAGTTCCAATGTCTCGCCGGCCAGCCGACCGATCCACGAGGCCGCCATGGCGGAAAGCAGAATCATGGCGCCCTCGCGACCCACAGCGCCGCCGGTGCTGACCACCACCAACGAAGCCAGGATCTTGAGCAGGCCGTCGCGCAGGTCGAGCCGGCCGTTGCCAATGGCGACCGCTTCGATGTAATCGCCTCTGAAGCGGGAGGGCTTGGTCGAGTGTGCGCCCTCGGCAAACCACATCAACATCCCCACGGCCGGCCCACCGATCACTGGCACCAGCAAGCGAATCTCGGGTTCCAGTTCGCGGGCGGCTGGCACCAGATGCCCGTCATGCGCGCCGACCAAGCCCATTTCCAGCGCAAACAGGACCGTGCGAAACGCTTCCACGGCCAGCGCGCCCAACACACCCACTCCCATGGCGACCAGGAGATTGCGCCAAGGACTATCCAGCGCGAACAACACGCGCCGGACGTCTCGCAAGGCAGCACGAGAGATCACAGCAATTCAGAAACCCGTTGATCACCACCGGCGCCGCGCGGCGCGCGGGGTCGGCATGCCTCCACCGAACGGGTCACCGCCATCCGCTGGGATTTCATCGTCGCGGGCGTTTACTAAGCGTCGCCCTTCCAGTGGAAATACACATCGCGACCGGTGTCGCCGTCCAGCGTGACTTCCCGTGTTTCGGATCGACCCCTGAACTGAGCCGTGATCCGGTACTTGCCAACCGGCAACATGGCATAGGTCATTGGACCGGCATCGCTGAGTTGCAAGTAGGGCATGCAGCACGCATTAATCTCATATCGTTTCTCCCGTGCGGTTCGATGGATGGTGGATCGCCGCGCGGAGCCTCGCTGACCCCGTGATCCGCGCAACCCGCCGACCGACACTGTAGGAGAGCCTCCCTGTCCTCCCTAGTGCCGTCGGTCACGCATGGGACAGGTCATTCGTCACGATTTTTCGAGCGCGCGAAAGGACTCCGCTCCACCTTATGCCTCGAACTCCAGAATGAGGCAGGTGCCGGCTCCGGGTCGGCTACGCGGTTCGAAGCGCGCCCGGATCAACTCCGCCTGCTCGCGAATGCCGCGCAGGCCGTAGTGGCCCGGACATGGCGTCGCCGGATCGAAGCCGACGCCGTCGTCGGCGACTTCGACGCGCACGCGGGCCGAATCGTCGGGACTCCAGCGCGGCGATTCGGCGGATTGGGATTCGGTCCACCGTAAGGCAACGTGCACCGTTTGGGCGTTGGCGTGCCGTTCGACGTTGTTCAACGCTTCCTCGACGATGCGGAATACCGTTTCCGCTCGTTCGTCGGCCATACCGGCGGCTTGGGTATCGGCGTCCAGCACGGCATCGACGCCCGAGCGCTCCTCGAAACGGCTCAGCAGCTCCTGCAAGGCCGCGCCGAGACCCGCATCACACACATCGTTATGGCGCATTTGGGTGATCGCGGCCCGCGCCTCGGCCAAACCGGTGGCGGCCACTTCCTCGGCTCGCGCCAGTTCCGCGTCCAATTCGGCGGGATCGAGGCGGTCGCGGAGTTTGCGAATCAGCCGAATCTGCGTCAGCAAAGCCATCAGCGAATGCGCCAACGTATCATGGAGCGTGCGCGCCAAACGCAGCCGCTCACGCGTGATCGCGGCATGGCGCGCTTCCTTGGCCATTCGTTCGATACGCGCGGTCCGCTCGGCCACACGGGCGTCCAGCTCGGCGTTCAGGGTCGCCAGCGTCTGCTTTTCTTGCTGGAGGTGTCCCACCAAATCGGAGAGGGTCGCCCCGATACGGCCGATTTCGTCGGCTCCGACGGGAACCGATAGGTTTTTTCGCAGGCCCTGGCGAACCCTTTGCGCCTGATCGGCCAACACGGTCAGACGGAGAGTCAACGCGCGAGTGACGAAGACGGCGGCGATCGCCGAAGCCAGCCCCGCCAAAAACACCACCAGAAATACCGCTTGGCGAGTTGTTCGGGCGTGTGCCAGCGCGGTGTCGGCATCCTGGCGCAGGATCACGGTCCAATCCACTCCTTCTTTCTTTTCGGCGGGCACGACGTGCCGACCGACCATGTAAGCCCCGTTTTCGCTGAGATCGGCATTCGCCGCCAGCGTGCAACCGAGCCAGTTGCGCGGGCCAATCAACACCAGGTTATCCTCGACGGTCAGCAACAGCTCCAGCGGGCGGTCGGTTTCCAGCCCGCGCAACAAGCCATCCTGGTGGCGTTCGACCCAAGTCCAGGAAAGGCGCGCGCCAAGGACGCCGAAAAGACGCCCCGAAGGTTGCGAAATCGGCACGGCGAGCACGAATCCCGGTTTCTGACTAGTTGGGGCGGAAGACGGCGAACCCTCACCCTCAACCAAGGGAATGTGACGGGCATCGCCAACGAACGAATGCCGTCGTCCTTCCTGAAACCAGGGTTGCGCGGCAACATTCTCGCCGTGGTGGCCGCCACCGGTGGCGGCCACCACGCGACCGTGCTCATCCGCCACCCCGAGCCAGGTGAACTCGGGAAATTGCGCCTGCACGGCTTCGATATGGTGGCGGAGCGCATCGGTCCCCCGATCGCCAGAAGCGGCGATCTGAGCGGCGGTCGCCTGGAGGATGGATCGCCGTGTTTCCAGGCCCATGTCGAGCGCATGGCGGATTTGGGTGGCGAACTGGGTCAGCAAGCGTTCGGCATCGGCGCGTGCGCGGTGTTCGGCTTTCTTGGCGGCCAGATTCGCTCCCACCAGCGCCGCCAACAGGATGATGGCGAATACTGACCAGCCGATGGCGGCGGCGAGCCGCAATCTCGGGTCGAACCGCTGTAGGATGCTCACGAGTGTCTCCTCGGCGTCCATCGATCCGGGTCGGCTGAAATCGTGACCACGGATATGCCTTTCGTTACTGTGAGGGTTAAGGGGACATTGGCTAAAATCGCCAACATGGTCATTTTCCCTGTTCCGATTGTGCCCTGAAAACCCGACGATTCGGGTCATGACAGGCGTTCGACCATGATAGACGAACTGATTCAGACGATGGCTTGCGCCGCGAGTCCGCCGCCGGAGCAAGCGGTGTCGGCGGTTACGGCCGTGCCGCGCTTTTGCACCGCCCACTGGCCGTCGCCCCTGGCCGGCGAATTGCGTGCTGGCTTGGAAGATGCCGGCTTGTCTCGGCGATCCGTCATTTCATCGCCACCGGGGTAAGACGAATGACCGTGACCACAAACAACGCCGATCCTTCTCTTCTACGGCTGCTGATCGTGGACGATCAGCCACTGATTCGTCGCGGGTTAGCGATGATGCTCGCGACCGAACCCGACATCGAAATCGTGGGTCAGGCGGCCGATGGTTTCGAAGCCATCGAACAAGCCATGGCCACTCGGCCGGATGTCGTGGTGATGGATTTACAGATGCCCCGCGTCAGCGGGATCGTGGCCACCCGCGAGATCACGGCGAAGTTGCCCGGAACCCGAGTGGTGGTGCTGACCACTTACGATTACGACGAGTTGGTGTTCGAAGCCATATGCGCGGGCGCGCAGGCTTATTTGCTGAAGGATGCGTCCGAGGCGGATGTATTGGAGACGCTGCGAGCGGTTCAGCGCGGCGAATCGCGCCTGTCGCCGGCCATTGCCGGCAAGGTATTGGAGCAATTTCGAGCTTGTGCCCGCCGCGTTTCGCAAGCTGACGCTCATCCCATGCCCATCGCCAGCCCCAAGGAAGACATGGGTGCCCATTCTTCGCCACCCGTGACGCCGCCGCCCGCGCCGAAACCGACAGCCTCGAATTTGTTCGATGAGCCATTGACCGACAAGGAAGAGCGCATTCTCGATTTACTCGCCCACGGTAACAGCAACAAGCAAATTGCCGCCACGGTGTTCTTGGCCGAGGGTACGGTCAAAAATTACGTGAGCCGAATCATGGATAAGCTGCACGCGCACAACCGCATCGAACTGGCGATGCGCGCCGTCAAGCGACACAGATGAAGCTTGAAGCTCTTGCGCCATCTGGCGATGCGCGCCGTCAAGCGACACAGATGAAGCTTGAAGCTCTTGCGCCATGGGGATGCCCGTAAGGCAGTGCGGCGACTGGGTTGGCAACCTCGGCACGGCGGCTTTGTCGACGCAGCGGCCACCCACTTTGAAACCTGGCGGGTTTATCAGAACTACCGCCAGCAAAGCGTGTGGCGGTCGAATCACCTCATCTTGAGGCTGACGCAGCCATCATGCCTTCGGCGTGAAGGGCGCCACGGCGCAAGTGACACCTCATCAGGTACGAAGTTATCTCGTGGCTCCCAGTTTTTCCTCGGCGAACAACGCCGCACCGATCATGCCGGCCAGATTGAGAAATTGGGCAGGTACGACAGGAGCCTGCACAGTAATCCTCGGAGCAAACTTATGCAGCTTCTTGCTGGCGCCACCACCGAGCACGATCAAGTCCGGCCAGAACAATTTTTCCATGGTCATCAAGTAACGATTGAATCGGTCACCCCAGTCTTTCCATTTAAGCTGCTGGGCGTCACGCACAGCTTCCGAAGCGTAGCGTTCCGCCACCAGGCCATCATCGAGCATGATATGGCCCAACTCGGTATTCGGCAGCAGATGGCCGTCGCTGAACAAGGCCGTTCCAAGACCGGTACCAATCGTGACAACCAGCACTACTCCGGCCGTATCCTTGGCGGCGCCGAACCGCATCTCGGCCAACCCGGCAACGTCGGCATCGTTCGCGACTTGGACCGGGCAACCGGTTTGCCTCGAAAAGTAATCGGCCACCGGCAATCCGATAAAGGCAGGGTCGATGTTAGCCGCGGTACGGGCAACGCCGTGCTGGATGGCGGCTGGAAATCCGATGCCGATGGGTCCGGACCAATGATGTTGAGCGATAAGCTCTTGGATTGTGATTCCGACGGCCTCGGGGGTCGCCGGACGGGGCGACTCGATACGAATACGCTCGCTCAGCAATTCCCCGGTCGTGGTCTCGATCACGGCGCCCTTGATCCCCGCCCCGCCCACGTCGATACCCAGGATTTTCATAATGATTCCCCTTAACTTCCGGTTTCGCTCTTTCAGTTCACCTCGGCTTCCCCAACCGCACGCTGACGATACCAGTCCACCGCGATCGTGGGCAGCGCCGCGCCATACTCGATCGAGTCAAGGCCGTATCTTATGCAGTCTGCTTTCCCCTCCCCTACCGTCGGGCTGGTCCACACATTGGTCCCATGCCCAAGACCTCACAATCTCGGGCATGGGACTACGAGGGCAGTATACTTCCATCGCGTGTCCCGGTCGGTTTCAGTGGCTTCTACCGCGCGTAGTCAATCGTTAGGAATCCATGCGCGTGTCCCGAAAGAGACCGAAGATGTCAGTAGTTGTTAGCGCCTGACACGATGGCGACCGTTATTCAACGATGTCGCCTGTTGGGTCAACTCGATCCACCGGCCAACGACGCCGATGGCCTCCTCCGCCCACCTTTTCCGGGGAGAACGCGAAAATGCGGCTAAAATGGCGGCAACCGATCCCGACGGAAAACGCAGCGCGAAGGTGGGAACCATGCTGGCGAAGCTCAAGAATTACGGCCCGCTGATCAATCTGATACCCAACACCGCCATCCAATTTCTGGATTTCGGCTTCAATCTCAACGAAACCCGGGTGTCGCGGGCGTTTCTGACCGAAGCCGGCGCAGATGGTCGCCCGCTGCTGACCGCGCTGTATGCCGACGATGCCAGCGGCCAGTTCGTGACCCAGGACGGCCGGACCGCCCAGCCGGAACAGGTCTTTTCCTTCAATGCCGCCAAGGCCGCCGCGCTGTTCGACGGCGTCTGGCTGCCACTGCCGTTCCCGCGCATCCGCGAGCCCCACCCGGACGGTCACCACCTGTTCGACAAGGGGCCAATCAACTGGGCGCGGGCGCGGCTGCTGGAACTGCCGACCTCCGACGCCGACGGCAATACCCATCGCGTCACCCTGGCGTTCGATACCCAGTTATTACCGACCCGCGAAGGCCGGCCCTATCTCGCCCCCAGCCCGCTGGACATGCAGTCCGGCGAGGAATTCGCCCTGAGCGACGCCGAGGCCGACACCAGATGGTTTCTGGAACAGGAATGGGTGCGCGAATGGCTGCATCAGCGGTTTTACGCCTACGAGCGGCGCCGCCGCGCCCCGCGCCGGGTGGACGAAACCGAGTTGCGCGCCAGCCCGGACGCGCCGGCCGCCTGGCTCACCGTGCTGACCTTGCTGCAACGAGCGGTGCGGCCGCCACGGCTGCGCTTCACCTTCGTGGACAGCGAGCCCACCGCCCGGCTCAACCGGCCGGTGGACGTGGATCTGGTGCTGGATATCGGCAATTCCCGCACCTGCGGCATGCTGATGGAAAGCAGCGGCGATGATCCGGTGGACATGAACGACAGCTACCGGCTGGAATTGCGCGACCTGAGCCAGCCGGAGCGGGTCTACGACGAACCGTTCCCCAGCCGGGTCGAGTTCGTGCGCGGCGGGTTCGGTGACGAAAAGCTGTCGCGGCGCAGCGGGCGCAGCGCCTTCCTCTGGCCGACGGTGACGCGGGTTGGCTTCGAGGCGCAGGCGCTGTCCTATTTCAGCCACGGCACCGAAGGCAATACCGGCCTGTCCAGCCCCAAGCGCTATCTGTGGGACACCGACCCCCGCCATCACGCCTGGCGCTTCAACCCCGGACCGAACGGAGCCGGCGGCGACAGTGGTCCGGTCACCACCGGCCCGTTCGTCGGCCAATTGCGCGAGGACGGTGAGGAACTGACACTCGGCGAGCCGCCGGCGGTGACCGCCCTATTCTCGCGTGGCGCGCTGATGAGCTTTTTCGTGGCCGAGGTGCTGCTGCAAGCCTTCGTGCAGATCAACTCACCCGGCCGCCGCTACGAACGGGCCTATTCCGACGCCCCGCGCCGTCTGCGACGGGCGATTCTGACCCTGCCCACCGCCATGCCGCTGGCCGAGCGCAAGCTATTCGCCCGCCGGGTCAACACGGCGATCCGCTTAACCTGGCGAGCACTGGGGCTGGAGGAAGATCAGGCGCCGGAACCGTTCCTGCAATGGGACGAGGCGACCGGCACCCAGATCGTGTTCCTCTACAACGAGATCAAGCACAATTTCCAGGGCGACGCCGCGCTGTTCTTCCAGGTGTTCGGGCGAGCACGGGAAAGCTATGGCGAGGCGCCCTGCCTGCGGCTGGCCAGTATCGACATCGGCGGCGGCACCACCGACCTCATCATCACCACCTACCAGTTGGAAGGTGGTACGGCGGTCAAGCCCACCCAAGAGTTTCGCGAGGGCTTCAACATCGCCGGCGACGACGTATTGTGCGGACTGATCGAACGCAACGTGCTGCCGGCGCTGCTGGAGGCGATTCGCCACAGCGGCGCGGCCAACCCCGAGGAATTGCTGGCGCGGCTGCTGGGCGCCAATCGCGGCGATCAGGCCGAGCGTGACCGCACCCTGCGCCGCCAGTTCGCTAATCAGGTGGCGCTGCCACTGGCGCTGGAACTGCTGCACCGCTACGAAAATACCGATCTCAGCACCAGCAACGAGGCGCTGACCCTGAAACTGACCGATGTCTATCCGTCGGGCGCCGGACCTCACGAACAGGTGGTGGCGTTTCTAGAGGAAGCGGTGCACGCCGCCGGTGGTCAGGGTTTCCAATTGGCCGAGGTGCCGATCGCCACCACCATGCTGGCGCTGGACACCACGGTACGCCGCATTCTCGGCCAAGTGCTCAGCGATCTGTGCGAGGTGGTCCATCTGTACGATTGCGACTACCTGCTGATTTCCGGGCGGCCCTGCCGATTGCCGGCGGTACGAGCAGCGATTCTGGCCAAGCTACCGGCGCCGCCGGACCGCATCGTCAGCCTGCACGCTTACCGGGTCGGCGACTGGTATCCGTTCCGCTCGGTCGGCGGTCGACTGACCGACCCCAAGACCACGGCGGCGGTCGGGGCCATGGTATGCGCGCTGTCGGAGGGACAGTTGTACAAGTTCAATCTGCGCAGCCGCGATCTGGGCATGAAGTCCACCGCCCGCTTCATCGGCGTGCTGGAGCAGACCGGCCGCCTCAAGCAGGAGAACGTGCTGTTCGCCAATCTGGAGTTGGAAGATCGCAAGACCCGGCTACCGGAAGCGACCTTCGATTTCTACGCGCCGGTGTTCCTGGGGTTTCGGCAACTGAACGTCGAGCGCTGGCCGGCTTCCCCCCTGTATCGGATCACCTTCGCCCACCCGCAGGATGCTCGCTCCAAGGCGCTGCCGCTCAAGGTGACGCTGGAACGCTCCACCGACGAGAACGTCGATCTGGATTTCAAGGTGCTCGACGTGAGCGACGCCGCCGGCAACCAGCAACCGAGCGGCGTGGTGCTGTTGAAGCTGCAAACCCTCAAGGACGAATACGGCTACTGGCTGGATACCGGCATCTTCTCGATTTCCGCGCGGACCGGCGACGCGCCGCGCCATTGATCGCTCGCTTCATCACCCCCTGGAGTCACGACCCTCGTGAGTGCAATCCCCCCGCATCCCAGCCTGCAAAAACTGGCCGCCGCGAACCGCCGGCGCCTGCGCCTGTTGGGCCTGCTGTTCTTTATGGTCATGGCCGCTATCCTGGTGTTCATGATGACCGTCGCCCTGACCCACCGCGATATGGTCAACCTGTTGATTTTTGCGGTTGCAGGTCTGGTAATGTTACCGACCATGGCGCTGGCGGGCGGTTTGCTGTGGTATCTGGAACGCTGGCAAACGCGGCGCCTGAGCACGGCCGACCGGGTACTGCGAGAAAGCGCGCCGATGAGCGCCCGACTGGCGCCGACCGGCTTGGCCAACCGCGTCGGAACACTGGTGGCGGTGCAGCCCGAAACACGAGCCAAGCCGCCGTCGATCGAACCGGTTTTCGCGGTGCTCGACCCGGCGCGGCGCTGGAACCGCTCGCCCCGGCCCGAGCTCATGGTCCAATTGTATTGCGCCAAGTTGGAGCCTGGTCAGGAACTGGTCGCGCTTCGGGACAACGGCGACGCCTTGCTGGGCAAGCTGGTCGCTCTGGACAGCTACCGTCGCCAGACGACGTGGATGACGGCGGCGGCGCTGGGCCTGATCGTACTCGGAATGGTGGTACTGGCGGTGCTGGCGGCCGGTGACTATCGGGAATACCAAGGGCACGACCAAGCCCAGCGATTCGCCGTGGCCAGCGAAAACTGGCCTCGAACAACGGGTACAGTGCGCGACGCTTCGGTGATCACCCTGCGGATTCCCCGGGGGAAGACTTCGGTGACCGGCTATCGGGCGCGGATCGAGTTCGAGTACGTGGTGGCGGGAACCGACTATCGCGGCGACCACCTGAGTTTCTGTCAGCCGCCTAGCCTGGAAAAACAGGCGGTGGAAGCGCGGCTGACCCAGTATCCGACCGGGACGCGGGTCGAGGTCCGTTACGATCCGACCGATCCGACCCGCAGCGTGCTGGAACCCGGCCGCGCCGAAGCGTGCGAACCGCTGTTGGCAGCGGCGTGGCGAGAGCTGCTGCTGTCGCTCGGGTTGCTCGGGTTGCTGGCGCTGATCGGCGTGGCGGCGGTTTGGGAGTTGCTCAGGCAACGACGGGCGTTTCGCGTCTGGGCAAAACGCCCTGAATAACTAACCATCAAGCCTGAAAACCATGCCGGAATAGGTTAAAATGCACTACACCCATTTCCGGGTTGAGACGGAATCTGCATGCAACATGGGACTCAACCAAGTCTTCTCGGTCGGAGTCGGATACTCGCACCGCATCGCCTGAGCCTCGCCTTTAAATTCCCGCTGTTCGTGCTGGCGTTGTTACTCGCGGTCATCTGGGGGTTGGCCCTCTTCACCGATTTTTCCCTTAAACATCATCTAGAACGCCTGCTGGCCGCCCACCAGCTCGCGGCCGTTTCGGTGATCGAAGAAAGCCTCGATCAGGAAATTCGGCTTCGCGCTCAGTCGATCAACGAGCTGGCGCAAGCGGCTGGCAACCGGGATCTCTATAGCTCGCCAGAGCAACTGAACGTCTTTCTGCAAGACCATCCAGCCATCACCGCGCTGTTTAATGGTGGTCTGCTCGCGCTTGATGCCAGCGGCGTCGTGTTGGCTGGAGCTCCCGCCGTGCCTGATCAAATTAACCGGAATCTCGCCGGTCGCGACGATGTCACCACCGTACTGGCACAAGGCAAACCGGTCGTCAGCACGCTGCTGGCGGACGCATCGTCCGCGCGTCCGTCGGTCACCATTGCCGCGCCGGTCGTGGCAACCTCCGGGCGAACGGTGGGGATATTGATGGGCATCACCAACCTCGACATCGCCAGCTTCATCAGCCGGATTATCGGGATCTATGGCGGCAAGCACGGCAGCGTTCTGATCATCGACCCCAGAAACGGGCGATTCGTGGCGGCGACCGACCCGACCCGCGTTCTCCAACCGATCCCCGCGCCCGGCATCAACCGGATGCATGATCGCCATATGGCGGGTCATGAAGATTCCGGTATTGCGGTGAGCTCCCGGGGTATCGAGGAACTCTCCTCCAGTCGCCGCATTCCCACGACCGGCTGGTTGGCCGTGGGGGTACTGCCGACCGCCGAGGCGTTCGCACCGGTGCGGATCATTCAAAACACCATCCTGGGCGCGGCGCTGGTCCTGTCCCTGGTCGTATCGCTACTGGTCGTGTGGGTGACCGGCCGATGGCTGAAACCGCTGCGGAATACCACCGCCGCGCTGGGTGAGATGACTCGCGGCGAACGCGCCTTGGAACCGCTGCCGGTGCGGACATGTGACGAAATCGGCCAGCTCATCGGCAGCTTCAACCAGCTTCAGGCTCGGATTCGCACCCACGAAGGTCTGTTGCGTGAATACCATGCTCATCTACAAACGGCACTGGACGCCGCTCGGATGCGGTTCTTCGAGTGGTCGGCCACGGAGGAGGAGCCGGTTGCCGCCGATCTACTAGCGCTGATGTGCCGGGAGGATCGCGAGCGAGTGACGAAAATCATCAAGCAGGCGTGCACGGCGCGCGGACGGTTCTTGGCCGAGTTTCGCAGCCCCGACTCGGACGGCGGCTGCGCGGTATGGTACATGGTACGCGGGCAGGCGTTTCAGCAAGATGCCGGGGTCAGCGTCATCGCCATTGTCTGGGATATCACCGAATTCAAGTCGGCGGAACTGGCACTTTACGAAAATGAAGAACGATTCGAGGCTATCGTCGATTCGCTCAACGACGCCGTATTCCTCCTGGACGGCCAAACTAGCGAGATCTTGTATGCTAACAGCAGGGCGGGCGACATGTTCGGTCATGGCCGAAGCGTTTTCCGGCGTCTGAGCTTTGGCGCCCTTTGCACGGAGGACGAACCCACCAAGCATGAGGCACGCGACCGGCTGCGGCGTGCCTTCGAACACAACGAGCCGCAGTGCTTCGAATGCCGTGCCCAAGACACCGGCGGTTGCCAGTTCTGGATCGAGACCAGCGTCCATACCGCCCAGATTGGCAATGCGCGGCGCTTGGTGGTGGTGGCACGCGATATCGACGACCGCAAGACGGCCGCGCAATCCCTGCTGGAAAGTGAAAAGCGCTATCGCATGCTGCTGGATTTATCACCGGACGCCATCTTCGTGCATCGCGACGGCGTCATGACGATGGCCAATCGTTCCGCGCTACGCCTGTTAGGTGCCGAAGGCGAACAACGACCGCTGGGCTTACCGTGGACGGAGTGGATTCACCCCGATTATCACGAGGCAGTGGCGCAACGCTTGCGGACGTTACGGAACTCCAACCAACCGATCACATTGCCCCTCATGGAGCAATGCTATCTGCGGGTGGATGGTTCCCCGGTCGAGGTCGAGGTGATGTCAAGCAGCATCATGTTGGCCGAAGGACGGGTGGTGTTATCGGTTGTCCGCGACATTACCCAACGCAAGCAGGATGAAGCACGCCTCAAGTCCCTACTGGCGCAGCAGGAAGCCATTCTCAACAATGCCCTGGTCGGCATCGTGCTGCTCAGGCAGCGCGTGATCATCCAGTGCAATCGCCGTTTCGAGGAGCTGTTCGACTATGGAGAAGGTGAGATGCTCGGTCATTCGACGCAAATCTTGTATCCGAGCAAGGAGGATTTTCAGGCGACCGGCGAGCGTGCCTACAGCGCCCTAGCGAATAGTGAAACCTATGTGGAGGAGCTGTGGTTGAAGCGTAAGGACGACACCTTGTTCTGGGGTGGTCTAAGCGGCCGTGCGCTGGATTCGAGCCGACCTCAGGAAGGAAGCGTCTGGATCTACAGCGATCTGACCGCGCAAAAGCAAGGGCGTGAGCGGCTGCGATTGGTGACGAGCGTGTTCGAAAGCGCCGCCGAGGGGATCGTGATCACCGATCCCGATCAAGTTATTCTGGCGATCAATCCAGCGTTCAGTAAGATCACCGGTTATTCCGCCGAGGAAGCGATCGGTCGGAAACCCAATCTCATCCAGTCCGACCGGCACGACGCGGCGTTCTTCCAACAGATGTGGCGGGCGCTCGAACAGGACGGCAAATGGCGTGGCGAAATCTGGAACCGACGCAAGAACGGGGAGATTTATCCTGAATTACTCTCCATCAGCATGGTGAAGGATCAGAGCGACCACATCAGCCACTATGTCGGTGTTTTCACCGACATCGCGGCGATCAAGGACTTCGAGCAGCAACTCATTTTCCTCGCCCACCACGATCCTTTGACCAAATTGCCAAACCGGGTGCTATTCAACGACCGCCTGACTCAGGGCATTCTGCATGCGACCCGCGATAACACCCGCTTGGCCGTGCTGTTCATCGATCTGGACCACTTCAAGAATATCAACGACACCTTGGGCCATCAGCTCGGCGATCAACTGCTGCAAATGGTGGCCGAGGAACTACGTAAGACGATTCGCGCCTGCGACACGCTGGCACGGCTGGGCGGCGACGAATTCATCCTGCTGATCGAGGACATCGGCGGTAATCAGGACGCCACCATGGTGGCTGGCAAGCTGCTGGCGGTCTTCGAAAAAGTGTTTTTTCTCGCGGAACACGAAATCCATATATCCGCCAGTATCGGTATCAGCTATTACCCGGCCGACGGTCAGGATTGCGACGAGCTGGTGAAAAACGCCGACGCCGCCATGTATCAGGCTAAGGCCAAGGGTCGCAATAACTACCACCGGTATGCCAAGGAAATGACCGCCCATGCCCTCGACCGCTTGCGTCTGGAAACGATGCTGCGGCGTTCGGTGAAAAACGACGAGTTGCTCATCCATTTTCAACCGCAGGTGGACATGGCCCACGGCACGCTGATCGGCGCCGAAGTGCTGGTTCGCTGGAACCATCCCGAACTGGGCCTGATCCCGCCCGGGAAGTTCATCCCCCTCGCCGAGGAGACCGGTTTCATCGTCACGCTGGGAGAGTGGGTGCTGCGGGAATCCTGCGCGAAACTGCAAGCGTGGCGCACGGCCGGCTATCGCATCGACAAAATTTCCGTCAATTTTTCGATCCGGCAATTCGAATGCGGCGATATGACCGGTCTGATCGAGGCTGTCCTCGCCGAAAACGGATTGCCGCCCGAATGTCTGGAAATGGAAATTACCGAGTCGTTTATCATCAAGGCCGAGGATGCGTTCCGTTTTCTCGATGATCTCCATGCACTCGGCATCCATCTGGCAGTGGACGATTTCGGTACCGGCTATTCCTCGCTGATGTATCTGAAGCGTTTACCAATTCAACGACTCAAAATCGATCGATCCTTCGTGGCGGACATCGGCCGTGACGCCAACAACGAAGCCATCATCCGCGCCATCATCATGCTGGCCAAGAACCTGGGGCTGTCGGTGATCGCCGAGGGCGTCGAAACCGAAGTGCAGGCGGATTTCCTGCTGCGCGAGGGTTGTGCCCACGGTCAAGGCTATTATTTCGGCCGACCGTTACCGGAAAACGAATTCGTCGCGCACTGGCTGTCCGTTTGAACTCCCATCTCTCGCAACATTCCGGCCGATTCCAGGGACCGGTGATGACGCGATGTTCGACTTTTCGAGGACAGAAGAGAGCAGACCGATGCGGCATGGGGATGCGGCATGGGGATGGGAGCTCAGCTGAGGGGGAACCGGCCCCACCTCAATCTCACGGAGAGACCGCCATGCCGCTTGAGGACTTTATCATCACGGT
>WBZT01002038.1_pt1 | contig 14368 bp, 13 predicted proteins | sample 5204241 | NCBI WGS metagenome assembly WBZT01 (sample SAMN12344358, study PRJNA552823) | activated sludge metagenome | biome: Activated sludge suspended growth; feature: Nitrification reactor; material: Wastewater; isolation source: activated sludge from nitrification reactor of wastewater... | reverse complement strand
GTGGAGCGCCGCTTCAGCCAAGGGCGCGTGCGTCGCGGATCTGCGGCGGCCGACTGGTGCTACACTGGCGCACCGGAATAGGGAGTCTGCGATGATCGTCATTGAACAAGAAGCCAAACGCGTCGAGGTAACCGTCTATGCCGAATTCACTCTCGCCGATTACAAGGAGTTCGAGAATTCGGTGAACTACGCGATCCAGTTCGAGGGTCCGGTCGACCTCCTGTTCGATATGCGTGAAATGGCCGATTGCACCATTGACGTGGCCTGGGAAGACATCGTCTTTGCCCGTGCGCACGCCAATGATTTTCGCCGCATTGCCGTACTGACACACAGCCAGTGGGTGGCCTGGAGCGCGTGGTTGTCGCAGATCTTCGTGCGTGCGGAGATGCGCGTCTTCGACGAGGAAGCGGATGCACGCATGTGGCTGGCGGAGGAGGAAGTGTTACCGTGAACCGTGGCACCCTGGTCGATGATGCCGACCTTGCCGCCCATGTCGACGATCCCGGCTGGCGAGTCTTCGACTGCCGTCATCTCCTGACCGACCCCGAGGCAGGCAGCCGGGCCTACGCCGCGGGCCATCTGCCGGGAGCGTTCTTTCTCCATCTCGATCGGGACCTGTCGGGGCCAACGAATGGCTGCAACGGCCGCCACCCCTTGCCGGACCCGCTGCATCTCGCGGCCACGCTGGAGCTGGTCGGTGTCTCGGCGGCAACCCAGGTGGTCGCCTATGACGATTCCGGCGGCATGTTTGCCAGTCGCCTGTGGTGGCTGCTGCGCTGGTTGGGGCATGACCGCGTTGCCGTTCTCGACGGCGGCATTGACCGCTGGCTGGCGAACGGTCGGCCATTGACCACCGATATTCCCCGATCGTCGCCGGGGCGGATGACGGTCGCCCAGCGCGACTGGGTGGTGAGCTGTGACGAAGTGCTCGCGGATCTGCCGGCAGGTCGGCTCTGTCTGGTGGATGCGCGCAGCCCCGATCGCTTTCGTGGCGAAAACGAAACTCTCGATCGAGTGGGCGGGCATATTCCGGGCGCGCGCAACCGCTTCTTTCGCGACAATCTCGACGGCGACGGCCGCTTTCGTCCCGCGCCCGAGCTGCGCCGGGAATTCGACGCGCTGCTGGCCGGTAGGTCGCCGCGGGAAGTGGTGATGTCCTGCGGGTCTGGGGTCACCGCCTGCCACAACCTGCTGGCGATGGAAGTTGCCGGATTGCCCGGTGCTCGCCTCTATGCCGGTTCGTGGAGCGAGTGGTGCAGTGATCCGGCACGACCGTTAACCTGCGAGGTGCGTGCGGCTTCAGTTTAGCGTGAAAGTCGCCTCAGCGACTCACGAGCCTTCCCTCGCCCGCTTGCGGGAGAGGGGTTGGGGGTGAGGGAAACGGGCATGACTTTCATTATTTGGGGTGTCTGGAGCCGTCATGCCCGTTAGGAGCAGCTCGCTGGCCGCTGTGGCGATCTCGTCGAGCGATAACTCACCGCCCGGCCGGTACCATTGCGTGACCCCGTTCAGCATGCCGAAAAGCAAGAGTCGCAGTGGCGTCGCCGAACTGCGAAGCCTGCCGCCGGCTGCCAGCTCGTCCAGCGTGTGTTGCCAGATCTGCTGGTAGCTGTCGGCGGCAGCGGCGATTTCGGCTCGGCCGGCAGCGTCCACCGAACGCGATTCGTAGAGCAGCATCGGCGCCTGAAGATCGCCTTCGAGCAGGATGCCAAGATGCGTGCGGATCATCAGCCGCAGGCGCTGTTCGGGCTCGCTGACGCCTTCAATGGCTGTCTGCAAACGTTGCTGGCCGGCTTGCAGCCCTTGGATGATCGCTGCCCTGAGCAGTTCCTGCTTGCTGCGGAAGTGGTAGAAAGGGCTGCCCGAACGCATTCCAACGGCTTCGGCAATGTCGCGCGTGGTGGTGGCCGCGAAGCCTTTCTCGACGAACAGGCGCGCCGCTGCGCGCAGCAACTCGTCGCGGCGGCTCGCTTCCAGCGCCATTTCCTGGCCCCGGTCGACGATCTCAGAGTGTTGCCGCCAGGCGAGTTCCCTGGTCGATGGCGCGCTTGGCATCAAGTTCGCTGGCCACGTCCGCGCCGCCGATGAGCGACAGCGGCACGTTCGCCGCGCGCAAGCCTTCCTCGAGGTCGCGGCGAGGTTCCTGGCCAGCGCAGACGACCACGTGATCGACCGGCAGGCAGCGGGCCTGGCCATCCTCGACGATGTGCAGGCCCGCATCGTCGATGCGCTCGTAGCTCACTCCGGAGAGCATCTGCACGCCGCGCTTCTTGAGCAGCGTGCGGCGGATCCAGCCGGTCGTCCTGGCCAGCCCGTCGCCGACCTTGCTGGTCTTGCGTTGCAGCAACCAGACCTGACGGCGAGCGGATTCGCGGCTCGGCGCCTTGAGGCCGCCGCGGTTGGCGAATTCGCGATCAATTCCCCACTCGTCCTGGAAGTGTTCGAGTTCGTCCTCTCCGTCCTCGCCGTGGGTCAGGAATTCGGCGACGTCGAAACCGATGCCGCCGGCTCCGATGATCGCGACGCGCGCACCGGCGACTCGATAGCCCTCGATCAGGTCGACGTACGGAATCACCTTCTCATGTTCCTTGCCCGGCAGGTCGACCTGACGCGGCACGATGCCGGTGGCGAGTACGACGTGGTCGAAGCCGGCTTCGACCAGTTCGGAAGCTGTACAGCACTTGCCGAGTTCGAGCGTGACCCCGGCTTTCTCCAGGCGACGAGCGTAATAGCGCAGCGTTTCGCTGAACTCCTCCTTGCCCGGGATGCGACGCGCCAGCCTGAATTGTCCGCCGATCTCCTCGGCAGCGTCGAACAGGGTCACCCAGTGACCGCGCTCGGCCGCGGTCAGTGCGCAGGACATTCCGGCCGGTCCGGCGCCGACCACGGCAATCCGCTTCGGCCTCGCGCACTTCTCGATCAGCAGCTCGGTCTCCCGGCAGGCGCGCGGGTTTACCAGGCAGGTGCTCGGCCGGCCGGCGAAGATCTCGTCCAGACAAGCCTGGTTGCAGGCGATGCAGGTGTTGATTTCGTCGGCCCTGTCAGCCGCCGCCTTGTTCACGAAGTCGGCGTCGGCGAGGAAGGGGCGTGCCATCGAGACCATGTCGGCGCAGCCCGAGGCAATCACCTCCTCGGCCATCGCCGGCGTATTGATGCGGTTGGTGGTGATCAGCGGGATACTCACCTGGCCCATCAGCCGCTTGGTAACCCAGACGAAAGCCGCGCGCGGGACCATCGTGGCGATCGTCGGGATGCGCGCCTCGTGCCAGCCGATGCCGGTGTTGATCATCGTCGCGCCGGCAGTCTCGATCGCCTGCGCGAGGGTGATGATTTCGTCCCAGTTGCTGCCGCCTTCGACGAGGTCCAGCATCGACAGCCGAAAAATGACGATGAACTTGCTCCCGGTTGCCGCCCGAACCCGGCGCACCGCTTCCAGGGCGAAGCGGATGCGGTTCGCGAAGCTGCCGCCCCATCGGTCCTCGCGGAAGTTGGTCTGCTGGGCGATGAACTGATTGATCAGATAGCCTTCCGATCCCATCACCTCGACCCCGTCGTAACCGGCGAGTTGTGCGAGAGCGGCACAACGCGCGTAGTCGTCGAGCGTGCGTTCGATGTCTTCATCGCTGAGTTCCCGCGGGCGGATCGGCGAAATGGGCGCCTGTACCGCCGACGGCGCCACCGCGCCACGGTGATACGCATAACGACCGGTGTGCAGGATCTGCATGGCGATCCTGCCGTCGGCCTGATGCACGGCGGCGGTGATCTGCCGATGCTTTTCGGCTTGCGCTTCGTTCTCGAGCACCGCTGCGCCGGGCATCACCACACCGTCCTGGTTCGGCGCGATGCCGCCGGTGACGATCAGGCCGACGCCGCCGCGGGCGCGCTCGGCGTAGAACGCGGCGAGCCGCGTGAAGCCTTGCGGGGCCTCTTCCAGGCCGGTATGCATCGAGCCCATCAGGACGCGGTTTTTCAGCTTCGTGAAGCCGAGATCGAGCGGAGCGAGCAGGTGCGGATAGGCGTGGTGCAACATTCGTGCGGTCTCCTGGAATGGGTCGAAATTGATTAATAATTAAGCAAGCAATCGCTTGTTGGATTATCGATGATTCCCCTGCGCGTGGCAAGCGGATCGCCGTGCCCTTTGGCGAAGAGAGTGCCGGCGGCAAGTGCAGCGGCAACGCCGTTGCCGGCGTTGCGCAAGGGGTGGCGGGCGAAGCAGGGTATCAAGGTGGTGTCGGCCCTCCTCCGACGAGAGCCGATTGCGACGAGCGTAGCGAAGAGAACTGGCAAATTTAAGATTGGCTTAAGCTTTCCTGGGCACTCTCGGCGACCTGCATGCATGAGGGCAAGGGGGACGCCCGAACCGTCGCGCGCCTCGCTTTCTCCAGCGCGACCGATCAACAGGGGGCAGCAATGAAGGACACGAAGGAGGTCTCCGAGCGACTTTGCCATCCCGGGCGAGTCGTCTCCTTATTTTTGGCGCTTGCCGTGGCATGCGCGCTGGGGAGTGCAGCGGCTGCTGCCGAGGACGTGGTGCTGCGCGCCCAGGCGACGGTGCTCGCCGTTTCCCCAACTTCCTTGACACTGGCGGCGAACAGTTCGTCGGTGGTGCAGGTCAGCAACCCCGCAGGCACGGTTCGCGTCACTTCGTCCAACGTCGACGTGGTCGGGGCGGCTTACACGGCGGGGACGATCCGCATCACCGCCATCCGGCCGGGGCAGGCGACGATCACCGTCAGCGATACGCGCAACACACGGACGATCGCGGTGCTGGTGACGCCGGGCGCGGTCAACGCCACTCCGACCACCGTTTACCGGCTGCTGGCGTGGAACGACCTCGGCATGCACTGCGTCGACGGCAAGGACTACTCGGTCTTCTCGATCCTGCCGCCCTACAACAACCTGCACGCCCAGTTGATCAATACCGCCACCGGCAAACTGGTCAGCACGGGGGTCTCACTCAGTTACGAAGCCGTTGCCGACGCCAGCGGATCGATCAACACCATCAGCTCGACAAAGACCAATTTCTGGCAATTCGTCAAGGCGCTGTTCCATGTCGGTCCCGACCCGGATGTCGGCCTTGCGGGCAACCCGACGCCGAGCCTGAGTCCGGCCAGGATGAGCTACCAGGCAACGCAGGGCTGGTTCGCCGCCGAGGGAATCCCGATCACTCCGTACGACGACACGCGCCGGAAGAACTTCTACCCGATGGTCAAGGTAGTCGCGAAGGACGCGGCGGGCAAGGTGTTGGCGTCAACCCGGACCGTTCTTCCGGTCAGCGACGAGATGACCTGCAAGGGCTGTCACGCTTCCACCAGGACGGGCAATGCCGCGCAGCAGGCAGCCCGGCCGCCGCTCTCGGGCTGGGCTTTCGACGTCGACGAGGAGAAGGACTGGAAATGGAACATCCTTCGCCTGCACGACGACCACAAGAGCAAGAACGTCGCATTCAGGAACGCGCTGGCGAAACTCGGCATGGACTCGCGCGGCCTGACGGCCACCGCCCGCGGCGGCCAGCCCGTACTGTGCGCCGCGTGCCACGCGTCGAATGCCTTGCCGGGCACCGGCATCGCCGGCATTTCCGCGTTGACTTCGGCGCTGCACACGCAGCACTCGCAGGTCACCGATCCGCTACAGGGTGTCCAGCTCGACGCGATCGGCAACCGCAGCGCCTGCTACCAGTGCCACCCGGGATCGGTCACCAAGTGCCTGCGCGGCGCCATGGGCAACGCCGTCGACGCCAGCGGCAACGCGCTGATGGGCTGCCAGAGCTGTCACGGCAGCATGCGGGCAGTCGGTGCGCCAACCCGTGTCGGCTGGCTGGACCAGCCGAACTGCCAGGCCTGTCACCATGACGGCAAGCGCGAGTTGAGCGCGCTCGACGCCAGTGGCAAACTGCGCCAGGTCAGCGATACGCGCTTCGCGACGACACCGAACACGCCCGCGACCGCGCTCACGCAGTTCCGTTTCAGCCTGTTCCGTTACAGCACGGGTCATGGCAAGCTGCAGTGCGAAGCCTGTCACGGCGCGACGCATGCCGAGTATCCCAGTTCGCATGACAATGACAATGTCCAGAGTATTGCCGTGCAGGGCTACGCGGGTACCATTCGCGAATGCTCGACGTGCCATGCCAGCGTGCCGACGACGAGCAACGGTGGCCCGCACGGCATGCACTCGACGAATGCCGCCTGGGTGACTGCACACGGCGACGCCGTCGAGAAAAGCGGTACGATCGTCTGTAGCGCGTGTCACGGTGCCGACTTCCGCGGCGCGCCGTTGGCGGAAATCAAGGTCGCCAAGAGCTTCTCCATCGAGCGCAGGACCAAGAGCTACGCGCCGGGCGACAAGGTGGGCTGTTACGACTGCCACAACGGGCCGCGCGGTGACTGAGCTTTTCTCACCAGGGAGTTGCAGGCTCTGCGGCTCCTGACCGCGACAAGCGCGAGTACGGGCGACGACCGGCATTGGTCGTTGCCCGTTTTTCATGAAGCGGCGCCGTAGGCCTGCATCGCGTTGCCCGAATCGCGCGTACACGGCTGACATGGGGAAGGCGATCTGCGGCGGGCGCTGGCAAACGATGCGCCTGCGGCACTGCCGACGGCCGGGCGCGACGATCCTCGGCTCCACGCCACCCGGTACGGATCAATGACTTGCGCTGCACGACCGTCTCCTGTGGCGGACCGTGCTATCCTTCGCGTTCGTCATTCGGCAGGAAGCCTGGGGAAGAGTCACTCCGAGGGAAGGATTTGATGGCATGAACGGGTTCCGACACCAAACGAACGAGCAGCAGAACGGTTGCCACGTGCTCACCACGCGCAGGCGGCCGGATGATGGGGACGCCGTTCGCGCCGCCGGTGGCCAGCCGGATGGGCATGCCGCGCGCCTGGGGCGCCGCCTTGCCGCTGGGGTCGCGCTCGCCTTGCCGCTCGTCGGACTGTTGCCGTGTTCCGCGGGGGCGGCAACGGTCGGCAACGTCTTCGTCAGTTATTCTGCCGATGGCGTTCCGAGCTACGCGAGCCAGCGGCTGGACGCAAGCTACCGCCTGCTCATCCGTGGCGAGACACCTGCCGCGACACGCAAGCTTGCTGCCCGGCCGGCGAGTGATGGTCAGGCACCGAACCGGGCGGAGCTGGCGCCGTTGATCGAGTACTATGCCCGCTTGCACAACGTGACGCCGGCACTGGTTGCAGCTGTCGTCGGTGTCGAGTCCGGGTTCAACGCCAGGGCGATTTCGCCGAAGGGGGCGATGGGCGCGATGCAACTGATGCCGGCCACTGCAGCGCGCTACGGTGTCACCAATCCCGACGATCCGGCGCAGAACATCGATGCCGGCGTGCGCCACCTCAAGGACCTGCTCCGTGAACATCAGGGCAACGTCGCGCTCGCGCTGGCGGCATACAATGCCGGGCAGGGGGCGGTGGCCCGACATGGCGGTCGGATTCCGCCGTATCGCGAGACCATGCTTTATGTACCGGCGGTACTCGCCGCCGCAGCTCGGGGGAATCGGCAGTGATCAGCGAGATGACGACTGGGTGGCGCGGGACGGTGGCAGCAGCCCGATCCGCCAAGGGGGCTTGCCGAGGCGATCGCCGGCGGGCGAACGGTTTTACGTTGCTCGAGCTGCTGGTCGTGGTGACGATCATCGGTCTGCTCGCGGCGTACGTCGGTCCGAAGTATTTTTCGCAGCTGGGCAAGTCCGAACAGGGGGTCGCCAAGGCCCAGATCGAAGCCTTTGCGCGCGCGCTCGATACCTATCGGCTTGACGTCGGCCGCTATCCGAGTACCGAAGAAGGTCTCAATGCCCTGTTGACCCGGCCGGCCAACGTGACGAAGTGGAACGGGCCGTATCTGCAGAAAGCCGTGCCGCTCGATCCCTGGGGCCGCCCGTACATCTACCGTTCGCCGGGTGCCAACGGCGACTTCGATATCATTTCCTACGGCAAGGACGGCCAACCGGGCGGCACTGGCGACGCCGCCGACGTCAGCAACCAATGAACCCGCCGTGGAGCCGGGATGCGCTTTGAAGTTCGTGCCCTGTCGCCCGACAATCTGATCGAGACACACATCGTCGACGCGCCCGATGCGGCAGAGGCGAACCGCTTGCTCGAACAGCAACGGCTGCAGCCGTTGTCGATCCGGGCTGCCCGCGGCGCGGGTGCCGCAGCCGTTCCGGGCCGCGGCAACAAATCGTTTTCCCTGCTGCTGTTCAGCGCCGAACTGCTCGCCTTGCTCGAAGCGGGGTTGAGTCTGGTCGAGGCGTTCGCGGCACTGCTCGAGAAGGAAGGTTCGCCGGCCTCCCGCTCGGTGCTCGAGTGCCTGATGCGGGACTTGCGCGAGGGACTTCGCTTCTCGGCTGCGCTCGGTCGCCAGCCCGATGTCTTTCCGCCGCTCTACGTCGGCATCATGCGCGCCGCCGAAGGAACCAGCGACCTGCCGCGCGCCCTTTCGCGCTACCTCGATTACCAGACGCGTCTGGAGACGGTGCGCAACAAGATGATCAGTGCGCTCATCTATCCGGTGATCCTGCTGACGGTTGGTTGCGGCGTGACGCTCTTCCTGATGGGCTACGTGGTGCCTCGCTTCGCGGGCGTGTATCAGGGGAGCGGTCGCTCGCTGCCCTGGCTGTCGCAGTTGCTGCTCGACTGGGGACAATTCGTCGGCCAGCACAAGGACGTCGTCTTCGCAGCGCTGGCGGTCCTGGTGCTGAGCGCCGGCTGGTGGCTGCGAAAGTTCATCGCCAGCGGACGCTGGATCGCCGTTCTGACGCAGTTGCCGGGTATCGGCGAGCGCGTCCGGATCATCGAACTGTCACGGCTCTACCTGACGACCGGCATGCTGCTCGAAGGTGGCATCCCGATCCTGGCCGCGCTCGACATCGTAGGCAACACCGTTTCGCCGGGGACGCGCGCCGCGCTGCTGGTCGCCCGCGGCATCATTTCCGACGGCGGCACGCTCTCGCAAGCCTTCGAGACTTGCCGCCTGGCGACCCCGATCGCCTTGCGCATGCTGCGTGTCGGCGAAAAGTCCGGGCAGCTCGGAACGATGCTGACGCGTTCGGCGCTGTTCTACGAGGGCGAGAGCGCGCGCTGGATCGAACGCTTCACCAAGGTCTTCGAGCCGGTGCTGATGACGACGATCGGACTGCTCGTCGGCCTGATCGTCATCCTGTTGTACATGCCGATATTCGATCTTGCGGGGACGCTGCAATGAACGCGCCCGCTCTGCCGGTCGTCGACCGCCTCGAGGACGAAATTCTCCATCGGGCCAGGAGCCTGGCCCTGGCGTCGAGAGGATCGCTGGTCAGCGAACTAGAAGTGCTGACCGGAAGCGACCCACGACAGTTGGTCGATCATCTGGCACAGCGCTTTCGCCTGGCGGTGATGGATACCACGGCGATGCTTGCCTTCGCCCCGGCCTTCGATCTGCTGCCGCTGGTCAAGGCGCAGACCCGCGGTTGCGTGCTCCTGCGTGCGCCACAGGATCCTGTCGGGAGTCCGATCATCGGTGTCATTGCCGACCCCTTCGACAGCGACTGTATGGTCTGGCTGGGCAGTCTGGCCGACACGCCGGTGCACTATCGCTTGGCGCTGGCAGCCGACATCCAGGCCTACCTGGCAAAACACGAAGAGTCGGTGCACGCGGTGCATTCGCTGATGCACGAAGGCGACGCTGCGCCCGAGCGCCGCACCGCCGAGGTGCTGAGTTTCGCCTCGGTGAGCGAGGCAGCGAGTCCGGCGGTGAAACTCGTCAATTCCACCGTCTACGATGCGGTGAAGGCGGCGGCCAGCGACGTCCATCTGGAAAGCACGCCGAGTGGCATCACCATCAAATACCGGCTGGACGGCGTGCTCGACACGGTCGCCCAGGTCGGCGGCGTGGCGCTCGCCGAGCAGGTGATTTCGCGCCTGAAGGTATTGGCCGAGCTCGACATCGCCGAGCGGCGGATTCCCCAGGACGGCAGCTTCCGGGTCGAAGTCGCAGGGCGTGACATCGACCTGCGCGTGTCGATCATGCCGAGCATTCATGGCGAGGATGCCGTCGTGCGCATCCTCGACAAACGCGGCGTGATCGAAGCGCATGGTGCGCTGACCCTGGATTCGCTGGGGTTCGACGAACGCTCCCTGCACGCACTGCGCAGACTCGTCGAAGAACCGTACGGGATGCTGTTGGTCACCGGTCCGACTGGATCGGGCAAGACGACGACGCTGTACGGGGCAATTTCCGAGATCAACAACGGTCGCGACAAGATCATCACCATCGAGGATCCGGTCGAGTACCAGCTGCCCGGCGTCCTGCAGATTCCGGTCAATGATCGCAAGGGTCTGACTTTCGCACGCGGCCTGCGGTCGATCCTGCGCCACGATCCGGACAAGATCATGGTCGGCGAAATCCGTGACCGCGAAACCGCCGAAATCGCCGTCCAGTCGGCGCTCACCGGGCATCTCGTCCTGACCACGGTTCATGCCAACAACGTCTTCGACGTCTTCGGCCGCTTCACCCACATGGGCATCGACCCCTACGCCTTCGCCTCGGCGCTGAATGGCATCTGGGCGCAACGGCTGCTGCGGGTCAACTGCCCACGCTGCAGTGAAGCCTACGCACCACGCGCTGGCGAACTCGAGCGCTTTCGCCTGGTCCCGGAAAGCGTGTCGCATTTCGCTTTCCGTCGCGGCACGGGCTGCGGCGATTGTCGTGGCACCGGCTATCGCGGCCGCAAGGCGATCGCCGAGATTCTCATCCTGAACGACGAGTTGCGCGAACTGATCATCGAGAAGCGTCCGTTACGGCAACTGAAGGAGCTCGCATACCGGAACGGAACACGCAGCCTCACCGAAGCGGCGCTGCGTCTGGTGGCCCAGGGAGAGACCACACTCGAAGAACTGCGACGTGTCACGCTTTCCGGCTGACAAACTGTTCCTCGGCTGCGCCGACGACGGCGCCGTGCTGCTCGCCGCGAGCGCCACGTCGGCTCCGGGTGTGCTGGCGTCGGTTCGCGTCGATCCTGCGGGCAGTGCCATCGGCCTCTGCGAGGCACTGCACGACCTGTCGCCGCTGTCTTCGAGGGCAGGCGCGCGCGCCCTTTCGGTGACGATCGACGACGGTTTCACACGCAACTTCGTCGTCCACCCGCCGGGCGGCGCACGCGGTCTGCGCGAGTTGCGGGCCAGTGCAGCGGCACGCTTTGCGGCGCTGTATGGCGAATCGGCCGAGTCCTGGCTGCTTGCGGCCGACTGGCAGGCGGCCAGGCCGTTCGTCGCCAGCGCCGTGCCCCGTTCACTGTATGCGGCTTGCGAGCAAGTCGCTCGCCAGCTCGGCTGCCGCCTGGATTCGGTGAGCCCGGCGATGATTCGCGTCTGGAATCGCGTATACGCGTCGATTCCGGGCGACGGCTGGCTGGTCGTCGGCTTCGGCCGGACTCTGAGCTTGCTCCACACTGCTGCCGGCCAGGTCGCCGGCCTGCGCAGTCTGCGCCTGGGCGGTGCGCCGGAGCCGGCCGAACTCGAAGCTTTGCTGGAACAGGAGCGTCTGCGCGCCTCTGCAGACGCTGCGACGCGTGCCCGGCAGTCGCTGCTGTGGGCAGGCGCCGCCGACTGGCTGCCGGCGACGGCGACGATGGTCGGGCTCGCTTCGCGCACCATTCGCCTGTCGGAGGCGCTGCCGCCGGGCGACCTGCCGGGCGCGCGGCAATTGGCATTGGCCGGAGACCGGCAGTGAAGCGTCTGTACCTCGACTTCGTGCAAGGACGGCCCTGGCGCCTGCCAGGCGCAGCGCGCGAGCGGCAACTGCTGTTCGGCGTTGCCGCGCTGACCGTGCTTGGCGCAGCGACGATCGCCTGGCAATGGCTGCAGATCGAGCGGCAAATCGACGAAGCGGCCGATGCCATCGCCGTGCTTCGCCGCGAGCTGCTGCTGCGCAGTCCGCCGCGCAGCGCACCGCTGCAACTTTCCGCACAGCAGATCGCTGCCACCAATGACATCATCGCGCAATGGAATACCCCGTGGCCGGCCTTGCTCGACGGATTCGAAAGCGTCGCCACTACCGATATCGCGCTGTTGCAGATCGAGCCGGACCACCGCCGGCGAGTGGTCAGGGGACTTGCCGAGGCGAAGAATCATCAACGCATGCTCGTCTATCTGGCGAGACTCGGGTCGGTCCGTCCCTTCACCGGTGCGCTGGTCAACAAGCAGGAGATCAACGACCGGGATGCGAACCGGCCGCTGCGCTTCCTGTTCGAGGCGCAACTGGTCGATCGTCCGGATTCACCGGTGTCGGCAGACGGCCAGGGCAGGGGTGACGAATGAGCAGGCTGGCGTCGTCTATCGACCGTCTGCGCCTGGCCGTCGAGCTCTGCCTGTACCGGCAAGGCCTCTGGTGGCCGCTACTGGCCGTGACGGTGCTGTTGCTCGTCGCTTTGGCGGCAATCGCGATTCCCGGTCGGCAAGCGGAGCTGGCAGCAAGACAGGAGACCCTGAGCGAACTGCGGGCGCGCGCGGCAGGGCAGCAGGAGCCTTCGGCTGTTCCCGAAGTCACGTCGGAGGCGAATTATGGAGCCTTTCGCGCCGCCCTGGCGGCGGAGAACGAAGTTCTGCCTGGCATCGAAGCCATTCTCGATGCGGCGGAAAGCCATCACCTGATGGCCACCCGCGCCGACTATGTGCGTGCTCGCGATGCCCACGCCCAGGCGGCGAGCCTGCAGATGACCATCCCGCTACGCGGGCGCTATACCGACGTGCGCGGCTGGATCGAGGAGATTCTCGCCAGGAATGCGTATGTCGCGGTCAATGAACTCGGCTTCAAGCGCGAGGAAATCGGTCTCGATCAGATCGAGGCCAGGGTCCGCCTGACCATCTGGTACGACCCGGCGAAGTCGGCGAGCCGCGCCGAAGAATTGCAGACGGTCGAGGTGGATCCGTGAGCCGGCGGCGATGGCTGCTTCTGGCGTTGCTCCTGATCGCGGCGTGGCTGGCGCTGTTCGGCGACAAGACGCCGTATGGGCCAGCGGATACGCAGGTGGTGCCGGCAACCATGCCGCGGGCTGGCAGCGGCGCCGGCGCTGGCGTATCATCGCGGCCGTCCGGCGAAACTCCACGGGCACCCGAGGCCACGTCGCCTGCCGGAAAAGCGTCTGTGCAGCTGGCGGTGGCGGCATTGATTCCGCGTGATCAGTTGATACCGGAGCACGCCGAGCAGCACGCGAACCGTGATCTGTTCCCGGCGCTGACCTGGATACCGCCGCCGCCCAAGCCCGACAAACCGCTCAAGCCACCGCCGCCGATGGCGCCACCACTTCCCTTCGTGTATCTCGGCAAGAAGTTCGAGGAGGGGCAGTGGGAAGCCTATCTCGGCAGCGGCGAAGACGTCTTCATCGCTCGCGAGGGGATGACCCTGGCCGGCATCTACAGGGTGCGGAGCATCCAGCCACCAACCATGACCCTGGTTTACCTGCCACTGAAACAGTCGCAGACCATCTCGATCGGAGGATCGCAATAGTGAACAAGGGCAATTCCAGGCCGGTCGGAAGTGCGGGCTGGCGGCACCGCTGTCTGGCAGTGGCGACAGCGTTGATGCTGGCCGGATGCGCTGCGCAGAACGCCTATCGAGAGAGCCAGACCTTGCTTGCCGAAGGCAAGGTCGATGCCGGTCTGGCGAAGATCCAGGAAGCGATGGTGCTCGATCCTGCTTCGCTCGAATATCGCCTGGCCTACGAACGCGTCGTCGACGGCGAAGTCATTGCCAACCTCGCCAAGGCCGACCGCGCCTTGGGTCAGGCGCGTTACGAGGAAGCCGAGGCGGCGTACCGCCGCGTGCTGGCGCTGCGACCGGGCAACGAGGCAGCGCGAAGCGGCCTGCGGCTGATCGAAACCGCGCGTCGCCAGGAACTTCTGTACAAGGAAGCCGAGCTTGCCTGGGGCAGGGGGGACGTCGAAGGAGCGCTGGCCCGCCTGCGCGCGATCCTCGCGGCGAACGCCACGCACGAGCGCGCACTCGCCCTGCAGCGAGTCATCGAGGAGAATGCCACAAAGGCAACCCGGGAGTCGGCGCTGGCGGCTGCGTACCGGAGGCTGATCACCATCGAGTTTCGCGATACGCCGCTGAAGACCGTTTTCGAAGTGATCTCGCGAACCTCGGGGCTCAATTTCGTGTTCGACAAGGACGTGCGCGCCGAACAGCGAACGACGATCTTCCTGCGCAACAGTACCATCGAGTCCGCGATCAACATGCTGCTGCTCACCAACCAGCTCGAGCAGCGGGTGCTCGACGGCAACTCGATCCTGATCTACCCGAACACCCCCGCCAAGCAGAAGGAATACCAGGCGCTGGTAGTCAAGACCTATTATCTCGCCAACGCGGATGCCAAGACGATCGGCAC